>OCHM01000124.1_pt1 | contig 61484 bp, 47 predicted proteins | sample 1538901 | NCBI WGS metagenome assembly OCHM01 (sample SAMN04571734, study PRJEB22368) | human gut metagenome | biome: human gut; material: stool | host: Homo sapiens | place: Luxembourg | collected 2012-11-08 | reverse complement strand
GAACATGGCCTTGGCATCTGTGGGTACGAACTTATTCGTGAATTATTCATATTTATAAAATTAATTTTGAACAGTTACTTAGAGATAAAAATCACGCCATCCTCAGTTAGCAGCGTTCTCGCCACCATCAATCTTGAATAAATCATAGAGCACCAATCCGAATGAAAACGTCCATTCGAATCCATGTTCTTGATATATTTATTTCCCAACTCATCTACTGAACCTGAAGCCTCAGCATACTCATCAGCAGACATCGCAAAATCATCATGATAAACAAAGTCATTACCTGTATTGTAAGGCGGATCAATATAAATCATCTTCACCTTACCCAGATAAGGCTTCTGAAGGAGTTTGAGAACTTCGAGGTTATCGCCCTCAATATAAAGGTTTTGGGTGTTGTCCCAATCCACACTATCCTCCTTTACAGGACGTAATGTCTTCTTGGTCGGACGCAAAACCTCTGCACGTGCAGCCTGCTTGCCCACCCAGTTGAACTCATACGCTTCGGGGGCATTCTCCACGGCATTATCACCAAGGAGTTGACGAAGCACGTCAAAGTTAATAACACGTTTTACCCCCCCCTGGGTATCAGCCACCTCCGTAAAGCACGAAGGCACAATCTGATAAAGCGCATCCAGATTCAGCTGCGCTCCATCTGCCGACTGCAATTCCATTCTGTTTGGTCTATCCATATTATCTATATTTTATAAATTATTCTTCATTATTCCCATGTTGTGACAAAAAGAAACGCTTTTGCTTTTCTATTTCGCATTGCAACTCCTCTTCTGTAGGCATAAAAGCCATATATTTAGCAGCAAACAGCTGCTCACTTTCATGCAATACAGAATACTTTGCTATAGTTTTATCGGTTTCAGCACAAAGCAAAATACCTATTGTAGGATTATCGTCTTCCCCCTTAACAAGGTCATCGTACATACGAACATACATATCCAATTGTCCTACATCCTGATGAGTCAGCGTGTGTGTCTTGAGTTCAAACAAAACAAAACGCTTAATACGGAAGTTATAGAAGACAAGGTCGATATAATAGTCACCAGTTTCGGTCTTTATATGCTTCTGACGGTCAACAAAAGCGAAGCCTCTTCCAAGCTCTAAAATAAACTGTTGTAGGTTGTCTATTAAAGCCTGTTCTAACTGTGATTCATCGAACTTCGTATCTTTCCTGAATCCCATAAATTCAGCAATCATTGGATTTTTTATGTATTCCAAAGGATCACTATCATTATAAGGAGCAACAGCTTCGGTCATTTTCATATCTGGATTTGCGCGTTGTGCAGCCAGACGACGCTCGAAGTATTGAGACGAAATATTACGATCGAGAGTTGTCGTACTCCACATCTCTTCAGAGGCATTTTTTAGATACCACATTCGTGCTTCTGGATTTACCACAGACAACAGTCGCCTAATATGTGTCCAATTCAAATTGTGTACGAACTCGTACACTTTTGAATAATCAGGAAATAAAATGTAGAATTTGCGATAATGCTGAAGGTTGCGTTTGCTATAGTTGTTTCCAAATATAGGTATCAACTTTGCTGCAAGTTCTGTAATCAAATGTGTACCATATTTAGCACGTTCATCACCCTGCTGTTCTTCTTCTACTATTCGCCTGCCAATACCCCAATAAGTGGCTATAGCTGCTTGTCCCGCAGCAGCATAGGCTTGATGTCTCCCCTGCTCTATTATTTTGCGAATATCGTTTAGAACTTCACTATTATTCTTTAAATCAGCCATAATATTCTCCTTTTTTAAAAACATCCATTTCTTTTTCCCACTCAGCAACCTTCTTCTTCAACGCCCGAGCCTCGTTGTTCAGCTCCAGCTGGCGGTTAAACTGCCTTTCAGTCCGAACCCGCTTCTGCAAGGCTGCAATCTCTTTCCTGCCCTTCTGTATCAAGGAATCCAGCTCCACCATGCGCTTGGTTTCCTCGCTACGGCTCGTGCCATAGCCAGAAATCACGCCTGCCATATTTTCATAGACGGCATCCATCGTAAGCCCCTGGATAGGCAAAGACAAATCTGCCTCACGGAGCCATTCCGAAGCGAAAGACTTCACTATCCTGAAGGTTCCTGCCGAGGCATCCAGCCACTCCTTATAGTTGAGCAGCAGCTTATACTGCCCCTCATATTCCAGGACAAACACCACGTGGCGAGGCATGTTCCTATCGATGAAGAGGAAGACATCATCCAGACAACCCTGCGACTTCAGCTGCGCAGAAAAGACCACAATCTCGTGAACCACCTTGCCATCTGCCACATTGAGAGTGGAAGGCGCCAGCTTATAAAGCCACTTGATGGCCACCACATCATCTACGAAGTGCTGCTTCATCTTCGCATTCACTTCCAGATGCCGGTAGAAAGCGTTCTTGGGAACGGGCTTGCCTACAAACGTGGTTGGAGGATAATGTAAATCTATCATACTATCTGATAATTAAGAATGTTATCAACTCGAAATCATCCAGCCCCTTGGCATCTCCCAGCAAGGCACTCGTCTCGCCCATGGAGAACAAGCTGTCAATATCCGACTCTTCCTTGACAGAAATGATGCTGTCAACCGCCTTCGCCAACATATCACTATAATGGCTCATCTGTCGGCCGTCAGCCGTTTCCTGGTTGATGATGGCACATAACTCCTTATCCGGCAGACTCTTGCCTCGGCACACGTGGCGCATCACATCGAGCAGTTTCTTAGGCTGCAGATGGTCGCAGATGACGGAGCCATCTTCGCCCAGATACACCATATAGAACGGATGCAGCAAGTTCTTCCTGTCTATATTGACATTCCTGTTCCTGTTCTTCAGGATGAAGATGACACCAGGTTTGGCCAAGTCAGAACTTGCCACTACCGCATTCATGCCATATGGCGAGTGCTCCACGTCAGGATTCTCCTTGACATAGGCCAGGAGATCAAGGCGGAACTCATTAAGTCCCAAATCCATGATGTTGATGCCTGTGTCCATATCCTCTATATCAACCACCTCTTCCTGAAGTTTCTGGAGCTGGTTCTTACGGTAGGACAAATCGCCCTTCTCATTCTGTGACAGAAGATTGTCGTCACCTGTACTGGTCAACACAGTAGCCTTCATGCGGCTTTCTACACGTCCTTTCAACTCGATATACTTGTCCAGTTCCATATCCGGCCAATAGTTGACAAGCTGAATCACATCATTCCTGCTGCCAATACGGTCAATACGTCCAAAGCGCTGGATGATGCGAACTGGATTCCAATGAATATCATAGTTGATAAGGAAATCACAGTCCTGAAGGTTCTGTCCCTCTGAAATGCAATCGGTAGCTATCAGCACATCTATCTCCTCTGTTGCCTTGGGAAAGATTTCTGAACGTTCCTTCGACACTGGCGAGAAATAGGTCAGCACGTTGTTGAAGTTCATCGGGAATTTCGGAATGGTACACTTGCCGTCCGTTGAACCTGTGATAAGCGCTACATTCAGGCCGCACTCCGCCTTGATGCGGGCTGCCAGTTGGTCATAGAGATAGTTGGCCGTATCTGCAAAGGCAGTAAAGATGAGCACCTTCTTGTTCCCTTCATTTATGGGATGCTCAAACTTGTGCTTCAAGTCCTCGATGAGCATTTGTAGCTTGGTGTCATGCGCTGGTGAAATGTCTTTGAGCATGAACTGGAGCCCGGCAAGCCGATTTCTGTCACTACGCAGGTCATTTGCCCATCGCACCACATCTATATCATGAAGGCTGATCTTGGAATTCTTGCCTACAAACGGGTTGTTCTCACTGTCAACGCTATCCAAGTCTTCTGCAAAATCAGCTACATCAACAGAGCCACTATCTCCATAGTCGGCAATGGCTTCAAGAGTCTCATCAATAAACTCCTGAATACGTTTCAGAGTCAAGCGGAAGGAATTGACACTACTCTCCAAGCGCTTCAGCATATTGGTAGCCATCAGTTTGCGCAAGCCCTTTTCACGCCCATCAATAGATAGGCCAGACCCCTCCATATTGATCTCATATTGCTCCTTCGCACTATCATAGATATAGAGCGATGGCGTGTAGATACTGAGATTAAGGCTGTTCAGTTGATCGGCAATCTCACTGAAGGTAATACTCTCGTTCAAATCCGTGAGCTTCGGACGGCGCGATATGGGAGTCAGCCTTGTGGGGAACTTCCCGATGTCCTTTGTGTCGTAGTACTTCATGATATGACTACGGCTTCGGGCTATGGTGACTGCATCAAGCAACTCGAAAAAGTCAAAGTTCAGTTCGTCGAGCAGCCTTTCCGTAGTCCGCTCTTCCGGCCCAAGCTTTGTCCATCTGTTGTAAGCCTGCTGTGCCGTGCGGAACACTTCGTCAATGCTGCGGTCTATGTCAAGCGCCTCGTTTATCTGCTCTGCATGACCTTCGTAAGCCAATTGCAACTGGTTCTTCAGGTCGCCAAAACGATTGTTGACAGGAGTTGCACTGAGCATCAGCACTTTGGTCTTTACACCGGCACGAATCACCCTGTTCATCAGTCGCTGATAGCGGTTTTCTTTCTTCTTCTCACCATCTTCGATGATGTCCAGTTCGTCATCGTCTTCATCTACATTTCCGCCATTACGGAAGTTGTGGCTTTCGTCTATGACAATAAGGTCGTAATTGCCCCAGTTTATCCGCTCAAGGTCAATACCGTTAGACATCCCTCTGTCCCGGCTCAAATCGCTATGAAAGAGAATGTCATAACGCAGACGGTCGGCCACCAGAGGATTATTCTTGTAATTGGTCTTGAAGGTGCTCCAGTTGTCGTAAAGCTTCTTCGGACAGAGCACAAGTACCGACTTGTTGCGGTTCTCGTAGTACTTGACCACACTCAAAGCCGTAAAGGTCTTGCCCAAGCCCACCGAGTCGGCAAGGATGCACCCGTTATACTTTTCGAGTTTGTTGATGATAGCCAGGGCTGCATCCTTCTGGAAGTTGTAGAGCTTGTTCCATATAACGCTTTCACGGAACCCTGTCTTCTCGTTAGGCAACACATCTTCGTTGATATCCTCAAGGAATTCGCTGAAGATGTTGTACAGTGTTATGAAGTAGATGAACTCAGGCGCATTCTCCTGATACACCGTTTCGATGTGTTCCAACACCTTATTGGTCACATCCTCAAACTTCTCGCCATTTTGCCACTGTTCATTGAATATTCTAAGGTATTCTTCTGCAAAGGGCGACGGCATCACATTGACCATGGAATAGACACTGTTGCCACGCTCACAACCCAATTCTGTAGTTGTGAACTCATTGAAAGGCACATAAGCATGTGACGATTCGTCATTGACACTAAGGAAACCGCCCATGGCTTCCTGCGAAGCATTTGACTTGAACCGCACCTTACGCCTTATCCAGTCGGCACACTCCTTGGCAATGGCTTTCTGTTCCAGTTTGTTGCGGAGCTTTATTTCAAAGTCGGAACCATAAAGGTTGCGTTCACGGTTGAGCTTGGGGATAAAGAACTCGCGCTTCTCCTTCTTGACCTTATCCTTTATGAATGTAGGCGAAGTAAATATAAACCGCAATTCCTCCACATTCTCCAGTTCTTCCTTCAATGCTTCAAAAGCATATATGGAAAAGGAGGCTGCTGCTATTGACACACGAGAGCCCTTGGACAACTTTACTTTCAAGTCGTCTATCACCCGTTCTGATATGTTGTTTATGACCTTTGGCAGTTCCATCGACATCTTGCTCGTTTGTTTCAAACATCCCAACGGAGGCTATCGGCACCATATGTTCATAGCCTGATGGCATTGTTCACTGAAGGAACTTGTTGCTGCTTCCTTTTTCCGACTGTCAAGTCAGTGTGGTCTGTTTGTCGGTGTGCTTGCTTTGCTTGATTTAAGTTTGCGCGCACGCTGTCTATGAAACGCAAATTTACGAAATTATTTCGGGAGATGCGAGGTAACCGCCAAAACTTTGTGACGACCATTAACGCTAATGGTTTCTGCGGCTTTATTGAGTTGGAAAGTCTTTTGTGTGGCATCGAACGGTTTGTCCTGCTTCACTTTCGAGAAGCCATCTGTTATGCAGAAACACTTTTCTGCTGCTATAAACCCACCCACCCTTACCTTTGAACTGTCAATCACAAAGCGCTCACAGTCATTTTCTAAGCTATTACCGCTATACTGTGAGCGCTTTATGATGATTTATTATTCGTTGCTTCTCAACGTCTTCGACGGGTTGCAGGAGGCGGCACGCCATGTTTGCCAGAGGATGGAAAGCATGGCTACCAGCAGGATGATGAGGGCTGACAGCGGCAGGATGTACCATGGGAAGGAGATGGCATAGTGGAAGCCCTGCAGGTAACGCAGCATGAGCCATATGCTCAGGGGCGTTGCCAGTACCACAGCCACCAGCGTGGTGAGCACGAAGCGCACCGACAACCAGCCCACCACAGCCCGCTGACCATATCCGAACACACGGCGAAGGGCTATCTGTCTGCTCTGCTGTGCTGTGAAATAAACCGACATGGCCAGCAGGCCGAGGGCCGATATCATCACCGAGATGAACATGAAGACCAGTACGAGCATCATGGTATTGCGCGTGCCTTTGAGCTCGTCCTTCAGATAGTCCGTCACGTAATAAGCCTTTGCCTCAACAGGCAGGCCCGACAACTCAAGTGCAGTCTGCCTGTAGGCTTCCTTCACTGCATTCATCGCCTCTGCCTCGTCGCCCTGTACCTCAATTACTTGACAGAACAGCACGGAATCCTTTTCCCCAATGAGCTCCACCACATTGTGACTGTCTTCCATCGGTTCATCCACAGCCGACCCTGCATAGTAGTCCGACACCAGACCACACACCCGCTTGCGTATGCGACCTTCCTGCTCCGGCTCCACATAAGGGTTCTGGGGCGAAATGCGGTAGCGCCGGCACGTCTCCCTGGTGACAAGCAGTTGTCCGGGCAGGGGCTTGGTGTATTGTTCGATGACCTTAAACCCAAGCATGTCAAACACCGTAGAATCAAGACGGATGCGCCTCATCCACGACAGTTTCTCGCCATCGCGATGCACACCATCATAGCCCACCGCCCAAGGGACACTGCCGGCATAGCCTGCTCTGCGCACCTGGGGCAACTGCACCAGGCGGTTGTGAAGCAGCTCCTGTTGTGCCCTATCCGTTCCCAATGCCCAGGTGTTCACCATGAGGATGCCTTCTGTGCGGTAGCCCGTAGGACGATGGAGCATGTGCTGCATCTGTATCACCATGCACAGGCCCACCGATACCAGCACCATGCTGATGGCGCTCTGAAGCACCATGAACACACGTCCGAGCACCATCTTGCTGCGGAAGCGGAAGTTGCCCTTCATCACATCTATAGGCTTGATACGCAGTACCAGCAGGGCCGGCATGAAGGCTGAGAGCAGCGACACCAGCACCAGAGCGGCCAGTGCTACCAGCAGCGACACCGCATCTGTGGGAAATACGATACTGGTGTCAAGCCACTCATTGAAGAGCGGACGGAAGGCAAAAGCCACCAGACAGCCCAGCAGGAAGCAGAAACCAGTGAAGAGGAACGACTCGGCAATGAAGCGGCGCAGCACACTCATGCGGGTTTCTCCCACCAGACGGCGGGTAGCCATTTCACGGGCACGACGGCCTGTCTGGGCCACTGTGAGGTTGACATAGTTGAACAATGCCGACAGAAGCAGCATCAGAGCCACTCCCACCAGGGTGAGCACCCTGCTGCGGTCGCCCTTGCGCAGCACCCCATTATCCCTTTCGATAGGCGCAAAATAGATTCCGTTTACAGGCACAAGCGATGCCCCCCACAGGAATGAACCATTGTCCCCATTGTCTGGCCAGTCCTGCCAATAGTCCTTGTAGCCCCGGAGCAAGTCCTTTTGGGCCTTTTCGGCAGATGTTCCCGCTGCCAGACGGGTGAAGGTGAAGACCGAACCGAAGTTGTCCATCTCGGCCACATAACCCTGCAAGTACAACATGGGAACCACCATATCTATATCCTGGAAGATGCTGGAAGGTCCCAGATCAGGCATCACGCCCGTCACATGCAGGCGCACCTTCTCGCCGCCACGCTGCCAGGTGAGCGACTTCCCTATGGCATCGGAGGTGCCGAAGAGCCTACGGGCACAACTCTCGGTGAGCACCACCGACTCACGGTCCCGCAATGCCCGTGCCTGATCACCCGCCAGGAGGGGCATCTGCATGAACTGGAAGAAGTCGGCATCTGCCCCCACAGCCTGCAGCTGGTGGTATTCGTCGCCCACCAGAACATGGGCTCCGAGCTGACAGCTTATCCTGGTCCAGGACGTGAAGGCGGGCAGATGGTTCAGGATTTTCTCGCCCGTACCCAATGTCATGCCTATGCTCTCACCATCTCCCACTGCATAGATGCTGTCATAGGCAGGTCTGGTGCGGCCCACGCTGTATTCCGTGCGGGCATAGGATGCGAGCAGCACCACAAATCCCAGCGCCACCGAGAGCCCGAAAACCTCGATGGCCGTATAGAGTTTGTTCCGTTGCAGGAACTTGAAGAATGTTTTCATCTTTCTCTTTCTGTTTGATTGAAATTCCGTCACAGCCCTTCCTTGTCACGGGGCTGTCTCATTCTGTGTGCCGGCTCAGAAGACTCCATCAAGCGAATCCACCACCTGACCGTCAAAGAGCTCCACCGTGCGCTGGGCAAAGGTGGCGTCGTGCTGGCTGTGCGTAACCATCACTATGGTCACTCCCTGCTGGTTGAGTTGGCTCAGGAGTTCCATCACCTCCAGTCCGTTACGCGAGTCCAGGTTGCCGGTAGGCTCGTCGGCCAGCAGGAGCGAAGGCTTGGTGACCACCGCACGCGCTATGGCTACACGCTGCTGCTGGCCGCCTGACAACTGCTGGGGATAGTGGTGGGCACGGTGGCTCATCTTCAGTTGCCGCAGTATCTCCACCACCCTCTGCCGGCGCTCCTTGGCAGGCACGCCGAGCGCCTTGAGCGGCAGCTCCACATTCTCCTCCACATTGAGTTCGTCGATGAGGTTGAAACTCTGGAACGCGAAACCGATGCGCCCACGGCGGAAGAGCGTGCGTTCACGCTCCCGCAAGCCGCCCACCTCGTGCCCGTCCAGGCTGTAGTGTCCGCTGGTGGGATTGTCCAGCAGTCCCAGTATATTGAGCAATGTCGATTTGCCACAGCCCGACGGTCCCATGACGGCAACGAACTCGCCGTCCTGCACCTCCAGGCTCACACCGTTGAGGGCATGTGTCTCCACCTCGTCGGTATGGAACACCTTGGTCAGATTCTCTACTTTGATCATACGCTTCTTTATCTTTAAGTTTATACTTTCTGTCCGTTTGCATGAGCAAAGATACAGGCTTTCTCGCGGAAAGGGAGCCGCTGAAGCGCTGCCCAGAGGCGGTTTGGATGAAAATCACACACTCCACCGTATGATATTCATACACATTTGACGTAACTTTGTGGCGGAACAGGGGCCAGACGGTTTCCTGCTGCCGCACCCAACCTATATACATTATATATATGGCACAATACGGAACGATAGTGGTAGTGGATGACAATCCTGCCATCCTCACCGCACTGAGGATATGCCTGGACAGCACCTTCGAGCGGGTCATCACACTCGCGTCACCCGACAACCTGCCTGCCACGCTGCAACAGGAGAAGGCTTCCATCGTGCTGATGGACATGAACTTCACCCTGGGGATGAACACCGGGCAGGAGGGGCTTACGTGGCTGCGCACGCTCAGACATCTGCATCCGCAGTTGCCCGTGGTGCTCATCACAGCCTATGCCGACGTGCAGCTGGCGGTGAAGTGCCTCAAGGCAGGCGCCTCCGACTTCGTTACCAAGCCGTGGGACAACGACGAGCTGCTGCGCACGCTGAAGGATGCAGTGGATAAGGGACAGGAGATACAGTCGCTGGACGAGCTGGAGCGCAACCACGTGAAGCGTGTGGTGGATCACTGCCATGGCAATATCAGCCGGGCAGCCGAACTGCTGGGCATCACGCGGCAGACGCTTTATGCCAAACTGCATCGCCCATGAGCAGCCTCATCACACTCGTCAGGCAATGGCTGCAGGAGGCATCCGAGCAGATGCAGACTCCCGTCACACTGCCCCTCGGACTGCTTCTGGGAGTGCCGGCAGTGCTGCTCGTCATCTGGCTCATCTGGCATAGGCACCACCAGCAGGCGCTTGCTGCCAAAGCCTGGCTGATGAACGAGGCTGTGCGCAATGAGGATCTGGCCTTCCGGCTCTCTGCCCGCGGACTGTGCAAAGGCGAGCGGGCGCTGCTGGACAGCCTCAACAACATGGGACACGAGATAGGCATACTGATGGACCGACACGAGGTGGAGTCGTGGCAGAAGCTGACGCGCGTGCTCACCCACGAAATCATGAACGCCACCGCACCCATCTCCTGCATCACCCAAGCCTGGCTGGCCGACCCGCGCATCAAGGGTTCGCAGTACGAGGAAGGGCTCAAGGCCATACAGGAGACCACCGCCTCGCTGAGCGCCTTTGTGGAGAGCTACCGCAAGATGACACAGCTGCAGAAGCCTGTGCCCACCGATGTGAACCTCCAGCAAGTGGCAAGCACCCTGCAAGCCATGTATCCCGCGCTCACCTGGCACGTGCATCTCGACGAGGCTCCCACCGTGTTCACCGATGCCCATCTGCTGCTGCAGATAATGGTCAACATGGCCAAGAACGCCGCCGAAGCAGGCGCTACCCACATGGGGCTGCACTGGCACGACCGCCTGCTCATCAGCAACGACGGCCAGCCCATCCCCAGTGATGTGCGCCGTGAGATATTCGTCCCCTTCTTCACCACCAAGCGTACGGGCAGCGGCATCGGGCTGTCCTTCTCCCGACAAATCATCATGGCACAGGGAGGCAACCTCACTCTGCTACCCATCCCAATGAGCGGCTACCACACCACCTTTGCCCTCACATTCCCCCGGCAACAGTAGTCTTTTCGTCAGCCAAACCTAATCAAAATAAAAAAGAAGCCTGTGAAAATCTCCGTTTGCAGGCTTTGGATGCACATACGCAGGCTTTGGATGGCCATCAGAAGGCTTTGGATGGCCATACGCAACCTGCAAACGGAGATTTCTGCACGCTTGGGCAAATGATATCAGTACGCTGCACAGACGACTGCAGCGCGCTGCATGGGCCACCGCAGCACGCTGCGAATGGAACTGCACCGCACTGCGGAGAAAGGCCCTTCACTGTGGAGCAGGAATGACAGGCGTGTTTCCCTTTCAATACAGCCGTCTGGCACAAAAAAGAAATGCTGCCAGGGCGCATGGATGATGCGGCCCCGGCAGCATTGTCTGTCGGTCAGGTGTCCGTGAAGGAGTGCGCTTACAGGTCCTCGGGACGCACGTCGTACTTCTTCTGCAGTTTGTCGAGCTGCTTGTGCAACTGCTTTGTCAGCTTCTCATAACCGGGCTTGCCATAGAGATTGTGCATCTCTGTGGGATCCTCCTGCAGGTCATACAGCTCCCACGTATCTATGTCATTATAGAAGTGGATGAGCTTGTAGCGCTCGGTGCAGATGCCATAGTGGCGCTTCACCATATGCTCGGCAGGGAACTCGTAGAAGTGATAGTAGATGCTGTTGCGCCAGTGCTTGGGACTCTGCTTGCCCTTGAGCAGGGGCACCAGGCTCACTCCCTGTATGTCGTCAGGTATAGGAGCACCGGCCAGCTCAAGGAATGTGGGAGCATAGTCGATGTTCTGCACCATGTCGTCTATCTCGCCCCGGCGCTCCAGTCCATTGGGCAGGCGCATGATGAGAGGCGTATTGAGGCTCTCCTCATACATGAAGCGCTTGTCAAACCATCCGTGCTCGCCCATGTAGAAACCCTGGTCGCTGGTGTAGATGACCAGTGTGTTGTCCAGCATATCATGCTCGCGCAGATAGTCCATAAGGCGGCCCACATTGTCATCCATGGCACGAGTCACCTTGGCATAATCGCGCATGTAACGCTGGAACTTGTACTCCGTGAGGGCACGTCCCGTGGGAGGATTCTGGTAGAAGGCCGTTGTGATGGAGTCATAGAACTGGTCATACACGCGGCGGTCGGCCTCGTCCAGGCGCTTGATATTGTTCAGATAAGCCTGGCTCAGGCGGGTGGAATCGCCCTGGCGGTATATCTTGTTGTCATACACGATGTCCATATCGTGGGCCGAACCGATGGTCATCTCCTGCTGCTGGGCGGCTACACGGCCTTCCCAATTGTCCCAGAAGTTGCCGGGCAGGGGGAAGGTCTGGTCCTCATAGGTGCGCAGATACTTCATAGGGGGCAGCCAGTCGCGGTGACAAGCCTTGTGATGCACAAAGAGGATGAAGGGTTTGTCCTGGTCGCGATGCTCCATCCAGTCGATGGCCTTGTCGGTGACGATGTCGGTGCAGTAGCCCTTGGCCACCTTGCGCGAACCGTCCATCTGGATGAACGTGGGATTGTAGTATTCGCCCTGCCCGTGCAGAATCTCGTAGTAATCGAAGCCCGTGGGCTGGCTCACCAGGTGCCACTTGCCGATGAGGGCTGTCTGATAACCAGCCTGACGCATCAGCTTGGGCATAGTCTGCTGGCTGCCGTCAAACACACCGTGCTCATTGTTGGTGAATCCGTTCTTGTGGCTGTGCTTGCCGGTGAGCATGCAGGCGCGGCTGGGGCCGGACAGGCTGTTGGCCACATAACTGTGACGGAAGAGCACACCCTCGCTGGCGAGCCTGTCGAGGTTGGGTGTCTGGATAGGACTGTTGCCGTATGCCGAGAGCATCTGTGCCGTATGGTCATCCGTCATAATATAGACGATGTTGGGTCGCTGCTGGGCGCTGGCCGCCACAGGAAGCAGCATGAGTAAAGAGACTTGCTTCTTCATTCGTTTTTACTATTAGGATAATATTACTTAGGGTCGTTATGTATCGTGCTTGGGAGGCAGCCTTCACAGGCCGCCTCTCACGCTTCTTTCTTGTCGTTCTGTGCCGTGAGCATGGCTTTCAGATAGGGTGCTGTGACGCTCACATCGCTCTGGGCCAACTGTTCTGGTGTGCCGCTGAACACGAGACGGCCACCTTCGCGGCCTCCTCCAGGGCCCATGTCGATGAGCCAGTCGGCACTCTTCACCACATCCAGATTGTGCTCGATGACCACCACCGTATTGCCTTTATCGACCAGGCGGTTGAGTACGGAGAGCAGCACACGTATATCCTCGAAATGAAGACCCGTGGTGGGTTCGTCCAGTATGTAGAGTGTCTTGCCCGTATCTTTCTTGCCCAGTTCGGTGGCCAACTTCACTCGCTGGCTCTCGCCGCCCGACAGGGTGGTGCTCGGTTGGCCCAGCTTGATGTAACCCAGCCCCACATCCTGGAGCACCTTGATGCGTTTGAGGATGGACGGTTGGTTCTCAAAGAACTCCACTGCCTGGTTGATGGTCATGTCGAGCACGTCTGCTATGCTCTTTCCACGGAACCTCACCTCCAGCGTCTCACGGTTGTAGCGCTTTCCCTGGCACTCCTGACAGGGTACCAATACGTCGGGCAGGAAGTTCATCTCTATGGTGCGATAGCCGTTGCCACCGCATGCTTCACACCTGCCACCCTTGACGTTGAAGGAGAAGCGGCCTGGTTTGTAGCCACGTATCTTGGCCTCGGGAAGTTCCACAAAGAGGCTGCGTATGTCATTGAAGATGCCTGTGTAGGTGGCAGGATTGGAGCGCGGAGTGCGACCGAGCGGACTCTGGTCCACACTCACTACCTTATCTATATACTCCAGACCCTCGATGGCATCATAAGGGAGGGGAGCCTGCAGCGAGCGGTAGAAGTGCTGGCTGAGCAGCGGTTGCAGGGTGTCGCCTATGAGCGTGCTCTTTCCGCTGCCGCTCACACCGGTCACGCAAATGAGACATCCCAGCGGGAATGTGGCATCCACACCCTTCAGATTATTGCCCCTTGCCCCCTTGAGCGTGAGCACATGGCCGTTTCCTGGACGACGTACAGCAGGCACCTCGATGCGCTGCACGCCTCTCAGATAGCGGCTGGTGAGCGTATCGGCCTTGAGCATATCCTTGTAAGTGCCCTGATACACCACCTGTCCGCCCTTGCGGCCAGCCATCGGGCCGATATCCACAATATAGTCGGCATGCTCCATCATCTCCTGGTCATGCTCCACCACTATCACTGTGTTGCCCGTATCACGCAGTTTGCACAGCGACTTGATGAGTCTGATGTTGTCACGCTGGTGCAGTCCGATGCTCGGCTCATCCAGTATGTAGAGCACCCCCACCAGCTGGCTGCCTATCTGTGTGGCCAGTCGGATGCGCTGGCTCTCGCCGCCGGAAAGGGTGGCCGAAGAGCGTGAGAGGGACAGGTAATCGAGTCCCACATCGAGCAGGAAGCGCAGGCGGGTGCGTATCTCCTTGAGTATCTCGCTGGCTATACGCCGCTGCTGGGGAGCCATCTGCTCCTCTACCCCACTCACCCACTCGTATAACTCAGAGAGGTCCATGGCGGAGAGTTGGGCAATGTTCTTGCCTGCTATGCGGAAATGAAGCGCTTCGCGGTTGAGTCGGGCGCCGCCGCATTCGGGGCAGGTGCATGTTCCGCTGAACTGCTCGGCCCACCTCTGGGCATTGGCACCCATATCCTGGTCCTGCATCTGGCTGATATACTTGGCCAGTCCGTCATATTCGCAGAAGAGGTCGTTGCTGGTGTGGGCCACCGAAGAGGGAATACGCAGGCGCTCGTCACTGCCGTTGATGATGTCGGAAAGTGCCTCATCGGGCACCTGCGAGAGCGGTGTATCCAGCGTGCATCCGTAGGTCTGGAGCAAGGCATCTATCTGCCAGAATATCATCTGCTGGCGTGATTTGCCCAAGGGGGCTACTCCTCCCTGCTTCACACTCAGACTGCGGTCGGGGAAGACCTTGTCGGGGTCTATCAGACTCACGTATCCCAAGCCCTTGCAACGCGGGCAGGCACCCTGTGGGCTGTTGAATGAGAAGTTGTGCGGAGCGGGATCGCGATAGGAGATGCCGCTGGTGGAACACATGAGACGCTTGCTGTAGTGGCGCAGTTCGCCCGTGTCGGTATCCAGCACCTGCAGCAGTCCGTCGCCCTGCTTGAGCGCTACGGCCACTGTCTGAGCCAGCCGTGCTTCATCCTTCTCCTGCACACGCAGGCGGTCGATGACCACTTCGATGTCGTGGTTGCGGTACCTGTCCAGTTTCATCTCGGGCACTATCTCGCACATCTCACCATCGACGCGCACATAGAGATAGCCCTTGCGGCGCACGCTCTCGAAGAGTTCACGGTAATGTCCCTTGCGGTGATGCACCAGAGGCGACAGGATGCATATCCTGCGCGAAGCGAAATCGCGGATGATCAGATGCACTATCTGCTCCTCGGTATATTTGGCCATAGGCTCTCCGCTGACGTATGAGAACGCCTCGCCGGCACGTGCGAAGAGCAGGCGCAGGAAGTCATAGATTTCGGTGGTGGTACCTACGGTACTGCGCGGATTCTTGTTGGTGGTCTTCTGCTCGATGCTGATGACCGGACTGAGGCCGGAAATCTGATCCACATCGGGGCGCTCCATGTTGCCCAGGAAATTGCGGGCATAGGCGCTGAACGTCTCTATATAGCGCCGCTGACCCTCGGCATAGATGGTATCGAAGGCCAAGGAAGACTTGCCGCTGCCGCTCAGACCGGTAATCACAGTGAGGCTGTGGCGGGGAATCTCCACATCCACATTCTTCAGGTTGTGCACTCTGGCACCCAGTATGGTCAGCTTGGAATCACTCATCAGTGCCTCCCGTTCCCTGCTGACGGCTGTTGTCATAGCCCGTCAGCACCGATATCGTCTTCTTGATATTGTACTTACGTCCGTCGGCTCCCTTGGCCTTCACCACCAGGAAATACACTCCGTCGCTCACCGTACGGCCATTGACCTTGCCGTCCCAGCCGCCTGCGGGGGAGTTCCAGGAGTAGAGCTTGCGGCCCCATCTGCTGAAGACAGCCGCCTCGAACGACACTATACTCTGGTAGCCTTCCTTGGCACGCAGCACATCGTTGTAGCCATCGCCGTTGGGCGAAAAGGCGTTGGGAAACTCCAGCTTGCTCTCGCTGATGCTCACGCAGATGGGATTCTCCTCGCCCTCACCGGGATAGGTGATGGTATCATTGCCCAAGGTGAAGGTGGTATAGAGCTGTATGCGGAACGAACCACTGCCGGTGAACGTATAATCAATCTCCTCGTCGAAGCGGTGCACAAGCAGGTTCTTGTCATCCCCCTCGCGCCAGATCTTCCACTCATAGCGGGCTGTGTAGTCGCCCACATTCTGCGGATTGGCACTGAAATGTGCCTTGAGCGGCGCACTCTGGCTGGAAGAGGCATCATCCAGTTCCTCTCCCTCAACGGTCACATACGTGCCGGTAGGATCTACCGAGGGCAATTCGTCCTCCCCCGCAACAGCCCACACAGGAGCCTGAGACTGACGCACAGCAGGCACGGAAGCCCACCGCAAAGAAGGGTCAAGCACGATGCCGGAAGCCTGCACAGAGGCAGCCGCACCCGACAGGAAAAGGGTGGAAAGCCCAAGAGAGAGAGCCTTTAGAATGTTCTTATTACGCATAGTTCTGCAAAATTAGCGTTTTTCCTTCACCCGCCACCCCTTTTCGTGCCGCAAAATGACTGCCATAGGGGGAAAAGTGTTACCTTTGCGGATATGAAAAGACTATTATCCCTCATACTGATATGTCTGCCCTGCCTGCTATGGGCACAGGGTACCATGCAGCAGCTCCAGCACATGCACCAGGTGCAGAAAGGAGAAACATGGACTGCCATAGCCGCCAAGTACGGCATAAGCGAGCTGGCTCTGAAACAGGCCAACCCTGATGCAAAGGTCAAGAAAAAGAAGCCCAAGAAGGGAACACTGCTCACCATCCCCGATGCCTGCCCGCAGCCCGAACCCGTGGAGGAGACTGTGCCAGCCGTGCGCACCAGCATGAACAGCATCAGCATAGGCGTTCTGCTGCCTCTGGAGGAGAGCAGCGAGCGTGGTGCCAAGATGGTGGAGTTCTACCAGGGACTGCTGATGGCGGCCGACAGCGTGCGCCGAAGCGGAGTGGATATCACCATACACGCTCTGCACACAGGCTCTACCAAGGTGAGCATGCAGCAGTTGCTCAACACGCACAAGCAGGAGCTGCAGCACGTGCACCTCATCTTCGGACCCGTAGATGGAGCACAGATAGAGCCACTCAACCAGTTCTGCATGCAAAACAACATACGCCTGGTGATGCCCTTTGCCCACACACAAGGGGAAACCAACCAGCCGCTGACCTATACGGCAACGGCTCCCAGCAACGTGAGCGCCACGGATGCAGCCGCACTGGTGCAGAAGACGATGGAGAAGAAGGCCAACTACGTGATACTGAACACCAACGAGCCTGACACACGCGGAGCGCTTTTCACGGGCAAACTGAAGGAATGTCTGGCCGAAAAGAAGGTGGCAGCCAGGGTGCTGAACATCGATGGGGATGATTTCGCATTTGAGTCGGCTTTCAACCAGACGCAGGTGAACTGCATCGTACCCGACAATACGGGCATCAAGTCACTCAACATCCTCTGCACGAAGTTGCGGGACTTTGCTGCCGCACACCCGCAATACCGACTCCGGCTGGTGGGCTACCCCGAATGGATGGCCTATACGGAGACGCTGCTGGGCAGCTTCTACCAGTTTGACACATACGCCTACTGCACCTACTACAGCCACCCGCTGAGCCCGAGCACACAGTCTTTCGACAACGCCTTTGCCAGCAACTTCGGGCATCCGATGATGATGAGCTTCCCACGCTATGCCATGATGGGCTTCGACATGGGCTACTACTTCATGCACGGACTGGCCACTCTGGGCGACACCTTTGAGGCCAAGCTGGGCAAAATCAAGCAGCAGCCTGCACAGCACAACTTCCTTTTCCGACAGGACACAGAGGGAGGCGAACGCATGAACCACTTCGTGCAACTGGTGCACTATTCCACTGACCAGAAGATAACACTTGTGCAATGAAGAGACTTATCATCACTCTGTCACTCCTGGCAGCATGGACAGCCAGCCAGGCACAAGTGGGCGAACCGCGTCAGGACCTGGCTGTGGGCGTGAGCGGAGGCTACGTGCTCAACAAGGTTTCCTTCAACCCCACCATCAAACAGGACTTTCACACGGGCACCACATTCGGCATCACACTACGCTACACCTGCGAGAAGTACTTCGCGGCTCTGTGTGCGGTGCAGGCCGAAGTGAACTATACCGGAATGGGATGGAAGGAGAAAATAGAAACGAGCAGCGATACCTATGAGCGCCGCATCAACTATATACAGGTGCCGCTGCTGGCCAACCTGGGATTCGGACGCGAGCGGGGCGGAGCGAAAGGCTTCCTGATACTGGGTCCGCAGATAGGTTTCGCACTCAACGAGAAGGAGAAGAAAGGCGGAGAATGGAGCGAGGAAACGCTGAAGAAGCGCCCCAACCAGGTGACGCAACAGTATGACTTGAAAGTACAAAGGAAGTTTGAGTATGGACTGACCGGCGGTCTGGGACTGGACGTGAGCACGCGCAGCGGACACCACTTCCTGCTCGAGGGACGCTACTACTATGCTCTGAGCGACATCTTCAAGAACTCAAAGAAGGATCCATTCGGCCGCAGCGCCAATGGTGCCATCATCGCCAAAGTCTCTTACCTCTTTGACGTAATCAAGACAAGGAAATAGCAGAACCAGAACTGCCTGCCATGCATCCATCTACACAAGGGCGAACGATACCGTTTCGCCCTTTGTTCTTATGGTGCCAATAGAACAACGCACCCTTCCCGCACCTTTCATCTGCCTGCTTCACAGCTCCTCGCGCACCACCACCCCACCTTCCTTCGGCCACAGAAAGCAGCCGGAAGAGTCTTAGAAGGAAGAGAAAGGAGATTAGTAACAAGGCTGCCAAACTATTCAAACTGCACCCAAAAGGCTTCAGAAGAATAATCCTGCGGAATCTGAAGAACTGCTCGCCTGCATTAACATGAAAGCGAAAAGGTGATTGAACCAAATTTCGATGGTATTTGGACGAAAGAGGAAAGATGATTGAACTGAACTTCGATGGCATTCGTACGAAAGAGGGAAGGTGGATGGACCGAACTCCATCGGTCTTTGGACCAAAGCGGAAATATGCCAGAAAGACACTTCAGGAACACACTAACCCCAACTCCTTTCCCTATATAATATAATATGTACGCGCGTACATTATATTAAATGCATCATCCCAGCTCGCAGACTTCCCTGCGCGAGGCTGCTGGAGAGAAGAACGCGCGGGATTGGGCCATCACAATAAAAGCAGAAAGCACACCCTCTGTCCCTCATCGGGGAAAAGAGAGTGTGCTTTCAGTATATGGGCCAAACGGACTGGATGTCCTATTCCAACCTCGTGGAAGAGGCAGAAGTGGATGGCTCGTTATCTCAGGCGGTCGAGTGACTTCAGCATCAGAATGTCCCTCATGATGCCGCGCATACCCAGACAGATGAGCACGATGGCTACTATGGGCAGGGCAGCAGGCCACTCGGGACTGAATGTCAACCCACTTTCATGGGTGCGCTTCCACGCCAGCGCTATATAGGCAATGTTCCAACCTGCCAAAAGAACCAAGTTGAAGATGCACAGGCGGAACTGGCGCACCAGATGCTTGAACTGGAAGATATCGAGCAGCAAGAGTGTTGCACTGATGAGCAGAATGACGAAGAGCGCCCATGGGTAGAACGAATGCTGCCCGTCGGGAAACGTAATCCAGAGGTTGTAGAGCCTGCCAGCCGCCCCTCCTTCAGCATCCACGAAGCGACCGATGTCCATGCTCATACACGACACGCATGCAGCTGCGGCCAGAAAGAGATATATGGTCTGAATTCTTTGTATCATCGTTACCAGTCAAATGCCTCCCCGGCAGGATGCCGGGTACAGGCAGATTAGTACTCCAGAGAAGTCTCCTTGCTGGGGTTGCGATAGTAGATCTTACCCTCGATGAACTCCTCTGTGGCCATCAGAGTGGGCTTGGGCAGACGCTCGTAGAAACGGCTGATCTCAATCTGCTCGCGGTTTTCGAAAGTCTCGTCAAGAGTGTCGGTGGGGCTTGCAAACTCCTGCAGCTTCTTGTTGAGCTCCGCTTTGATGTCGGCCGAAATCTGGTTGGCGCGCTTGCCTATAATGGCAACGCTCTCATAGATGTTCTCTGTGTCCTTGCACAAATCCATTACATCACGTGTCACCGTATTGGTGGGTGCGGTAGATTTCTTGTAATCCATATATATTATATAATGTATAAACTTCGTTTGTTACTCTTATTCTTGGTCGTCGGCAGGCTGCAGCTGGATGTTCTTCTTCTTCACTACACCCTCGGCGTGAGCCAGCATGGAGTTGACCTCCTTGAGGTGCTTGCTCTCGGGATAGTCGTTGCGGAATGCGTAGCACTCATCCACGGCATCGCGGAAACGCTCGATACGCTTCTCCTCCACGCTCTTCATGGCCAGATGGTACTTGGCCCGCACTATCATCACAGAGAACTCCTCGCGCCTCTGAGCCGATGCATAGGGATAGTCCTTGAGGGCATTCTCGGCTGTCACCACGCAGGCTTCATAGTTGCTGCCTCCGTATGTCATATTGCCCACATACCCTCCCAGGTCATAATAGAGCTTGGCAGCCAGGAACTCCTTCTCCACCAACTTGTCCTGCAGAGCGTAGATCATCTGTGTGGTCTGCTCGCGCAGGGAGGTCTGGGGATAGAAGTCGAGGAAGTTCTGAAACTCGGTGATACTCTCCATGGTGCTGCTCTGGTCCAGCCTTGGATCGGCAGTCATCTTGTAGAGCGCATAGCCGCATCCGTAGCGTGCTTGCTCCACATATTCGCCCTTGGGGTAGCTCTGATAGTACTTGCGGAAGAATGTGGAGGCCGACTCATAGTCCTTGTGTCGGAAACAGCTCTGCGCGAGCAGGAAAAGGCTCTCCTCTCCGTACTGCGTTCCTTTGAGTGGCGCAATCAGATCGCCCAGCAGCTGTGAGGCACGATTGTAGTTTCCCTCGGCAAAGTTTGCCTTTGCCACCTCGTACCGATAGTCATAGTCCAATGACTTCTGCACAGCACTATACTCCCCACAACCTGTCAGCAGAGCCGCAGACAGCAGGGTGAACAGTATGTTTCTCTTCATATTCCAGCGCATAGATGGTGCAAAGGTAGCACTTTTTCTTGTAATACAGAACCACTTGCGCGCGAAAAGGCGGCCTCTTGCACTTTTTAACCTTTCTCATCAGACGAGCAAGGGCAGAAAAAGCCACCCTACTGCTTCATCCAATAAAAGACACCAAGGGAAATGAGGAAGCGCGTTTGGAAAAACAAGGAAACGTTTTGGGAAAAAGGAAAGAGGCTGCAAGAGAGAAGGATATTCCGTGCCAAACCAATCAGGAAGAAGCCTTTTTCTCCTCAAGTTCAGCCTGCAGGCGCAGCATTTCATCACGCAGAAGTGCGGCATCCACAAAGTTGAGTTCCTTGGCTGCACGCTGCATCTTGGTGCGCAGCGACTCTATCTGCCGCTCCATCTGGTCGGGTGTGAGCAGCGACGGAGCCGGTTCGGCTGCCAGTACGGTGCTGGCTGGCTGCGGTTCCACATACGCCCTCTGCTCGCTGGCATCGCCTGCCAGAAGCAGATCGGTCATAGTCTGCGCCTTGTTGATTTGCTTCGGCACGATATGATGAGCCTCGTTGTAGGCCAGTTGCACCTGGCGTCGGCGGTTGGTCTCCTCTATTGTCTGCGCCATACTGTCGGTGATGACATCGGCATACATGATGGCCCGTCCGTTGAGGTTACGTGCTGCACGTCCCACAGTCTGCGTCAAGCTGCGGTGACTGCGCAGGAATCCTTCCTTGTCGGCATCGAGTATCGCCACCAGACTCACCTCGGGCAGGTCCAGTCCCTCACGCAGGAGGTTGACACCCACCAGCACGTTATAGGTGCCCGAGCGCAAGTCATTCATGATGCGCACACGCTCCAGCGTATCCACATCGCTGTGTATGTAGGCGGTCTGTATGCCGTGCCGCTGCAGGTACTCAGTCAGTTCCTCTGCCATCCGCTTGGTGAGGGTAGTCACCAAGGTGCGCTCTCCGCGCTCAATGCGAACCTGTATCTCCTCCATCAGATCATCCACCTGGTTCTGGGTGGGACGAACCTCTATCACGGGGTCAGGCAGTCCCGTGGGCCTGATGAGCTGCTCCACCACGATGCCCTCGCTCTGTGCCAGTTCGTAGTCAGCAGGTGTGGCGCTCACATAGATGACCTGATGCGTCATCTCCTGGAACTCCTCGAAGCGCAGTGGACGGTTGTCACGTGCGGCAGGCAAGCGGAAACCGTACTCCACCAGGTTGTTCTTGCGTGCGCGGTCACCACCGTACATGGCACTTATCTGAGGCACAGACACATGACTCTCATCTATCACCGTGAGGTAGTCATCGGGGAAGAAGTCGAGCAGACAGTAAGGTCGGGTGCCCGGCTCACGCCCGTCGAAGTAGCGGCTATAGTTCTCGATGCCCGAGCAGTGGCCCAGTTCCCTTATCATCTCCATATCGTAGGTAACGCGCTCGTGCAGCCTCTTGGCCTCCAGTTCCTTGCCTTCCTGCTCGAAGAGAGCCACCTGCTGGGCCAGATCATCTTCGATGCGGCGGATGGCCTGCTCCTGTGCATCGTGGCTGGTCATGAAGAGATTGGCGGGATACACCTTATAGTCCTCGAAGGCGGCCAGGCGATGCAGGCTCACCGCATCAAGTTCCTCCAGCGACTCTATCTCGTCGCCCCAGAAGGTGATGCGCAGCAGGCAGTCGGCATAAGCCAGCGCCACATCCACCGTATCGCCCTTGACCCTCACCTGTCCGCGTGCCAGACTCACATCGTTGCGCACATAGAGGCTGTCGGTCAGGCGGCGCAGCAACTGCTGGCGGTCCATCTGCTGTCCCACGTGCAGCTCTATCATGTTCTCGTAGAAGGCAGCCGGGTTGCCCATTCCATAGATGCACGACACACTGCTCACCACCACAACATCCTTGCGGCCAGAGAGCAGCGCGCTGGTGGCAGAGAGCCGCAGCTTGTCTATCTCCTGGTTGATGGCCAGATCCTTCTCTATATAGGTGTCGGTGCTGGGGATATAGGCCTCGGGCTGATAGTAGTCGTAGTAGCTCACGTAGTACTCCACGGCGTTCTCGGGAAAGAACTGCTTCATCTCTCCATACAGCTGTGCAGCCAGCGTCTTGTTGTGACTCAGGATGAGCGTGGGCTTGTTGACCTGCGCTATCACATTGGCCACCGTGAAGGTCTTGCCGCTTCCCGTCACTCCCAGAAGGGTCTGTGCGGGCACCCCCGACAGCACCCCTTGGGTGAGCTGGCGTATAGCTTCGGGCTGGTCACCCGTAGGCTGGTATTTGGATATGAGCTTGAAGTCTGCCATAGATAATGCTGCAAAATTACGAACTTTCTGCCTTTTCGCCCTCGGGAGTGCAAAATAAAACGTAATTTTGTCCCGTTCTACGGGACGGACAGCCGACCGACCCGCACGAGAGAGCATTCAACAAGCAACAAAACAATATACAAGACCCGCATGAGAATCAAGTATCTGAGCCTGCTGATGGCAGCAATGCTGCTGACAGCAACTCCCAGCGTGGGCAAGGACCACAAGGAGAAGGCCAAGACGGAACAGACCGCCAAAAAGAAGAAAGGCAAGGACGACAAGGAGAAGTCCAAGGACCAGAAGAAGAGCAAGGATGCCAAGAAGGCTGCCAAGAAAGGCAAGAAGGGCAAGAAAGGACAGCAGCCCCAACAGCCACAGAAGCCTCAGGAGGAGAAGCCATCCATCGACCGCAAGGGACTCTTCGGCGTGACCAAGGTGAAGAACGAGTGGTTCTTCCACATCGCAGACAGCCTCATCGGCCGCGACTTCCTCACCACCACACGCTACACCACCACTCCTTCGGGCAGCGGAAAGTTTGGAGGCGAGCAGGTCAACGAGCAGACTGTGTATTTCCAGTTGGGTGCCGATGACCAGATGCTGCTGCGTGCCAACCTCATCATCAATGTGGCCGACTCCACACAGAAGATAAGCCGGGCCATCCAAATCAGCAACGAGAACCCCATCATAGGCGCTTTCAAGATAGAGAGCCACCAGAACAGGGTGTATAAGATAAAGGTGTCGCCCTTCTTCAACCAGGACAACCCTGCCCTGGGACTGCCCCAGTACGTCAAGCAAAGCTATGGTCTGCAGGGCATGCTGGGCGATATGAGCTACGTGCAGGACATCAAGTCGTTCCCAATGAACACCGAAGTGCGCATGGTGAAGACCTTTGCCGCCGGCCCCAACAGCAGTCTGCCTGCCGCACAAAGCACAGGCAAGGTGACCCTGGGACTGAATATCAGCTTCATCCTCCTGCCCGAGCACCCCATGATGAAGCGCTATTACGACCCGCGCGTAGGCTTCTTCACCGACAGCTACACCAGCTTCACCGACGAGCAGCAGCGCGTTGAGGGCAAGAAGTTCATCACACGATGGCGCCTGGAACCACGTCCCGAGGATGTGGAGAAGATGCGCCGTGGCGAACTGGTGGAGCCCGTCAAGCCCATCATCTATTATATTGACCCTGCCACTCCCAAGCAGTGGCGCAAGTACCTGATACAGGGTGTCAACGACTGGCAGAAGGCTTTCGAGAAGGCCGGCTTCAAGAATGCCATCATAGGTAAGGAGTGGCCCGAGAACGACTCCACCATGAGCATGGAGGATGCACGCTACAGCTGCATACGCTATCTGGCCAGCCCCATCGAGAATGCTTACGGCCCCAACGTGCACGACCCACGCTCCGGCGAGATACTGGAAAGCCACATCTGCTGGTACCACAACGTGATGAGCCTGGTGCACGACTGGTATATGGTGCAGGCAAGCAGCATCGACGAGGCTGCCCGCACAATGAACTTCAGCGAGGAACTCATGGGGCAGCTCATACGCTTCGTGAGCAGTCATGAGGTGGGCCACACGCTGGGTCTGCGCCACAACTTCGGTTCTTCGAGCACGGTGCCTGTGGATAGTCTGCGCAACAAGGCATGGGTGGAGGCTCACGGACACACACCCAGCATCATGGACTATGCACGCTTCAACTATGTGGCACAGCCCGAGGACAACATCAGCCGTGCAGGCATCTTCCCCCGCATCAACGACTATGATGAGTGGGCCATCCGCTGGGGTTACACCTACCTGCCCGATGCCAAGGACGAGGATGACGACCACCGACTGATGGAGGAGATGACTGCCAAGAGCCAGGAGAACCCACGCCTGTGGTGGGGCGACGGCGAAACCAGCCTGGGCCGACTGGATCCGCGCTGCCAGACAGAGGACCTGGGCGACGATGCCATGAAGGCCAGCACCTACGGCATACAGAATCTGAAGTATGAGATAAGCCGCCTGCCCGAGTGGACCAGCGACGATCCCAAGGATATCTACGGCGATGCACTGGAGCGCATGTACCAGCAGATACGCGGACAGTTCCTGCGCTACTGCGGTCACGTGACACGCAACATCGGCGGAGTACTCTACACGTACCGCACCAAGGAGCAGCCCGGCGACAAGTATGTACCACAGCCTCTGGAGAAGCAGAAGGCAGCCCTCAAGTTTATGGACGAGCAGGTGCTGCACGAGCCTATGTGGCTGCGCAACATGAGTTACGCACAGCGCTTCACGGCCAACCCCGAAGAACTGACTCTGGGAGTAGGCACCGTGTGCATGAGGATGCTGATGGACCGCCTGGATGTGAAGAATGAGACCTACACGCCTCAGGCTTACCTGACCGACCTCACCCGCCTGGTGTTCAGCGAAGCACGTACTGGCGAGAAGGTGTCCAACTACCGCAAGAACCTCCAGAGCCAGATGCTGGAGCACCTGCTGCGTGCCAACGGCAACAGCAATGCCTACATCCAGCCCGCTGTACTCTATACGCTACAGCAGTTGCAGCAACTCACCAAGCAAGCCAAACAGTCGGCACGCGATGCTGAGAGCCGCGCCCACTGGGCACTCCTCTACGACCAGATAGGCCGCCGACTCACCTGGAAGTAAGAACTCCTGCCGCCCACACGGGCCGGACAATAGAGAAGCAGACCCTCTGCAAGGTATCTTCCCACCCCTCCGGGCACCTCTGCCCAGAGCCAGGGAAAGCCTGCAGAGGGTCTGCTGGCATATCAGGCAGAGCGCTCCACCGCACTTTCCTCCTTTCCGTTCCTTTATTATATAGGAAAGCTACTGTTATCAGACAGAAGAGTTGCTGTTATTGGATAGAAGAGTTACTGCTATCAAACAGAAGAGTTACTGCTATCTGATAGAAGGGCTGCTGCCATAAGATAGTAAAGGTACTGCGGTGCATTCCCCTTCGCAGCGCGCTGCATCAGGCATCGCAATGCGGTGCGCAGACCATTGCAGCACGCTGCGTTTTTCGGGGTAGTATGATTACTCTGCCGGCAAGGCGGCTTTCCGCCTCCTCTTCTTACTTCTCCATGGCGTCCAGGAAGGAGATGGGGAGCCAGATGTTGGACTCCTCGCGGGCAGGGGCAAAGAGGGGCGCGATATCTTCGGGCTCGAAGCCTGCCAGGGTGCAGCCCACCTCGGTGACCATGAAGCGCTGGTGGGGATGCCGGGAAGCATAGTCGAGGAATTCATCCACATAGGGCTGGATGGTGTCCACATCGCCCTGCATGACGGGGATGGCATAGCTCTGTCCCTGGATGCCAGCCCCCTGATGCATCTGTGCACCGAAGCGCTCCAGCGCCTCCTGGGCAATCCGGCCGGCATGAATGCCTTGCTGATTGGAACCGAAAACGAGGATGTCGGTGCCGGATATCTGCTCCAGCCTGTCGGGCGTAACGCGCAGGGGAACGGCTGGTGCGGGAGTGGAGTCGCCCTCGCAGGTGGTTTCCTGATAGCAGAAAGACAGCCCCTTGGAGAAAAGCGGCCTACTCAGGCGGCAGCATACGCTGTCGAACATATCAGCCCAACCGCCGCTTAGCACCTCGGGCACCACCACCTCGTTCATCAGTTTCTGCCATCGCTTGTTGATGGCAGCAGGCGTCAGTCCCATCTGCTCGGCCACTTCCTTCTGCTTGTAGCCCTCCAGCAGCACCTTTTCGGCCAGCTGCCCCATCTGCGGGTCGGCATAATGAGCGGCCACACACCATGACAGGTAGCGCAGCAGAGGGTTGCCCTCGGGGGCAGTTTGCACATACTGTAGCACCACGTCGGCTGTCTCGTCGGCCCGGCATCCGAACTCCTTATTATATGCCTTCAGCGCATCGAGCACCACGAAGTGGAATCCCCTCGCCATCCAGGTGCTCAGAGGCACGTCGGCAGGTTTGTCGAGGAGGGGGCGGAAGTGGTGGGAGAGCAATCGTATATAGTAGTCATGCGCCAGGGAGTAGAAGTCCAGTCCGGGCTTTCCACGCAACTGGTATCGGTGGTCGAAGATGTCGTAGGCACGGCGGCAGTAGCGGTAGTAGTGGTCCTTGGTCACTCTGGCATCGCAGGCACACAGCCCCGACACTATCTTCTCATCATTATATCTGGTATCTCTCATGCTGTCTGGTTTTAGGTTTCATCGTTACGGCTGCAAAATTACGGTACGCGAGAAGCGGAATGCAAGTTTTTTGCAGAAAATTTTTCATCGCGGTTGATTTTTTCCTCCTGCCGTCTTCTTATCAGACAGAGAGAGTTCAAAAGAGATTGTCCAACCATTTAACAAGAACAAGAGATATGGACGCACAGAAAGAGACAGAGAAGAGAGTCATCAACCTCATCATCGCAGACGAGTCGGGCAGCATGAGTGTCATCAGGGACACAACGCTGGCCGGACTCAATGAGACCATCACCACCTGCCAGAAGATGCAGGAGAAGTTCCCCACGATGGAGCAGCGCATCACACTCATCACCTTCGACAGCAACCACACGAAGGTGATTTTCGACAACATCCCAGCCCTGGAGGCCAAGCCACTGAGCCGGAAAGACTATGTGCCGGGAGCCGCCACACCACTCTATGATGCCATAGGACAGGCCATCACGAAGACTTATGCACAGACCGAGAAGACGGACAATGTGCTGGTGACCATACTGACAGACGGCGAGGAGAACAGTTCTACGGAGTTCAACCTGAAGATGATGAAGAGGCTCATCGACAAGCAGAAGGAGCAGGGCTGGACGTTCACCTTCATCGGCACAGACGACCTGGACGTGGAGGGAATGGCGCACCAGATGGGCATCGATAGTTGCTTCAGTTTCCGCCAGGACGATGCATCCACCGGCGCAATGTTTGCCATGGATAGCGCCTGCCGCGCCAGATTCTGCGCACGAGTATCCCGTGATGAAAGAATCGACGATGCCAAATACTTCGTCGAAGAGGATGAAGGGAAGGAGGAATGATGCTCCTTTAGCCTAAGAATAAGGAAAAGGAGAGTGTCGAATGACGCTCATTTGACTATAGAATAAGGAGAGGGAGAAGAGCGAATGACGCTTCTTCAGCCCGAGAATGAGGGAAACGCAAATGCCCCGCGCTGGTTCGAATGGAATCCAGCGCGGGGCATTTGCTTTATTTGCCGTCGAGCATGAGGAGGGTTATCTCGGGACGGGCACCGATGCGCATGGGCAACGTGCCGCCTAGTCCGATGTTCACATACAATGTCTGACTGCCTTCGTCATACCTGCCATCGCATTCGGGATAGATCCACTTGCTGGGTGTGAAACCCATCAGGCGCATCTGCATCGCATGGGTGTGGCCGCTCAGCGTGAGGGGGATAGAGGTTTGCCCCACCACCTCAGCACGCCAATGGCTGGGATCATGGCTCATGAGGATGCTGAACAGCCCTTCTGTACCTGCCATCGCCTCGGCCAGCCGTCCGCGACGGATTATCCTGTGAGCACCACAACTCTGGTTTTCCACGCCAATGACAGCCATACTGTCGGCTCCTCTGTGCACGATGAGATGTTCGTTGAGCAGAAGTCGCCAACCCAGTTCATCCCGCTCCATCTCCTGCAGGCGCTCCACCTTCTGCTGCCTCTCACGGGCTGGAAGATGAGACTCATAGGGGTCATAATCATGATTACCCATGATGCTCACCACTCCGTCCTTGGCCTGCAACTGCTTCAGGATAGGCAGCAAGGGTTCCAGCTCGGTATAGTCGCGCGAAACGAGATCGCCTGTGAAGCAGATCAGATCGGGCTTGAGCGCATTGATGTCGCTCACCACCTGCATCAGCCGCTTCTTCTCGTTGAGCCATCCATCCAGATGCCAGTCGCTGATGTGCACTATCCTGTAACCGCGAAAAGCCTCCGGCACCCGCCTGTCATTATAGCTCCACTCCTTCACCTCCCAGCGGAAGCGGCCCACCCAATGCCCGTAGGCATAGGCACTCCACCAGGCTGCCAGCAACAGCACACTACCCCATGCAAACGTTCTCCATGCTACATGCACATGGGACAACCGCCCCACCAGCCAGCACAAAGCCCACACCATCTGCGGAACCAGCAGCCAGAAAAGACTGACCACCAAGGCAAACAAAACCATAAAACTCCTCATCTCTCTCTTCCTTATTATCTTCTTCCCTCGTCCTCACAGGATTTCTCCCACCTCCCGAAGCGTTCCGCCCCGCAAAGATAAGCCTTTTCCATCGTCCCGAGCTCTTCCCTCCGCACTTTTCGCCATCCGCCCACACTTCCCCCTCCAAGACAGCCAACTGTCTCCTTCAATCCCCTCCTCCACCCCACCTCTACCGCAAAACCGCCAAGTGATTTGCCTCAAAAACGCCAGCCAAAACGCCTCAAAAGCGCCGAATGCGCTTTACAATCATATAGCAATCAGTATTTTTGCACAATAGCAGCAAAAACAATCCCCCTGGCCACTTACCTCCCCTTCACTCGACAAAAGTGTGACAATGCACAAAAAATGCGGATGAAGCATGGTTATATCAGGAAGTATTTGTACCTTTGCTTTCGTCAAGAGTGTGACAAAACACAGAAAATGCGAATATGGAAATACCGCGTCAGATACATCTCAACAGGATTATAGCCCGCCAAGGTAACGGAATGATCAAAGTCATCACCGGCATGCGCAGGTGCGGCAAATCATATCTGCTCTTCACTCTGTTCCACAACTACCTGTTGCAACAAGGGGTAGATGAACAGCACATCATCAAGGTTGACCTTGAAGACCGCAGAAACGCAGCACTTCGAGACCCTGACGCATTGCTCGCCTTCATCGACTCCAGAATGACCGACCACCGTCAGTACTATATCCTGCTGGATGAAGTACAACTGGTGTCTGAGTTCGAAGATGTCCTCAACAGCTATCTCAAAGTGCCCAATGCCGATGTCTATGTCACTGGCAGCAATGCCAGGTTCCTGTCCAAAGATATCATCACAGAGTTCAGAGGCCGGGGCGACGAGATTCACATCACTCCCCTTAGTTTCCAGGAATTCATATCCGTCAAACAAGGAGACCGCGAGACGCTGCTATACGAATACATGACGTATGGCGGACTGCCCCAAATAGTGTCCATGACAGATACCCAACAAAAGATTGAGTACCTCAAGGGGCTGTTCACACACACCTACATACGTGACATCAAGGAACGTTATGAGATTCAGAAGGACGATGATCTGGAGGAACTTATCAGCCTGATTGCCTCCAACATCGGCAGTCTCACCAATCCCACCAAGCTGGAAAACAGCTTCAAGTCCATCAAGAAAAGCAATCTGTCCAGGGATACCATCAAGAATTATCTCGACTTCCTTCAGGATGCCTTCCTCATCGAAAAAGCCATCAGGTACGATATCAAGGGCAAGAAATACATTGATACCCCATCCAAGTTCTATTTCTCCGACCTTGGGCTTCGCAACGCCCGTCTTGACTTTCGCCAGACGGAATTCACACACCTCCTTGAGAACACCATCTACAATGAGTTGCGACTGAGAGGCTTTTCCGTTGACGTGGGACAAATCCCAGTGGTGGAAGCGGGAAAGGAAGGCAAGCGCCAACGCTCCATTCTGGAAGTGGATTTTGTCTGCAACCAAGGCTATAAGCGATACTACATCCAGTCTGCCTATGCACTCCCGACCGAGGAGAAGATGAAACAGGAGCTCAACTCATTGCTTAAGATCAAGGACAACTTCATGAAATACGTCATTGTGGGCACCCCTACCCCCACCTACCTGAACGAGAACGGCATCGTCATCATGAATATCTACGACTTCCTCATGAACTCCAGCAACCTTGCACTCTAAACCATCCCCGTCAACCAAAACAAAAGGCGCCTCTGCCCATGCCTCCCGTCAGCAGGGAGTGTCATTGGCAGAGGCGCCTTTTCTCTTTGTTCCTTGTCTTGCCGCTTACTCCAGCACCAGCACACGGCTGCTGCCTTCGTTGGCTGTGAGCACATTCAATCCTATCTTCATCAGGTAGTCACCCGAGTACTGCTTGCCGTTGCATTCGAGATGCGACTTCTCACCAGGCATCAGGTTGGTCTCCCTCACCGTATATACCTTCAGGGGATCCAGCCCCTGCAGGCGCACGTTCATGGGAGGCTCCTTGTAGCGGGGATGAAGGTCATAGGAGAAGAGCACAGCACGCTGCTTGTCCTTCGACACATAGTTGATGGCGCAATGGTCAGTCTCATAGGGCGATACCAACCTGTACTGGTCACCCTCCAGGATGACAGGCTTCAGGTCGTTGTAGTTCTTCACCGCCTGCTGCACGAACTTATAGTCATTCTCCGAGAGCGACTTCAGGTCGATGTCGAAACCCAGTTTGCACGAACTGCACACGTCGGTGCGGAACTTCACACTGGCACGACGGTTCCAGTTGGTCACGTGCGAACCCATGGTCTTCGTCGGGAAGAACTTCGAGAGGCTCCACTGGATGTACAGGCGCTCATAGGGGTCGGTATCGTCCGAGCACCAGAACTCGGTGAAGTACTTGAGCACTTCGTAGTCCATACGCGCACCGCCACCCGAACAGAGCATCATGGGCAGGGTGGGATACTTCTCGTGTATGCGTGTGAGCACATTATATATTCCACGCACGTGGTCGATGTAGAAGTTGCCCTGCTCCTTCTTGTGATAGGGCGAATAGATGTTGGTGATCACGCTGTTGCAGTCCCACTTGAAGTAAGCCACCTCAGGGTTCTCCGTCATGATGCGATCTACGATACCATACACGTAATCCTGCACCTTGGGGTTCGATATGTCGAGCACCAGCTGGTTGCGGTAGTAGTAAGTCTCCCGGTTGGGCTGCATGATGACCCAGTCGGGGTGCTTCTCGAAGAGCTCGCTCTTGGGGTTCACCATCTCCGGCTCTATCCATATGCCGAACTTCACGCCCCCCTTCTTTGCATCCCTCACCAGTCCGGGTATTCCGTCGGGCAGTTTGTCCTTCGTTGCCTCCCAGTCACCCAGTCCTGCATGGTCATTCTTGCGCGGGTACTTGTTGGCAAACCATCCGTCATCGAGCAGGAACATATCCACTCCCAGGTCTTTTGCATCCTTCATCAGCTCAGCCAGACTCTGCTGGTTGAAGTTGAATCCGGTGTTCTCCCAGTTGTTGAGCAGGGTCATTCTGTCGCCCGTACCCATGTTCACCTGATACAGTCTGGCCCAGTCGTGCAGGTTGCGCGAAGCCTCTCCCACTCCGTTCTCACTCATCGCGAAGATGAACTCAGGAGTGGTGAACACCTCTCCCGCCTTCAGCTTGTAGTCCGAAGCATAAGGGTTGATGGCAGGAATCACACGTAGCGCTCCCACGTTATCCACCTCGAAGGTGAAGCGGAAGTTGCCTGTCCATCCTATTGTACCCAGCATCACACGTCCCTCATTCTCTCTTGCAGGCGCGTCGAATCCCAACTCGAAGAAAGGTTCCTCCTGCATGGCAGCACGTGTACCCAGTTTCGTATCCACTATCTTCTTGCCCGAGATCAGTTGGGTTGTCTCCGGCTGACCCTCTTTGGCCCAGTCGCTGTGGTAAGTGGTCACAAAATACTTCGCGCTCTTGAAGTAGAGCATTGTCGAGGCATAGCGCCACAGCGTGATGGGTGCCTTCTCCTTGTGCGTCACCTCGCTCCATGCCTTTATCACGCTCTGCTTCGGATAAGCCACATAGTGCAACTTCACCGTCACTGGATACTCCTTGTCGGCCAGAGTGATGATGGTCTCAGCACCACCCTTCACGGGCTTCTGCTCCACTCCCTGGAAGTACAGGTAAGTGCTCATGTTGCCATCAGCATGCGTGATAGCCAGAGCCGGCTCAAAGAAGTCCTCGGCACCCGAAGTGGCACACACCTCATGCCCACGCTGGCACACCGCCCCGTCCGAAGCGGCATACACATCCCACTTCAGTTGGTCATAGTCAGTGGCGTTCTGCAACTTCTCTCCCAGATACACCTGATAGAGTCTCCCCTTGGGCGACACCTGCATCACCAGGTCCGTCTTCCCTGCTGCCACACGGATGGTCTTCTGTGCCAGAGTCACCATGGCAAACAGACACAGAGCGGCAATCGTCACGATAGTCTTTCTCATTTTATATAATATATAGGCTTAATCGGTTTCTTGCAGTTCAGTTCTCTCTTCACCATGCAAAGATACGAAATTCTACAAGAAAAAGCAAGAGGGGAACAAATACCACTACTCTAATTATGAATTTCGAATTTTGAATTAAGAATTATGGATTGCCCTCTTTCTTTAGATGACGTAAAAAGTCATCCAACCCAATGACCTCGAGCCCAGGAAAATCCTTCCATTTGATGACATCGTAATGATGGTCTTCTGTAACAACATAACGAGCCCCTGCTGTGATAGCACAATCCACGAACTTATTGTCATCAGGGTCAGCCTCAATCAAATTGAAATCAAAATAAACTGTCCCAAACTCTGCGGTATGGACTTCTTGACGACACGCTCTGTATAAGACAATTCGTATCAAGGACTATCCTATCCATGCACTCCTACTTCTTCAACAAAGCATGCAGATTCTGATGTCTCAACTCATCCATCTTAGCTTGATTCAACTTGCCAGATTCCCAAAGAGCATCCAGACACATGTCAGCCTTCTTTCGGAAATACTCGCTCAGCACAGCTTTCACCTCCAAAAGTCTCTCCTCCGAACCGTCAAAAGCAAACATCTTCAACAAATGCTGCTGAACAGGATTAAAAATCGTAGCCTCCATGATGATTCCTCCTATATGTTTATCTGTCACAAAAGTAGCACCTTCCCTCGAAACCACCAAACAAAATCCGTAAAAACCGTGTTCAAGAAAACAACCCATCACGCATCAACATCAATTTCCGTGTTCCCCAAAAATAAAATCCGTGCTATCCGTGTAATCCGTGTTCAAGAAAACAACCCATCACGCATCAACATCAATCTACGCATTCCCCCAAAACAAGATCCGTGCTATCCGTGTAATCCGTGTTCAAAAAAACCTACCCACCACGCATCAATATCAATCTACGCATTCCCCAAAAACAAAATCCGTGCTATCCGTGTAATCCGTGTTCAAAAAAACGACCCATCACGCATCAACATCAATTTCCGCATTCCCCCAAAATAAAATCCGTGCTATCCGTGTAATCCGTGTTCACCCCTCTACCCATCACGGAATCCAAGAGACAATCCGTGTTCTACCTCACACATTCCACCCAATTCAGTTTCACCTCCCCATCCCTGTATTGCGTTATCTGCAGGTTATGGTTCACGTGAATATCGCCGCTGTCATCGTTGGGAGCCACCAGGAAATAAGAGAAATCATCGCTGCGTCGCAGCACACGGTAACTGTTTCGTGGTCTGTCTTTCAGGAACAGACGGTCATCTATCACACAGATGTTCCCGTCTGCACGCACCTGCCAACCCCTCAGCGGCACACCAGCCATGCAGCGTATGTTACGCACGAAAAACACATCACCCTCGCGCAACAACCTCACAAACCCACGCTCCAGCTTTTGCGGCTTCACATAATGAATCGTCTTCGTCATCGAGTCCAGCCAGAACTCACGCGCTTCCCCCTCACGCAGCAAGCCCACTCTTCTCCTTATATAATATAAGCCGTCGCCCAAGTCCGTCACCACCTCGAAACACCTCTCACGCTCTGCATCCGTGTAAGCCAACAGATTCATCCGCCGTACTCCCACCGCCCGCCAGGCATCCAGCCACTCCTGGTTCATTCTCATCCACTGGGCATAACACCCATCCACCTCACTCTGGTTGCTCACCATCCTGAGCGGTTGGTCACCTCCCGCCTGCACATAACTCCTCCCCTCATCATCCTGGTACAGGCGCAGTCCGCTGTTCCTCAGTTCATCCGCCAGCCTATACACCTTCCCAGGCTCATTCCATGGGATGAACCGCTGCTTCCATGCCAGTCCGCTGCCCACCTGCATCTCCAGAGTCTTCACCGTCAGCCACGAATGCTCGTTGATCATAGGCGAACAGACGCGCGGGAACAGGCGCTTCCCGTCCTCCGTGCAGAACTCTATCCCCATCAGCACAGCCGTCTGTGGGCGCTTATGGAAGTGCAGTCCGCTCTTCAGATCCGCCCAAAGCCATCTGTCCGCAGACTGCTTGCGGCAATAAGCCCAACCGTCCTCATGCAGTTCCACCTCCCGGTATCGGCACTCCAGTACCCACTTGCCAGCCTCATCCTTCACACCTTTCAGCCCCTGCTCATTGGTACACACCCGGTAGAAATGACCCTTGCGCACCAACTCCTCATGACGTACTATCCGCATCATCTCCCCTTCGCTGTTCCCACAGCTCGTCAGACAGTCCATCTCCCCCATGCGGCTGTAGAGCATCACGCTGGCTTTCCGCCACTCGTCGGCCACCTCCTCTCTTCCTTCGAACAGCCTCTGCCAGTCATGCTGAGCTGATGGCAGACCGAACCGCTTGTACAGTCCCACATTGTCCAGCACCACACAATACCCTTTACCCTCGGCTACCCGCAACCCACGGCCAACCATCTGCAGATACTTTGTGAGCGAAAGCGTCGGACGGGCCAACTGCACAAACTCCACATCCGGGCAGTCAAAACCCTCGCTGAACAAATCCACACTCACCAGCACCCTTATCTCCTCACCATTTCTGAAGCCGTCTATCAGTACCCCTCGCACATCATCCGGCGTATTGCTGCTGATAGCCACCGCCTTTATCCCGTGCTCACGGTAATAGTCCGCTATATGTTCCGCATGCTCAATGCTGATGGCATACACCACCCCCTTCTTCTCCGGCACATACTCCCTCACCGTCTGGTACAGCCGTTCGATGCTCGGCCGCACATCCAGCCGCTCGCTCAACTCCGCCAGCACATAATCCCCATCAGCCCCTCTCCTCTGCAGAGAGTCGATGGCCAACTGGTCGGCACTGTCAGGTCTGATGGAGTAATAGTCATACACGCTCAACCGCCCCTCGGCGATAAACCTCTCAATGCTCCACGATGTGAGCAGCACGTCAAACAAGTCTCCGAATCCCTTCCCGTTCAGTCGGCACGGAGTAGCCGTCAGTCCCAGTTTCTTCGCCTCTGGGAAAGCATCCATCACCTCGGCATACGTCTCAGCCAGAGCATGATGCGCTTCATCTATCACTATCATCCCCGGCTCCTCCTTCATCTCCTTGTAGTGTCTTGAGAGCCATTGCACAGACATCACCCTTATGCCGTTCTCCTCCAGACTGTCAGGCACAGCATCCCCATTCCCGAGAACCCTTCCCAGTGTCCCCTTTATCTGCTCCACCAGTTCCCTTCGGTGCGCCACTATCCACACAACCCTCCGAGGCAACCGCTCCAGGAACCCCTTCACCACCGAAGCCAGCAGCACCGTCTTCCCCGTTCCCGTAGGCATCTGTGCCATCACCGCCTGGTGCGTCAAGAGCGCCCCCTCAATACGCCCCCTCATCTCCCGCTGATAGTCAAACAACTCCACCACAACAACAATAATTATAAATTTAATCGAGTTAAGAATTTTGGATTAAGAATTAAGAATTGCCTCCGTGTTCTCACCCACCTCAAAATTCATAATCCTCAATTGAAAAAAATCCGTATTATCCGTGTTATCCGTGTTCAAGTCCCTAAGCATCACGCATCAACAAGACTATCCGTGGTCTCAGAAAAACTATCCGTGTAATCCGTGAAATCCGTGTTCAACAAAAAACCTACGCATCACGCCTTAACAATGATTCTCGTGTTCTCAGAAAAATTATCCGTGTAATCCGTGAAATCCGTGTTCAACAAAAAACCTACGCATCACGCCTTAACAATGATTCTCGTGTTCTCAGAAAAGTTATCCGTGTAATCCGTGTTCAAGCCCCTACGCATCACGGAATCATAATTCAAAATTCATAATTCTTAATTGAATCCGTGGTCTCGATGCGAAAAATTTGCAATCCATTTCATTTTTCTCCAAATAAAGCATTATCTTTGCAATGCGTTGCAAAAATTTGAAGCATATGATAGAACGTTCGGAATACATGTCTATCCTCAAGCGTTGGAGAGACAAACGGGTCATCAAAATTGTCACAGGCATACGTCGATGTGGCAAATCCTCCCTGTTAAGGATGTTCCAAGAGCACCTCATCCAGAGTGACGTGAGCGATTCCCAGGTGCAAGCCATCAACTTCGAGGATATCGACAACGAACCCTTCCTCGATTACCACACGCTGTACAGCCACGTCAAAAGCCACCTTCAAGAAGGTCAGATGAACTACCTCTTCTTCGATGAGATACAGATGGTGCCCAATTTCCAGAAGGTCATCAACAGCCTCTTCCTGCTTGACAACGTGGATATCTACGTGACCGGTTCCAATGCCTACCTTCTGTCTGGCGAAATTGCAACGTTGCTCACTGGAAGATATATTGAGATACACCTGTTGCCGTTTTCCTTCAGCGAATACCTCCTGGCACAGCCAACTCCTGTCAGTACAGAAGAAGCCTATCGCGAATACATAGAATTCGGAGCTTTCCCATACGTTGTCCAAATCAAGGACAATGCCGAGATGGTAAGAGAATACCTCAACGGACTCTACAATACCATTGTACTGAAGGATGTTGTTGACAGGAAGAAGATTGCCGACACCATGATACTCCAGAGCATCGTGCGCTTCCTTGCCGACAACATCGGCAACCTGTCAGTCATCAAGCGCATCAGCGACACGATGACCTCTGTTGGCCGCAAGATAACGTCCCACACGGTAGAGAATTATATTGGAGCACTCCTTGACTGCTACATCTTCTACTCCGTCCCACGCTATGATGCCAAGGGCAAACAGCTTCTCAAGACAGGCATGAAGATATACCTGGCCGACATCGGCCTTCGCCGCATCATCTGTGGATCCAAGGGTGGCGACATGGGCCACATCCTGGAGAACATCATCTACCTCGAACTCTCTCGTCGTGGCGGTGAGATATACGTTGGCAAGGTAGGCGATGCCGAGATTGACTTTATTGTAATGTCCAACGGTCAGAAGAAATACTACCAAGTGTCACTGAGCGTGAGAGACGAGAACACTCTGCAACGCGAACTCTCCCCTCTTTCCTCCCTATTCGACAGCTTCCCCAAGTATCTCATCACCTTAGACAACGATCCCGTATGCTATCACAACGGCATCAAACAAATCTACGCCCTCGACTGGCTGACAAGAAAAGAAGACTAAAAACTCCACATACCACGAATCATAAATCACCCTCCGTGGTCATTAAGACGAACACGAATCACACAGATAACACGAATCGCTATGTATCAGAAAAAAGATATTCGTCAAATCCGTGTAATCCGTGTTCGTTAAAAAATACGCATCACGCTATGACATTGTTCTCCGTGGTCCTCCACCTCAAAATTCTTAATTCTTAATTATCCACGTTCATAATTGAATAAGTGGTCTTCCCACCTCATCACTCATCGAGTTTTTTTAATCAGAAAACCCGCCGAGCATACCATATATATGGAATATATCATATATCTTTGCATGTAGAAATCAATCAAACCAATAAGGTCATGAGTACAATCACAGCACCCACCTCCAAGAGGAAGATTATCGACCTGAAGGAAGACACATTCAAGACCCACTCCATCATGGCCGTTCAGAAAGGCACCAACCTCAAGAAATACATTGAGGATCTTCTCAACGACATCGCCGACAACTACGAAGATGCCAAGCTCTACGCCCAACTGTCCAAGGAACACCCCGAAGGTCTCGTCCCAGCAAGCAAGAAAGAGCAAGAGGAATTCGAGAAATGGCTTGGTGTATGAAAGTAGAATTCTCAAGCGCCTTCATCAAAGCTGCCCGAAAGCTTTCCGGAAAAATGCTTGAATCCCTAAAACGCGTACGATTTTAGAAGCCAAAGCAGCCGAAGACATCAAGCAGATTACCGACTGCAAGAAATTAGTTGGCTATTCCAGAATCTACAGGATACGGATTGGAGATTATCGCGCCATATTCACCCTTGAAATAGAAATTTCAGGAGACGCCATCCTGTTCCAATTCCTCACATCCCGAGGAGAAGCCTATGGCAAGAAAATCAAATCAGAACTCAAACGAATAGACAAAGACTAACCCCTACACACAAACCACCATTATCCATCCTCGGTCATTATATCAAAAACCAATCCGTGTAATCCGTGTTCAATCCCCTACGCATCACGCATTAACATCAATTTCCGCGTTCTCAGAAAAACAATCCGTGCTATCCGTGAAATCCGTGTTCAATAAAACCTACGCATCACGCATTAACCCAATTCATTAGAAAATGACAAGAAACTACTCGTGTTCACTAAAAGATTAGGGGCGAGTTAAAACAGGACTATGAGTCCTTGCGAAACACATGTGATTCTTGGTAGAATTCAAGCAGTACTACTTACTTGGCTAAAGAAGATATCTTACTTGGCAAAAGAAGATATCTTACTTTGCCAATGAAGTATATCTCCTATGGCACATGAAGTATATCTCCTATGGCACATGAAGTATAACTCCTTTTTCTCACCCTTTCGGATATCTCCAATCCGCCTGTCAGCTCTACCCATTTGTGTTCATGGGTAAGACTGTACTTTATGCGATTATTAAACCCCAAAGCAAGTTGGCCCGATGTTCTGTGATGTGAGCATCGGGCCTATCGGTTATATCATTAAGATTCAGTCAAGGTTACGTTCTTTCGGCATTCCTATGCGTTTCTGTTTCCATCTCCACAGGAAGTGGCAGGCTCGGAAAAGCGGTTCACTCAAAGCCTCAGAGGGATAGAGAGTCAGCATACGCCAGTCTCTCCTGAAGCGTTGGATATTATGCCAGAACGCACCTTTGCCGAAATGGTTCCGTGCATCATAATGTCCGAAGTTACCTCCAGCCATTATCTCCTCCAGCAGCAACCGCCCTCTCCGCTCATCAGGAGTACATATCATCCGCTCTTCATCCAGTCCCATCACCTCGCGCAGCACATACATCACCGCCCCCGCAAACTCCCAAAGTCCCAACCACCTCAGTTCCCTTTGCAAAGCAACAAGCGAACCACCAGGATTCACCTCCCCCAATCCCCCACAAGAAGAATCCGTGAAATCCGTGCAATCCGTGTTCAAAAAACACCCATCCCCATCCGTGTTCCCAGTCCCTCTATCCGTTTTCCCAGAGAAATCCGTGTTCATCAACACAAAGAAGTAATCCACAATCTGCCTCAGTCCCACCCCTTCGTAGAAACAATGATGGAACAAGTGGCAAAGTTGATAGATGACGTTGAAAGAGACAGTTGGCACAGCCACTTCGCCAGCATTACCGGGCAGAGCAACACGATTGCTGCATTGCAGGTCAGCATTCCGCTTGAGCCACCTCTGCAAGCGGCTGTTGTGCAGCGGACTATTGAGCAAAGCAGGCGTCGAATGCAGTTCCACCGACACACCATGCAGCATCAACCCTATGTGGTTCAGACTCTCCTGAAGCGACGAACCATCCCCTTCGGTGAGGGAAAGCGCTATGTGACGCAGTTCCTCCCGACTTGCCATCACCCACACATCCACATCTCCAGGGGTACGTGCCGATGGATTGGGATAGAGCAAGGCATTTCCCTGCCCCTTGAGGATGCAGCAACGAAAGCCCGCTGCACATACCTTATCATTTATATAGACAGAAGCCCGGTCCATCCGCACATTCCTGCGACGGACGCTCTCGCTGTCACTCAGCCAGCGAAGCAGTAGCGGACGAGCAGGAGCCAACTCCTTGGGAAGCCTCTTGATGCCGTCAAACAAGACACCCTGGAGCGTCTGTCTTTGCGCAAACTGGTAACAAGCATCCCAATCAAAGCAACCCTTTGTGCCGTCGAGAAGGTCCTTCACCTCCTCTTCCAGCCCCAAGGAGAAACGCAGGAAGCGGAAGAAACCAACCTCCATCACTCCTTGGTCATGTTCCACAGAAACAGCACATTACCCAGGATATACCGCCTCCACATGCGTCGAGGTTCCTTCATCAGGCGATACAGCCATTCCAGCGAATGCTCCCGCCACCATTTCGGTGCCCGCTTGCTCGTCCCGGCAAAGAAGTCGAACACGGCCCCCACGGTACCCACATGACAATGCACATCCAGATCCTTCCAATGACTATAAGTCCACTTCTCCTGTTTAGGAGCGGTCATACCAATCCACAGCAAATCAGGATTAGCAGCGTTGATAGCCGCTACTATAGCATCATTATCTTCTTTACTGAACTCCGGCTTGTAGGGAGGCGAGTAAGTGACCACCTCGATATTAGGGTACACCACCGCCGCACGCTCCTTAATCAAGCCCAGCACCTTCTCCGAGCTACCCATGAACATACACTTGCCACCGCGCTGATTGAGGCGTTCCATTTCAAATTCAAAGAGGTCCCAGCCCGCAATGCGTTCTTTCGGCTGGCTCTTTGCTTTGATCCATCGGCACGCCTTCACGATGCTCGCCCCGTCGGGGATGAGTGCATCGCCCTTCATCAGCGCCTCGGCGAAAAGATCGTCTTTCAGCGCAGTGTTGTAGGAGTGTGCATTGATGGTATTGATGAGCAGTTTGCCTGCGGGCAGGCGGCCCAGTTGTTCCCTGCATCCGATGATGTCGAGTGATTTTAGTCTAAGTGATGACATATGATTATTTATTCAAAAAGATTCTTTTAAAACTATTCCAAGCAATACGCCAGGTAAGATCTTGATATTTCAAATACATTAACGGATTTATGTAGATTTGTTTGAATCCACGATCGTGCATTTGCTTGTAGATGCTGAAATGCTCGCATTTCACTTCCACAGCATCATCCCCATTGTCTAGTGTTTGATATCTTAGTCCAGCTATCGCTTCATACTTATAGATTGCAACTCCTCCAAAAGCAGAATAAACAGGAATAGGTTTGCCCTCCTTACAGAGTTCGGCATACTTATCTGCATATTCTTTGATTGTAGCCTCGGTCTTTGGAGTATTCTCTTCACCATTTTCCCACAAGGCATAACTATCGTGGTATCTGCGACGCAAGCGTGGCGAGGTAGAATATCCATAGGCCGCTACGGCATCCCAAGAAACATTTAATTCAAAGGAGCTAAGTAATGGCTTCAGATATAGTTGAGCTACATCCAAATCAACCACCATCAAATAATCAGCTTTCCAACCCATTTTCTCCACATAGTCCATGTATTGATTGCGTAAGTTGGCCATCTTAGCAATGCGCTTGTAGCAAAAGAATGGATTCCCAGTAACTGCGCGTGATGATGGAATGGTAGCTTGTGCATCTGTATCTTCCATAATAGTATGAATACGCTCTGTGTCGTTAAGGTGCCAAGCTTTGAGCAGTTCTTTTGTATGGTCGGCACTATTGTTCTCATAGACCACAATTTTGTAGTCATTAAACTTACTACAAAAGGCATCTATTACAGGAATATTCCGTTTAAGTCCACGTTCCGCATTGCGTACAATGCTACAGATGATAATAGACTTATCTTTTAATGAGATCGACATAATGATTCATTTTATTTGAGACAACAGACGCTAATCTGTTGTTGAAAAAGGCAATAATCAGTATTGAGATAAATGAGATTATGATATTAAAAGGAAAAGGAACTATAGGCATAATGGCGTTTATCAATATCATTTGCACAATGTATATGTCCAGGGTCAAATTGGATATGGCAACGAAAAACTTCTTAAGCCACGATGGATATCTCAATCTTATCAAAAAGGAAACGCTTTGTAGAATCTCATACGTAATCCATGCAAGCAGCAAGGGTATAAACACAGACTGCATAATCAATAATAAACTCGAGTTGATTGCAAATTTCTTATATGCAAAGAACGCAATAATTGATAATGCCAATTTGAACAAAGATGCGTAGCTACCTTTAAAGGAAATATTCTTCAATCGGCAGAATTGCCCGATAATAAAAAATGCAAACCAAAAGAACCAACATTGAAGGCCGCCATTATCCATTATTATATCATTGCATGGATATGCAAATAGGAAGAAGTATAAAAAATGCCCCCCAAAAATCATTAGGAATAACCTTTTACGTCCAATCGACGAAGCAGGAATCATTGATTTTTGATTGAAGAACTTTTGATTAATAGCGAATAAAACATAGCTGATAACAAAGTATATCAGAATGGCATTAACAAACCAAAAAGTTGTTGGAAACAATAGGTTATACCAAGCAAACATATAGTTTGAACAGAGTAGCGAGCTCCCTATATAAAAGATCCATATTGATGGTAATAATCGCAGGAACTTTTTAATAAGCCATTCACATGGATACTGCTCATCCTTAAACTTCAGCAGGAAGCCACTGGCAAAAAAGAATAGTGAATTACCGATTGCACCACCAATAAAAAGGGGTGACAGTTGTGCTGGTACAGTCCATTTGAAATGAAACCATGTGATGCAAAAAGTTGCTATTACTTTTAAAAGAGTTATTTCGTTGAAATAACCGTCTATAATTCTTTTCATTATAATCATTTATAAGAGAAATGGGTAGGACACTTCTTCATTATACAAATCCCAAGCGGCAAGCTGATGACCATTAAAATGATGGTATCCGTAAAACAGTATATCCAATCATTCCCAATCCATGCTCTGAGTGGACCGCTCCAAGGACGGATGAAGTTATGAAGAGCCATGATAGTAAAGGAGTAAATGCCACATTGATGTAGGTATTGTACTGATTGAGACGTTGCATAGTCCGCCAAGATTTGCGAGAGCGAAACAATGACTATAGATCCACTAAAACCTCCTAATAGGTAGCCCAATATGTTGTTTGGTACTCTATTGAATGCAAGATCTGTATTACTCTCAAAAACATAAATGCTCAGTAAATACAAACTTAGTGAAGCTAGAAACGAAATACGAGCGTTTAATCTGTCTTTATACTGATAATATATATGACCTACAAAGATGAAAGGCAATACAAGCAGTGCTTGAGTGGCAAAAAGGGGTAGCCTAATCTGATTTAATGCCAGAAAATACTCCCCCGAATATAGCCATAACGACCAACGAATTAGCTATATATCCTCTATTTAAAGCGTATTTCTTTAAGAAATAGAAGATGTTCAGGAGTGTCCAAAGACAAAAAATAAACCAAACTGGACCATTGGCATGGCATACGTCAAATGCATGTCCCGTATTTGAAATGTTACCCTGAAAATACTCCATCCCATGTCTCGCGAAAAAAACAGGTGCCTTTATAACTAGCCCTAGCAAATAAAAGAAAGCCGCGGGCACTAACAGCGTGCGAAATTTCTTCCAAGCAAACTCTTTATAGGATTCCATTCTGAAGAAGAAACCTGCAATAAAGAAGAACACCGGAAGATGGAAAACAAATATCTCTTTCTCAATAGGTATGTGACAATGACCGATCACTACAAACAAGATACCTACACCTTTCGCAATATCTACAGAATAATCTCGGTTCATTTTGACTTTATGATTTCATTAATATCTTTTATCAGCCCTGCAGTTACGACAGACGCATCAAAAATCTTAGCACTCTCAAGAGCGTTAGCAGATAATCGTTCGTAATCATTTAATGCCTTTTTCATTGCTGCCACATAATCCGCATCCTTGAAATCAAGTGGGAATATATAACCGTTGTAATCATTCTTTAGCACACGAGCAATGTCGCCTGCAGCGGTAGAGATAACCGGAACTCCCACAGAAAAAGCTTCAGCAATTGCATTCGGAAGTCCCTCCTTGTCAGAAGCCATCAAGAGAACCTTGTGTTTTGCATCTTCCTCAATGAGCTTTACATTCGGCATTCCACCCAGGAAGTGAACCTTGTCCTGCATGCCCATGTCCATCACCAACTTTTTTAGATTATCCTCTTGTGTGCCATATCCTGCAATATCCAGCGGATGATCAGCCTGTAGATTCGCAGGAAGCATCGCATACATACGAATGATGCGGTCGATATTCTTTCCCGCTTCCAATCTTCCAGCGAAGATGAATCCTTTTCTTTGATCGATTGATACTGGTTTCACCGTATGAAGAATCGGATTGAACAACTTTTTTACATTCCCCCAAGTAGGACCTACAGTGTACTGCAGGACGGCTGTATGAGCAATGCGTTTGAATAATCGATCGTACAGCTTAGCAAAGTATTTCCCATACCAAAAGCGAGAGATTGTCATGGGATTACTGTTCCCATGATAGATATGGATATAGGGTGTCTTAGTGAATGACGCAACAAATGAAGCTTCCGGCGTATGAGAAAGAATAATGTCGAATTTGTTTAGCTCCTTTCTTCTTCGCCATAGCTTCCACATTATTTTTAATCGATGTGGAAACTTCCCTTTTTTTTCCTCATCGGTCAGGTAATAATAAGTCACCTCATATTCCTTTTGGAGGAAGGGGTCCAAGTTGCGTATAAATGGTGCCACACCACCATAATTGCAGTTCATATCATCCGTATTAAGGATGGCTAATTTCGTTTTCATATAATAAGAGTCGTATTAATCTTTAGTTTGAACTGATTCTCCATAAGTGTCTATTTTATCCATTAGCTGGTCAGAAACACCTGATTGCAATTTGCGCACAAACATCTTGTCGCTAGCTATTAACTTATCAAAATCATTTTCTGTGAAAGTTTCAATATATCCTTTGTATTCAATATAATATAAGAACCGACTTAGTGTTACATTCTTGCCAATCTTAGCCGAAGCGTTGATTACTATTCCCACCCCATGACCGATATAGAGGTCTGAACCGATGGGGGGTCTTGTGGATATCTGAATGCCATACTTAGAAGACAAGTGATGATAAATAAGCAAAAAGAATGGTTTCAACGGGCTCTTCACTTTGGTAAGGCGAAGCCAAAACAAGTACACAAAGCCACGTTCATGAACACAAATCGTTATGATTTTCCTAAAAGTCTCTCCCCCATGAGGTTAGCATAACGTTGGAAATCAGCCCGAATATCGGCTAACGCTTCTTGATAACCCATCATTTCATTTGTTTTACGTAAACGTCATAATACTTTTTGGCGCAGACCTTCATCGAGTAGTTATCCTCATAGTCTTTTTTAATAAGGCTTCTGCCCAACTTTCCACGCTCATCCAAAGCCTGCTGGATAGACCGAATAATCCTTCCGGCTGCAAAACACAGTGTACTCCACCTCCGGCGAGCAATTCTCCCCGATAATGTTCTCCACCAATGTCTCGAAGCCGCCATATTTTGCAGGCACACCTTGTATGCCCACAATCGCTACTTGCTTCATTTACAATCAACACGTTTATGGGATAAATGCCGAACCGCATTTACCCAGATATTTTTGAAATAGCCGAATGAAAATCTTATCGATAAGAATTAGAAGCGCAAAACGCAGATAATAATTTTCAAACAGATAGGCCGGCACATCCATTGTGTCAAGAGCCGGCAAGTCTTGTTGGGATGATGATGTGTTGTGGGCACAACGGTTACGATGTTTGAACAAGCTTTCATAAGCCTCTATGAGCGTACCTAAACGACAGATGCTCATGCCTGATGCCCTGCTCTTCTGCCCACAATTATCACAATGTCCGAACAAGTCCGCAACCTTCCCATTTCCGTTGATGAACAGCAAACAGTTCTTGTTGCATGATGAGAACAGAACCTTAAAGTCATGATAAGGCTTTTGCGACCAACCCTTTAACTGAGGCTGATTATAGAACTCCTTCAGTTCATTTTTAGTTTCGTTTATGACAGCATCCTTTTCCGCATCGGTAAGATTGCCGCTTCCATCAGACTGGTACTCCAATTGGTGAATCAAGTCGAACAGTACTTTCTTCTTGTCAATGTATGAAGAGCACTCGCCAAGCGGTTCCCTTTTATAACGAAGGTATCTCAGCTCATAATCATCTGTAGCCAATTCCCAGCTGATACATTTCATTTTTTGTTCTTGCATCCCGGTCATTTTCAGAAATAGCGACTGCATGATGTAATCGCATAAAGGGAAAGATGCAATTCCCATTTCCATACTTGACGAAGCAATGGCCGCCTCTTTCAAAATTTTAGATATGGGGGTGAGGATAAATGCTTCATGCTTTCTCATGGCAACAAATACGAATGGTATATTTTGAGCGACTCTTCGATACGCTTTCTCATGTATTGAAGTTGGGCAGGAGCCTGGGCGTGTTTATCATTCGCTTTCAGTTCGTTGATCCTACGTTCAAGCTTTTGTTTCAACTGTTCTTTACGTGTACAATCAACTGATTTATGTTGCAAAAGCACATAATAAACCAGTCCGAAGAAATACATATCCAGATTAATGATGGACTGATGTTCTTTTGGAATATTCAAATCATGCAGGGTCTGCTTCAATCGTTCCATATCGGCATGATAATCCTTGTTGGCAAACAGAGTTTCAAATCTTCCAAACATATTCTCGTTTTCATCTTCCACCACAGAATAGACGTAGTTTTCGATGTATTCTTCCATCCTATAGCCGTAACTTCTTGCTACTTTTCGCACATCCTGATGTTTGGCATAAGCAGAGAGCAGACAGAGATAACGGACAAAATCCATCTGCTGCTTCACTGCTGCCAATTTCACAAAATACTCAGGTGCGAAATCCGGTTCAAAATATCCTTCCAATTCATTGTTAAGGAAGTATAGCGACCGTCTGCTTTCCATTGGCAACAGCTTTTCTCCTTGTACATTTATCTCCCGAAACACTTTGGTGTAATATTTCTGCTGGTCGGAAGATGAGGTACAGGCCGGTACGATGTATGAGAACCCCAGGAAATGGTTGCTCCAAAAATCCGAAGCGATAGCCAAATTCAGAGTTTTGTAATTGTTCTTTTCCAATTTAGAAAGGATGGTAGCCTTGTCCTTTCCTTTCTCCGTTAGTGTATGGAAATTCCATTCCAACACATTGTCATAAGGATCAATGCCATCCTCGGGAAGTATTTCTGTCCCATTAGCTAACGCTGTAAGGTGAGCGCGAAAACCCTCTTTGTTTGGAAAAATGTCAAGATAGGCAAGGAGGATGCTTGTTAATCGCTGCTGCCCGTCTATGATGTAATGTTGCTTTTGTCCGTTAGCATCTGTAAACGCTCCGATTGTGACAGGAGGGATAAATCGTTCCTCTTTGATAGAGCAAAGAAGGGCGTTTATTTTCTCTTCGTTCCAGACGAAATGCCTTTGGTAAGCAGGTAATGTAATCTTCCAGTTAAGTATTAGTTCCAGCCAATAGGCCAGTGAATACTCACCATAATAAACTCTGTTCTCCATTATTCTTTATTCTTCAGCAGTTTCCATATTTTTGACCGACAACACTTTTCCTATCATAGAAGATTCATCATAAATCTGTGAGCACTTGTATGCGGCATCCGACATTTTTATGTACTCCTCCCTATGTGACAGTATATAGGTTATCTGTTTTTTATCTTATCCAGCTCCTGCACATCTATCTTATAACCATTCACGCCACCCTCTATCATTTCGGCAATGCCACCTTCTGTCACCACACTACCAGCCCCACAACTGAGCCACGGCCTATCACTACATCTTCCACCAAACAGACAGAAGGTGCAATATATACATCATCCTCTATGAAAGCAGCCTTTCCCTTATTTGACCCAATGGTCAGAAACGACTCAGCGCCACATTCTCTCCTATCCTTGCGGACGCATTGATTACGACTCCTAATCCATGACCGATATAGAGACCTGAGCCGATTGGAGTCCTTGTAGAAAATGCCATACTTTGAAGACAAATGATGATAAACAAGCCAGAAGAAAGGACGAATTGGACCTTTCACAGAAGCTAGTCTTAACCATAAAAGATAAACAAAACCTCTTTCATGAATAAGAACCTATTATATATTTTCTTTCTGCAAGCTAAGCCTCAATATTATCACTACAATAATAAGTATAGTACCACTGGGCGAATTCACGCAATCCTTCTCTCAGTGGTGTGCTTGGCTTGTAGCCAAAATCCTCCTCCAGAGGAGTTGTATCAGCATAGGTCACTGGCACATCACCAGGCTGCATCGCAACCAGTTCCTTGTGAGCATCGAAATCATAATCCTCAGGCAACACGCCAGCACGAATCAGTTCCTCCTGCAAGATGCTCACGAACTCCAACAAGTTTTCGGGATGCGAATTGCCGATATTGTACACCTTGTACGGAGGTATAGGCAGCCCATCCTCACCATTTTGCTTCTCTGGCGCATGCTGCATCACTCTCACGATACCCTCCACGATATCATCCACATAAGTAAAATCACGCTTGCAGTTGCCATGGTTGAAAATCTTGATGGTATCGCCCTTTACAAGTTTGTTGGTAAAACCGAAGTATGCCATATCAGGACGGCCAGCAGGACCATACACGGTAAAGAACCTCAAACCTGTACTTGGAATATTGTACAACTTCGAGTAGGCATGCGCCATCAGTTCATTACTCTTCTTGGTGGCGGCATACAGACTCACAGGATTATCCACCTTATCATCTGTTGAATAAGGCACTTTCTTGTTTGAGCCATATACCGAAGAAGAAGAAGCATACACCAAGTGCTCCACCTCATGATGACGACAAGCCTCCAGGATGTTGTAGAATCCGATGAGGTTACTCTGGATATAGGCATCTGGATTGGTGATGGAATAGCGGACTCCTGCTTGTGCTGCAAGGTTCACCACCACCTGAGGTTTGTGCTCCTCAAAGAGTTTGTCCAGCACCGCCTTGTCTGCAATACTGCCATAGACCATTGTAAAGCCATCAAACTTCTGAAGCATACGAAGTCTCTCTTCCTTGATATGCACATCGTAGTAGTCGTTCATGCTGTCGATGCCTACCACCTTGACGTCTGTCACATCATTGAGAAGACGCATTACCAGATTGCTGCCGATAAATCCAGCAGCACCCGTCACCAATACGGTCTTTCCTTTCAAATCAACATTATAGTTCACCATAGCTTAGTCCCTTCTGAAAATGTCTCTCGTATAAACTTTCTCCTTCACATCGTCCAGGCATGCATCATAGCGGTTGGCAATGATTGCATGGCTCTGAGACTTGAAGGCCTCCATATCATTCACGACCTTACTGCCAAAGAACGTTGTGCCGTCCTCAAGGGTTGGCTCATAGATGATGACCTCTGCACCTTTTGCCTTGATGCGCTTCATGATTCCCTGAATGGCACTCTGACGGAAGTTGTCGCTGTTTGACTTCATGGTCAGGCGATAGACACCTATCACACAGTTGTGTTCCTTGCTGGCATCGAATGCACTGTTCTCATTATAATATCCAGCCCTCCGCAGAACGGCATCGGCGATGTAATCCTTACGGGTGCGGTTGCTCTCTACGATTGCCTCTATCAGGTTCTCTGGCACATCTGCATAGTTGGCCAAGAGCTGCTTGGTATCCTTGGGCAGGCAATAGCCACCATAACCGAAGCTGGGATTATTATAATGTGTACCGATGCGTGGGTCAAGACCAACACCGTCGATGATTGCTTTGGTGTCAAGTCCCTTGACCTCTGCGTATGTATCCAGCTCATTGAAGTAGCTCACGCGCAAAGCAAGGTAGGTGTTGGCAAACAGTTTCACGGCCTCTGCCTCCTTCATGCCCATGAAGAGTGTATCTATATTCTCCTTGATTGCCCCTTCCTGCAAGAGTGCGGCAAATGTCTTGGCAGCCTCCTTCAGCATCTCCACATCCGTTACAGCCTTGATGGCCTCGTTCTCCTCGGCGAACTCAGGACGGTCAATGAGTTTTGGATAACCCACGATGATACGGCTTGGATAGAGGTTGTCATAAAGAGCCTTGCTCTCACGAAGGAACTCAGGAGAGAAGAGAAGGTTGAACTTCTTCACGCCTTTCTTGGCATACTTCAAGTAGAGGCTGCGGGTATAGCCCACAGGGATGGTGCTCTTGATGATCATCACTGCATCGGGATTGACCTCCAGCACCAGGTCTATCACTTCCTCCACATGACTGGTATCGAAGTAGTTCTTCACTGGGTCATAGTTGGTGGGAGCTGCTATCACCACAAAGTCAGCATCCCGGTATGCCGACTTGCCGTCAAGAGTTGCCACCAAGCGGAGAGGCTTCTCTGCCAGATACTTCTCGATGTAATCATCCTGGATAGGAGAAATCTTGTTGTTCAGTTTCTCCACCTTCTCTGGGACAACATCCACAGCCGTCACCTGATGATGCTGAGACAGCAAAGTTGCAATACTCAGACCAACGTAGCCTGTACCGGCCACTGCCACTTTAATATTCTTAAAATCATTCATATTAAAACAATTTTATAAAATCCTCATTCGAAGCGCTCTTATACTCCATCTTGACCCTGCCAAGTTTTGGAGCCTTCAGCATAGCATCTGCCATAGCATCCGAATCCTCCGGCGGAACGACATAGCCTGTAACGCCCTCTTTTACAATTCTACTTATAATTGGAATGCATACAGCAGCAACTGCAGGGCAGCCCAAATATTGAGCCTCTATTAAAGAGTTGGGCAAGCCCTCTATCCGTGATGGCAGCACAAAACAATCACAATATCGCACCCAACGATAAGGGTTCGTGTCAAATCCGACAAAATGGACACGGTCCTCTATACCAGCATCAAGTATTACTCTTTTCACACTCTGAAAGAACGGATCATGCTCATCATATTTTCCAACGAAATACAAATGTGCCTTTTCATTGCATTTGGCAACCTTCACAAACGCCTTTGCCAAGACATCCTGACCCTTAGTTTTGGCAAAACGTGCTACCCATAGATATTTTATATTATCATTGTTGGGGTAAGGTGATGGCACATTACTCTTTCGGTCAATAGTGTCATTGTCCAAAGGATTCTGTAATGTAATAACCCTATCTGGACAAAGACCTTTTATATGACACAAAATGTCGTTCCTCATCTCATCCTGTTGTGCAATAATCCAATCGGCATATTTATATGTAAGACGACATAGAAATTGCTCATCCCGTCGAATTGTACAGAAATAGTTGCAATTTCGAATTACTGTTTTAATTCCACCTATGATATGAGCAGCAATCAAAACTCTTGCAGAAAGGGTCATTGAAGTAGCAAATAAAGCATAAGGCTTTTCTTTTCTTAAAAGTCGTATTAGTCTGAGAGTAACTCCACACCAAATGTTAGGATATAACAGATAATCCTGTTCATACTCATTGGGGATGAAGTTCGACAAGTTTCCTTCCGATTTATCCATTAAAATAAATTTTACATCATATTCGTCTCTCGGGAGCATCTTAGCTATTGTAACCGTCACTCTTTCTGCTCCCCCTGTAGAAGAATGAGTAAAGAACAAGATTTTTTTCTTCATGCTATTTTTCATTTTTCAAAAAACGTTTTTAGCGCCTTACTCTGGACTTCACAACAAAAGTTCTCCTTTGCCGTGGTTTGCCCAGCCTGTCCTATAGCTCTGCTTACCTCTGTATTCACAAGAGCCTTAACTATTGTATCAGCAAGTTGTTTGCGATTACTATGCTCTACCACATATGCATTCTTTCCGTTCTCCAGGTAGCATAAAGCCTCTCCCACATCAGTAATAATAATTGGATTTCCAGAAAGAAGGTATTCACCCAGCTTTGTCGCAAAACAGTACTTATTCTGAATGTTTTCATTCTTATAAACGATGAACAGTGAAGCCCCCTTGGTATATTCCATCAAATCCTGCGTTTTGAGATAGCCCAAGAATACCACACTGTCTTTTAGTCTTCGTTCATTGATAGTCTTGCTTATCTTCTCACAATCACGAGAGCTCTCCATCTTTCCCGTAAAAAAGTATTTTGTCCCCTGAGGTAATTGCGGTAAGGCATCGGCAAAAGCATTCAACACATCAATAATCCCATCCTTCTGCTGGTACAATGCTCCAGAATGAAATATGTACGGAGCATCAAGTTTCTTAGGGTTAATGGTTGAAAAGTCCAGGTTCTCCTCATCTATTAAAATTGGAACTTTTATGTATTCTCCCTGCGGATGATATTTTCTTGCCAAATCAAGCAAAGGCTGTGAGATGCAGACTGCGCCTGTATATTGACGAAAGGTAGTGGTCATATACTTCTTGCATTTAGCTTCCACTGAAGAATCTACCTGTCCTGTTGCATACGGATATTCACATAGTTCCTGATATATCCTCCACCCCCTTCTCTTTGCGTATGGCAAAAGTACCCGCTCTATAGAGTTTTGTCGATAATAAGTAAAGATGGCATCCTCCGGTTTTACATTTCTTCTCAAAAACCTCAACAGATTGGCTCTGTCCAACAGGTCGTTCAACTTACGCACAATTACATTGGAGGCTCTCAATGGAGTTCCACCAATATAGCGGAAAGGGATTCCCTCAAAAACTCCATTCCCTTCTGTATTCCTGGGACTACTCCCATAAACCTCTGTTCTATGGAACACCACAACTTCGCATTTTACACCTGCTTTTATCAAAGACTTACAATAACATCTTATGCGATTCGTTGAAGCCATTCCATTAGGGAAAGGATCACACGTTACTATAAATACCTTCATTCTTATTTTTATCTCTTACTTTCCTAAGATTTTGCACAGTCCTATCTTCACAATTCCTTTTACTATGATTAAATATAAGCGCAGATATTCTTTGGGTGAACAATCAAAAATACGCCGTCCCAGATTCTTCAACTCCCATATTGAGTTTTGCAAATACATGAGACTTGTGTTATAGTCGAAACGATACCCAGCATTGTTTGTCAAGGACGTAGCTTCATAAAAATAGGCTCTCAGGCAATCATTGAAACACATTACCTTGTAGCCATCCCTGGCAAAAGAGAACCAAATACGGTTCTCTGTATAGAAATGCCCTTTAACAATGGGAAACCTATATTTTCTCAACAAATCCGTCCTGACAATCCCCCAATGTTCGCCTTGAATATGATATCTGTATTGCAGTTCCACATTGTCGCTTTCCAATCCGTCCTGAGGATATGGCGTACCTATCATCTTACCTGTTTTCGGGTCAAACACACATACATTCACTCCCGAATACCTGCTGTTTCTCAAATCACCCCCCCAGCCACATCAGGCAGGCAGTTTACCTTCTCGTTGAAGTACTCCAGGGTGTTAGGCAGGAAACTGTCGTCACAATCGGCAGAAAGCCACAAATCTCCTGTTGCTAACTCCACGCCTCTGTTCCATGCCATGTGCTTACCCATATTCTCCTGCTCCAAATAGATAATCTTGGAATCTATCTGCGGATACTGCTGACGAAGTTCCGCAATACGCTTTCCGCTATTATCTTTGGAGCCGTCATTGACAATTATCCACTCAAAATTGGTGTAAGTCTGATTTGCCACAGACTCAAAAACTCGCTCGATGGTCTTCTCTCCATTGTAGCAAGGAGTGAAGACGGTAAACTTAAAGTTTGTCATATATAATGGTTTTCTCGTAAGTATTCAATGATTCTTATAAAGCAATCTGTTATCATGCAGCCTGAAGTTAGTCCACCAGAAATCACCGTTATTATAAACTTGTTTTGTATATACTTTCTCCCGTTCTACAGAAAGAAGTTCCTTAATACTCTTGACATGAATGTTCAAGTTTCCAATAATCATCTTTAGGTCTTCGGTTTGTTCTTCGTCAACATACCACGAGGAATTCGAACCATACACATCTAGTTTGATATTACACAATGCCCACAAGGACAGATTCTATGAGAATGCTAGCATTTTGGGACGAATGTTTCCTTTTTTCGCTCTATATTCTTGCATAATCAATCTCATAAGGTTTTATATATTTAGAGAGAAACATTGCTATTTTATCAAGAATTAAATACAAGTTCCGATAGAACATCGTCATAACAAAAACACATCCTAGTTCTCCTATACCTTTCTTTCATTCAAAACCAACTCATACACTTCAGCCAACTGCAAAGCCGATTTCTCCCATGAATATCTCTTTAGTCTTTCATTTTGCTTCTCTATCAGAGAATCACGGTCTATCTGACTCATATTTGTAAACTGATCCAATAACGCTGTCAAGGTGTTTTCTTGGTCATTCAATTTGAAATAAAGAGCGGCATCACCCGCAATTTCTGGGAAACAGCTTTCCTTTGAAAGAAGAACTGGACACTTCATCGCATACGCTTCCAAAATAGGTATTCCGAAACCTTCGTATAAAGAAGGATAGATAAAGGCGTTCGCATATTTATAAAGAGAAAGCAACTCCTCGTATGAAGCAAAAACATGCAGCAGTTGATGACTTATGCCCAGATCTCTAAAAATAGTCAATTCACGACTATTAAAATCGTTCGCAGTACAAACCAATTTGTATGAAGGATGTGACCTTAAGAATGGAACCATGGCCTTAACCATCGGAAGAAAATTTTTATAGCCATCCCGTCTCCCCACAAACAAGAAATAGCCCCCACCAACAACAGGTTTAAGTTGCAAACTATTCGATATAGACACACCATGATAAATCACACTTATTTTTCCTTCCGGTATATGAAGAATATCTATAGCATCCTCCTTCGTCGTCTCAGATACAGCAATGATATGTGCAGCCTTTTCAGCCAATTCCCTCCGGCATCTTGTCTGCCAATCCCCAAATCCCCGGAATTTATCTGTTATAAAATCGTGTACAGTCAGCACGAAAGGTTTATTTCCTATATATGGCAAGAAATAAGGATTAAAAAACGTAGGATGAAATATATCGTACTCATTCTTTTTTAATAATTCTATACTATATTTCTTGTTTCTGTGATCTGCAGATGGAAAAGAATCAAAATGTTCATTAAACCATTTGTAAAGTGTTCCTTTCCCAAAGAAGTGTTTACGCGTAATAAAATTCTCTGCCGAGAGAGATGTCGGCGGCAAATTTGACATCAGTCCTGTCTCCTTGAGATGCACATTGTCACTCTCCTTCAATCCGATTCGCCACTCTACAGACGACGGCAAATGTCCTATCAATTCTGCAAAGCAATTGGAAACGCCTCCAACCTTTTGCATTTGGAAAGCTTGATAATCATATAATACTTTCATGTTGTTTTATTTGTAATGGAACCGTGTCAGAAACATAAAATGCTTCATATGCGAAGACGAAAAATGTAAGTGGCAGCAATCCCGTTATAATATTATTTGTTAATGCAGCGCCCCAAAAAGCGAAAACGACAATAAATTTATCTCGTCTATCATATTTATTTATCACTACATAACTGATAATCATCTCTAAAATGGTTTTCAGCGTACCCACCAACCATCCCCAATAAGATAGATTGAGCAAAACACCATTTTCCAACAACAAATCCGTGCCTGGCATTTTGATATACCGCCCGCCCAATAAAATTGTCTCCAAATCCCAATCTTGCATTGCAAAAAAAAGGAAAGACTCCCATCTCGTAGCAGAACTACCATCACTGAAATCAAAAGAGAATCTGCCAAGCGCACCACTATCTATCCAATCCATGATAAAAGGATAGGCAAATAGCAATATAGTTAATGGTATTGCTGTTTTCACAAAACCTTTGTTATATAGAGCAAAACGATAAAACAAGACAAGAACCCATATCAAAATGCCACCTCTTGAATTAAAAGCGACAAGTCCCAGTAAGCCAGTCCCGAGCAACAAAAACTTCAAAGTCTTTGGCAGGGATTCATTAACGAGTATAAAACCCAGAAAAATGGATGTGACACAAGCATTTGTAAGTGGATGTCCCAACAAGCCAAATGCGCGAAATTCTTGCGTACTTCTATCACCTGTCAAGACAAACCCTTCCAATATTTCTGAATCATATTCAATAAATCTTGTTTCCGTTATCTTCTCAAAAAATGCAATGCCACAATTAACAGAAAAAAAACAGATGGCTGCAATTTGTATTATCCTTGAATGATATAGCTTTGAGACAAACAGGATATAGATTATCATCAACCATCCTAAAACCTCCCAAAAGTCATTATATAGTGTAATACTTGCTAATTGCAAATGAAACAAGAAACCCAAGAGCATTGTGAACACATAACTCACATACACCTTGGAATTACATCCTGAAACAAACTTAACTATCGGGAACAAGACGAAAAGCCTAACAACATTGACTGCCCACCCGATGTAAGTGGTACCGAATTTATTGGTAAAAGCAGCAATCTGACTTATTACTATAATTAGTAATGCTACTACATAAAATTGTTTTTTTAATTTGAATTTTACCATTTTGACAGACCTTTTTGTCTGTCCGTCCCAAAAATGGATATTCTCTGCATAGCACAACACTGACAAAGATCCAAAACATTACAGATTTGGGGCTAAATCCTCCCATCAGCGTTGTTGCATAAAGGTCTATGAAGAATAACAAAAATACCCATCTGAGATAGACAGAATAGATATTTTTAATTCTTATAGACCTGATAAAGCAGGCAAGCATAATGGAAATAATGAAGAGAGAATAAATTGCCCCCCTTAAGTATATTATTCAAATAGCCAGTTTCGATTCCCAACCGATTGGTATTCAATTCACCTGTATCTTCATCTCGGGTCTCTTGATAATAACCGCCATCGATTCCGCGTCCCCAAATCCAATCACTAATTGGCGAGGTGGAAAAATCTGCCAAGAAAAGTTCCTCAACACCCGAACGCGTATCATCTTCTAAGCGACCAGCGAAACGATTAAAAACTTTATCTGCCAAGACGTCTATATTAGAAATGAGAAACAACATACCCATAGCCGCTGCGGCAACAGACACTAAAACAGCACGTCCCCTATTCTTTGCAAAGCGTGAAAGATTACAGCAGTAGTAGGCGATAAGCCCCAGCCCACCCAATGAGAAAATCATATTACGACGCGCATTAAGCATCATCAGCAATAAGTATATTGCCCATATGACAAAACAAATCTTACGCTGACGCTTGGACATTAAAGGGAAACCCAAAAGGAAAGCTGCAAAAAAAGGCATATAAGCACCAACTCCTTCTCCACGAAAGCCATCCTGCACTAGTTCCGACGCATTCATTACCCATAGTGGAAAAGATATCAAAGAGCCAACGAACAAAACCTGGGTAATCGTTTTCAGATGGCGCGAATTAGGAATGCTAACCAACATTATTGGAGTGAAATAAGCGAGGAATCCACCCCGATTGAGCAACTTTAAAAATAAATAGTGACCACTCACATCCCAGTTACCACGGGCTATGATGCTTAACAGCATCACGAAAAGACCGATAACGAGCTTTTTACTCACACCAGTAAAAACACAAAGACTTTTCATCCGCCAAAGACGGATAAAACAAAAAAGCATGAGACCGAGTGCAAGCAATTCAACAGAACGCAATATCGTTGACGCAAGAAATTGCTCCAACAACGCGCTTGTTGACAACAAAATCAACACACAAACATAGAACGAGAACATCAGTTTTCGCTCTTTTTTATATTTTTGAAATCCTATTTCCATTTGCATCGAATACTTTTTTTAGCGCCTTAATCATATCATCTTTAAATACGGCAAGTGTATAGTTTTCCCGAACATAATGCAGGCATGCTTGGCTTAAATGCGCGACTTACCTTTCTGACAAACTTTGCGACCAATCTATAGCCGTCTCAACAGCTCCTATGGTCATATCCTCCAACAAGTAGCCCAACTTCTCCACTTCGTCAAAAGCAGCCCATCTTGTCACGATAGGGATGATGCCATAAAGCATCGAATTGATGACAGCCCCCGGCAGCCCTTCCGTACATGATGGATAGACAAGGAAACAGCACTTACGAGCAATCCCTCGGAACAGTTCGGAAGAGATATTAACGAAACCATAGAAATGTATGTTGGTACACTGGTCCGCCCCTGTGGTACGAATGAAGTCACCATCCGCATTGCCCACAACATGAAGCGTAAACTCTGGATGCACCTTAAAATACTCTACCGCAAGATCAAGCCCTTTCAGGATAGTACCAGAAGACCCAAGCCAAAGGTAGTCAGTTTTATTAGAATAGTCCTTTTCAATACCATCATGCAGTCCCAAGGTATTGCTCTGCCGGATGATGCATATCTTCTCACGTAGGTGTTCGGGGTACGTTTCTTTGGTAAAGGAGCTGCCAATCTGAAAAATGTAGTCTGCCTTTTCACAACGATCCGACTCTGTCACCAATCGCTGATAAGGATATTGGGCACCATACTTCAAATTGAATTCATCTGTACGTTTCCGTATCATGTTGTTCTGGTGCTTAAAATAGGCACCAGTTGCATAATAAATCTTCACCGCATCAGGCCACTGTTTGCATGCTCTCTCAAAGTTTGGTTCCAAGCCAAATATCAATCTTGGGTGGGGCAATTTCTGGAGATTACTATGAGTATCATTATACTGCCCGACGAACACATTGAAGCCAAGTTCGTGAAGAACCTCAACCAAGACTTTACTCTCCCGACGATTTTGATGTTGGTTTAGAAACCTGACACCCTTCCTGTAACATGCCTCTGGCACATATGACACATACGCCCATGGAGCATTCTTACTCACCTTAAAAGTATAATTAACACTCAAACTGTATTTATGGATAAATCTCCATATTATTTCCTCTAAGAAATCCATCATTTTCCTATATTTTTTTTAGCATACTTTTACACTGCATTGGAGCAAGTATGAGTCCATTATAATTCGCTATGATTGCTGCCATAATTACGGAAAGAATCCCACAGTCAAAGACCTTGGTAAACAAGAAAAAACAAGCGAGATACAAAATGGGAGAAAACAGGCAGGCATACATTTGTATTTTCAACTGTCCACTACCATTCACAACTGCGACAAAGATTCCACTGAACATATTCAACACATTATACAAGAGTAATGCTGCAGATAGCGTAAAGGCAATAGTCACCTTATCACCAACCCAAAAATCATAAACCCAAGGAGACGCCAAAAGCATGACAACGCCACCTGCGACAAACAAAAGCCACAGCTTCAAAAACTTTTTGATGACGTTTTTTATCCATACATAATCATCCTTTGCAATGGCATCGGTCACAGCAGCCCAAACTGGAGTATTCAAAATGCCCCAAACCATTGCCATAATGCTGAAATACTTGAATGCAATATTATATTCCGTAACCGAAACAGCACCGAAATAACGCATAATCAAGAAATTGGCCATCTGCCACTGTATCACGCCTGCTACTTGGATGATGAAGAACTGCACTCCCAACTTCATCAAGTCGGGAGCAAGGTGAAAATCTACTTGAGTGATAGATGGCGATAATGCTCTGTATTTTCCATTGAACAATGTGAAATTGAAAAATAACACGACCAACAATGGCGAAGCACAAAGCGCCAAACATAAATTTATCAGACTACCAGTTGTGGTAATTGTAAGCACATAAATAATGGCAAGCGAAACCAATTGCTGAACAAGTGAACGCAGAGAAGCATCAGCCGGCTGCTGGTCTGCCATCATCACCACGTTTATGGTAGAAAGTATGAAGTTTAGGCAGAAATACACCACTATAATACATATAGCAGCAATGAGTGACGTTCCGAACTTTGGCGACAGATTGAGCAAAGATTCCCAAGGTACGAATGGGACAACAAGCAGGAGGACAAGCATCAAAGGTACAAAAATCATTGTCAGGATTGCATATGTTGTACTAACATACTTTCTTCCCAATTCATAGTTTTTTGTAGCCAAAGACTCTGCCAGCTTGTTCTTCAACCCATTATTGATTCCTATGTCAAAGAAACTCATCCAAGCAATCATAGAACTCAGCGTAAGCCAAATACCATAATTCTCGCTATCTACATAGTTGATAGTCATGGGTACAAGCAACAAACCTGCAAGGATGCTAATTCCCTTATAAACTACCATACAAGCCACATTCTTCTTGGCTTTAACAGAGCGTTCATTTCCTCTCTGGAAATATTGTTTTATTTGATTGAAATTATACATGATAAGTAAGTGATCTAAATTATTTATATATATCAGTACTAATATGGTTCATTTTCC
>OCHM01000117.1_pt1 | contig 63341 bp, 48 predicted proteins | sample 1538901 | NCBI WGS metagenome assembly OCHM01 (sample SAMN04571734, study PRJEB22368) | human gut metagenome | biome: human gut; material: stool | host: Homo sapiens | place: Luxembourg | collected 2012-11-08 | reverse complement strand
CTTTTAATAAAATTTTGGTTAAACAATATTATTTTATACTTTTGCACGGATTTTCCAATATTTGTCTCACAAAGCAAGAATTAACTATAACGAAACGATAAAAACATTCAAAGAAAAGCAACATGAAACTATTTAAGCGAGCTCTTACATTAGCTATCCTTGTTATTTTCACAATGTACAGTCACGCCCAATCAATAGACGAGATTAAGAAGAATTCTAATTACATTTGGGGCGAAGGTAATGGCACAACAATGAGTGATGCCGAAGGAGAGGCACTGCGCCAAATGAGTGTGCAGATATCTGTCTCGGTGTACAACTCCTCTTACGACGAAGAGAGCAACGACAACAGCGTTCAGAAAGCAGTGCTTCAGTCGGTAAGTTCAGCAAAGTTCACTAATGTACAGATGCGCGTACTGGAGGAAGAACCAAACGCAAAAGTCTTCTGCTTCATGTCGCGTAGCGAGGTTAAGAAGATGTTCGAGAAGCGTGCAAACCACATTGTCAACATGGTGGACGCAGGCAAGACAGCCGAAGGTCGCATGATGATTGACGAGGCTCTTCGAAACTACTACTGGGCTTTAGTTCTGGCAAAGACAACACCCGAACCCGTAGAAATCGAGTTTAACGACAAGAAGGGTGAGGCAACCTCTTTGTTACCAATAAAGATAAAGTCGGTACTTGCGATGATTAATGCAAGCGTTGACGAAATTCAGGACGGAAAGAACCTTATTCTCAGTTTTACATACAATGGTAAGCCAGTGTCGTCATTGAACTTCAAATACAACGACGGACAAAGCATCGTCGGTCCGATAGTAGCACGCGACGGCATTGGTGAAGCATCGATGGCATCGATACCTGCTGACGGAAAGCTACATCTCACATACGAATTGCGCTTCCGCAACGAGGTAGACCCCACCGACTCGGACATAGCAGGCGCATTCAACGCCGGTATTCTCCCAAACATCAACTCTTCTGTAGCCATCGCAATAAAAAACAACAGCAAGAAGAAAGCCGCAGCATCCATGCTTGCATCAGCCGAGATACTTGCGGCTCAACCCACAAACGACAAACGTTCTATAGCCATGCAGAACGCCGACAACACCGACGATTTACAACAGGCTGTGCTCGCCGTAGAGGCAGCCATATCATCAAACAATCCAAAGTCGGCTTTCAACTATTTCACACCTGAAGGCTACACGCTCTTCGCCAACCTTATGGCAAAGAATGGCAAGGTGACCCTTGTGGGCAAAGCCCAAAGCCACAACTTCATCATCGCCGATGGCTACATCATCGGAAGAGCCACAAACATCAAACGACAGTTCCGCAACGGCAAGGCGTTCATGGAAAAACTGGTTTACAGATTCAACCCCGAATCGAGAAAGATAGAGTCGGTGGCATTCGCACTGACACAGCGTGCCGAGAACGACATTATGAACGCAGCCGCATCGTGGCCAGAAGTGTCGCGTTGGGCAATCCTCAACTTCATGGAAGACTACCAGACGGCTTTTGCTCTGAAACGCACCGACTATATCAATAGTATCTTCTCTGACGATGCACTCATCATCACCGGCACCATACTGAAGAAATTGAACAACGCTGAGAGAGCATTCGACCGCAGCAAGTCGCTCGACCTTGGCGGACCGAAAGACATTGCCTATAGCCAGCTCTCAAAGACAGAGTACATCGATCGTTTGCGAAAGATATTCAGCACTCGCGAATACGTACACTTACAGTTCGAGGACAATGTAACAAGAATGATCGACCTCCCTGCCATTAACGGCATAAACAAGGGAGCTGCGTTTGGCATCGAAATAAAGCAACGCTACGAGTCGACTGGCTATTCGGATGACGGCTATCTCACAATGGTGTTCGACACACGCGGAAAGCTACCTATAATACACGTACGTCTGTGGCAGCCCGACAAGAACAATATGATGTCGCTACAGGAGTTCATTTCACGATTCAACAAATAACAGTCAAAAATAAAGCTATGATTAAACGATTATTCTTATTTGTGTTAGTATGCGTAATGCATACTGCTATGTATGCACAGACCGACACACAGAGCAAGGCACAGATGGTGTTCAGCAACGACTTCCACGACGCATCAGGACAGTTGGGCAATCTCACTGCGCACTTCATCACCGAGAAGACATGGACAGACATGAATGGCGAGATTGGTGCTATCGTGCGTATTAAAGTGACGGGTATGTCAGTTTCGGAGATGTCAAAACTGAAAGTGATCGGTTCTGCCAACGCAAGTGTACACGACACCCAGTTCCTGGAGAACGAGCAAGAATGGATTGTCCCCCTCTCTAAGGGCACCAACATGTGGCTGGAGATGAGTCATCCGACATACGGCAAGAGTACTCGTCTTTCGTTGCCAAAGCTGAAAGAGAAAGGTATGTACGACGTGACACTCGTGAACAACCGCACTACTACAATTGTTGTACACTCGTTGCCCGACGGTGCAGACGTGTATCTTGACGGCAATCACCACGGCAAGACTCCATGCGAGATTTCAGAGCAGCGCTTTGGCAAGCACAACCTTAAGCTGATGTACGGCTCTAAGACTAAGGAGGTAAAGATTGATGTGGAAGAGGGTCACACCTTCTTCGACGATTTCGACTTCCGTGAGCGTCGCAACATCAACATCATCAGTTCGGAGGACAACACTACTATCTACATCGACAACCAACTCATCGGTCAGGCTCCGATACACAACTATGAAGTGCTTGTAGGTCCGCACACGTTCAAGGCTATTCGCACGGGTTCGAAGGGATACAACGACACGCAGATTGACGAGCAGACTATCGACATCTCTTCGCAGACAGAGATTAAGCTCTACCCTATCAAGAAAGGTAATGTGCAGGTACTCACAAGATATGCCGGTAAACCAGTATACGCAGAACTTGTCGTAGACAACAAAGACAAGTACACCAGTGAGCCGAGCTACAAGGTGAACCTTCCCTACGGCACCCACTCGTTCAGAGTGTCATACAATGGCAAGTCGAAGGAGAAGTTCATCAACGTAAACAAGCCTGAGCAGACACAGGTGTTCAAGCTTAGTGCGAAGAACGATGTCGTATGGCCGTGGCAGCGCGAGTACGACATAGCACCGGTGGGATTCTCTCTGGCTTATGTCTACAAGCAGCTTGTAACAACGGGCGAAGGACAGAAACTGAAGGAGAACGGTGTCTGGCCGGACGGAAAGGGAAAGACACTGAAAGGTATGCAAGCAGGTCTGCACTTCCAACCGTGCTTCAAGTTCGGCTTAGGTCTTTACACTGGTTTATTCTACGAGCTATATGTGTCGACAAGCAAGAAGTACGACTATGACATGTTCATAGAGCATTGTGCTTATGTGCCCGTCCACCTGTACTATCGTATTCCTTTCGGCAGAAAAGTGGCGTTGTCGGTACACGGAGGTTTGGGCTTCAACTATGTCATCCACGGAGCCTATTCGGCTAAAGACGAAGATATCGAGGATTATACAGACTTCTATGAAGAGGACGGTTTCCCAAAGAAGTTCAACATGGCTATGGAGGTTGGCGCAGGTTTGCGCTTAGGTGCTTTCCAACTCAACTTCCAGTACGGCAAGGGCTTGAACGACCATAAGTCGTACAGATCAGATGGCGACTTCAAGACAATCCAGAACAAGTACACCTTTGGTGTTTCGTATATGTTCAGTGCAGAATAAAAAGCGCTGAACTGTCGAGAACAAAACTACAACAGAAAGCCGCTGGGCGAAAGGAAGTGCATCGGTTTGCCCGTGATGGGGTGACGGAACGTGAGTTCAGCGGCATGAAGGTACATACGGTCGGCGCGCTCTGTGCCGTAGAGGGGGTCGCCAAGAATAGGACAGGCGAGTCCTTGCGGATGGGCGCAATGCACCCGGAGTTGATGCGTACGACCGGTTTTAGGATATAGGTGGACAAGGGTTAGGCTCTTGTCCGCCTTTTTTGTTGTGTACGCCACGGCAGTATTCGCATCCGCTGCCCTCACCTCTACTATATTGTATAATGTTAGTGCGGGCTTGCCGTGCTCCATGTCCACACGCTGACGCGGACGGTCGTTGATGTCGGCGATGAGGGGCAGGGAGATGCAGCCCGATGAATACTTGGCAAATTGAATAGCAAACGGTTCAAGTCGTAGGAGGCTACGGCATTCTTGCCGTAGCCCTTGACCACTGAAAGACAAATTGCTACAACTATTTGCAATGGCTACGGCAGGAATGCCGTAGCCTCCTACAATATGCTTCGGTACACCGCAGAGCACAGCCTCGTAGCGTTTCACGGTCTCGCGACTGGCGAACTGACGCTGCAACTCTACATACGCCTGCTCGGTGCGGGCGAGCACAAGCAATCCACTCGTGTCCATATCGAGACGATGGGCAGCTTTGAGGAATTTTGAGTTTTGAATTTTGAGTTTTGAATTGTTCGCGAAGTATTCCTCAACGCTGACACTTGCAGAGTCGTCCGCCTTACCCGGCACCGATAGCATACCTGCCGGCTTGTCAACCACAAGGATATAGTCGTCTGCGTACAGCACGCGCGGCTCGGCGATGTGCCGCTTCTGCGCGAGCGGATTGGGGGCTACGTCCAGCCCCTTGAGCATGTGCGTGAGTATGGGCAGACACTTCGAGCGACACGCCGGATAGTAGTGCAGATGGTGTCTTATCTCCGACGCAGGCGACTCGCCCCACCAGAACTCCGCCATGCAGACGGGGCGCAGGCGGTGCTTATAGGCGTATTGCAGGAGCTTCGGCGCACAGCAGTCACCGGCTCCGGCTGGGGGCATGGCGTGCGTGTACTCGCGGAAGATGTCGATGAGGTCGCGCTCCTCGCCCTTGGCGTTGAGCATACGATAAGCCGCGAAGAGCCAACGCTGCAGCTCGTCGCTCATCTGCTTGCGCTTGCGCTGAAGCGATTTTAAGAATGTTGAATGTTGAGTGTTGAATGTTGAATCGGCTTGCTCCATCGCCTTACGACGACGGCGCAGCTCAGCCTTCATAAACTGGCTCTCGCGAACCATCTCCGCTTGCTCCTCCTCGCTCAGCGGCTCGCCACTCTTGCGGCGTGCGTCGCGGCGTGCCTTGGCTGCGTCTACCTCCACCTTGAACGCTTCCACTTCAGCCTGCAACCGCTTCATTGTCTCCTCGTGCTGCGCCACGCTCTGCAGATACTGCGGATCGTGTTCGATGGCACTAATCTCACGGTTAATGGCACTAATCTCACGCTCCGTGCGCTTGAAATGTCCGTCGGGCTGCTGCGCGTCGAACACTGGCGGCACGAAGTATTGCCAGTCGTTCCTGCCTCCGAGCAGACCCGAATAGGCAGCGAGAAATCCGCGCTGCAATGCGCCCTCCTCGTCTTCATACTCCACAACGAGCACGCCGAACATCTTGCCACAACCCTTCTCCGCACTCATCAGACCTGTCGTGGCGATATAGTGCTGAAGTTCCCCAGAGGCAGCCTCAGCAAGCGGGTCTACGTCGTAGCAGAACGGATAGGTGAACTGACGGGGTGAAGGGATGGAAGTGGAAAGAGCGTGGAGCATTTTTGAATGTTGAGTGTTGAATGTTGAATGTTGAGTTGTCGGCTTCGCCGATTTTGAATTATCCAATGTTGAGTTGTGAATTATTCAATTATGAATTTTGAAATTCGCTTGTGCAGTTGCAAAGTTATTGAATTTTACAAATTGTGGGGCATAATACGTCGGTTTTTCGATAATTTTATCTACATTTGCATTATTGAATACCCAAGACTAAACACCTCAATTCAATATCCGAAAGGTAACAATTAAAAATTAACAATTAATAATTAAACATTATAGCAATGAGTACACTCAAAAAAGACTTCGCCTCTAAGCTTCTCGAAGTAAAGGCAATCAAGCTTCAGCCCAACGATCCGTTCACATGGGCATCAGGTTGGAAATCTCCGTTCTACTGCGACAACCGCAAGACACTTTCGTTCCCTTGGTTGCGCTCATACGTTAAGCTCGAACTCGTACACACCATCCTCGAGCACTTCCCCGAGGCAGAGGCTGTGGCAGGCGTAGCTACCGGCGCTATCGCTCAGGGCGCACTGGTTGCCGACGAACTCAACTTCCCGTACGTCTACGTGCGCTCTAAGGCTAAGGACCACGGCATGCAGAACCTCATTGAGGGCGAACTGCCAGCAGGTGCTAAGGTGGTTGTCGTAGAAGACCTCATCTCTACCGGCGGCAGCTCGCTGAAGGCTGTTGCAGCTCTGCGCGAGGCAGGCTATCAGGTAGTGGGCATGGTGGCATCGTACACCTACGGCTTCCCCGTTGCGGCTCAGGCTTTCGCCGAGGCTGACGTACGCCTTGAGACCCTCACCGACTACGACCACGTCGTAGAGCAGGCTCTTGAGACTGGCTACATCAAGAACGAGGACGTAGAGCTGCTGCACGAGTGGCGCAAGGACCCAGCTAACTGGAAGAAGTAATAAGATGGTGAGGTGGTGAGATGTTGAAGTGGTGACATTAGCTATGCAAATCTCAACACATTTCTCAACATCACAACACCACACCACCACAACATTTTTCGAAGAAAAAAATACATGACAACATTCGAAAGTACAATACGACAGATCAACTATCCGCAGCAGAATGTCTACAACAAGCTCAGCGACCTCAGCAACTTGCAGGCGCTGAAGGAACGCTACGAGCTGATGAAGGACACGATGCCCGAGGAGGCACGCCAGCAGGCGGAGAAGATTAAGGATATGACGTTCGACTCCGACTCGCTCTCTGTCAACGTGCCGCCAGTAGGATCTATCCGCCTGCGCATCGTAGACCGCGATGAGCCGAAGTGCATCAAGTTCGAGAGCGAGCAGAGCCCCATCCCGTTCAACTTCTGGATCCAGCTGCTGCCCGTCACCTCCACAACATCGAAGATGAAGCTCACCATCAAGGCTGAGCTCAACATGTTCATCAAGCAGATGGTGAAGAAGCCGCTGCAGGAGGGCATCGAGAAGATTGCCGACGTGCTGCAGATGATACAGTATTAAGCTGCATAGGAGGGTATGGCATCCTGCCATACCCACGCAGCCGGCGACGTACGTAACGTACAACGCGAAAGCAAAGGCACACTATGCTCCTATTGGTCGTCATCGCTCTACACCACTGCCCCGAGACACGCCTACTGTCTGTATGTAAACGACACAAAGGTTGAAACAAGGTACAGCGGATTAAATCGCGCATACGGTCTCGTCATACGCCCCGTGGCAGATTAACACAAGAAGAATGCTACATAGCGATAGTGGCAGATATAGAAATAGGGTATGAAAGCCGCGCTTTCATACCCTATTTCCTTTTGTTCGGTCATCGTGCACCGAACGCAATCCGATCAGACGGCGGACGCAATCCACGCAGACGGCGGACGCAATCCATGCAGACGGCGGACGCCGTTCAATGACTTAAACGACAAGTGCACCGACATATATTAGGGGGTGCACTTGTCTCCGCTCGGCTTTGCCGCTTGCCAGAGCAAGAAGTGCACCAACAAAATACGAGGTGTACCAACAAAACATAAGGTGCACTGCTACTACGTTGGTGCACTTGAGACAAGTGCACCCCCTGAAGGATTACTGCATGTAGAGCTTGAGCGTCGTCGTTTCGTCGCCCACATCCACGGTCTGCGTCTGCATCTCGCCCTTGCCGTTCATGTACTTAATGATGTACTGCTGGTTCTTCTCCACATTGAACGTAAGCACATCGTTCATGTCCTGCGTAGCGCCCGTGCTGCGACCACCGTAGAGCTGCTTATCGCCCTTGAACACATCGAGATTGGTAGCCACGCGGTCGCCCGAATTCTCGGCATGGTCCTTATCCTTGAACACCATCACGCGCAGAGCCACGTGCTTGTCGTCGGCAGGTGTGGCAGCGAGCTGCGCACGGTAGAGACTCGTGTAGCGGTCGGTGACGTTCTCGGCGTGAACATAGCGAATGTTGTCGTCCCAAACCAACGGGAAGTAGTAGCCTGTGGGCTTGAACGAAGCCGCATAGATAGCCTTTCTCACGTCCTCCTTTATCGCCTTGCCCGCATCGGTGAGGAACCACGACTGGTCGAGGTCGTCGGAAGGATAATACTCGGTGAAGCGCCACTGACCGTCTATCCACACCTCGTTCCAGTTATGATTGCCGCGATCGTCGTGCCAAGCCGGAGTGCCAGCCACGCGCGACGGGATGCCTACGGCGCGGAACGCATCGGTAAGCAGGATAGAGAGGCCGGAGCACGAAGCCATGTGCTGGCGCATCGACTCGTAAGGAGCCTGGTCGGGCTTCTCGCGCTTCGTGTTGTAGTCGACGAGCAGCTCGTCGCGCACATTCTTGTTCACCGAGTCGATAGCCTCGCGCATCGTCTTGCACGGAGCCACGTACTTCTTGAAGCGTTCGTAGAAGTCCTTACGCCAACTTTCGCGGTTCTCGTTCAGATTAGCGTAAGCCACCACGTCGTTCAGAAACACGCTGTCGGGCACGGTCTTTGCCCATGGAAACTCGGCGCGAGCCTTGTAGGCGTACTGCACATTCTCCAAGAGGAAGTCGGCAGAGAGCGACTTCGCGTCGCGCTCCGGCATGTACGAAATGAGGAACGCCATGCCCTCGCGTTCGTTGCGGGGCACTTCCTTCAATGCCTTCTTCAACTCCTTGGCATTGTCGCCTGCCGTGGCTATCGTCCGGTCAATCAACGCATGATACTCTTTCGGCACGCCGGCATATCTGCCACTGCTACAGGCTGACAAGCCGAACGCCAAAAGCACAAGTACACTTTTTATATTCATAATACCCAATTCTTTATTACATTATATTATTATCGTGCATCTGCTTATGCGCAGATGCCGATGCTTAGTAAGCACTGCCCTGCATCATGCGTGCGAAGAAGTCGAAGTTGTCCTTCACAATCTTCTTGCCCTCCTCCTCACCGCCGAAGCAGTTGATACGCGCCTCGGGAAGCATATCGTGCTCGTGGAGGTAGCGGAGCATGTCACCCGGCAGCATGAAGATGTTGCTGAAGGTGTTCGCCTTGGCATACTCGGCATCGTAGAGCGGGTTGCGTGGGTCGCAGATGAGTCGCGCCACGTTGGGGAAGTAGACCACGTTGAAGTCCGACTCGCGCACAAAGACGGTGAAGTCCATCTCCTCCTGTGGCAGCGTGAGCTGCGACACAGTCTTCTTCGGAAGTCCTACACGGTCGGTGAGGAACAGGCGCAGCATGTCGGCATTGTTGAAGTAGAACAACGGCGAGCCACTGTTCTCCTCGATGAGCTTGCGACGGTTGTCGATACAGAGCGTTGTGTTATGCTTGCGTGCCTTCTTCTCAGTGTCGAACGCCTCGGTGTTGTTCGACCAAGAGCCCTGCGAGCCGATGTAGAATTCGCCATCGTACTCCACGAAGAACGCCATTGCCGACTTGCTGTCGTAACACTCCGGCTGCGGATGGCTCAAACCGTGGTCGCTGAGCGTGAACTTCTCGCCACGCAGCGACTCGAACGTCATGCTCTCGCCCTTCACGGCATCGGTGATGAGATAGAAGTCGAACGGCAGATAACGCTGCGAAGCAATCTTGTCGGCAGCCTCAGCGTTGCCGTTGTTGCGCACGATGCGTGCCAGCCAGTCCTGCGGGCGCATAGCGAGCGGTTGCAGACGGTTCTCGAACATGGCGATGCTCTCAGCCACGTTCACGGCGATGGGCGGCGGACAGTTGAGCGAGAACGAGAGACGCTGCGCCTGCTGGCGTATGAGCATCGGCGCATTCTCGTTGCACGAAGCGTAGCAAGCGAAGTACGACCACTTCATAAGGTCGAGCTGCGCGTAGAAGTTCTGCGCAAACTCAGCCTTTGTAAAGAACTCCTTCAGTTCCTCGTTCACGGGCATATCCTCGAAGCGCTTATCCATGAGCGAGCACGCCGTACGGGCAGCAGCCTCAAGAGCCGGCGTGTCGGGCGACACCACAGCCGACGGCTCGGTGCGCGTCATAAGCAACCAGATGAGGAAGCGTATGTCCTCTACGTTCGGCTCGTTGCGATAGTAGTTCTGCATGTCTACATCGTAGAACGGCAGCTGACGACCGTACAACTCCTGGAAGCTATCGGTGAGCGCGTTCCAGATGCCGAGGTCGGAAATCATATCCTCATAATACATCGTGAGCACGATAGCAAGCTCACGCAGGTTGTCGCCTTTGAATTCTTCAATGTTCAGTTTCTCCATCAGCTCTGCCAGATCAGAAGCAAAGCGTGCGTATGCAGCATCGGTCGTTCCCTTCAAGAAAAGCGGGTGACGACGCGCGATGTCCATTGCCGGAATGCGGATTTTTGTCATATCTTTTGGTTTTTATGGTTATTATTTTTCTTTTTTTATGGCAGCGTTTAAGCCGAACTAAGGCAGCGTTTAAGCCGAACTAAGCCTCTTTAAGCCTTTCTAAGCCTTAACTAACTAAGCCGAACCAAGCCTCTTTAAGCCTTTCTAAGCCTTAATAACTAAGCCTTAGCCACCCCTTTTTACTCTTTTACTTTTTTACTCTTTTACTTTTATCCGAACAGCTCTCTCAGCACCGCGAGCGACTTCATATCGGGAAAGTCGGGCTGGTGCAGGCGGTAGTAGGCAAGCACTACGTCGACACAACGGTTGCGCTCCTCGCGTGTGAGGCGCAGCAAGCGCATCGTGGCGTAGCTCAGACGTAGCAGCAAACCAATCTTCTCAGCCTCGTGCGGAGGTAGAAAGTCGGTATGAGGAGGTGCCACAGACACAAAACAACCCTCGCGCATATCGAAACAGCAACCGCTGGTGGCATCCTCCACGTTAGGATAGAAGCCTAAGAAGCGCGTGAGGTGCAACATATATATAATGTGGAAATTGGCGAAACTGCCGTCACAGGCATCCAACCACCGCACACTATGCTCTATGAAGGCATACAGGGCAGGGTCGGCTTGCTCAGAGCGCGTGACGTAAATGGTGAACTCAGCCGCAAACAGGGCTATCGACAGTTTCGCCATATCGAACGGCAGAGAGCGGAACGGAAACGCCACCGCAGCCGAACGCAACTTATGCAAGCGCTGCGTAGCACGGTAGTCGAACTCGATGTCGAGGATGGTAAGCGGTTGGAAGTACTGCTTCTTTATGCCCGCACGCCCCTGACGCGGTATGCGCTGTATGAAAGAGAGACGACCACGCCCTTCGGTGTACATATCCACAATCATTTGCGACTCGCCGTATTTCAATGAGTTAAGCACTATTGCGCGCGTTTTTTCCAGCATTTTTTGATTGTTTTGGTCTATTTAAGGGCAAAATTAATGAAAAAAGCACTATTTAAAGAAAAAAGAACAAAGAAAATTTGGTGGGTTTAAAATAAAGCAGTACCTTTGCATCCGCAAAAATGCAAGTAGTGTTGGTCCCTTCGTCTATCGGTTAGGACGAGAGATTTTCATTCTCTAAAGAGGAGTTCGACTCTCCTAGGGACTACAATAAAAAAATAAAAAACTGAAAAAACAAGATGGCAAACCACAAATCATCACTTAAGAGAATCCGTCAGGACAAGGTTAAGGCTTTGCACAACAGATACTACGCAAAGACTATGCGTAATGCAGTTCGCAAGCTGCGCGCAATGACGGACAAGGAAGAGGCAGTAAAGCTCTATCCTTCTGTTCAGAAAATGCTGGACAAGTTGGCAAAGACTAACATTATCCACAAGAACAAAGCTGCAAACTTGAAGTCAAGTTTGTGTCTGCATATCAGCAAGCTCGGCTAAGAGCGTGTTGACAGAACCCCATACTAAGGTCATACTTCAAACGAAGTGTGACCTTTTTTTTGTTTGCGCATTTTTAAGCCTTAATATTTCCGTAAGTCACGGAAAATTAGTACTTTTGTAGTCCAAACATAGATAATCGAAAATGGCAGAAATACAAAACACCGAGAACAACTACTCGGCAAGTAACATACAAGTTCTGGAAGGACTTGAGGCCGTGCGCAAGCGCCCGGCAATGTACATCGGCGACATCAGCGAAAAGGGTCTGCATCACCTCGTGAACGAGACCGTCGACAACTCTATTGACGAAGCAATGGCAGGCTATTGCACTGACATCGAGGTAACAATCAACGAAGACGAATCGATCACCGTTCAGGACAACGGTCGAGGCATCCCAGTAGACATGCACGCCAAGCTGCACAAGTCGGCTCTGGAGGTCGTAATGACAGTGCTCCACGCCGGCGGTAAGTTCGACAAGGGTTCATACAAGGTCAGCGGTGGTCTGCACGGTGTGGGTGTGAGCTGCGTAAACGCACTCTCGACACACATGAAGTCGCAGGTGTTCCGCGACGGAAAGATATACCAGCAGGAATACGAGAAGGGCAAGCCGCTCTACCCCGTGAAGGTAGTAGGCGAGACCGACAAGCGCGGTACACGCCAGCAGTTCTGGCCCGACCCAACAGTGTTCACCACAACCCACTACCAGTGGGACATCATCGCACGCCGTATGCGCGAGCTTGCGTTCCTCAACGCCGGCATCCGCATCACTCTGCGCGACATGCGCCCCAACGAAGAGGGCAAGACACGCGAAGAGGTGTTCCACGCTAAGGACGGACTTAAGGAGTTCGTGCGCTACGTAGACCGCCACCGCACACACCTCTTCGACGACGTAATCTATCTGAAGACAGAGAAGCAGGGCATACCTATCGAAGTGGCAGTGATGTACAACACCGACTACTCGGAGAACATCCACTCGTACGTAAACAACATCAACACCATAGAGGGCGGTACACACCTCACCGGTTTCCGCGCAGCCCTCACACGCACCCTGAAGACTTACGCTGACAACGACCCTGCTATCTCGAAGCAAATCGAGAAGGCGAAGATAGAAATCGCAGGCGAAGACTTCCGCGAAGGACTCACAGCCGTAATCTCGATCAAGGTGGCAGAGCCACAGTTCGAGGGTCAGACAAAGACCAAGCTCGGCAACAGCGAGGTGGCAGGTGCCGTGCAGCAGGCTGTAGGCGAGGCTCTCACCAACTATCTTGAGGAGAACCCGAAGGAGGCGAAGATGATATGCGACAAGGTAATTCTTGCAGCAACAGCGCGTATCGCAGCACGCAAGGCTCGCGAGAGCGTACAGCGCAAGAACCCGATGACCGGCGGCGGACTCCCCGGCAAGCTCGCCGACTGCTCTAACCGCGACCCGAAGAAGTGCGAGATATTCCTCGTCGAGGGTGACTCTGCGGGTGGCTCTGCAAAGCAGGGACGCGACCGCTACACACAGGCAATCCTGCCGTTGCGCGGTAAGATCCTGAACGTAGAGAAGGTGATGTGGCATAAGGTGTTCGAGTCGGAGTCGGTGATGAACATCATCCAGAGCATCGGCGTACGCTTCGGTGTAGAGGGTGAGGACGACAAGGAAGCAAACATCGACAAGCTCCGCTACGACAAGATTATCATCATGACCGATGCCGATGTCGATGGCTCACACATCGACACACTTATCATGACACTCTTCTACCGCTTCATGCCGAAGGTTATCCAGGAGGGACACCTCTACATCGCCAACCCACCGCTCTACCTCTGCACCTACAAGAACAAGGTGAAGGAGTACTGCTACACAGATCAGCAGCGCCAAGCATTCCTTGACAAGTACGCAGGTGGCGTAGACGACGGCAAGTCGATACACACACAGCGTTACAAGGGTCTCGGTGAGATGAACGCAGAGCAGCTTTGGGAGACAACCATGGACCCGAAGACACGTCTGCTGCGCCAGGTGACTATCGAGAACGCTGCTGAGGCAGACGAGATCTTCTCAATGCTCATGGGCGACGACGTAGAACCACGCCGTAAGTTCATCGAGGAGCACGCAACATACGCTAACATTGACGCGTAAACATACAAAGGCTTGTACCAAGATAGCACAAATCGGGTACAAGCCTTTTTGCATTTGTATAAAAGCCAACTCAAGAATGCTTCGCCTAATACATATCCTCATACTCTTTGCCGCATCGCTTGCCATCGCCACGGCTGGCGACTTCGGTTGTCGTTGGATGTCGCACCCTGCGCCCGACGACACATCGCACGTGTGGTTTCGCCACACGTTTGTGCTAGAAGAGCCGGACATGCCACGCACAGCATACATACACGTAGCCACGACGGGGCGGTTCGTGCTCTACGTGAACGGGCGCAACGTGTCGACAGCCCTCTTCACACCTGACCGCACACCGAACGACACCACTGTCATGGCTATCAGCTACGACGTGCGCCGTTTTCTGCGCCCAGATAGCAACACCATCGCCCTACTCTACTGCCCTTCGACACGCACACGCCGACAAGTGAGCGTCAGCTTCTACGGCATCGCTGCCGACAGTTCGCACTTCGCAACGAACGATACCGACGGCTGGCTTTGTCGACATGCCGACACTTGGCAGACGCACGACGGCGGCGAAGCAATGAACCGCAACACCTACCCCTATCGCTGGACAGACACAGATCAGCCGTTAGTACTATGGCAGGCAGTAGAGCAAATCTCAACATCTCAATACATCAACCTCTCAACACCTCACCACCACAACACAACACCACCTCAACATAACAACACAACACCACCTCAACATCTCAACACCTTACCACTCCTTTCCGCCGAGGACATCTGTGGCTACTCGCCCGTGCGCATCAATCCACTCGTTGACAACGCTGCCCACATGCGCCGCATCTACACCCCACTCTTCACCGAACAGAGTGCCGACACACTCATAGTGCACCTCGTGCCCAACGAGCGCCACCTCATCCGCGTAACCCTACGTGGCTGTCGGCGTGGCGAGCGCATCAGCATCGGCAACCTTCACTACGTCTGTACGGGCGAGATAGATGAGCAAGCATTCGCACGCTTCACGCCCACCAGCTCCAACACAATCATTATCACCGGCGACAGCCATTTTCAGAGCGAGCAAGTGCAGGAGGTAGAAAGCATCTGTTTGTGAAGAAGCGCCACGATACGTGTTCATAGCAGCTAAGGAAACGCCCCAATACGGGGCAATCGCTTTTTAATAAAACATAATTTTCCATATATAATAATGTGTATATAGAAAAATATGCTTACTTTTGCGCCCAAATTAAAGAACAATATAGAAAATGCAAGAAAACTTAGTTATCGTCGAGAGCCCCGCAAAGGCTAAGACAATTGAGAAATTCTTGGGCAACGACTTCAAGGTGATGTCGTCATACGGTCATATCCGCGACCTTAAGAAGAAAGAACTCAGCATAGACAAAGACACGCTGCAGCCAGCTTACGTCATACCGAAGGACAAGGAGGAACTTGTGAAACGCCTCCGCGAGAGTGCAAAGAAAGCCGACAAGGTATGGCTCGCATCCGATGAGGACCGCGAAGGAGAAGCCATCTCATGGCACCTTTGCGAAGTGCTCGGACTGGACGAAGCGTCTACGAACCGCATCGTATTCCACGAAATTACAAAACCGGCAATTCTCGCAGCTATCGAGAACCCACGCCATTTGGACATGAACCTCGTTAATGCGCAGCAGGCACGTCGCGTATTGGACCGCATCGTGGGCTTCAAACTCTCGCCAGTGCTGTGGCGTAAGGTGAAGCCGGCACTCTCAGCAGGCCGTGTGCAGTCGGTAGCCGTGCGTCTCATCGTAGAGCGCGAACGCGAGATACAGCAGTTCAAGAGCGAACCCTACTACCGCATCAACGCCATCTTCGCCATCACAAACGCCGACGGATCGCAGTCGGAGGTGAAGACTGAACTCGACAAGCGTTTCTCAACACACGAGGAGGCAATCGCATTCTTGGAGAAGTGTAAGGACGCAGAGTTCAGCGTAGCCAATGTGACGAAGAAGCCATTGAAACGTATGCCCGCTCCGCCGTTCACAACCTCTACGCTGCAGCAGGAAGCAGCCCGCAAGCTCGGCTTCTCAGTGTCGCAGACCATGATGGTGGCGCAGCGTCTGTACGAAAGCGGTCTCATCACATACATGCGTACTGACAGCGTGAACCTCTCCAACCTGTGCATCGGTGCAGCGAAGGAGGAGATAATAAAGCTCTACGGCGAAGAATACAGCTCGCCACGCAACTTCCACACTCACTCGAAGGGAGCGCAGGAGGCTCACGAGGCAATCCGCCCGACATACATGGCGAACACCACCATCGAAGGAACAGCGCAGGAGCGCCGACTCTACGACCTCATCTGGAAGCGCACGGCAGCAAGCCAGATGGCAGAGGCACAGATTGAGAAGACTACTGTGAGCATCGCTTCGTCGAAGTTCGACGAGCGCTTCATCGCCAACGGCGAAGTGGTGAAGTTCGACGGTTTCATCAAGGTATATCGCGAGTCGACCGACGACGACGCTGACCAGCAGGACGAGTTTGCTCACAACCTACCGCCTATCAAGGAGGGCGACGTGCTCACACGCCGCGAAATTTCGTCAACAGAACGCTACTCGCAGGGCCCCACACGCTACACCGAAGCAAGCCTCGTACACAAGTTGGAGGAATTGGGCATAGGCCGTCCGTCAACATACGCACCGACAATCTCTACCATTCAGCAACGCGAATACGTCATCAAGGGCGACAAGAAGGGCGAGGAGCGTCCGTACGTCATCGACACCCTGCGCGGCATCAAGATAACACCGACACGCAAGATGGAGCTGACCGGCAATGAAAAGGGCAAGTTGCTACCTACCGACATAGGCATCGTAGTGAACGACTTCCTCATGGAGAACTTCCCTGCTATCATGGACTACAACTTCACAGCAAAGGTGGAGCAGCAGTTCGACCAGATTGCCGACGGCAAGGAGGAGTGGACAGACATGATGAAGCACTTCGACCAGGAGTTTGAGCCCACCGTAGACAAGGTGATGAACGCCCGCTCGGAGCACAAGGCTGGCGAACGTCAGTTGGGCACCGATCCCGTAAGCGGACACCCTGTGTTCGTGAAGATAGGCCGCTACGGTCCGGTGGTGCAGATAGGCACAGCCGATGACGACGAGAAGCCACGCTTCGCGCAGATGCCTGCCGACAAGAGCATGGAGACAATCACGCTGGAGGAAGCACTCGAACTGTTCAAACTGCCACGCACCATCGGTGAATACGAGGGCAAGACCGTCACCATAGGCGCAGGACGCTTCGGCCCGTACGTGCTGCACAACAAGAAGTACGTATCGCTGCCTAAGGACGAGGACCCGATGACCGTAACACTCGACACAGCTATCAGCCTCATCGAGGAGAAGCGCAAGGCAGAGGAGCAGCGCCACCTGAAGAAGTTCGACGAAGACCCGAAGCTCGAGGTGCTCAACGGCCGCTACGGCCCGTACATAGCCTACGACGGAGCCAACTACCGCATACCGCGCGACTTGCACGAGAAGGCAGCCGAACTGACCTACGAGCAGTGCATGGACATCATCAAGAACCCACCGGCACCGAAGAAGCGCACCACAGTCAAGAAGAAATAATGACAAGAATAATCCTCATCGGCTATATGGGAGCCGGCAAGACAACCATCGGCAAGGCTCTCGCGCAGGAACTCGGCGTGCCGTTCTACGACCTCGACTGGTACATAGAGACACGTATGCGCCGCACCATAAAGCAGATATTCGACGAGAAAGGCGAGGAAGGATTTCGCCGCATCGAACACAACATGCTGCACGAAGTGGCGGAGTTTGAAAACGTAGTCGTCTCATGCGGTGGCGGCACACCCTGCTTCTACGACAACATCGACTACATGAACTCGCAGGCGCAGGTGGTGTACCTGAAGGCATCGCCCGAAGTGCTCTACGAGCATCTGCAGATGGGACGCCGCGTGCGCCCGCTGCTGCTCGGTAAGTCGCCCGACGAGGTGAGGACGTTCATCGTGGAGCAACTCGCACAGCGCGAGGCGTTCTACTCAAAAGCTAATTATACATTAAACGTCGACTTGCTCGACAACTTCACGAAAATACAAACAACAATAGAAAACCTGAGAAAAATACTCGAGAGATGAAGAAATGGACCATTGATGATTCACGCGAACTCTACAACATTAACGGTTGGGGCACATCCTACTTTGGTGTGAACGACAAGGGCGATATGTACGTAACACCCTGCAAGGACAACGTACAAATCGACCTGCGCGATGTGATGGACGAACTGCAGCTGCGCGACGTGACACCACCAGTGCTGCTGCGCTTTCCAGACATTCTCGACAACCGCATCGAGAAGACATCGAGCTGCTTCAAGAAGGCAGCTGAGGAGTACAACTATAAGGGCGAGAACTTCATCGTCTACCCTATCAAGGTGAACCAAATGCAGCCCGTCGTAGAGGAGATTATCTCGCACGGACGCAAGTTCAACCTCGGACTGGAGTGTGGCTCAAAGCCAGAGCTGCACGCCGTAATCGCTGTGCAGTGCCAGAGCGACTCCATCATCGTCTGCAACGGCTACAAGGACCAGAGCTACATCGAGCTGGCGCTGCTCGCGCAGAAGATGGGCAAACGCATCTTCATCGTCGTTGAGAAGATGAACGAGATAGGCCTCATCGCCGCTGCCGCAAAGAAGCTCGGCGTACGTCCAAACATCGGCATACGCATCAAGTTGGCTTCATCAGGCTCGGGCAAGTGGCAGGAGAGCGGCGGCGACGCCTCGAAGTTCGGTCTGCGCTCGTCGGAGCTGCTGCAAGCACTGCAGATACTCGACGAGAAGGGCTTGCACGACTGCGTGCGACTCATCCACTTCCACATCGGCTCGCAGATAACAAAGATACGACGCATACAGACCGCACTGCGCGAGGCTGCCAACTTCTACGTACAGCTGCACAAGTTAGGCTACAACATCGACTTCGTCGACTGCGGTGGCGGACTCGGTGTCGACTACGACGGCACACGCTCGTCGAGCTCAGAGAGTTCGGTGAACTACTCTATCCAGGAGTACGTGAACGACTGCGTGTACACCTTCGTCGACGCATCGGACAAGAACGAGATACCGCACCCGAACCTCATCACCGAGAGCGGACGCTCGCTGTCGGCTCACCACTCGGTGCTCATCATCGACGTGCTTGAGACCACTTCGCTGCCACAGATGCGCGAAGAGTTTGAGCCTACAGACAGCGACCACCAGCTCGTGAAGGACCTCTACGAGATATGGGACAACCTCAGTCCGCGCACGATGCTCGAGAACTGGCACGATGCCGAGCAGATACGCGAAGAAGCACTCGACCTCTTCTCGCATGGCATCGTCGACCTGCGCACCCGCGCCGAGATCGAGAGCATGTACTGGAGCATCTGCCGCGAGGTGAACAGCATAGCGAAAACGATGAAGCACATGCCCGACGAGCTGCGCGGACTCGACAAGATGCTTGCCGACAAGTACTTCTGCAACTTCTCGCTCTTCCAGTCGCTGCCCGACGCATGGGCTATCGACCAGCTCTTCCCTATCGTGCCCATTCAGCGTCTCGACGAGCGCCCTACGCGCAACGCCACGCTACAGGACATAACCTGCGACTCGGACGGCAAGATAGCCAACTTCGTGACCAACCGACAGGCATCGCACGTGCTGCCCGTACACTCGATAAAGAAGAACGAGGAGTACTATCTGGGCGTGTTCCTCGTGGGCGCATACCAGGAGATATTGGGCGACATGCACAACCTCTTCGGCGACACCAACGCCGTGCACATCTCGGTGAAGGACGACACATATCACATCGACCAGATATTCGACGGCGAGACCGTTGAAGAGGTGCTCGACTACGTGCAGTACAACCCGAAGAAACTCGTGCGCCAGCTCGAGATTTGGGTGACGAAGAGCGTCAAGGCGGGCAAAATCTCGCTCGAAGAGGGCAAGGAGTTCCTCAGCAACTATCGCTCAGGACTGTACGGCTACACTTATCTGGAGTAGAAAAAACAAATAGCACAAATATATGGACAGAACAGAATGTAAAGAACAATTGTCTCCTGTGTTGTTTTGGGATGTAGATATATCACAAACCGACATGGACAAGTACCCTTCGTTCTTTGTACAAAGAGTGTTGGAATACGGTAAATGGAGCGATTGGAACATATTGGTAAACTACTACGGAAAAGAAAAGATCGTAAATATCTGTATGAATTTACGGTCTTTAGACCCCGTCTGCCTATCCTATATTTGTGCTATTTCAAATACTAAAAAGGAGGACTATAGATGTTATCGTATTGCACAGTCGAACCCAACACACTGGAACTCTTAAAAGCGTTAATGCAAGAACCTGACTTCTCTAAAATGAGATTGGTAGGCGGAACCGCTTTAGCTTTACAGTATGGTCATCGCAAATCAATAGACTTGGACTTCTTTGGAGACTTGGAATGTGAACAGGAAGATACATTTGCAATACTCTCCAAGTATGGTAAAGTTGAGACAATCAAAGAAACGAAGACAATCAGAATATATGCCGTTAATGGAATAAAGGTTGACTTCGTGAACTATAGTTGCTATCCGTGGATAGATACCCCAGTTTCAGAAGACGGCATACGACTGGCTTCTACAAAAGACATCGCAGCAATGAAAATAAACGCCATTGAAGGACGAGGAACACGAAAGGATTTTGTGGATGTTTATTTCCTTCTAAAGCACTACACATTACCCGAACTCCTTGATTTCTACAAAGACAAATACCCCGATCACAGCTTCTTCAGAGCCCTTATGAGCCTGACTTATTTTGAGGATGCAGAGATGCAACCGATGCCCAAGATGTTGTGCGACGAATCATGGGAAAACATGAAGAAGACAATAATCGAAGAGGTTAGAAAAATATAAAGGCTATAATCACCCGCGTCGACCGACGCAGACATACGCATCGACCGACGCAGACATACGCGTCGGTCGTTGCGGATCCGTACGGAACATCTTACCACAATCACGTTTCCAACAACAATAAAGGGCAATATCAAGTCATCATGTAACGATGTCTTGATATTGCCCTTAGTAGTGTTTGTACACGTAGTGCTATGTTTTTTGCTACCCTTAAACGCAGCGCCTCTGTTCAGTTCTATTAGAACGTTATGGTGCGCACAACGCCCTCATCAGCCTTCTGCTTCACCACTTCGCGCTCGTCGGTCAGACGGCGGCGCAACTCCTTCACTTGTTGCTGTGTGCGCTTGTATGTCGGAGTGTTCTCGATAGCCAGGATAACCTCTTCGTTGTCGAGGTCGTCAGACTGGAAGCGGAAGATGTGCGGACGGCGCTTCACAACGAACTTGCCGTTGCCGTCGGGGTAGTACATACCCATACGTATGCCTTTCTGTATCTCTTCCTCTGTTGCCTTCTCGTCCTTCTCCTGCACAATCTTCTTGATGTGCGAGTCCATGCCGTCAACGTCTCTGATACCGAAGCCCGTAGCGAGGATGGTTACCTTCACCTTGTTGCCGAGATCGGGGTCGAGTCCGATACCCCACTTTATCTCGAAGTCTGAACCGAACTGCTCCATGAAGTCGTTCACCTCGTTCATCTCCTCCATCATCAAACCGCCTGCTGCAGGGTTTTCCTTGTTGCTGTCCTTCGAGAAGTTGATGCTAAGAAGAATCTTCTTCGAGTTGAAGATGTCGTTGTCGTTGAGCAATGGCGAGTTGAGTGCGTCCTGTATGGCCTGCTTAACACGTCCTTCGCCCTCGCCGTAACCTGTAGACATGATTGCCACGCCGCCGTCCTTTAGCACCGTCTTCACATCGTTGAAATCGAGGTTGATGAGTCCGTGGTTGGTGATAATCTCAGCGATTGACTTCGCTGCCACGCTGAGCGTGTCGTCAGCCTTTCCGAATGCATCGAGCACGGTGAGCTCAGGATAGATCTTGCGCAGACGCTCGTTGTTGATAACGAGGAGTGCATCGACGTGCTTCGCCATCTCCTCCACGCCGTCGAGAGCCTGGTTGATTTTCTTCTTTCCCTCGAAGCGGAACGGTATGGTTACGATACCTACGGTGAGGATGTCGAGTTCTTTCGACACACGTGCGATTACTGGCGCAGCACCCGTACCTGTTCCACCACCCATTCCGGCGGTGATAAAGGTCATCTTCGTGCCATCGCTAAGCATTGCTGTGATGTCGTTGATGCTCTCCTCGGCTGCCTGGCGTGCCTTTTCAGGCTTATTGCCTGCACCCAGACCCTCCTTACCGAGCTGCAACTTCATAGGCACTGGTGAGTCGTTGAGTGCCTGAATATCGGTGTTGCTGACTACGAACGACACATCGTGTATGCCCTCGCGGTACATGTGGTTGACAGCGTTGCCGCCACCTCCACCTACACCGATTACTTTAATGATTGTATTCTCTTTTTCTGGTGCACCGAAGTCCACCATTGGATTGATATTGTCTGACATAGTAATAATCGTATTAATGGTTATTCATTGACATCGGGCTCAACGAGCGAGCGTCCGAACTTCTTTAGCGAGCCAAACCAGCGGCTTATCTTTGTGTCCTTCGGACGTTCTGGCTCCTTCTCGTCCTCCTCTTCTTCCTCCTCATCTACGACTGCTGTTGTGCCAGTAGTGGCGGTCTGTGTAGCGGCAGGGGCAGGTGCAGGTCCGGTGGTTGTGGCCTGACTGGCTACTGATGTACCAGTAGTAGCATTCGGATCGAGCGTTATGGTGGTATGCTCGCCGTTCTCATCCTCTTCGCCGAAGAGTGTGTCGCTGATAGCGCGTCCGGCACAGTTCATGTCGCCCTTTGCGAGCAAGCCGAGGATGGTGTTTGTTGTGCCGTCTTCAGCAAGGATAACGTCTGAGTCTTTCTTGTTGATATTAAGTGTGGTGGTTTTTGCGATACGCACCTTGTCAACCTTGTCCATGCCGAACACTTCACGGAAGAGCTTCTCGATGTTCTTCATATTGCTACCACCACCCGTGAGCACGATTCCGCCGAGCAACTTGTCGGTGAGTTCGTTCGGGATAAGATACTTCACATTCTCTACTATCTCGAGTATGCGTGCCTCCACCACTTCTATGAACAGACGGCTCGACACTGTTCTACCGTCGCCAATGGGCAGTGTGGCGTTGACATCGATATCTTCTTCGTTGGTCATAGCCGAAGAGTACTTCAACTTCATTGCCTCTGCGTTAGCCTCATCCATCTGCAACGACTCAAGGTCTTTTGTGATGTTCGAGCTACCGAGTGGCAGCACGGCGATGTTGCGCAGCTTGTCGCGGTAGTAGACCGATACGGTTGTGGTCTCGGCACCAAGGTCGACGAGCACGCAGCCTGCACGCTTCTCTGCTTCGGTGAGCACGCTATCAGCCATTGCAAGCGGCGCGAGATACATCTCTGCCACCTTAATGCCAGCGTTGTCAAGACTCTTGTTGATGTTGCGATAGAACGAGCGACGCCACAACACATTGAGGAAGTTGCCCTCAAGATGTTCTGCCTGAATGCCGATGGGGTCGTCCTGAAAGAGTGCGCCCACCTTGTATTCCTCGGTTATGGCATCCAGAATTTCGTAGTCGGGATACACCATGCTGCGATTAGTGTCCATGAGTTCGTTCACCATCTCTTGCGACACGATTGTGTCCTGTGGCAATTCCTTTATTACGGGGTTCTTCACGCTATGTATGCTCTGACCTCCGATGCCTACATACACCTGCGCTATTTCTGTTTTAAGAGTGTTCTTTAGTTTGTTTACTATATTGCTCAGTCCCTGTGCGGTACGTTCAATATTATATGCTACGCCCTTGCGTATATACTGGGTGGAGTCTTCTTTTGCGACAGCAAGAATAGAAATGCTGCCATCGGGGTTTTTTCTTCCGGCAATTCCGGTCATCTTAGACGACCCGAGCTCAATAGCTACTATTAAATCCTTTGCCATACGTTTATCTTGTTGAGTGTTATATTATCGTTTGTTACTTGATTTCTTCTTTTGTGGTTTATCGTCTTTCGACTTCTTATCTGACTTAGCCGACTTCTTATCAGTCTTGCCAGATTTCTTTTCTGTCTTGTCTGACTTCTTCTCTGTCTTGTCTGGCTTCTTCTCTACTTCTTTAGACGCAGGTTTCGTGGTTTCCTTCTTACCCTGCGCCGGTTCGGTAGTAGACTGCGTCGGTGTAGCGTTAGGTTGTGCCTGTTCGGCGGTGGGTTGTGCCTGTTCGGCGGTTTGTTGCACTGCAACAGGCATCGCTACTGGTGCTACATATGCATGTTTCGACGACTTCTTTCGACAGATGATTTGGTTGTCGAACTCGATGTCGATGTACGAGTATTTGTTCCATCCCACAGTAGAAAGTCCGTACTTATAGAACTTCGATAGGCGCGTCATCTTCACATCCATAAACTTCTTTATTGCAGCGAAACGCTCTGTGCGATTCTTGCAGTCGGGCAGTCTGCCAATGTGCACGATGTGGTCGCCGATGCGTGGCACAATCTCGATGCCGTAGTTGGGTAGTACATTGATTTGCTCAATGAGGTTTTTCCACATTTCGTTTGCCATAATCACTCTGCCTAAGGGCGAGAGATAGTTGGTGGCATACCAGCGATTTATGTTACCCGTGGCTATGATTAAGTCGCTGGTGTAGTGGGTTGTCGGCATCACGCAGTCGTTATCGTCTACATAGTAGTCGTCGCCGTTTTCGGCTTTTATCCTTATCACAGGCATACGCTGCGTGACGCTGATATATACGTGTCCGCCTTCTGTCTTATAACAATTGGCGGTTTGCACGAATGGGCTTTTACCGAGCATCTCCTCAATGCGGCGTGTGTCTATCTTGCATATCTCTTTGCCTATTGGGTAGATGCCGTTCTTCTGTAGTCTGTCCTTTATTATCTTCGCATCGATAAATCCGCTTGTTACGTTGTCGGCGATGTCGATGCTCACCTTATTGCACGGGGTGTGGTTTCCGCCTTTCTTATCGAAAGAGCAGAAGGCAACGAGCAGGTAAACGGCTATCAGCACATCACTTACAACGAAGAAGATTTTGCTACGGGACAGTTTCACTTCTTATTCTCTATTATCTTAGTTATTTGTGGCATATAGTTGTCGAGATCGCCGGCTCCGAGTATCACGAGCACGTCGAAGTCGCGCTTGCTTACGAGGTCGAGCACATCGTCTTTGCGTATGATGCTCTTCTCCACACCAGGGCGCAGGTTGTCGTAGATGAGCTGCGACGTTACGCCTTCGATAGGTTGCTCGCGTGCGGGGTAAATCTCGGTGAGTATCACCTCGTCGAGCTGACTAAGTGCGTCAGCGAAGTCGCGATAGAAGTCGCGTGTGCGAGTGTAGAGGTGTGGCTGGAATATCGCTGTGATATGTCGGCCGCTATATAGCTCGCGTATGCTCTTTGCGCTTTGGTATATCTCCTTAGGATGGTGTGCGTAGTCGGAGAGCAGCACGTGGCGGCTATCGTTTATCTTGAAGTCGAAACGGCGGTCTACGCCATGGTATGTCTTCATGCCATACTTAAGTTCTTCTGCGTTGCATCCAGCGAGCTGTGCCATTGCCATAGCTGCGATACCGTTGTCGATGTTGATTGGCACGGGTTGGCCGAGCTTCACTCCCTTCACGTTCTCTATTGGCGAGATGAAGTCGAAGGTGATTGTTCCGTTGTCGATGACGATATTCTCAGCATGGAAGTCGCCCTCATGGCGGCTATAGTCGTACACCTTCACACCTTCCTGCACCGCCTGTTTCATCTCCAAGTCGCGATGTATGATGAGTGCGCCACCTGGCTGGATGAGTGTTGTATAGTGGCGGAAGCTCTCAAGGTATGCTTCTTTTGTGCCGTAGATGTCGAGGTGGTCAGGGTCGGTTGCTGTGATGACACTCATCCACGGGCGAAGCCAATGGAAAGAGCGGTCGAACTCGTCGGCTTCTATCACTACATAGTCGCTTTCCTCCGAGATTATGTAGTTGGAACCGTAGTTCTTCGATATGCCTCCGAGGAATGCGTTGCAATCGATATGACTCTGGTGCATGATGTGTGCACACATGGTTGATGTTGATGTCTTGCCGTGTGTGCCAGCCACGCAGAGTCCTTTATGTGTGCGTGTCAGTGTGCCGAGCACCTGTGCGCGCTTCTCCACGGTGAAACCATTCTCGCGGAAGTATTGCAACTCCTTATGGTCGGCTGGTATCGCCGGTGTATAGATTACGAGGCACGACTTCGGGTCGCGACAAGCGTGCGGTATCTCGTCTATGTTCTCCGCATAGTGGAGGAGTGCGCCTTCGCGCTCGAGCTGCTTTGTCAGTTCAGATGGTGTCTTGTCGTAGCCTGCCACTACCAAGCCCTTGCGAATGAAATAGCGTGCAATGGCGCTCATGCCGATGCCACCTGCGCCTACGAAATATACGGCTTTAATATCTTTGAGTTCCATTTTTGTCTTTTTACTGTTTATTGGCGAGTTTCAGTACCTCGTCGGCTATTACGTCGGCAGAGTTGTGCTTGCCGAGTTTTTTAATGTTCGCTGTGAGTTGTGCGAGCTGTTCTGCGTCGTTCACGGTATCAATAGCGAGGCGGAGCAGTGTTGCTGGTGCTTCGGCATCCTTCACGTAGAGGGCTGCGTCTTTGTTGACGAGTGCCAAAGCGTTCTTTGTTTGATGATCCTCAGCCACGTTTGGCGAAGGCACGAGGATTACGGGTTTGCCTATCAAGCAGAACTCGCTGACGGAACTTGCTCCTGCACGACTTATCACGAGGTCGGCAGCTTTGTATGCGGCTCCCATGTCGCTGATGAAGTCCATCACCTTCAGCATAGGCAGCGGTTTGTGCGCCTTCAACTGCTCTGCCACTGCTGCACTGTAGTACTTGCCTGTTTGCCATACGAACTGCACACCGCTATGCTCTACGAGGTCGAGGTGCTGTAGCACACTTTCGTTGATGGTGCGAGCTCCAAGGCTACCACCTACGAGAAGTATGGTCTTCTTTGCGGGGTCGAGCCCGAGACTAAGCACTGCCTCTTCGCGCGAGATAGTTGTCTCGATGAGGTTCTGGCGCACGGGATTGCCCGTGTTGATTATCTTCTCGGCTGGGAAGAAGCGTTCCATGCCGTCGTATGCCACACATATCTTGCGTGCCTTGGCAGCGAGGTGCTTGTTAGTCACGCCAGCGTATGAGTTCTGTTCCTGTATAAGTGTCGGGATACCCATAGCACTGGCAGCATCGAGCGTAGCGGCACTGGCATATCCGCCTACGCCTACAACCACATCCGGGGCAAACTCGCGAATTGTCTTGCGCACCATTCGCTTGCTGCGGAGGAAGTCGAGCGCAACACCGATGTTACGAGGCGACCACAGCGGACGGATAAATCCTCTTACCGGCAGACCTACTATCTCGTAACCTGCGTCAGGCACACGCTGCATCTCCATACGTCCGAGGGCTCCAACGAAGAGAATCTTCGCATTGGGGCATTTCGACTTTATTGCATTGGCTATCGACACGGCTGGAAATATATGTCCACCGGTGCCACCACCACTAACAATGACTCTTATTTCTTGTTCCATTTACTCACATTTCTTTCAAAATACAAAATTAATAATTTTTTCTGATATTTCAGATTATTACGTTTTTTTCTTACGCTTTTTTTTATTAATACACAGACGTTTGCAACTTCTACTCTATGTATGTCTATATTCGATGCGTTGAATGTAGTTTTATATCTCGAAAATGTAGTTTTTACATCTCGCAAAAACAAGAAAATTCCCGTAGCACCGGAACATTGTTCCGGTTGCGCTGGAGTGTTGTTCCCGTAGCACCGGAATAATGTTCCCGCGCTGCGGGAATAATATAGAGTGTGGTTTAACGTTTTTAGTTGTGTTAATTTACGCTTCTATTGTGTCGGCTATGATTTCCTGTTTGCGTTGTGCCGAGCGACTGATACTGAGTATAGCACCGATGTACACGCAGTTGATGATGGTCGACGTTCCACCCTTACTGATGAGCGGCAGCGGCTGACCTGTCACGGGCACGATGCCCACCGCAACGCACATGTTGAACAATGCCTGCGTAACGAGCAGCAGGGCGAGCCCCATGGCGAAGAGTGCAGGGAAGTTATTCTCACACTTGCTGGCAATGCGTCCCGTGCGGAACAACAGAATGATGTAGAGCATGGCTACACCGGCAGCACCTACGATACCCATCTCCTCAATGATAATGGCATAGATAAAGTCACTGAACGCCTGCGACACGAAGTCGCGCTCCTCGGAGTTGCCCGGGCCTTTGCCGGTGATATTCGAAGAGGCGATGGCAATGTTGGCGTGTGCCACCTGAGCATCCTTATCGAGATCGATATCCTTCGGTGCTACATCCTTGTGTGCGAGGAACTTATTGATGCGCGACTTCCACGTATCGAAGCGGTGGAACACCTTCTCCACAATGTTCTTATCTTCGGCTTTTTCTTCGACATTAGTGCCATTGACATCATTCGGCTTCGCTACTTGCTCGGTGAGGGTCTGACTCTCTGGCTTCTGCGCCTCGTCTTTACCAAAGACCATCACGGCTCCAACGACGAGTGCTACGCCGAGCACTGCAAAGCCGAGCAGCTTGCCAAGCTGACGCATGGGCACACGTCCAAGCAGCATCATCATGAATATGACGATGCAGAGCAACAATGCCGTTGATAGGTTCTCAACCATGATAAGTGGCACAATGAAGAAGCACACGGTGAGTATGTACTTGAATGCCATCTTGTCGGCTCCATCCTCAGTCTGCAACGCACTCAATATCTGCGCCGTAGCGAGCACCATGGTGCCCTTGGCTATCTCCGAGGGCTGAAACTGTATGCCTACGATGCTTATCCAGCGTTGTGCTCCATTTGTGGAGGCACCAGCCAAAAACACCCACAACAGCGTTACCAGAGATATAACGAGCATGAATGGCGTTGCCATCTTGAAGTACTTACACTTCACGTTGAGCGTCACTACCATGAAGAATATTCCGACTGCGAGCAGGAAGATATGCTTTATGACAGGAGCTGTGTAGCTACCTCCCTTATACGTTAGCTGCGCAGAGGCGGAATATACCTCAATGACACTAATAACGCATAGGAAGAAGAACACCATCCATATTCCCTTGTCGCCTTTGAATATGTTGTCTAATGTCTTGTTTATCATTGCTTGTTATTATTTTATGGTGAGATGGTGAGGGGTTGAGATGGTGATGTGGTGAGATGTTGAGATTTGTATTGCTAATGTCAACACAACACCATCTCAACACTTCACCACCTTTCACACCATCTCAACATCTCAACCCCTATTACAATCCTCTCACCAGTGTCTTGAACTGCTCACCTCTGTCCTCCATATTCTTGAAGAGGTCAAAGCTGGCGCAGCACGGACTGAGCAACACGGTGTCGCCGGGTTCTGCAAGCTCGTAGCAGGCAGCCACACAGTCCTTCATCGAGTGAGTATCGCGTATCTCCACGCCCTGGTTGTCAAAGAAGTTGTGCAGCTTTGTGTTGTCGGCACCGAGGAATACGAGTGCCTTACACTTCTGCTTCACAAGGTCGAGTATCTCGTTATAGTCGTTGCCTTTGTCCTTACCACCGATGATGAGGATAGTAGGTGTCTTCATGCTCTCAAGCGCATACCAGCAAGCGTCTACATTCGTAGCTTTCGAATCGTTGACATACTGCACTCCGCCCACCTTGCACACTTTCTCCAAGCGGTGTTCTACACCAGGGAAGTCGCTCAGGCTCTGACGTATCACGTCTTTCTTTATGCCCGTGATGTTACCAGCGATGCCTGCTGCCAGCGAGTTGTATATGTTGTGTTTGCCGGTGAGCGACAACTCCTCCTGCTCCATGTTGAACGGTGTAGGTCGTTCGATGGTGTACTCGCCGTCCTCCATGTAGCCAATGGAACCCTTCTCCTTCAATTCGGAGAACGGATACTGAATGGCTTTGATGTCGTATTTCTCCAGTTCGCGCTTGATGACGGGGTCATCGTTCCAGTAGATGAACGAGTCCTTGTCGGTCTGGTTCTGTATGATGCGCATCTTCGCGTCCACGTAGTTCTGCATACAGTAGTCGTAGCGGTCGAGATGATCGGGCGTGATGTTCAGCAGAATGGCGATATTGGCGTGAAAGTCGTACATATTGTCGAGCTGGAATGAGCTAAGCTCGATGATGTAGTATTCGTGCGGATCCTCTGCCACCTGCAAAGCGAGCGAGCGTCCGATGTTGCCGGCGAGTCCTACGTCGTAGCCTGCAGTCTTGAAGATGTGATAGATGAGCGACGTGGTTGTTGTCTTGCCATTAGAACCAGTGATACATATCATCTTCGAGTGGGTGTAGCGACCTGCAAACTCTATCTCGCTGATGATGTGTATGCCTTTCTCCATAGCCGCCTTCACCATTGGGGCTTCCTTCGGGATACCGGGGCTCTTGATGATTTCGTCGGCAGAGAGTATCTTCTCCTCTGTGTGCTGACGTTCCTCCCACTCGATGGCGTGGTCGTCGAGTAGTTTCTTATATTTGTCTTTGATGGCTGACATGTCGCTAACGAACACGTCGAAGCCTTCTTTCTTTGCCAATACTGCGGCACCGGCTCCACTTTCGCCGGCTCCAAGAATAACTATTCTTTTCATTGTGTCTATCTAATCTTTAACGTTATGATGGTCATCGCTGCAAGGATTATGGTTGTAATCCAGAAGCGCACCGTTATCTTCGACTCATGAAACGCAGTCCGTGGTCGGGTGATGAGATACTTACAGTCGGGGTCGAGCTGCGAAGCCTGTGTGCGGAAGTTGTCGTGGATTGGCGTGCGCTTAAAGATGCGCTGCTTAACGCCATGACGTTTACCGAGTTTGAAGTAGTAGACCTGCAGTATGACGCTTAAGCTCTCCACAAAGAAGATGCCACAGAGTATCGGTAGCATCAGCTCCTTGTGTATGATGATTGCCGTTACGGCGATGATGCCACCGATGGTGAGCGAGCCGGTGTCGCCCATGAACACTTGAGCTGGATAGGCGTTGTACCAAAGGAAGCCTATCAATGCTCCGACAAAGGCACTGAGGAATACTACGAGTTCCTGCGAATCGGGTATGTACATTATGTTCAGATAACCGGCATATTCGATGTGCGAACTGACATAGGCGAGTATGCCCAGTGCCACACCTATTATGGCGGAGTTGCCTGCGCACATGCCGTCCATGCCGTCGTTCAGATTGGCTCCGTTGCTCACTGCTGTCACCACTAAGATGGTCATAATGACAAACAGTATCCAGCCGGCTGCCACACGATACTCGCCGAAGATGCTCGTTATGCGCGAGTAGTCGAGGTTATGACTCTTCACGAACGGAATGGTGGTTTTCAGTGACTTATGCGCTTCGCTCTGATGCTTCACCACGAGTTCTTGCCCCTGGCGTTCGTAGACGAGATTCTCGTTCATCTTCACATCGGGCGATGCCCACAGCACAAGCCCCACGATGAGTCCGATGCCCACCTGTCCCACAATCTTGTAACGACCTTTCAGTCCTTCCTTGTCGTGGCGGAATATCTTTATGAAGTCGTCCATGCCACCCAAGAAGCCGAGCCACAACGTGGTGACAATCATCAGGATGAGGTAGATGTTGCGCAGACGACCGAGCAACAGCACTGGCACGAGGATAGAGACGATGATTATCACACCACCCATCGACGGCACACCAATCTTCTTTACGCCAAACGGATCGATGCTTGCATCGCGTGCTGTCTCCGTAATCTGCTTACGCTTCAGATACTTGATAAACTTCTCGCCAAACCATGCTGAGACAACGAGCGAGATGATCAGTGCCAACAGCGAGCGGAATGATATGTAGCCCCACATGTGCGAGCCACTAATGCCGTATTCTTCGAGGAAACGGAAAAGATAGTATAACATTTCTGAGTTTTGAATTTTGAACTTTAAAAGCATTCGCGCACCACTTCATGGTCGTCGAAGTGATGCTTCACACCCTTTATCTCCTGGTAATTCTCATGTCCTTTTCCAGCTATGAGTATCACGTCGCCCTTCTTCGCCATCATGCAGGCTGTGCGTATTGCCTCACGACGGTCGGTGATGGCTATCACCTTCTTCATCTGCTGCGCATTGAGTCCGGCAAGCATATCGTTGATGATATCCTGTGGCTCCTCGAAGCGTGGGTTGTCGCTTGTGATGATGACGCGGTCGCTCTGCTTCACAGCCTCCTGTGCCATAAGCGGACGCTTACCCTTGTCGCGGTTGCCACCGGCTCCGCATACGGTTATCACCTCTCCCTTGCCATCGAGCACCTCGTGAATGGCGTTGAGCACATTCTCCAATGCGTCAGGCGTGTGAGCATAATCGACAATGGCGGTGTAACCCTCCGGCGAGTGTATCGGTTCGAGGCGTCCGCTCACACTGTGCAGCGTACTCATCGCCACGAGCACGTCCTCTGGCTTCTTGCCGAGCATCACTGCTGCACCATACACAGCCAGCAGGTTGCTGACGTTGAACTTACCGATGAACTGCACGCCCACCTCTCTGCCGTTCACTTCGAGGTACATTCCTTCGAAGTGACACTCGATGATGCGCGCCTTGAAGTCGGCAACGCTACGTGTGGAGTATGTCTTCACCGTAGCCTTCGTGTTCTGCACCATCACCATTCCGTTCTTATCGTCGGCGTTGGTTATGGCGAATGCGGTCTTAGGCAGCATATCGAAGAAAGCCTTCTTCGCGTTGCGATAGTTCTCGAATGTCTTGTGATAGTCGAGGTGGTCGCGTGTGAGGTTGGTGAAGAGTCCACCAGCGAAGGTCAGTCCACCGATGCGCTTCTGCGCTATGGCGTGCGACGAGCACTCCATGAAGGCGTACTCGCAGCCTGCGTCCACCATGCGGTGAAGCAGCTCGTTCAGTGCTATCGGGTCGGGAGTGGTGTGGTCTGCCAGTACAGCCTCATCAACGATGTAGTTGCACACCGTAGAGAGCAGTCCGCATTTGTGCCCCATCTTCGAGAACATATTATATAATAAGGTGGCGATAGTGGTTTTGCCGTTCGTTCCGGTCACACCGACAAGCTTCAGCTTTGTCGACGGATTGCCGTGGAATGTGGTGGCAACGATGCCCACCACGTCCTCGGTGTCAGCCACCTGCACATACGTCACGTTTTCTTCGGTTTGTTCTGGTATCACTTCGCAGAGCACAGCCTTCGCGCCGAGCTCCACAGCCTTAGGTATGAACTTGTGTCCGTCTACCTGGGTGCCTTTCATTGCCACGAACAAATGTCCTTCCTTGATGCGGCGAGAATCAATATTGACGCCTGTCACTTCTACATCATCGCTGCCTTTTATAGCAAGAACGGTGATGTCCTTAAGCAATTCTTTAAGTTTCATATATCTGGTTTTTACTTTTTATATAATAGAGGTATTGGATAAAATGTGGGTGTATTGAGAATAGTGTTATAAGAGGATAAGGAAACCTCAACCCATCAACACCTCAACTCATCAACATCTCAACCGAGCCTTAGCGAGCAAACCATGCCCTTCTTTATATGCTGTCCGGCACCGATGCTTTGCTCCATGACCTTTCCTCTGCCATTTAGCTTCACCTTCACGCCGCGACTCTCTATGAGATACACGGCATCCTTGGCTCCCATGCCGTGCACGTCGGGCATGATGCTCTTGCCCACTTCTGGCACACGATGCAGCGCGATTGTCTTTCCGCTGCTCTCCAAGGCGTGTCCCCAGATGGGGTTGCCGTTGAGATATGAGCCGTCCCAGTTGGATTGCTGCTTTATGCCGAGATGGTCGAGCACGTAGCTTGCAGCAAGCATGTTGCCGTTTTTCACTTGTGGAATGAGCACCGACAACGAGTCGCGTGCGTCGGCAGCCTCCAGTTTCAGGCTCTGTGCCATGATGCCCTCGGCGATGTCGTGGAACACCACGCCGCTCATGCCGCCACCCGAAGCCGGCAGACCCGACTTCTGTATGCAGACGATGCAGCTATAGCGTGGCTCGTAGGCTGGGAAGAAGCCTGCAAACGAGAGCAGATAGTTCATCTGTCCGCTCTTGTATCCGGCTGCGCCCTTCGATATCTGCGCCGTACCCGTCTTGCCTGCTACGAGGAACGACTGCGAGCCGGCTTTTTTGCCGAGTCCCTGGCTCACCACGTGTTCGAGAATGGTGGTTATCTTCTTTATCGTTGTCTCCTTGGCGATGCGCTCGCGCAGCACCAAGGGTTCAAACTCCTTTATCACCACGCCGTCCTTCATCACTGCCTTCACAAAGCGCGGTGCCATCATCTTTCCTCCGTTGGCGATGGCGTTGTAGAAGGTGAGTGTTGAGATTGGTGGCACCTGCGTCTCGTAGCCGATGCTCATCCAGGGCAGCGTTGTCTTGCTCCAGTTGACGTACTGCTTGCCGCGTGCGTCTTTCTTCGGCATACGTATGCGTGCCGGCGATGCTCCTTGCAGCGGTATGTGCAGGTCGTCGGCGAGTCCGAGGCGGTAGATGCCTTGCACGTACTTCTCCGGCGTGTTGTGGTAGTGGTCGTCGATGATGCGGCTCACACCGATGTTCGAGCTGACCATCAGCGTCTGTGGCAGCGTGAGCATACCGTAGCCACCGCGTCGCCAGTTGTGGTCTTTCATCTCTCTGCCGTACATCGGCCACACGCCGCCGGCTGTCTCCACACGATAGGTTGTGTCTACCACTCCGTCGTCGAGCGCCACCATGATACTTGCTGTCTTAAATACCGAACCAGGCTCGAGCAAGTCGCTGATGGCGTGGTTTTTTATCTCGTGATAGTCGTCGTCGGCACACTTCGTCATGTTCACGATTGCCTTTACATCGCCCGTCTTCACCTCCATAACGATAGCCACACCCACGTTGGCGTTTATGAGACGCAGTTCCTTGAGCAGTGCGCGTTCGGCAAGGTCTTGCATCGACACGTCGATGGTGGTCACGATGTCGGCACCATTCACCGGTGGTGTGTCTACGATGTCGAGGTATTTGTTGAGCACTTTTCGGCGATGGCGTATGCCCTCCTCGCCACGCAGCAGCGAGTCGTATGAGAGTTCCAAGCCGCACTGTGCGGTGTCCTTCGCACCGTACATCTTTCCGATGGTACGTCCGGCGAGCGAGCCGTAAGCCAGCTTGCGTGCATTGTGCTCATCCCAGTGAAATCCGCTTTGGTTCTTGCTGAGGTTGAACACGGGCAGGCTCTTAACCTCCGAGAAGGTGCTGTAGTTGATGCGTCGGTTCCACACGGGCCAGTGGCGTTTGTTCTTTTCAAAGCCCTCCATGAGGTGCTTCTTGAACTCCTCTGCCGAGCGGTCGGGGAAGATGGCGTTCAGCCCCATACATATCGAGTCGAGTTTCTGCTCGAAGAGCGTGTCTTTCTTCGCCTCGCGCAGTGCTACGAAGTCCATGAAGATGTTATACTGTGGCAGCGACGATGCCATGAGTTGTCCGTCGCAACTGAGTATGTTGCCACGAATAGGCAGCGTCTTCAAGCTATCCACCTTCACGCGGTCAGCCACCTCTTCCCAGAAGGCGCGCTTGGCGGTCATTATGTATAGTGTCTTGCCTACGACAGTGATTGCCACCAGCGTCATGAGAATGGCGAGGAAACTGTAGCGTGGCATCACTTTCTTACTGTCAAACTTGCTCATGCTTACTCGTTATTAGGGATTGTTATGATGTATGGGGGCTGCGTAGCAATGTGCAACGTAGAGTCTTTGTCGTTATGCAGACGTTCGAGCACCTTGCTCTCGCGGGTCTGCTGTGTCAGGTCGCTCGAGCTGGATAGTGCGCGATACTTTGCATCTTCCAGTTCGTTCGTCAGCTTGTCTATCTTTATCAGGTTCTGCTGACACTTGTATCGGTTAGAGATATAGACGATGACGAACAGCGAGGCTATCACTATCACCCATATCTGTCGGCGCAGGAACTGCGTGTTGAGGATGTCGCCGCCGAGCACCTTCTTCAGTGTGAGGTTCTTCGAGAGTGGCAGCTCGTCCTCTATCGCCTGCTGACGTATGATGGTGCGCAGCGATGGCGCACCGTCTGATGCCGGCTCCGATGGGCTTCCGTCGGCTGTCGGTGTCTCGTCAGCTTTCTCGTCCACGGGCTTTGCCTTGTCAGCAGCGGGCGTTTCCACGTTCGTCGTGGCTGCGTCCGCGATATCTATTATGGGGTTGTCTTCTTTCATTTTCTTATTTCTTTTCAGCTATTCTTAGTTTAGCACTGCGACTGCGCGGGTTGTCAGCCTGCTCTTGGTCGGATGGCAGTATCACCTTGTTGTTGACCAATCGGAATGGTGTTTCTATCCTACCGAAGAAGTCCTGCTGCACCTTTCCTTCCACGTTGCCCGACTTCATCACGTTCTTCACCATGCGATCCTCAAGCGAGTGGTAGGTGATAACCGATAGTCGACCGCCCGGAGCGAGCAGCTCAGAGGCAGCGAGCAGCATCTCGCGCAGCGCGTCCATCTCGTGGTTCACCTCTATGCGCAACGCCTGAAAGAGTCGTGCCATGTCTTTCTTCTCGCGTTCGCGCTTGAAGAACGGCTCTACGGCTGCCAGAAAGTCCTTCGTGGTCTTTATCTCCGCCGTCTGACGCGCCTTCACAAGAGCCGACGCTATGCGTCGCGAGTTCTTCATCTCGCCGTAGATGTAGAAGATGTCGGCGAGGCGTTCCTCGTCGTACGTGTTCACTATCTCGGCAGCGGTGCGTCCGGCGCGCTTGTTCATACGCATGTCGAGCGGTGCGTCGAAGCGGAACGAGAAACCGCGCTCTGCGTCGTCGAAGTGGTGCGACGATACGCCGAGGTCGGCGAGCAAGCCGTCGATATGCTCCACACCATAATAGCGCATCCAGTTCTTCAGATAGCGGAAGTTGCTGCGCACGAACGTGAAGCTGTCGCCCGCATCGGGAATGTTGCGCTCCGCATCTGCATCTTGGTCGAAGCTGTACAGATGTGCGCCGTCGGTGAGGCGCGACTGTATCTCGCGCGAGTGGCCACCGCCACCGAAGGTGACATCCACGTATATGCCGCCCGGCTTGATGTTGAGCCCGTCAACGCTCTCGCCTAAAAGCACCGGAACATGGTATGTTGTTGCTATCGTAGTATTGTCTGTTTTGTCCTTATACATTATATATGCGTATTTGGGTGTAAAGGTACACAAAAAATCGCATACAAGTTTACAAAAACATATCAAATTTGATTAAATATTACATTTCTTGTGCTAAAATGTTTGTATATAAAAAAGATATAGTATTTTTGCACTAAATTAAGAAGCACAACCAGCGTTTTCGGGTTTATGAATGAGATAACAGAAAAGACGATCGACATCGAAAAGATACTGCACAGCAAGTTGGGCAGCAAGGCTCGCTACGTGCCTCGCCTGCTTGTGAAATGGCTCAAGAAGATTATACACCAAGACCAGGTGAACGCTTTCATCTGGGAGCACCGCGACGAGAGCGGCGTGGAGTGGCTGGAGTCTACAGTGCGCTATCTGAAGATGGACATACGCATCATCGGCAAGGAGAACCTGCCGCCGAAAGACGACGGCAAACTATACACCTTCGTGTCCAACCACCCGCTCGGCGGTCAGGACGGCGTGGCGCTCGGCTCCATCATCGGACGCCACTACGACGGACGCTTCCGCTATCTCGTCAACGACCTGCTGATGAACCTCCCGGGCTTGGCTCCCGTGTGCATCGGCATCAACAAGACGGGGCGCCAAGGGCGCGACTTCCCGCGCATGGTGGAGGCTGGCTTCAAGAGCGACAACCACATGCTCATGTTCCCCGCCGGTCTGAACAGCCGCAAGCAGAAGGACGGCTCCATCCACGACCTGCCGTGGAAGAAGACGTTCATCACGAAGAGCGTGGAGTGCCACCGCGACGTGGTGCCCATCTACTTCAGCGGACGCAACTCGGAACGCTTCTACCGCATAGCCAAGTTCAGCGACCGCTGGCTGCCGTTCAACCTCGCCATGATATTCCTCGTCGACGAGATGTACCGCAACGTAGGCAAGCACTTCGACATATACATCGGCAAGCCCATTCCCTGGCAGACGTTCGACAAGAGCCGCACGCCGCAAGAGTGGGCACAGTGGGTGCAGCAGGAGGCGTACAAGCTACCCTTGGAAAAGTAAAAAAGTAAAAAGGCTTAGTTCGGCTTAGTTAGCCAAGGCTTAGGAAGGCTTAGAAAGGCTTAGTTCGGCTTAAACGCTGCCAGAAGACGGCTTAGTTAGCCAAGGCTTAGGAAGGCTTAAAGAGGCTTAGTTCGGCTTAAACGCCGCCCTAAAGAGGCTTAAACGCCGCCAGAAGCCCCCCAACAAAACAGAGAAAGCAAGAAAACAACAAACAATGGAAGAACCAATCATAGAACCCGTCAGCAAAGAGCTGCTCAGAAGCGAACTCACTCCCGAGCGTCAGCTCCGCATGACCAACAAGAGCAACAACGAGATATACATCATCACGGCACACAACGCGCCGAACGTGATGCGCGAGATAGGTCGTCTGCGCGAGATAGCATTCCGCGAGGCAGGCGGCGGCACCGGCAAGCCGATGGACATCGACGAGTTCGACACCTGCGCGAACTGCTACAAGCAGCTCATCGTGTGGAACCCCGAGGCAGAGGAGATTATCGGTGGCTACCGCTACATGCTCGGCACCGACTGGGAACTCGACGAGAACCGCCAGCCGAAGCTCGCCACAAGCCACATGTTCCACTTCTCCGAGAAGTTCATCAACGACTACATGCCCTACACCATCGAGTTGGGCCGCTCCTTCGTGACACTCGAGTACCAGAGCACACGCCGCGGAGCGAAGAGCCTCTTCGCACTCGACAACCTGTGGGACGGACTCGGCGCGCTCACCGTCATCAAGCCCAACGTGAAGTACTTCTTCGGCAAGATGACCATGTACCCGTCGTACATACGCCGTGGCCGCGACATGATTCTCTACTTCCTCAAGAAGCACTTCGACGACAAGGACAACCTCATCCTGCCGCTCCATCCGCTGAAGATAGAGACCCCTGAGGAGGAGCTCGCAGCCTTGTTCTGCGAGGACGACTTCAAGAAAGACTACCTCATCCTCAACCGCGAGATACGTGCGCTGGGCTACAACATCCCGCCACTCGTCAACGCCTACATGTCGCTCTCGCCCACCATGAAGCTCTTCGGCACCGCCATCAACTACGGCTTCGGCGACGTGGAGGAGACGGGCATACTCATCGCCGTCGACGAGATACTCGAAAACAAGCGCGTGCGCCACATCGACTCGTTCATAAAGGAACACCCCGAAGCTCTCAAAATAACGAGCGGTGCCAACAACGTCATCTACAAAGAACGCCCATAGGAGGGTATGGCATCCTGCCATACCCACGCACCCCTCCACGCACCCCTCACACACCTCCCACGCACCTTCCACACACCTCCCACACACCTCCCACACACCTTCCACGCACCTTTTTTCCCCACCCCCTCCGCATATTTTACCATCCGCATCGGTCGACGCAGACATCTGTATCGGTCGACGCAGACATCCGCATCGGTCGACGCAGACATCCGTATCGGTCGACGCAGACATCCGTAACGGTCGACGCAGACATCCGCATCGACCGACGCGGATGCCCCTACCTACCATATAGCAATATATTTTTCGCCCTAATTATTTGCAAATTCCAAATTATTTTACTTTATTTGCACCCGTTAAGAAGACACAAACAACCAAATAATAATATTTTTTTAAACTATTTTATTATGAAAACCCAAATTTTACCCCCCCGATTGCTCGTCTTTTACTTGCTATCTTGATGTGCCTGCCCTTATGGGGTAGCCGCCTGTCGGCTCAAGAGCCGTACGCCGTGTATGACAAAACCACAAGCACACTAACATTTAAATATGGCACAAAACCCGATGGAGCGTTTGCGCTGAATGAGGGCAAAAATGCCCCAGGTTGGTATAAACCCGATGACTATGGAGACAATACAAATATCATCAAGAAAGTTGTCTTCGATGCATCATTTGCCAACGCACGCCCAACGAGTTGCTACGAATGGTTCTTTGGCTGCAAATACCTAACGACCATAGAGGGTATTGAATATCTGAACACAGAGAACTTGACGGACATGAGCGACATGTTCTATCGCTGTAAGGCTCTCACAACACTTGATGTATCAAACTTCGACACAAAGAACGTGACAAACATGAGATACATGTTCTTTAACTGCTCTGCGCTCACAACACTCGATGTATCAAACTTCGACACAAAGAACGTGACAAACATGAGATACATGTTCTATGACTGCTCGGCACTCACAACACTTGACTTATCAAACTTCGACACACAGAACGTGACGGACATGAACGGCATGTTCCTTAGCTGTGAGGCACTCACAACACTCGATGTATCAAACTTCGACACAAAGAACGTGACGGACATGAGCGGCATGTTCAGTAGCTGTAAGGCACTCACAACACTCGATGTATCAAACTTCGACACACAGAACGTGACGGACATGAACGGCATGTTCTGTAACTGCAAGGCTCTCACAACACTCGACGTTTCAAATTTCGATACTAAGAACGTGACGAACATGAGTGGCATGTTCTGTGACTGTTCTGCTCTCACAACACTCGACTTATCAAACTTCGACACACAGAACGTGACGGACATGAACAGCATGTTCTTGAGGTGTTCTGCTCTCACAACCATATATGCAAGCGACAAGTTCGTAACCACTGCATGTATAAGTGACTATTATATGTTTACGGGCTGTACAAATCTTGTTGGTGCCGTACCCTACGACAGGAACAAGAAAGGCAAGGAAATGGCGAACTACACCACTGGCTACTTCACATATAAAGCAGCTACTGGCATTGATGCGCCGACGGTGTCGGACGACACGGCAGCGGAGTATTACGACCTGCAGGGTCGCCGTCTGAACGCACCGCAAAAGGGTGTGAACATCGTGAAGCGTGGCAAGAAAACAACAAAGGTGCTCGTGAAATAAACATCATGGGAGAGTGTGTCAAAAGTCGTAAGCGGTACGCCCCGAAGGGGCAGCACCACATAGCCCAAGGCAGCGCCTTGGGTTGAAAGACACACACGAACCATACGCCCTGTAAGGGCAAAAGCCTAATTATTAGGGTGTTGCCCTTACAGGGCGCATTGTTCATTATATACATCATTATACCCAGGGCGCTGCCCTGGGCTATGTGATTGTTGGGCTTTCAGCCCGCACTAACTGGCTTTTGACTTTACCCTCTAAGACAGCAATTAAAGCCAAACAACAACCGACAACGAAACGTCGGATGGACAAATAAAAAAGCATTGGCGCATATAGGCTCTCAAAAGAGAAACGAATTATGCACCAATGCTTTTTCTATTTTCATACTGGCTTAATCCACCGGACTGAAATTTTCCTTGCCAACTCCGCAAGGTGGACAAACCCAATCTTCTGGAAGATCTTCAAATGCTGTACCTGGCTCTATGCCATTCTCTGGGTCGCCGACAGCTGGGTCATACACCCAACCGCAGACATCACATACATATTTCTTCATAGTCATATCGTTTTAATTGTTATCTGTTGCAAATATACACATTATACTTCAAACTACAAAGCGAAACGAGTAAAAGTTTTGTTAATTTATAATAATTACAATTCCGTGTACTATCTGTGGGAGGCCCTTCTCTACAAGAAGCTTCTGTGAGTGGGTTCTGTGGGAATACAGTTCTCCCACGGATTGCACTGATAAACACAGATGGTTGGTTGCGTTAGTTCGCCCACGGAATCCACAGAACTCACAGAAGTTTGGTTGCGTTAGTGGCTGCGTGGAGGGTGTGTCAAAACTAAAATATTTGGCAAATTGAATAGCAAACGGTTCTAATCGTAGGAGGCTACGGCATTCCTGCCGTAGCCATTAGTAACTGAAATACAACTGTTTGCAATGACTACGGCAAGAATGCCGTAGTCTCCTACAGTTAGCCATTCATCACAATTCTATAGTTTTGACATACCCTCCTCCTACATCTGTGTAAATCCGTGATATCTGTGGGAGACCCTTCTCTACAAGAAGTTTCTGTGCGTTCCGTGGGTTCTGTGGGATATAGTTCTCCCACGGATTGCACTGATCAACACAGATGGTTGGTTGCGTTAATTCGCCCACGGAATTCACAGAACTCACAGAAGTTTGGTTGCGTTAGTGGCTGCGTGGGTACGGCAAGATGCCATACCCTCCTACATCTGTGCGCATCCGTGATATCTGTGGGAGGCTCTTCTCTGCAAGAAACTTCTGTGCGTTCCGTGCGTTCTGTGGGAATACAGTTCTCCCACGGATTGCACTGATCAACACAGATGGTTGGTTGCGTTAGTTCGCCCACGGAATCCACAGAACTCACAGAAGTTTGGTTGCGTTAGTGGTTGCGTGGGTACGGCAGGATGCCATACCCTCCTACATCTGTGCGCATCCGTGATATCTGTGGGAGACTTTTCTCTACAAGAAGCTTCTGTGCGTTCCGTGGGTTCTGTGGGAATACAGTTCTCCCACGGATTGCACTGATCAACACAGATGGTTGGTTGCGTTAGTTCGCCCACGGAATTCACAGAACTCACAGAAGTTTGGTTGCATTTGTGGCTGCGTGGGCATGGCAGGATGCCATACCCTCCTAATCTGTGCGCATCCGTGATATCTGTGGGAGACCCTTCTCTACAAGAAGCTTCTGTGGGTTCTGTGGGTTCTGTGGGAATATAGTTCTCCCACGGATTGCACTGATCAACACAGATGGGTGGGTGCGTTAATTCGCCCACGGAATTCACAGAACTCACAGAAGTTTTGGGGTGCTGTTGGCTGCGTGGGTACGGCAAGATGCCATACCCTCCTAATCTGTGCGCATCCGTGATATCTGTGGGAGGCTCTTCTCTGCAAGAAGCTTCTGTGCGTTCCGTGGGTTCTGTGGGAATACAGTTCTCCCACGGATTGCACTGATCAACACAGATGGTTGGTTGCGTTAGTGGTTGCGTGGGTATGGCAGGATGCCATACCCTCCTAAATCTGTGTAAATCCGTGCTATCTGTGGGAGACCCTTCTCTGCAAGAAACTTCTGTGCGTTCCGTGGGTTCTGTGGGAGTACCACTGCTTGCTTGGTTGGTGCAGCAGAGAGAGCTGCACCCCCTGAGATTGCATCAGTGCCATCTGTGGAAGTCTCTTCTCAGCAAGAAATTTCTGTGCGTTCTGTGGGTTCTGTGGGAGACTATTCCATGAATGTGGCTGCGTGGGTACGGTAAGATGCCATACCCTCCTATACTATGGGGAGCGAGATGCCCTGTATCTTCTGATAGATATCGAGCGCGAAGATGTCGGTCATACCCGAGATATAATCGATGACAGCCATGACACGCGTAGCGAAGTCGTCGCTATTGATGTCGTACTGACTGCTGAAGCGCTTGCGCAGCTGCTCCGAGTGGAACTTGCCAGGAGCGGTAGCAGCCTCGATGAGTGTGTCCATCAGCGTCTCCATAATCTTGTAACCCGACAGCTCCACGTCGAGCACCGGCTTCGAGTTGTATATGCGCTGCACGCTCACCTCCGTGCAGTGGCGATACGCATCGCGCACGAGCGGAGCGACGTGGTCGATGAGCGAGCCCTGCAGCGTGCCAGCGAGTATCTCCTGTTCGTGCTGCACGAACGCCTTCGCACACTCGCTTTCGAGCAGTCCGATGGCGCAGGCACGCATATACACAATCTTCTCGTTGTTGTCGGTGATGCCCTCCTCCTCGATGCGGTCGAGAATGTTCTTACGCGACTCGTCGCCGAAGAAACCCAACAGCAGACCGCTCGCCTCGCCGTAGGAGAGGATGCGCAGCTTGTGAGCATCCTCTATGTCCATTATCTCGTAGCAGATGTCGTCGGCAGCCTCAACAAGATACACCAACGGATGGCGTGCGTAGCGCAGCGGTTCGCCCTCAGCCGAGAGGCGCAGCATACCGAGGTCGTCAGCGATGCGCTGAAACGCCTCCTGCTCGAAGCAGAAGAAGCCGAACTTGCCTTTCTTGCCGGCACACTCACTCGAATACGGGTACTTCACGATGGAGGCAAGCGTGGAGTAGGTCATCACGAAACCGCCGTCGCGTCGTCCGTGGAAGCGGTGCGTGAGCAGTCGGAAGGCGTTGGCGTTACCCTCGAAGTGCGTCAGGTCCTCCCACATCTGCGCCGACACACGTTCCTTCAGCGCCAGTCCGCGGCCCTCGCGAAAGAACGCCTGTATAGCCTTCTCGCCAGAGTGTCCGAACGGCGGATTGCCCATGTCGTGCGCCAGACACGCCGTGCTCACGATGGTGCCCAGCTCCTCGAAGAGCGTACCCGCAAGTTCGGGGTGCACACGCTTCAGCGCACGCGCCACGTCGCTGCCCAGCGACATGCCCACGCTCGCCACCTCAAGCGAGTGAGTCAGGCGGTTGTGAACGAAGATGCTGCCTGGCAGCGGAAACACCTGTGTCTTGTTCTGCATACGACGGAACGGAGCCGAGAAGATAAGGCGGTCGTAGTCGCGCTTGAACTCCGAACGGTCGTCGTGACGTTCGGGGTGGCGCAACTCCTGTCCGAGTCGCTTGTTCGATATGAGTTGTTGCCAATTCATTGCCATAATCGTTTTGTTTTGTTTATAGCACAAAATTAAAACTAATATTCCAAATAGACAAGAAGATTATTCACTCTGCTACCTATTTCCACTTTTTTAATACTCTAAAAAGACGTAATCTCATTATAATTAAGTACTTTTGCAATTTGAAACATTACGTAACGTAAACCACAACAGAACACATAATGGTAAAAATAAAGATAGTGAACCGTGGCTCGCAGCAGCTTCCTGCTTACGCCACACCGCAGAGCGCAGGCATGGACTTGCGCGCCAACATCGTAGAACCCATCACGCTGCAGCCTATGGAGCGTCGCATCATACCCACCGGTCTGCACATCGCGCTGCCCGAGGGCTACGAGGCGCAGGTGCGCCCACGCTCAGGCTTGGCTCTGAAGCACGGCATCACCGTGCTCAACTCGCCTGGCACTATCGATGCCGACTATCGTGGCGAATTGGGTGTGCTGCTCATCAACCTCTCCACCGAGCCCTTCGTGATTGAAGCCGGCGAGCGCATAGCACAGATGGTCATAGCACGCCACGAGCATGGCGAGTTCTGTCTCGTTGAGGAGCTCGACGAAACAGAACGTGGCGAGGGTGGCTACGGACACACCGGAGTGAAATAAGTAGGAGGCTACGGCATTCTTGCCGTAGCCACCAACAACAGAAATATAAATTTGCAATGACTACGGCAGGAATGCCGTAGCCTCCTATGGTTAGCCCTCCGTCGGCAACTCACTTCCAAACAATTAAAGAAGAAGAAAATGAAGAAATACATACTCGTTGCGATAGCCGTGGCAGTTGTCGCTCCGCTCTTAGCTATCGGCGGAGCACGCACGGGCACATCGGTCGACATGAAGTGCGACACGATGACCATCTCTGCCGACTCGCTACTGAAGGAGACTCCACTATTCGACCGCCTGTACCTCGACGCAGTGTGCCGACAGATTGCGGGCGACTCCACAGCATCAGCACTGTTAGAGCGATGCCACGAGATGCGCCCCGACGCTGCCGAGGTGTACTACTCGTTAGCCCACTCGTACCTAAAGCAGGGCAACGACTCGCTCGCAAGAGTGAACATGCGCCGAGCTGCCGAGCTGCAACCCGACAACGACAACTACCTTGAGAACGTGGCGGAGACATACATCGACCAACGCGAGTACGACCGCGCCATCGAAGCCTACGAACAGCTCTACGCACACCACCGCGACCGCAGCGACGTGCTCGAACTGTTGGTGCGACTGTACAACGCAAAGAAAGACTACCCAAAGATGCTCTCCACCATCGACCGCATGGAGCAAGCCGACGGACCAAGCGAGGAGATATCACTCATGCGCATGGGCATCTACGAGCAGCAGGGCGACAAGAAGAACGCCTACCGCATACTCCACGCGCTCACCAACGACCACCCCAACGAGCCTTCGTACAAGGTGATGCTCGGCAACTGGCTCATGCAGCACGACCGCAAGAGCGAAGCCTACAACTGGTTCAAGAGCGCACTGGAGGACGACAAGCAAAACGAATTCGCACTGAACTCGCTCTACGACTACTATCGCAGCATGGGCGACGACATAAAGGCACGACAACTGCGCGACAACATATTGTTCAGTCCGCAGACCGACATAAAGACAAAGCTCTCGATGCTGCAGCAAGCGATACGCGAGAACGAGCAGGAGCAGGGTGGCGACTCAACGGCTGTGCTCGCACTGTTCGACAAGATAATGCTCGCCACACCACGCAACGCCGAGCTATCCAATCTTAAGGCGATGTACATGCGAGTGAAGAAGATGCCGCAGGACAGCATCAACGCCGCATACGCGCACACTCTCTCCTTCGAGCCCGACAACCTGTCGGCACGCCTCACACTGGCGCAGAACAAATGGGAGGAGAAAAAGTGGGACGAAGTGGTCGACCTCTGCGACAAGGGCATACAGTACACGCCCGAGGAACTGACCTACTACTACTTCATGGCACTTGCATACATACAGCAGGATAAGGATCAGAAGGCTTACGAGGCGTGCAAACGCGGACTCAACGAGATTGACTTGAACAAAGCCGACGAGCCAGAACGCAACATGGCATCGGACATGTACGGCATAATTGGCGACATCAGCTACACCGCCAACAACCACGACGAGGCGTTCAGCGCATACGAGAAGGCGATAACCATATACCCTGACAACATACAGGTGCTGAACAACTACGCCTACTACCTCTCGCAGCAGAACACACAGCTCGACCACGCAGCCGAGATGAGCCTGCGAACGCTCAAGGAGGAACCCACCAACGCCACTTACCTCGACACCTATGCCTGGATACTGTTCCTGCAGAAACGCTACGACGAGGCAAAGGCATACGTCGACCTCACACTGCAGAACAGCAAGAATCCCGACAAGGTGCTCTTAGAGCACGCAGGCGACATCTACCTCATGGCAGGCGACAAGGAGAAAGCCGTCAGCTACTGGAAGCAAGCCATAGAAGCCGGAGGCAACAAGGCATCGCTCGAACGCAAGATAAAGACACGCAAGCTGAAGTAGCAATACAAGTGCTGCCACAGCGTGCATAACCCGAACAACATAACAAAACAATATCAACAAGATGAAACATATACTTAGATACGCACCGATAGCTGCAGCCCTGCTGCTCATCACCTCCTGTGCGAGCAAGAAAGCCATCACCGACGGCACACAACTGCCGACACAGACCTCCAAGACAGACAAGAACGCCGAGAAGGAGGCTGCACGACAGTCGCTACAGTTCGTGCAGCGCATCGCCAACAACAACGTGGCGACCGAGAACATCCTCACAAGTGGCGACTTCACGCTGCAGTTGGGCAGCAAGGAGATTACGGTGCCAGCCAGACTGAGTATGCGCAAGGACGAGTGCATACGCATACAACTGCTCATGCCTATACTGCGCAGCGAACTGGCACGCATCGAGTTCACACCCAACTACGTGCTGCTCCTCGACCGCTACCACAAGGAGTATATCAAAGCCTCTTACTCCGAGGTGAGCTTCCTCGCCAACAACGGACTCTCGTTCTACAGCCTGCAAGCACTCTTCTGGAACCAGCTCACAGCACCCGGCGCAAAGACCGTCACCGAGGCTGACCTGAAGAAGTTCGTAGCCGACGTGACAGCGGGCAGCTCACGAGTGCCCGTGACGCTCAATGCTGGCAACATCACCTACAAGTGGAGCGTGGACGCAGCAACAGCACTCATCAAGGGTGCCGACATAACATACAAGAGTGCCGCACACGGCACCTCGTCGCTCACATGGACATACAACGACTTCAACACCGTAGGACAGAAGAAGTTCCCTACAACACAGCAGTTCGGCTTCAGCACCAACTACGGCGGAAGCAACCACGCTGCGCAGGTGACGCTACAGATGGCATCACCTAAGACCTCTACCAACTGGGACACAAAGACAGAGGTATCATCGAAGTATCGCAAGGTGGAAGTAGACGAACTGCTCCGCAAGATAACATCGCTGCAATAAAAGCCGGCTCAACACCGCAATAAACCCATCGAAGATAATGAACAAGTTGCTACACATATTAATCGCCACACTCCTCATCGCAGCCACGCCAAACATGGCTACCAGTGCCGACGCCCAACAGCAGAAGCGCACCACCACTGCGAAGAAACACACCACGCAGCGCAAGACAACAACCACTGCAAAAAAGAAAACCACTGCGAAGAAGAAGACCGCAACTACACAGCGCAAGAAGCAGGGCAAAGCAAAGCAGAACAACGCAAAGTACTCTACAGCCGAGATACGCGGACTGCAGAGCAAGCGTTCGGGCATACAGAAGGAGATAAAGAAGCAGGAAGAGGCTCTGCGCCTCAACAAGGCTGACGTAAAGAAACGCCTCAACGACCTGCTTATACTCAACAGCGAGATCGACCGCCACAAGCAGAACATCGACGGCATACAGCGCGACATCACACACCTCGACGGCAACATCGAGCTACTGAAGGCGCAGCTCGCCACACTGCAGCAGCAGCTGAAGGAGCGCAAGGCGAAGTACGTGAAGTCGATGCGCTACATATCGCGAAAGCACACCATGCAAGACCGCCTCATGTTCATCTTCTCGGCGAAGAGCTTCACCGAGATGTACCGCCGTCTGCGCTTCGTGCGCGAATACGCTTCGTGGCAGAAAGCGCAGGGCGAGATGGTGAAAGCCAAGCAGGAGCAGGTGAACGAGAAGCAACAACAGCTCGAACAGGTGCGCGGACAGAAGAACGCCATGCTCGACAAGGGCAGAGTGGAGCACCGCGCCTTGGAGAACAAACAAACCGAACAGAAGACAATGGTCAACTCGCTGCAGAAGCAGCAGAAGACCATTCAGGGCGTTATAGCACAACAGCGCAAGAATGCCGACGCACTCAACGCACAGATCGACCGACTCATAGCCATAGAGGTGGAGAAGGCACGCAAGCGCGCTGAGGAGGAGGCACGCCGCAAGGCAGCAGAGGCAGCCGCAGCAAAGAAGCGTCGCGAGGCAGAATTGGCACGCAAACGTGCCGAGGCAGAGCGAGCACGCGCCGAGAACGAACGCCGTCTGCGTGAGGCACGCGAGGCTGAGGAGCGCGCTAAGCAGCGTGCACGCGAGGCTACCGCACAGCAGAAGGAGCGCGCCGAGCAACAGGCACGCGAGGCTGAAGCACAGCGCGAGGCTATAGAGCGCAAAGCAAAAGCCGACGAGCGACGCTCATCGAAAGAGTTGGCAGAGGCTAAGCGCAACGTAGAGCAGACCTACACCGTGTCGTCGGTAGACCGCATGATGTCGGGAGGCTTCGAAGCTAACCGCGGACGCCTGCCGATACCGCTCACCGGCGGCTGTCGCATCGTGTCGCACTACGGACAGAACACCATCGAGGGTCTGCGCGGCGTGACACTCGACAACAAAGGCATCAACATAAAGGGACAACCAGGCTGTCAGGCACGCGCCGTGTACGACGGTGTGGTAAGTGCAGTGTACGGCATCGGCGGACAATGGCTCGTCATGGTGCGCCACGGTGTATACATCTCCGTATATTGCAACCTCACATCGGTGAGTGTGCATCGCGACCAGAAGGTGTCTACCGGCCAGGCACTCGGAGCAGTCGGCGGCGAGAACATACTGCAGTTCCAGCTGCACAAGAACAGCACCCGACTCAACCCTGAGCCGTGGCTTAGACGATAATACAAACGGGGGTGCAGTTGTCTCCGCTCGGCTTTGCCGCTTGCCGGAGCAAGAACTGCACCAATATAACTAAAACTAAAAACATTATGGAAAATCAACACAAAAAGAGCAATCAGCTAAGCCTCCTTAACATCATTGTTATCGTGTGCTACCTCTGCCTACTCGTAGGCACACCAATCAGCGTCCTCAACTTCTGGACGAATGGCGAGAACGAAGTACTCAACCAGCTGTGGGTGATACCAGCCTGCACGCCATTGCTATTAGCCGCAATATGGTGGTTGTCGCGCGAGGCGTTCGCCACAAGCGCCACCTATCTGCGTCGCTGCTTCGCCTGTATGACACTTGTCTATGTCATTACGTTCATTACGAAAATCGTACCTACCGACTACACGGAAGTGTCTGTACAAACCATGATAACAATCATGGCATACGGCATCTCAGGCATCATCGCTTTCGTAACATCTATAATGATAAGCGTTCGACTCATACGCCATTACACAGGCAGCAAGCACACGCTCGGCATCGTCATCATCGCCGGACTCGTAATAAACATTCTGTGTTCATTGGTGCAGGGTATCTACCCCATTGTTGCTGAAGCCGACGTACAGACTGTAAAGACCATATTTTCTGTCTGCACCGTTATCAGCACCGCCATCTTCGCCGTCACTGTCTACTATCTACACACCATTGTAAAAGAGACAGAAGCTGCAAAACTCAGCACAGGAACCGAAGAAACAGGCGAAACAGCATAGAAAATTCAGTAAATATTTGCTTACGTTGCAGAAAATTAGTAATTTTGCATCGTTCAGTGGAATGAGGGGCTCCGAGAGAGCTCCTCATTTTTATTTATAATTGAAATATATGATAAACAAAGACACCGTAAGAAGTATCGTAGAAGAGTGGCTTGACGGCAAGGAGTACTTCCTTGTTGACATCGAGATAAGCCCCGACGACCGTATCGTAGTAGAAATTGACCATGCCGACGGCGTGTGGATTGAAGACTGCGTAGAATTGAGCCGTTTCATCGAAGACCACCTCAGCCGCGACGAAGAGGACTATGAACTTGAAGTAGGCTCAGCCGGACTGGGACAGCCGTTCAAAGTGGCTCAACAGTACCACTGCTTCGTAGGCAAGGACGTAGAAGTGCTCGACGCAGACGGAAAGAAGTACAAAGGCGTACTCAAAGCCGTAGAGGGCAACGACTTCACTGTGACGGTGCAGGAGAAGCAGAAAGTGGAAGGCAAGAAGCGCCCACAACTCGTGGAGACCGACTACACCTTCCAGATGGACAAAGTGAAATATACAAAATACTTAATAAATTTCAAATAAGCTATGGCAGCAGTAAAAAAAGACGACGTGGTGAGCATGTTCGACTCTTTCAAGGAGTTTAAAGAGACAAAGAACATCGACCGCACCACATTGGTAAGCGTGTTGGAGGAGAGCTTCCGCAACGTTCTCGCAAAGATCTTCGGAAGCGATGAGAACTTCGACGTTATCGTGAACCCAGACAAAGGCGACTTCGAGATTTACCGCAACCGCGTGGTAGTGGCTGATGGCGAGGTAGAGGACGAGAACAAGCAGGTGTCGCTCACCGAGGCACGCAAGATAGAGCCCGACTACGAGGTGGGCGAGGACGTTTCAGAACGTGTCGATTTCGCTAAGTTCGGTCGCCGCGCCATCCTCAACTTGCGCCAGACCCTTGCTTCGAAGATATTGGAGCTCGAGCACGACTCGCTCTACAACAAATATAAAGACCGCGTAGGTCAGGTAATCGCAGCCGAGGTATATCAGGTATGGAAGCGCGAGGTGCTCGTAGTTGACGACGAGAACAACGAGCTCATCCTCCCGAAGGCAGAGCAGATTCCGGCAGACGTATATCGCAAGGGCGAGACAATACGCGCCGTCATCGAGCGCGTTGACAACGAGAACAACAACCCGAAGATTATCCTCTCACGCACCAGTCCGATGTTCCTCCAGCGTCTTCTTGAGGCAGAGGTGCCCGAGATAGCAGAAGGCCTCATCGCCATCCGTCGCATTGCACGCATCCCTGGCGAGCGCGCCAAGATAGCAGTAGAGAGCTTCGACGACCGCATCGACCCGGTAGGTGCATGTGTAGGCGTAAAGGGTAGCCGTGTGCACGGCATCGTGCGCGAGCTCTGTAACGAGAACATCGACGTAATCTGCTACACCGGCAACACAAAACTCTTCATCCAGCGTGCGCTCTCACCGGCTAAGGTGTCGAGCATCAAGATTGACGAGGAGAACAAGAAGGCAGAGGTATATCTGAAGCCAGAGGAAGTGAGCCTCGCCATCGGTCGCAGCGGCTTGAACATCAAGCTCGCATCGCTGCTCACAGAGTACACCATCGACGTGTTCCGCGAAGTGTCGGAGGAGGACGCAGACGAGGATATCTACCTCGACGAGTTCGCTGACGAAATCGACCAGTGGGTTATCGATGCCATCAAGGGCATCGGTCTCGACACAGCAAAGGCAGTGCTCAACGCTCCGCGCGATATGCTCGTTGAGAAGGCAGACCTCGAAGAGGAGACTGTCGACAACGTGCTGAAGGTGTTGCGCGCCGAGTTCGAGTAAACAAGATACATATAAGGGAGTCTCAAAACCGCATGGTGTTTGAAGCTCCCTTAGCGAGTATCTAAACACTAACATATTTATAATCATAATTATTAAGGAAAAGGAAAGACGTAAAGCGGGTAGCTTTCTCCACGCTACGCCCCGAAAAAGGGCACGAGGCAGAAGCAGAGGTAGGCAGACGTTTTACTTTTTTACTCCTTTACTCTTTTACTTTTAAAACATCAAAATATGAGCATCAGGTTAAACAAAGCATTACGAGAGTTGAACATCGGGCTCCAGACGGCAGTGGAGTTCCTTGAGAAGAGAAGTGACCTTGGAGAAGTAAAGGCAGAGCCAAGCTTCAAGCTGAGCGACGCACAGTACGACGCACTCGCTGGAGCCTTCCAGCAGGACAAGGAGGTTCGTTCTCAAGCCGAGAAGCTCTTGCAGAAGAAGCCGAAAGAGAAGAAACGCAGCGAGGAGCCACAGGCTGAGCCACTCCTCAAGTCGTCTACTCAGCAGCAGTACAAGCCGCTGGGCAAAATAGACCTTGACAGTCTGAACAAGAAGCCAGCGCAGACAAAGCCAGCAACACCTGAGACTCATAAAGAGCCGCAGGCGAAGACTAATGCCGTAAGTCAGAAGCCGGCAACAAACGAAGCACCACAGAAAGCAAGCACAGAGGCTAACGTGGACAATCACAACAAAAATCAGAACACTGTGGGTCAGAACAAAGAGCACAAGCAAGAAAAGAAGCAGGAGGTAAAGACTGCTGCAAGCAACACAGCAAGCACCCCGAAGAAGGTGGAGGCTACAAACAATCAGGCTGAGACAGCAAAGACAGAAACAGACATCTTCACAACCAAGAGCGAGAAGAAGATGCTCAACGCACCAAAGGTGAACGTGTTGGGCAAGATAGACCTCTCTACTCTCAACCAGAGCACCCGTCCGAAGAAGAAGTCGAAGGAGGAGAAGCGCAAGGAGCGTGAGGACAAGGCTCAGCAGCAGCGCGGCGACAAGAAGAAACGCGAACGCATCAACAAGGTGCGCGTGGACATCAACGCTGCGTCGAACCAGCCCAACGGAGGCAATGGTGGCAAGCAGAACGGTGGCGGCAATGCCGGCACAAGCAACAAGAACAAGAAGAAGAACCGCAACCGCGGCGGACAGCAGAAGCCCGCTGAGGTGAACGACGAGGACGTAGCACGCCAGGTAAAGGAGACACTCGCACGCCTCACAAACAAGCAGAACCAGAACAAGAAGGGCGCGAAGTATCGTAAGGAGAAGCGCGAGGCTGCTCAGGAGAAGATAAACGAGGAGCTGCGCGAGGAGAAGAAGGAGAGCAAGACACTGAAGCTGACCGAGTTCGTTACCGTATCGGAGCTCGCTACGATGATGAACGTGAGCGTGAACCAGGTGATTGGTACGCTCATGAGCGTGGGCATCATGGTGTCTATCAACCAGCGTCTCGATGCCGAGACCATCAACCTCGTGGCTGAGGAGTTCGACTTCAAGACAGAATACGTAAGTGCAGAGGTGCAGGAGGCTATCACCGAGGTGGAGGACGACGAGAACGACCTCGTTCCGCGCGCTCCGATCGTAACCGTGATGGGCCACGTAGACCACGGTAAGACCTCTTTGCTCGACTATATACGCAAGACAAACGTCATCGCCGGCGAGGCTGGCGGCATCACACAGCACATCGGTGCATACAACGTGCAGTTGGAGGACGGACGTAAGATTACGTTCCTCGACACTCCGGGTCACGAGGCGTTCACCGCTATGCGTGCCCGTGGTGCTCAGGTGACGGATATCGCCATCATCATCATCGCTGCCGACGACGCTGTGATGCCTACCACCAAGGAGGCTATCGCACACGCTCAGGCTGCCAACGTGCCGATGGTGTTCGCTATCAACAAGATTGACAAGCCCGGTGCCAACCCCGACCGCGTTCGCGAGGAGCTGGCAGGCATGAACCTCCTCGTCGAGGAATGGGGCGGCAAGTACCAGTGCCAGGAGATAAGCGCCAAGAAGGGCGTAGGCATCAGCGAACTCATGGAGAAGGTGCTCCTCGAAGCCGAGATGCTCGACCTCAAGGCTAACCCCAACCGCAAGGCAACGGGCTCTATCATCGAGTCGTCACTCGACAAGGGCCGTGGCTACGTGTCGACAGTGCTCGTAAGCAACGGCACACTGCGCGTGGGCGACAACATCATCGCCGGCACATCATGGGGCCGCATCAAGGCCATGTTCAACGAGCGCAACCAGCGCATACAGTCGGCAGGTCCGGCTGAGCCAGCTATCATCCTCGGCTTGAACGGTGCGCCGACAGCCGGCGACTCGTTCCACGTGCTCGACACCGAGCAGGAGACACGCGACATCGCCAACAAGCGCTTGCAGCTGCAGCGCGAGCAGGGCTTGCGCACACAGAAGCGTCTCACCCTCTCGGATATCTCTCACCGCATCGCCCTCGGTTCGTTCAAGGAGCTTAACATCATCGTTAAGGGTGACACCGACGGCTCTATCGAGGCTCTCTCCGACTCGTTCATCAAGATGTCTACAGAGAAGATCAAGGTGGACGTTATCTACAAGGCAGTAGGTCAGATCTCGGAGAGCGACGTAACACTCGCCGATGCTTCCGACGCTATCATCGTTGGCTTCCAGGTGCGCCCGTCTGCCGCAGCACGCAAGCTGGCTGAGCAGGAAGGCGTAGAAATCAACACCTACTCTGTCATCTACGACGCTATCGACGACGTCAAGTCGGCTATGATCGGTATGCTCGACAAGGTGAAGAAGGAAGTTATCACCGGTCAGGTGGAGGTGCGCGAGGTGTACAAGATCTCGAAGGTGGGCACCGTTGCCGGCTGCTACGTCACAGAAGGCAAGGTACACCGTGGCGACCGTGCTCGTGTCATCCGCGACGGTATCGTGGTTCACACCGCCGACATCGCTGCCCTCAAGCGCTACAAGGACGACGTTAAGGAGGTGGCTACCAACTTCGAGTGCGGTATCTCGCTCGTCAACTTCAACGACATACAGCAGGGCGACGTGCTCGAGACATTCACCGAGATTGAGGTTAAACAGACACTGTAATACAGGAATTAGTTATAATCATAGATATAATGAACTTACTTGAACACATTGTTGCTCGTGCAAAGAGCAACAAGCAACGCATTGTGCTTCCTGAAGCAACAGAGGAGCGCACACTGAAGGCTGCCGACCGCGTCCTCGCTGACGAGTTGGCTGACCTCATCCTCATCGGCAACCCCGACGAGCTGAAGACTCTCGCCGCAAAGTGGGATCTTCACAACATCGACAAGGCTACTGTCGTAGACCCGTTGAACAACCCGAAGGCAGAGGAGTACGCAGAGCTCCTCGCCGAGCTTCGCAAGAAGAAGGGCATGACTATTGAGCAGGCTCGCGAACTCGTGAAGAACCCGCTCTACCTCGGCTGCATGATTATCAAGACCGAGGGTGCTGACGGTCAGATTTCTGGTGCGCTGAGCACCACCGGCGACACTCTTCGCCCTGCATTGCAGATCATCAAGTGCGCTCCCGGCGTGACCTGCGTGAGCGGCGCAATGCTCATGTTCACCCACGAGCACCAGTACGGCGACGACGGCATCATCGTCATGGGCGACGTAGCCGTTACACCGGTTCCGACAGCAGAGCAGCTGGCTCAGATTGCTGTTTGTACAGCGCAGACAGCACGCTCGGTGGCTGGCATCCAGGACCCACGCGTAGCTATGCTGAGCTTCTCTACAAAGGGCTCTGCAAAGCACGAGGTGGTAGACAAGGTGGTTGAGGCTACACGCCTCGCTCACGAGCTGGCTCCAGAGCTGAAGCTCGACGGCGAGCTGCAGGCTGACGCAGCCCTCGTTCCGGCTGTTGGCGAGAAGAAGGCTCCGGGTTCTCCTATCGCCGGCCACGCCAACGTTCTCGTTATGCCGTGCCTCGAGGTGGGCAACATCTCGTACAAGCTCGTTCAGCGCTTGGGCGATGCGCTCGCTATCGGTCCGATCCTTCAGGGCATCGCACGCCCAGTGAACGACCTCTCGCGCGGTTGCTCTGTAGAGGACATCTACTACATGGTGGCTATCACAGCTTGCCAGGCAATGGACGCTAAGTAACAACTCAAAACTCAAAAATCAAAGTAATGAAGATATTGGTTCTTAATTGTGGCAGCTCTTCAATCAAATATAAGCTGTACAATATGGACGACAACTCAGTGCTGGCAGCAGGCGGCGTTGAGCGTATCGGTCTTGATGAGGCATTCATCAAAATCACTCTGCCTAACGGCGAGAAGAAGAAAATCATGCACGACATGCCCGACCACAAGGAAGGTGTCAACTTCGTGTTCCAGTGCTTGCTCGACCCTGAGTTCGGCGCAATCAAGTCGCTCAGCGAGATCGACGCCGTAGGTCACCGCATCGTGCAGGGTGGCGACCTCTTCGAGAAGAGCGTCATCGTCGACAAGTCGGTAGAGGACGGCATCGAGAGCCTCTGCGACCTCGCACCGGTACACAACGCCGGCCACCTGAAGGGCTTACGCGCTGTAGACAAGCTGATGCCGGAGGTGCCACAGGTGTGCGTGTTCGACAACGCTTTCCACAGCACCATGCCCGACTACGCTTACCTCTACGCCGTGCCTTACGAGCTCTACGAGAAGTATCACGTGCGTCGCTACGGTTTCCACGGCACCAGCCACCGCTACGTATCGCAGCGCGTGTGCGAGTTCCTTGGCCGCGACATCAAGACACAGCGCATCATCACCTGCCACATCGGCAACGGTGCGTCGGTGTCAGCCGTTAAGTTCGGCAAGTGCATCGACACCTCTATGGGTCTCACTCCGCTCGCTGGCGTAATGATGGGCAGCCGTTCTGGCGACATCGACCCGTCTGCCGTTACCTTCCTCATGGAGAAACTCGGCAAGAAGCCGCAGGAGATGGCAGACTTCCTCAACAAGGAGAGCGGTGTGCTCGGCATCACAGGCATCTCTTCGGACATGCGCGAGGTAGAGAGCGCTGCTGCTGAGGGCAACGAGCGTGCGAAGCTGGCTCTGAAGATGTACAACTACCGCATCAAGAAGTACATCGGTGCTTACGCTGCCGCTATGGGTGGTGTGGACATCATCGTATGGACAGCCGGTGTAGGCGAGAACCAGGTGGGCACTCGCCTTGAGGCTTGCTCAGGTCTTGAGTTCCTCGGCGTAGAGATGGACGCAGAGGCTAACAAGGTGCGCGGCGAAGAGGCTATCATCTCTACTCCGGAGTCGAAGGTGACCGTTTGCGTCATCCCAACCGACGAGGAGCTGATGATTGCTAAGGACACAATGGCATTGCTTCAGAAGTAAACAGTTGTCTTTTGCCGCGGCGTGTGGCTTCGCAGCCTCAGCCTCGACGGCATAAACAATAAGCATAAACGAAACACACGGGGATGCACCTGCATCGCTGTGTGTTTCGTTTTTTTTATCGTAGGCTATCAGTAGGAGGAGGATGTGCATTCTGTGGGAGAATCTTATCAGCAAGGCACCATTCTATTATAAAATGATGTTTATCAAACATTATAAAAAAATGTTTTGCGAAAATATCTACCATATCTGCCAGTATCGCTGCAACTCTCTGAATACCAAAAATATAAAGACTGACAGATGCACCCCAAAACGGGAATATCTACCAGTCCATCTACCAGTCTATCTGCCATACCCTCCCTCGCAACCGGAACATTATTCCACCGCAACCGGAACATCATTCCACCGCAACCGGAACATTATTCCACCGCAACCGGAACATCATTCCCCCACAACCGGAACATCATTTTAGCACTACCGGAGCCACCTTCTCTCGCCACAAGCATTAGGCATTAAGGTTGAATACCTTGGGAGTATCGTTACAAAACATATTGGCAGGGTTAATATGGCGACTAAAAAACTTGGTTTTTCGGATTATTCTCGCTAACTTTGTCATCTAAAATGGTTGCGTTTGTCGCCGACTTGCAAAACCTAAATAAAATCATTTTAAGCAATCAACATTATGAAAAAGACTCTACTATTATTGGGCTTCGTGCTCGCTACAATAGCAGCCAACGCACAAACCCTCTTGGGCACCCCCTTATCAAACAATACCACGCAGAAGGAGCGCGTGCTGAAGGCTCCCGGCAAGGCTGCGCTGCACAAGCAGAGCGTGCCTAAGGACGAGAAACCCACCTACAACCCCGAGGGCGAGGACGAGGCGTACATCATGGCGTACACCGAGAACAACGGCTTCTACGAGAAGCAGTACACCAACGGTAAGGTGACGGTGCGCCAGGACGGCACAACCTACTACTTCAACGGACTCACACCGGGCGGCAACCGCGACTACCGCGGTGCCGAGGAGAGCTGGCTGAAGGGCGAGAAGGTGGGTAACGAGATTGTCATCAAGGCAGGACAGGTGCTCGTGCAGAACGATGCCAAGACGCTATACTTAGAGATAGTGCACGCCGACGAGGATGGCAACGTGACGAGCTTCGAGAAGGAGGCACGCCTCGCCATCGGCGAACAGGGCGAGCTGACAACGCAGAACGGCGACATCTTCGCCATATACGAGGACGCAGAGACGGAGGACGAGGCGGGCTTCTTCGGCTTCTTCTACAACATGAAGCTGCAACCATTGGGCGAGTTCGTGCGCTTCGAGTTCCCTAAGGGCGTGAAGCCGCAGACCTACGTGTTCAGCGGCACGGATGCCTACGGCGCGAAGACATCGCGCCTGGTGAAGGTGGCGTTCAGCGACGGCAAGTTCTTCATCAGCGGACTCGCCTCAAAGTCGCCCGAGGAGGTGTACGAGGGCACATACAGCGGCACAACGGCTTCCATCCCGTCGTTCCAGATTGTGAAGGATGCCGACCTCTTCTTCTACCGCATTGCGCCGGTGAGCGTGGACAAGGATATGAACTACGAGTATCTCCGCACCATCAACTTCAACTTCTCTGCCGACCGCAAGCAGCTCACAATGGCTCCTGCCGAGGCTTACCTCTGCGAAACAACCTACGACCTCAAAGAGTTCGTGACGACCGCCACGGGCGTGACGATGAAGTACTACGCCGGCGACCACGCCACGAAGCCCGCCATGCCGACCAACCTTGATTGGGACGAGCTGAACTCGGCACTCGTGTTCAACATTCCGACCGAGGACGTCGACGGCGAGTATATCAACGCCGAGAAGCTGAGCTACCGCATCTATGTCGACGGCAAACGCTATACGTTCACCACCGACCTCTACGACCACCTCACACAGGACATGGACGAGATTCCGTTCGGCTTCACCGACAACTACGACATCGTGAACAACGGCACACTGAAGATTGTCTACTTCCACAACCTGCAGGCGAAGAAGCTGCACGTGGAGAGCGTGTACACCGTAGACGGCACGGCAACCACTTCCGACCGCGCACTCTACGACTTCGACCCGACGGGCATCAGCCTCAACACCGCCGACATGAAGGTAGCTGACACACGCTACTACTCGATAGAGGGTGCGCAGATTGCTACACCTGCCAAGGGCACCATCGTGCTCAAAGCCGTGACCTATGCCGACGGCAAGCGCAAGGTTACAAAGGAAATAGTGAAATAACATATAAAATGGACATACAGCAATTCAACAATACCAAATGGAGCCGCAACATAATCCTCGTAGACGGCGATTATGTCGACTCCGTAGCCTTCAACCTCTCGGTCAACTTCGAGCGTATGCTCGGCAGACGCATCCCGAAAGCCGACCTCGCACGCTGGATCGACTGCGTGGCACTCGACGGCGGAATGCGCGAGAGCCGCGACAGCGAGGGCGAGACGCAGGTCATCTTCATCCACTCTAAGGAGAAGGCTGCGCTCGAGAACTTCGCACCCGGCAACTACGAAACCGACCTAAACGCAAAGGCGTTCAAGGACGGTCTGGGCGAGTTCATCCTCAGCTCCTACCCCGTTGAAGAGGTGGTGAAGCACAACGACTTCTTCCTCGACATCCTCAAGACCGTGGTCAACCACAAGGACGTGCATCGCGTGATGGCTATCCCCAACGCCGAGCACCCCGCGCTCTGGGATGCCCTGCGCCACGCCCTTCGCGACGTTGATGACGAGGAGAAACGAGTAACGCTCTTCGCCATGCAGCCCCTCGAAGGTGGCAACTTCAAGCAGGAAATCTTAGGCTACTCGCTCATGAACGCCCTCGGGATAAAGGGCAACGAGCTGTAAAGCGGTGGGCTAGAAACCCTAAAAACCCTAGAACATCTAAAAACTCTAGAACATCTAGAAACCCTAGAAAAAACAACAAACTTAAAAATAGAAACAATGGGAAAAGTACTTATGATCGGCGCCGGTGGCGTCGCTACAGTTGCAGCGTTCAAGATTGCGCAGAACGCTGACGTTTTCACCGACTTCATGATTGCAAGCCGCACAAAGTCGAAGTGTGACCGCATTGTTGAGGCAATCGGCAACCCCAACATCAAGACCGCCCAGGTGGACGCCGACGATGTGGAGCAGCTCAAGGCTCTCTTCAACGACTACAAGCCGGAACTGGTCATCAACCTCGCCCTGCCCTATCAGGACCTCACCATCATGGAGGCTTGTCTGGCGTGCGGATGCTCGTACCTCGACACCGCCAACTACGAGCCGAAGGACGAGGCTCACTTCGAGTACTCTTGGCAGTGGGCTTACAAGAAGCGTTTCGAGGAGGCTGGTCTGACAGCCATTCTCGGCTGCGGCTTCGATCCGGGCGTGACAAGCATCTTCACCGCTTATGCTGCTAAGCACCACTTCGACGAGATTCAGTATCTCGACATCGTAGACTGCAACGCCGGCAACCACCACAAGGCGTTCGCTACCAACTTCAACCCGGAGATCAACATCCGCGAGATCACTCAGAAGGGTCTCTACTGGGAGGACGGCAAATGGGTGGAGACAGCTCCGCTCGAGATTCACAAGCCGCTCACATACCCGGAGGTGGGTCCGAAGGAGAGCTACCTGCTCCACCACGAGGAGATAGAGTCGCTCGTGAAGAACTACCCGACCATCAAGCGCGCTCGCTTCTGGATGACTTTCGGCCAGCAGTACCTCACATACCTCGACTGCATCCAGAACCTCGGCATGTCGCGCATCGACGAGATAACATACGAGGCTCCGCTCGCCGACAACCCTTCGGAGAAGGTGAAGGTGAAGATCGTGCCGCTGCAGTTCCTCAAGGCTGTGCTGCCTAACCCGCAGGACCTCGGCGAGAACTACGACGGACAGACCTCTATCGGCTGCCGCATCCGTGGCATCAAGGACGGCAAGGAGCAGACCTACTACGTCTACAACAACTGCTCGCACGAGGCTGCCTACAAGGAGACCGGCATGCAGGGCGTAAGCTACACAACGGGTGTTCCGGCTATGATCGGCGCTATGATGTTCTTCAAGGGTCTGTGGCGCAAGCCGGGCGTTTGGAACGTAGAGGAGTTCGATCCGGATCCGTTCATGGAACAGCTCAACAAGCAGGGTCTGCCTTGGCACGAGTTGTTCAATGTAGACATTGAATTATAATTCAAAATTCAAAACTCAAAAAGAAATGGCTAAAGAAGAAATGAACATCGACCAGGCGGGCAAACTCAAAGCCCTCCAGGCTGCGATGTCAAAGATAGAGAAGGACTTCGGCAAGGGCTCCATCATGAAACTCGGCGACGAGCAGGTGGAGAACGTCGAGGTAATCCCTACCGGTAGTATCGGACTCGACACCGCACTCGGTGTCGGCGGCTACCCGAAGGGCAGAATTATCGAGATATACGGTCCCGAGTCGTCAGGTAAGACAACGCTTGCCATACACGCCATCGCCGAGGCACAGAAGGCAGGCGGCATCGCAGCGTTCATCGACGCAGAGCACGCCTTCGACCGCTTCTACGCAGCAAAGCTCGGCGTAGACGTAGACAACCTCTGGATATCGCAGCCCGACAACGGCGAGCAGGCACTCGAGATTGCCGACCAGCTCATACGCTCATCGGCTATCGACATCATCGTCATCGACTCTGTGGCTGCGCTCACCCCGAAGGCGGAGATAGAGGGCGACATGGGCGACAACAAGGTGGGTCTGCAGGCTCGACTCATGTCGCAGGCGCTGCGCAAGCTCACCTCTACAATCTCGAAGACCAAGACAACGTGTATCTTCATCAACCAGTTGCGCGAGAAGATCGGCGTGATGTTCGGCAACCCCGAGACAACCACCGGCGGTAACGCCCTGAAGTTCTACGCTTCGGTGCGCCTCGACATCCGCAAGGTGACGGGCATCAAGGACGGCGACCAGATCATCGGCAACCAGGTGCGCGTGAAGGTGATCAAGAACAAGGTGGCACCTCCGTTCCGCAAGACCGAGTTCGAGATTATGTTCGGCGAGGGCATCTCAAAGGTTGGCGAGATGGTAGACCTCGGCGTAGAGTACGGCATCATCCAGAAGTCGGGCTCGTGGTACAGCTACAATGGCTCGAAGCTGGCGCAGGGTCGCGACGCTACAAAGACTCTGCTGAAGGACAACCCCGAACTCTGCGAGGAGCTCGAAATGCTCATCAAGAAGGCTATCGCGGAGCATCGCGAGGCGTAGCGTCATAGGAGGGTATGGCATCCTGCCATACCCACGCACCCACATTCTTGAAATTGCCTCCCACAGATGCAAGCTCAGGGGGTGCAGCAGTCTCTGCTGCACCAACAAAGCAAACGGTGTCCTCCCACAGAACGCACGGAACGCACAGAATCTTCTTGCAGAGAAGAGCCTCCCACAGATGGCACAGATCAACACAGAAGTTTTGTAGGAGGGTATGGCATCCTGCCATACCCACGCACCCACATTCTTGAAATTGCCTCCCACAGATGCAAGCTCAGGGGGTGCAGCAGTCTCTGCTGCACCAACAAAGCAAACGGTGTCCTCCCACAGAACGCACGGAACGCACAGAATCTTCTTGCAGAGAAGAGCCTCCCACAGATGGCACAGATCAACACAGAAGTTTTGTAGGATGGAGGTGTGTCAAAACTCCCTTATTCTAAAAAAATCACAAAGCCCTGACTTTCAC
>OCHM01000099.1_pt1 | contig 67517 bp, 50 predicted proteins | sample 1538901 | NCBI WGS metagenome assembly OCHM01 (sample SAMN04571734, study PRJEB22368) | human gut metagenome | biome: human gut; material: stool | host: Homo sapiens | place: Luxembourg | collected 2012-11-08 | reverse complement strand
ATACATACAAAACAAGGGGTGCAACCGCGGTTGCACCCCTTGTTTTGTATGTATAGCGTATAGCTTAAAATATTAATCGATTTCTTCATCAGCCTCGTAACCACCCATCTCGCGGATAGCATTCTTCAGCATAGTGTACTGCTGATGGAGGTGGTTTACCGGCTCCTCGCCCTTAGTGTAGTCGTGCATCGGAGCCTTGAGGAAGAAGCTCAGGAAGCGCTGTATGCCGTAGCGTCCGGCACGAGCAGCGAGGTCGCTCAGCAATGTGAGGTCGAGCAACAGCGGAGCAGCGAGGATAGAGTCGCGGCAGAGGAAGTTAATCTTGATCTGCATCGGGTAGCCCATCCATCCAAAGATGTCTATGTTGTCCCATCCCTCCTTGTTGTCGTTGCGAGGCGGATAGTAGTTGATGCGCACCTTGTGATAGTACTGTGTACCCTCGTCGTTGCCGTGTCCGTAGAGGTCGGGCTGCACGTCGGGCTTGAGGATCGTCTCAAGTGTAGAGAGCTTGCTGACCTCCTTGGTGTGGAAGTTGGCAGGCTCGTCGAGCACGAGTCCGTCGCGGTTGCCGAGGATGTTTGTAGAGAACCATCCGCTCAAACCGAGGCAGCGTGAGCCAATCATCGGAGCGAAACCGCTCTTCACGAGCGTCTGACCGGTCTTGAAGTCCTTACCGGCGATAGGCATCTTGGTCTGCTCAGCGAGCTCCCACATAGCAGGGATATCGACTGTGGTGTTAGGAGCACCCATGATGAATGGTGCGCCCTCTGTCAATGCTGCGTAAGCATAGCACATAGACGGAGCTACATGCTCGCGGTCGTCAGCCTTCATAGCTGTTTCGAGAGCTGCCACAGTGCCGTGTTTCTCCATGTCTACTGGTACGTAGATCTCGGTAGATGCTGCCCAAATAACAACGATGCGTGCGCAACCATTCTGCTCCTTGAAGTCGCGGATATCCTTGCGGAGAGCCTCAACCATCTCCCAGCGAGTCTTGCAGTCCTTAACGTTGTCGCCGTCGAGGCGCTTAGCGTAGTTCTTGTCGAAGGCAGCCTTCATCGGCACCACCTTTTCCAACTCCTCGCGCACGGGGTTGATATCCTTCTCCTTCAGCACCTCGGCATACATAGCTGCCTGATAAGCATTCTGTGGATATACGTCCCATGTTCCGAATACGATATCGTTGAGATCGGCAAGAGGCACGATGTCCTTATAGTGCAGATACTTCTTGTCTGCGCCCTTGCCAACACGAATCTTGTCATACTGAGTCATTGAACCAACCGGCTTGGCAAGTCCCTTGCGAGCCATGAACACACCAGTCATAAATGTGGTGGCTACTGCGCCACAGCCTACAACCAAAATACCCAGCTTTCCTTCTGCTGGCTTAACGTTAGTTTGTTTCATCTTTTAGTTATTAAATTTTTAATAATTAGGTTTCTATGTACATTCTGTTATGAAACCACAATTGAACAGAAGCATATTAACGCTTCAAACCAGAATTGTTTCACAACATGACTTAGCAAAAGTACTAATTTAATCCGAGAAACACCCAACTTAAACCATTTGTTTTCAAAATATGGTACTATTTAACACTTTTGTTGCAATATACAACAGCATAACGACTCTACGCAACTAATCACAGGCTATAGCTCACAGGCTATAGCAAAACATCTGAAAGCAGCAAACAGATACACGTTTTGTCGGGCAATGGGTCTTCTTTTGGGTTGGCATAATAGATGAGTGCCACCTTTTGATTGGATCCATCTTCATCGCGCGTAATGGTTAGCTTGGCATGGGAGCCGCCCCCGAAGAAGTTTTCGAGCATGAAGTCCTGACGTTTCTGGTATAGCTGCATATCGATAATGTTGCCTTTATAGCGCACGCTGTCGCGATATGTCAAAGTGCAACACTGCTTACGTTGCTCGCTATCGTACGTCACGACCAACCTACCCATATCTGCAACGAGGGTGTCCTCGGGCAGTTCGCTGGAGAACTCGACGTGATAGCGGAACGAATAGGGATTAAAAAAACTGTCCTGTGCATGACTGGTGCATACACAGGATAGTATAATGATAACGAATGATAAAAATCTGAGCTTTGCCATTTCAGTAGAATTAGACTAACTTTACCACCAACCGAGTGAGCAATCGCTCTCTGGGCAGTTGTTGGTTGCATACTCATCAGCGAGTTTGCGACAAGCTGCTCCTAACTCTTTTCTGCTGAGCTGCACCGACTCGTCGCCATAGGCTGTTTCGTAAACCTTCTCCATCATCTCTAAAGCCTGCTCGTAGAGGTTGCAGTCCTCTGGAATGGCGCAGAGCTCGAACAAAGCCTGCTCGTACTGCTTGCCATTGATGAGCGTTTGTGCCTTACGTATGATTGAGGCGGCGTTGTTGTTGTAGTAGTCGATGATGCGCTGCTTCGACTTGTCAACGAGTTTGCGGAGCTGTGGCGAGTTCTTGATGTTCTTCAACGCATTAGTGAGCGCCTGCTCTTCGGTGTTGCCGATGCCAGTGAACTCAACGATAGACGTACCGAAGCACGACTTTGTGCGTGCATCGCCAACGGCGAAGGTTGCTGATATGCGTTGCGCCATCTTTGTGCCTGCCACTTCTGTCTGCAACGGAACGGTCTTGCACGCCAATACGAAGCGCGAGTTGTAGCCACTCACCAGCTTCATCGAAGTGATGACGCTGCGCAAACGAGCCTCTACGATAGCCTTCTGACCTTCAGTTGCCTTGCTCTCCTTTGCATCGTACATCGGCGAGAGCGTTATCTGTGCAGAACCTGCGAGCGAGCAAAGTGTCAACGCTGCAAGAACAAATAGTTTTCGTATCTGCATAATCATAATGTTTTAGAACAACATGTTATTTGTTTTGAAGTCTCGCAAGCCGATAGAACTTGCAAGACTTTCTTTTTGCTATTACTCAACGAGGAAGTTGACACGTCCGAGCGTGTTGCCCTGTCCCTTGCTTACCTTAAAACCGGTCTCTGCCTTGAATGCCTTTCTTACGCCCTTAGCCCAGTCTTCAGCCTCGATTGGTTCACCGCTCTCGTCGAAGAATGGTATGCGCACAGCCTTGAACTCAACCATCTTAGCTGTCTTGCGTCCTTTCTTGCAAGCCTGATTTACGGCGTGCTTCTTCACCCATGAGTAGAGGAACTCGTCGTATGTGTCGCCGTCGTCGCCGATCTCGTCCTTGATGAAGTTGATGCCGGCACTTGGTGCTGAGCGGAACACAACAACAATCTTGCGACCGTTGTCGCGCAGGTCCTTATAATACTCGATGATGCGGTCGCACAAGTCGTCGCAGTTGCCTGCCACTGCCTTACGCAGTGCGAGGTCGGTGGGATCCATTGTCATCTCGATAGTGCCTTCTACCGACGACACTTGTTCAGAGGTGTAAGCGTCGACAGCCTTTATGGAGTAAGAGATGTTCTTGCGCGGACCAACCTTAGACACAGCGTAGTCGACATCTACACGGATGTCAGGACGCGCCTGCTGCATGAGTTCATCCATAGCACCCTTCTCAGCCTCGTCGCCGTCAGCAGCATTGGCAAGTTCTTCGGCGCGTTCGCGCTTTATATCCTTCAGAATGCTCTGCAGGTCTTCGTGCTCGAACTTACGCTCCTCAAACACCTTCTGTATTGCCTGAATTACGGTACCCATCTCGCGTGTGTTCACGAAAGCGTCATTATACTTCGGTATGTATTCGGTTTCGCCCTGATTGTTGAACGTCTTCATAAAGCCGTGGTCGTTCATCCACGAGTCAGAAGGGAAGACGATGATAGTAGGCATTGCTGCCTGCTGCGCCTTCATCACAACTGCGAAGGTAAGGAGCAGGAACAAACTAAAAATTCTTTTCATAATACGTTTTTCTATTTACATTAAAACATCTGCTATTATCGAGTATTAGCGCGAGAAGATGCTACGCGCTCCTTCTATAATGCCGTCCTTTTCGAGGCGTTTGCGTAATCCGTTGAGGTTGACCTGTACGAGCATACCAACCTGCCACTCCTTCTTGCCCTTGATTACATCGCCGGCAGACTGTGCGCCACGGCTTGTAAACTGCACAAACTGACGATACTCGCCCGACTCAAAGAAGCGGTCGAAGTACTCCTTGTGTGCCTGATAACCTTCTGGGCAGAGCGGACGCACATTGCCCTGTGTACCCGAGTCGTTGGCAGCCAAACCTTTAAAAAGCAGTTCGTGTACAGCATTACGCATACAAATATCTTTTGTAAGCAGTTCTTTCTTCTTGCCGTAGCTCCACACCTTAAACACCTTGAAGCCTGATGTAGCTGCAACATTCTCCTTAGCGAGTGTCAACTCGTATCTATAGTCGACGAAATCCTTTTTCTTACCCGCACTTACTGAAAGCACCATGCAGAAGCAAATGGCGATAAAGAGTAATCTTTTCATAATCAAATCTATTTAGTATTTAACCAAAACGTCTTTTAAAAGCTACACACCTATTATATATATGTATTGTAGCTTTTAAAAGACAGTAAATTTACACTATTTTATTTTGCGAGACGGATGAGACAACCCTCACCAATCTTCTTTCCTGGTTTGCCATCGAATACGGTGTACTTCAACTCGGCATTGCCTTCCTTCTTCTCACCGTCTTCTGCTTCGCCTTCGAGGGTTTCGTTAGCACCTTCCTGGTTGTCCCAAACAGAGTTCTTGGCAACCTTTATTGTGCCTACCTTCTTCCACTCTACTTCATTGTCGGTCTTCTGACACATGAACACGTCGAACTTATCGCCTGCCTTCACGCCTTCCTTTGTACCGATGTAAGCAACGAGTTTGCCGCCATCTACGTGGAGCGAACTCATTGGGCGGAACTCGTCGTAGTCGCGCTGCAGGGCTGCGAAAGCAGCGTCGGTAGCACGCAATGCACCACGAGCAATCAGCTTGTCGAGGTTAGCCGACTTCATTGTCAAGCCTGCGCCTGCGTACTTAGATGAGCGACCAACATACTTCAGCTGATAGCTTGCGTTAGCGTTGAAGTCGGATGGTTTATCCCAGTATTTTGCATAGAAATCGTCGAACTTAGCCTTATCCCAATCGAGTTTGAAGAGGTAAGCATTTGTTCTTACGAAGTAGCCCTTTGTCTTAGCAGCAGCTGTCTCGGCAGCCTTCACTGCGATGTTGCCTGCCATCTTAGCGATGCCTGGCAAGAAGTCCAACGTAACCTTAGCCATTGCAATGGCTGTAGCACTCTTCTCCTTTGCGTTCATCATACGATAGTTGTTAACGCATACGTATGTTGTGCCGAGGAGTTTGTTCTCCGAATTGCCACAGAGAGCAACAAGGTTTTCGGTCTGCTTTGCGTTCTCGCGAGCCTCGTCGCTCAAGCCCTTCATACCGAGAGCCATGATAACGCCAAGCTGCTCATCCCACGCAGCCACGTTCTTATAGTCAGCTCCCTGCGGAACGTGCCATTTAGCCACGAGCTGATTGCCGAACTTGTTTGCATTGAAGTAGTTGAGCAAGCGTGCTGCGTACTCGCGTTCTGCGATTGGGTCAACCTTTACGCCCATTGAAGCGAGCGTGGTCTTGAGGAGTGCGCGTCCTTAGCCGACTCTTTCTCGATAGCGTCCATCTCTGCCTTTGTGGCTGTAGGTACGGTAGACCAGTCGATGTGGTGGCTACCCAGGTTGAAGTCGTTATAGTTAGGATAGCGCGTTGCGAAGTCGATGCCGTCGAACGCCTTGTTTGTTACCTCGTAAGCGTGGGCATACTCCTCGTTGTCGGCTGGCATATCGAGTTTAAGCATGTACACAGAGTTACGGATGTAGAGTGAGTCAGCATTTTCCTGTGCGCTCACAGCGTTTGGTGCCATGCTCAGAAGAGCAAGACCAAAGAACAGATTTGTCTTCATTTGTTGATATTTTTTAGATTTTAAATTCGTTGGTTGTAGTTTCGCAAGCTCAGTGCTTGCGAAACTATATCTTCAGTTGTTAGATTTCTCTTACAGCTCGATGATGAGGAAAGCAGATGCGTTCCAGAACTTCTCTGCATCAACGATGGTGAGTGTAGATGTGCCGTCGCCGTTCTTCTCGATGGTGTAGCTACCCTGTGGATTGCCTGAAACGACTTTCGGCTTCTTCGACTGCAGCTTGAGAGTCTTGAACGAACGCACGTCAACAACCTTGAAGAGACTCTTGTCGATGGCAGCGTTGTTTACCTTCTTCTTCTTTAGGAAGCCGCCCTTGAGCAAACCCTTCTCGCTAAGCTCCTTCTTCGAGCCTACGCAGTAGTAGCGTTTGTTCAACTCTTTATCCTGCTGATAGTTCTGCTCCTTCAGATAGTCCGACTCGTTGGTCAGCTCTTTAACGTTGTAGCGCAGTTCGTCAATCTTCACATCCTTTGTCTGCACGAGTTCCTCGAGCTCAGCGATGCGTGCCGTCTTTTCAGCCAACTGTGCGTTGAGGTATTCCACCATCTTCTGCAGGTTGGCGATAGTCTGCTTCGACGACTTTTCCTGCGCCTTGTTCTTTGCAGTGAGTGCGTCTATCTGCTGCTGCTTGCGTGCAAGCAGTTCCTTGAACGATCTGAGTTGTGCGAGCATGTGCTGCTTGTCGGTTGTGCCTTCAGGATGATTGAAAATCATATTCTCCTGTACTTGGATAGAGTCGAGACATGACGCAACAGAATTGATAAACGCAGACATCTCTGCTACTTCCTGGTCTTCCAACGCCTCGTTTACCACGGCTGTAGAGTCGCTACCGTCAGCAGTCTGTGCGTTCTTGTTGTTATTACACGAAACAAATGATGCGAAACCAATGGCTATCATTACGATAAGCATCGAGGATTTGATTTTTTTCATATTGTTTGAATATTTAGGTTACAAGATATTATTAATAGTTGCCTTTATCACACATTTTGTGTCCGATTAGGTGATTGCAAAGTTAGACATTTTATTAATACAAGCAAAAAATATATAACGTTTTTTTTCTATTCATTAAAAAAAGATAGACAACTTTATTGTGTCTTCTTTTTTTTCTCTAAATTTGCAACGTCTAAGAATAAATACCGAAAAGATGGTTTTTAAATACGACTTTCTGATTATTGGTGCCGGAGTTGCCGGCATGAGCTACGCTTTGAAGGTGGCTCGCGCACACAAAGGTAAGGTGTGCATGATTTGCAAGACTTCGCTTGACGAGGCAAACACTTCGTTTGCCCAGGGAGGCGTTGCCTCAGTGACTAATCTTGCAGTCGACAATTTCGACAAGCATATCGAAGACACGATGATAGCGGGCGACTTCATCAGCGACCGTCGTGCCGTAGAGCAAGTGGTGCGCAATGCGCCGGAGCAGATTGCCGAGCTCGTGAAATGGGGCGTGAACTTCGACCGCAAGGAAGACGGCGAGTTCGACCTGCACCGCGAGGGCGGACATTCCGAGTTCCGCATTCTGCACCACGCCGACGACACGGGCGCCGAGATACAGCGCGGACTGATGGCAGCGGTGCGTGCGTGCCCCGACATCGACGTGAAGGAGAACCACTTCGCCGTGGAGATAATCACGCAGCACCACCTCGGAGCGCGCGTCACACGTCGCACACCTTATATCAATTGCTACGGTGCGTACGTGCTCAACCCCGAGACGCAGAAGGTGGACACGTATCTGAGCAAGGTGACGCTGATGTGCACGGGCGGCTGCGGTGCCGTCTACCAGACCACTACCAACCCCGTCATCGCTACGGGCGACGGCGAGGCGATGGTATATCGCGCCAAGGGCACGGTGAAGGACATGGAGTTCGTACAGTTCCACCCGACGGCGCTCTATCACCCGGGCGAGACTCACCCTGCATTCCTCATCACTGAGGCGATGCGTGGCTACGGTGGCATACTGCGCCTGCCGAACGGCGAGTCGTTCATGGAGAAGTACGACGAGCGTCTCTCGTTAGCTCCGCGCGACATCGTGGCGCGTGCCATCGACAAGGAGATGAAGATACACGGCATCGACCACGTGTGCCTCGACGTTACGCATAAAGACCCTGCCGAGACAAAGAAGCACTTCCCGAACATCTACCTCAAGTGCAAATCTATCGGCATCGACATCACCACCGACTATATCCCCGTTCGCCCGGCTGCCCACTACATGTGTGGCGGCATAAAGGTAGACCTCAACGGACAGTCGTCGATAGAGCGCCTGTACGCCATCGGCGAGTGCTCTTGCACGGGTCTGCACGGCGGCAACCGCCTGGCGAGCAACTCGCTCATCGAGGCTGTGGTGTACGCCGACGCAGCTGCCAAGCACTCGCTGGAGCACGTAGACGAGTACGACTTCAACGAGAAGGTGCCGGAGTGGAACGACGAGGGCACGATGACCAACGAGGAGAAGGTGCTCATCACGCAGAGCGTGAAGGAGGTGGGCGAGATAATGTCCAACTACGTGGGCATCGTGCGCTCCGACCTGCGCCTGAAGCGTGCGTGGGACCGCCTCGACTTGCTCTACGAGGAGACCGAGGAGCTCTTCAAGCGCGTAAAGGCGAGCCGCGACATCTGCGAGCTGCGCAACATGATTAACGTGGGCTACCTCATCACACGACAGGCTATCGAGCGCAAGGAGTGCCGCGGACTGCACTACACCACCGACTATCCGCTGCACGCGTACGACAAGAAATAACCGGAAGATTATGAAGCAAAGAACCTTAATCATCGCTCTCTGCTCATTCGCCCTTATGAGCTTCTGCGTCAGCAAGAACGCCATAAAATACGAGAAGGGCACCGCCGTAGTCAACACTACGTCGATAGTGAAGGCGCGCGGTTTCCAGGGCAAGACACCGGTGAAGATATACATCCGCAACGGCAAGGTGCAGAAGATAGTGGCACTTCCCAACCAGGATACGCCCTCGGTGTTCGCACAAGCGGAGACACTGCTGAAGAAGTTCGTGGGCAAGAGTGTCGACGAGGCTGAGCAGATGAAGGTGGACGGCGTGAGCGGTGCCACCTACTCGTCGAAAGCCCTCATACAGAACGTGAAGGGCGGACTGAAATACTACCGAGAGAACAAGAAGTAGGGCATTTGACATAGCTCTAACAGTATAGAAGGCTGATGTTTTAGCTGCGTTTTGCGGCTAAAACGTCAGCCTTTTTCAGTACTTTCACCATCGTGCGGCGGACGCAATCTGATCGGGCGGCGAACGCAATCCGATTGGACGGCGGACGCAATCTGATCGGACGGCGGACGCAATCTGATCGGGTGGCGGACGGAATCTGATCGGGTGGCGGACGGAACACGACGCGTCGTCTATAAGGTTCGGAGTTAAGAAGTTGAAAAAAATGAGAACAAATAGTGAGTATTATCCAATAAAATCGTTACCTTTGTAAAATTAAAGTCTGTATCACAAGACTTAAAGCCAACACCCCGAAACAACAAACAATACCCCGAGACAAAAGGATATCAAAAGAACACATTAAACAAATAAAGAAAAGAAAGATGAAGACTGTTTATGATTTCTCGGTGAAAGACAGAAAAGGTAAGAGCGTGTCGCTGAAGGAGTATGCCAACGAGGTACTGCTCATTGTGAACACAGCTACAAAATGCGGCTTCACACCGCAGTATGAGGAGCTGGAGAAGCTCTACGAGAAGTATCATGCGCAGGGATTCGAGGTGCTCGACTTCCCGTGCAACCAGTTCGGCGCACAGGCTCCTGGCACCGACGAGTCGATACACCAGTTCTGCAAGCTCACGTACAACACCGAGTTCCCGCGCTTCAAGAAGGTGAAGGTGAACGGCGACGACGCCGACGACCTCTTCAAGTTCCTCAAGGAGCAGAAGTCGTTCGCAGGCTTCGACCCTGCGCACAAGCTCACTCCGGTGCTCGAGGAGATGCTCGCCAAGGATGCGCCCGACTATAAGGAGACAGCCGACATAAAGTGGAACTTCACAAAGTTCCTCGTCAACAAGCGTGGAATGGTAGTGGCTCGATTCGAACCGACAGAGAGCCTCGACAATATCGCAAAGCAGATTGAAGAACTGCTGTAAGAAAGGTGGTGAGATGGTGTAATGTTGAGATGGTGTGGAGTTGTTATGTTGAGGTGGTGAGATGGTGAGATATGAAAGATGGTGTAATGGTGAGATATGTCAACACCTCAACATAACAACACCACAAATCTCAACACCTCAACATCACAACATAACAACACCACATATCTCAACACCTCAACATAACAACACCTCACCACAACAACCTGTAACAACAAAACAAATCAATAGAAATGGAAAATAGAGAACATGTGCGTTGCCTCATCGTGGGCAGCGGTCCGGCAGGCTACACTGCTGCAATATACGCTGGACGCGCCAACCTCAGCCCGGTAGAATACTGCGGCATTCAGACTGGCGGTCAGCTCACACAGACTACCGTCGTAGAGAACTTCCCCGGCTACCCCGAGGGCGTGGACGGCAATCAGATGATGCAAGACTTGCGCCAGCAGGCTCTGCGCTTCGGCGTGGACATGCGCGAAGGCTCAATCGCAAAGGTCGACTTCTCGAAGAAGCCTTACGTGCTCACAACTGACACTGGCGCGGAGATTGAGGCTGACACCGTGATCATCGCTACCGGAGCAAGCGCCAAATACCTCGGACTCGACGACGAGAAGAAGTATAACGGACAGGGCGTGAGCGCATGTGCCACATGCGACGGCTTCTTCTACCGCAAGCGCACCGTTGCCGTAGTGGGCGGCGGCGACACAGCGTGTGAGGAGGCTCTCTATCTGGCTGGTCTCTGCAAGAAGGTGTACATGATTGTGCGCAAGCCTTACCTGCGTGCATCTGACGTGATGCGCAAGCGCGTGGAGGAGAACGAGAAGATCGAGATTCTCTACGAGCACAACACTCTCGGACTCTTCGGCGAGGACGGCGTGGAGGGTGCTCACCTCGTGAAGCGCAAGGGCGAGCCCGACGAGGAACGCTACGACATCGCTATCGACGGCTTCTTCCTCGCCATCGGCCATAAGCCGAACACCGACGTGTTCCGCCCGTTCGTCGACTGCGACGAGACTGGCTACATCAAGACCGTAGACGGAACGCCGCGCACTAACGTGGAGGGCGTGTTCGCTGCCGGCGACTGCGCCGACCCGAACTACCGCCAGGCTATCGTGGCTGCAGGCTCAGGCTGCAAGGCTGCGCTCGAGGCTGAGCGCTGGCTCACTGAGCACAACCTGTAATTTTTAACATAGGAGGGTATGGCATCCTGCCATACCCACGCAACCTCTAATGTTTACATAGGAGGGTATGACATCCTGCCACACCCACACAACCTCTAATGTTTACATAGGATGAGGATGTGTCAAAACTCAATTAATGTGGGCTGCGCTCGGCTTTACCGCTTGCCAGAGCAAGAAAGCCCAACAATCACATAGCCCAGGGCAGCGCCCTGGGTATTTTGTGTTTATAATGAACCATGCGCCCTGGACTCGGCTTTGCCGCTTGCCAGAGCAAGAAGGGCAACACCCTAATAATTATGCTTTTGCCCTTGCAGGGCGTATGGCTCGTGTACGTATTTTAACCCAGGGCGCTGCCCTGGGCTATGTGCTTATGCCCCTTCGGGGCGTGTCACTTGCGAGTTTTGCCCCCTACAGATTATCAACAATCACAGAATTCTCGCCATACCCTCCTCAATATCTACACTCACCAAAACATGACAATCCTCCTAACCGTAGCCGCCTACTTCGCGGCTCTCATGCTCTTCAGCCGCCTCACCGCACGACGCGGCGACAACAACGAGACCTTCTTCCGCGCCAACCGACGCTCGCCGTGGTACATGGTGGCGTTCGGAATGGTGGGCGCTTCCATCTCGGGCATCACGTTCGTGAGCGTGCCGGGCATGGTGATGCGCACCGATATGACATACGTGCAGACCTGCATCGGCTTCATCCTCGGCTACTTCGCCATCGCATTCCTGCTACTGCCGGTCTACTATCGGCTGAACCTGACGACCATCTACTCATATCTGAAGGAGAGGCTCGGCAAGCGGTCGTACAAGACGGGCGCATGGTTCTTCCTCACGTCGAAGATGACGGGCGCAGCGGTGCGCTTCTACGTCGTCTGCATCATTCTGCAACGCTTCGTGTTCGATGCCGTGGGCGTGCCGTTCCCCCTAACCGTCGTCGGCATGACGCTGCTCATCTGGCTCTACACGCGCCGCGGCGGCATCAAGACGCTGGTGTGGACCGACACGTTCCAGACCACCTGCATGTTTGCCGCGCTGCTCCTTATTATATATAATGTGACGCAGCAGCTGGACATGAGCGTGGGCGAAGCCGTGCGGGCGGTGGCTGCCGACGAACATAGCCGCATGTTCGTGTGGGACGACTGGGTGTCGACGCAGAACTTCTGGAAGCAGCTGCTCAGCGGAGCCTTCATCGCCATCGTGATGACGGGCTTGGATCAGGACATGATGCAAAAAAACCTCACGTGCAAATCGCTACGCGAGGCTCAAAAGGATGTGTGTACGTATGGTTTCGCCTTCGTACCAGCCAACCTGCTGTTCATGGCTCTGGGCGTGCTGCTTATGATGCTGGCGCAGAAGGAGGGCACACCACTGCCTACGGCTGGCGACGAGCTGCTGCCGATGTTTGCGGCGACGGGTGCATTGGGCACCGTCGTCACGGTCTTCTTCACCATCGGCATCGTGGCGGCATCGTTCTCCAGTGCCGACTCGGCGCTCACGGCTCTCACCACGAGCTACTGCGTTGACATCTGCGAGCGTCCCGAAGACGAGCGTCTGCGCCGCCGTGCACATGTGGGCATCGCCGTGGTGTTCGTGGCGTTCATTCTGCTGTTCCGTATGCTCAACTCTACGAGTGTCATCGACGCCATCTACGTGCTCTGCTCCTACACCTACGGTCCGCTGTTAGGTCTGTTCGCCTTCGGACTGCTCACGCGCCGCGCCGTCAACGACCGCCTCGTGCCCTATGTATGCCTCGCCTCACCCCTACTCTGCTACGCTCTCGACATCACCGCGCAGCATCTCTGGGGCTACCGCTTCGGCTACGAGCTGCTCATGATCAACGGAGCGTTCACCTTCGCAGGGCTGTGGGCTACGAACTGCGCAAAGAAATATGAAAACTCCCACTGATTTCACACTATACGTTAGGATGCAAAAACTCCCACAGATTTCACACTATACGTTAGAACATAAAAACTCCCACAGATTTCACAGATCTGCACAGATGCTGATTGCGTTATTCTCCCACAGAATTCACAGAACACACAGAACCTTTTGCTATAAAAATCTGTGTAAATCTGTGAAATCTGTGGGAGTTTTTCTCAGCAGAAAGCCCAGTGTATTCTGTGAAATCTGTGGGAGTTTTTCTCAGCAGAAAGTTCTGTGTATTCTGTGAATTCTGTGGGAGATTTTCTCAGCTGAAGACTCTGTGGGTTCTGTGAATTCTGTGGGAGCACACCCAGGGGGTGCAGCTGTCTCAGCTGCACCAACCGAGCATACGGTACGCCTTCTCGGTTGGTGCACTTCTTGCTCTGTTGGTGCACTTGAGACAAGTGCACCCCCTGAAAGCCCCCTAAGAATCTGTGAAATCTGTGAAATCTGTGGGAGATTTTACAGCAAGAAAGTGTATTCCGTGGGAGGATATATCAACAGAAAGCTCTGTGGGTGCGTGGGTATGGCAAGGATGCCATACCCTCCTACAATACATCTGTGGGAAGAGAAAGATTATAAGCCTGACCAGACACTCGGGTTGAACGTCTTCTCGACCTGCGCCTCCACATCGTCGGGGAGGTTGCAGAAGAAGTCGATGCCGGTGCGTTTCTCAAGCTCTGCGATAGAGATGGCGTGTGAGCCCAACGTCTCGTTCGTGCGCCACGCGTTTGTCTGTTCGCTCCAGAACGCCATGCCTGCATAACCGAATGAGCTCTTACGCAGGATAGCCATGTAGAAATACTTCGGCACGATGAGTTTGCCTCCGATGCGCGTTATGATGTTCGTCTCGCTGTCGATTGTGCCACCCTTGCAGACGAAGATAGTATCCGTTGCAGAGAGCTTGTCTGCCCACTTGCGCAGCTGGTTCTCCATACGCACCCACAAGCCCTTGTTACCGCTGTCGTCGAAACCATTAAACTTATGATACTGCGGTTGCATGTTCGTCATTACGAACGTCTGAGCGTTCATCTCCTTTGAAGCGGTGCGGTCGCCGCTCGGACAGATGTGTCCACGGTCGTAACCACCAGGGAAGTATTTGTACTCGCCCCAATACTCGTTGCTATTGAGGTTTGTGGTGTCGAAATAGAAGTTGGACACACGAGTGTACTTGCCAGAGTAGCCTTTGTGCATCTGATAGCACGTCCAGCGCTGCGAACGCTTGTCGCAGTCCCACTCCACAGAGAAGTTTACGCCGTCCTTATCGTAAGATGTAGATGTCATGCGATAGACAATAACCTTCTGCTTGCCCGTCTTCTTCAGAGCCGGGAACTCCGTACGCCGAATAGCTTTGTTGTAGCCGTTGGCTGCCGACGGTATGTTAGCGTTCTTGTTCTTCTTGTCTACCTGACCGCTCTGATTGCCATCGCCCTCTTCGTCGTCGCCTCCACAAGCGGTGAAGGTGAGCACGGAGAACAGCAACGCTATCATAGCTGCATAGCGCAGCGCGTATTTAAAACATTGTTTCATCCGTTATTTTCCTTTAAAGTCCCTTTTACCTTTTTACTTTTTTACTTTTAAAAAATATGTTTTGTGGGGGGCGTGGTATGGGCAAGATGCCCATACCTCCTACTTTTTACTCTTTTACTCTTAAATAAAAAAGAGAGTATGTTCCATACGTATATGCAACTACGGATGGAACACACTCTCAATATTCTATTTCAAAAATAGAGCGTGTCTATTTGAAGTATATATCTCGTTCTTTTCCTTACTTGCGAACCTTTGCGTAGCGGTTCATGAACTTATCTACGCGACCTGCAGTATCGACAAGCTTGCTCTTACCAGTATAGAACGGGTGAGATGTGCTTGAGATTTCGACTTTTACCACTGGGTAAGTTTCGCCTTCAAACTCTACTGTCTCTGTAGCCTTGCATGTAGACTTTGTAAGGAACATATCGCCGTTGGACATATCCTTGAATACGACGGGGCGATAGTTTTCTGGATGAATTCCCTTCTTCATTTTGTTTAAAATTGTTATAGTGTTAAATAAATATTTCGCTTTCAAATGCTTAGCGGATGCAAAGTTACGACTTTTTTATGAGACCGACAAATTTTTGAAAACAAAAATTCCAAGCCACCTCATCGTTTGAAATGGCTTGGAATAGGAATGTATCAGCTAATGATATTTACTTCTTATAAAGGAAAGGCAATATAGCCTTAATCTCTTCGTATGCGCCAAAGCTTGTAAACTCTGTATCGTACTGTATGGTCTTACCCATTTCTTTGTTCTTGATACTAACAGTCTTATCGCTGTTGACAGTAATAGTCCAAATATAACCACTTGCAGGAAGTTCTGCAGAACGGCTAAAGCTATTATACGCTCCGTTCATAAAGTAGTAACCAGTAGCATCCTGAATAGTGTATCCACCATCAACTTTCTTGATAGTAAAGGCATTAGCATCAGAAACCTTTACAGTTCCGTTGCTCTCTGTTACGCTTACAGGGTTCTTGAGGTAACCGTAATTGTATGTAGCAGCCAACGGAGAGGCAGCGAGGTAACCTGCATCTGTCTTTGCAACCAATACGTATGTACCATCAGTAATTTGGTTAACAAGCGTGTAGGTAGAAGCGGTTGATGTTTCTGGCTGATCAGGCTCTGTAGAACCACCTTCAACAACTCCACCATCAGCAGTAGTGAGAGAGAAATCGTCAACAAGGAGGTCCTTGCCAGGATTCTTTATAACAGCAATAACAAGAGCTACTGTTGTCTTTTCTGCGAGTGTGAACTCATGGCTGATTGCAGTCCACTCTGTATTTGTCAACTTGTCGTACTTCTTAGCATAGATATAATCGTTGCCTCCGCTAATCTTACCATCAACAACCTTAACATAGCCATAGTCTACAACCGCACCATCAGCAGTAGCAGCCTTTGTATAGAACGACATCTTGTATGTACCTGGCTTCAAAGTGAGTTCCTTGTATGCAAGACGCTGGTTCTTTGCACCACCTGCAACACATACAGAATACTGGCCGCTATGAGCATCTGTGCTCTGTGAAAGTTTGGCATTGCTTGCAGAAGAAGCCGACTTCCAATTGTTAGGAAGGCTATTTGTCCATGCCTCGAAATCGCCATTTGAAACGAGATTTGATCCAGCTGGTGTGTCAGGAGTATCGGGAGTGTCAGGCTTGCCTGGAGTAACCATTGGTGTGCCGTCGCCCTTAATTGTGAAGTTGTCAACCTCCCAACCACCAGAGTTTTCGTCTGTACTTGTGTACTTGAAACCAATGTAAACCTTATTGCCACAATATTCTGTAAGGTCGATATCACCAGACTCTACAAACGTCCAGCTTGTACCTGCCGGATAATTTGGAACAACGAGTTGTTTCCAAGTAGCTGCGCTAACATCGCCTGTGTAGTCGGTAGAAGCCCAAACTGTCATCATGTCCTTCATTGTGCTAACATCGCTAAGCTTGTTGATAGCATGTGAGAACGCAAGAACAGCTTTCTTGCTATCAGAGAGGTTAATAGCTGGAGAAACAGCCCAAGACTCTGATGCATGGCTTGCATTGTTTAAGAATGCAGAAGCATTGAGATAGCCATTATTATTGTAAGAAGCCACCTTCCAAACTCTTGTCAAACCGCCTGTGAGGTTTACATCTTTAAATTCAAATGCGGTTGTATTGTCATCAAATGCCTCTGAATACAATGTCGGAACTTCAGTTGTTGAACCGCCGTTACCACCGCCTGGAATTTCATAAGCTGCAGGAACGTCCTCGCAGCTTGTGAATGTGAATGCTGTCATTGTTGCGACGAGCATTGAGAAAAATATCTTTTTCATATTCTTTTGTTTGTTTGCTTGTTATATAATATATAATGATGTAAGATAGCCTTACTTCTCTTCTGCCGGCTGATTCTTCTCTGGCTCGAGCACTTCGATGTCGGAGAGTGTGCGCAGCACGAGCTGCACTGTTGTGCCGTAAGACGATGTTGCGCTGGTCTTGTAAACGGTGAGGATACCGGTTACGTTGAGCTTGCCCTTCGGCAGTTTCTCGGCAGCGAACTTAGCGTAGCAGCTTGTACGGATGCCGATCTGCTTCTTCTGACCAGTGTACCCCTTGAAGTAGCGTGTCACGCCGTGGCCTGTAGTGGCACCTTCTGCCTCAGGAGCGAATGTGACGGTGCCGTCGGCTGTGTCGAACTCCACACCCTTCAGTGTCACAATCTGTCCAGAGTACTTCTGTGCAACGGTCTCGTCGTTGAGTGTGCTGATTTCAGAAGTCTCGAACACGTGAGGTACCACGAGCGAAGCGTCGGGCTTGCCGAGAATCTTGAAGCGTGTCTGCCATTCTGCACGGCTGATGCGGCTCGGGTAAGTCTGGTTCTTCTTGAAGTCGGTGTACGGGATGCCCAGCTGTGGTTGTGTGCGATATACGCCATAGTAGAGTCCGCCGAGGTCAACGAGAATCTCCTGACCAATCTGCAGCTGACCGTTGATGCCGCCCTGAGCAACGCTGATGATGATACCACCGGTAGCATCCTCGATCATAACCTGGCTATAGATATTGCCAGAGATATCGTTGCCTGTGACGCGACCCTTGATCTGCACACCGTCGGCGATGCGCACTGTGTCGTTCACTACATCCTTCAGTTGTGCACCGTACTTTGCCTTAAGATCAGCAATAGAAACGACATTGGTCTCCTGAAGCTGGTTGTTGCCGAACGGTGCCACCTCGCCAGTAGGGTCGGTCCAGTCCTCATCCATACATGATGTAGCAGAAAGACCTATAACAAGCGCGAAGAGCGCGAGTTTCAGATATTTTATACTTTTCATCTTCTTTCTGTGATTTAGAATTTATAAGTAATGTTCAGCATACCGTTTGTACCTAAGGCGTAGAACTTGAACGGGTTCTTCTCGAATGAGTAGCCACGTACGTTCAGGCTCTGTGTGTAGTTGCTTCGGCTCTGCTCGTAACCGCCGGTAACGATGTTGCGGTTGTTGAGGATGTTCTGAACCATGAGGTTGATTGAGAGCGATCCGTGCTTGAGGTAGATGCTACGACCGATTGAGCCGTCGAGCATGAAGCCGCCGTGACCCTTAGCCTGATCGAGTGCTCCTGAAACGATTTCGCCGGTCACGTCGTTGATAATAGGCTGACCGAGTGCCTTCATCACATCGTTAAGGTTCTTCACGTTCTTGTGGAAACGGTAGTTAGGCGAGTACGACAGGTAGATGCGGTCGTAGTAGTTGCAGTTGAGGTCGATGAACCAACCCTTCTGATGATAGCTTACGCCGAGGCTGAGAGCGGTGAGCGGTGTGCCGCTGTCGCGCATACCCTTGTTGTGGATATAGTCGTAGTTGTCACCTGTCTGGGCGGTGCCGTACAGTGTGGCGTCTGTCGACTTCATGTAGCAGAGCTTAGAGTTGTTCGTAATCTTAGCCTCGCTGATTGTACCGATGAGCTTAATGTCGAGGAAGCTTGCGAGCTTGAACTTAGCGCCGAGCTCTGCACCGTAGTACGACTTGTTCATATCGGTCATAGACACATAGATGAACGAGTTGCTGTCGTCGTTATAGAAGTTCTGCCAGTCGGATACGTTAGTCATGCGGCTGTAGTAGCCCTTCACATTGAGGTGCAGCCATGAGTTCTCGTACATGTAGCCGAGCTCTGTATTGAAGATGCGCTCGTTCTTGAGTCCCTGAACGAAGTCGTTGTTAATCTCTGGCGACATGAACGCTGCACGTGCTTCTGGTGCGCGGTGCTCATAGCCTACGCCGAGCGAGAGTACGTTGCCACGACCGAGTGTGAGGTTAGAACCGAACTTGAAGCCACCATCAACGAATTCTGCTCGCTTGCTCTTGCCGAACGAGTTGTCGGCAGCCAAACCGTTACGCATCTTGCCGTCGCGCTGGAAAGAGGTGTAGCCGAGCTTGGCAGCTATAGTATAGTTAGCCCAACCGAAGTTCTCTGTGTACGAGCTCCATACCTTGCCCTTGTTGATGAGCAGGTTGTAGTCGTAGCAGAAGCGGTCGCCTTCCTTAACGACTGCGTTAGGATGGTTGAGGTCGTACTGTGCTTCGGGCGAAGTAGCTGTGTACTTATCTGATATAAGATATGTATTGATGTTATGGAACTGGGTAGCACCGAGCAAGTCCTCCATTGTCTGGTAGTGCATTGCCTTATTGGTAGCTGCAAGTACGCCTACGTTTACCTTCTTGTCCTTGTCAATCTGGTGATTGAATGTAGAGGCAAACGAGAGCATCAGGTTGTCGTTGTGCTTAGCCTGGATGTAGTACATAGCGTCGCCGCCCTGTGCTGCTGCGTTCTTGTTTGAGTAGTAGAGGCGATCCCAGTTGATCTGACGATTAGCCTTTGATGCACGCCAATAGTTGTATGATGTCAACCAATCCTCGTAAGCCTGCTCTGTGCGATATGCAGAGTTTTCGCTATTCCACACGTCGTAGTAGCTTGACGGCATATTCTTCCAGTAGTTGGGATGCGGATTGTCAGAGTTGTTGTAGTTGAGCTTTGTGCTCTTGTACATAGAGTACTTGCCGAAGAACGATGTAGTGAGCTTCGAGTTCTCGTTGAAGTTCCAGTCCCATGTGAGGATTGCACTTGGAGCGTAGTCGTTCACCACGCGTGAGTTGCGCTTCTTACCGTTCTGATAGCCCCAATAAGGGTTGTAGTAGCGGTTATTGGCGAGCCAATACATCTCGTCTGTACCTGCGCCCTGTGTAGAACGCTCGGTCGGGTTGCCCCATGTAGAGAGCGAGAGGCTGTGCTTACCCATCACCTTCTGCACGGCGAGGAAGTAAGAGAGCGAGTTGTAGAATGTGCCCTCTACGTAGCCGTTGCGTGCCCAACGATAGCTCACGCCACCAGTGAACGCCCAGCCTTTCTCTGAGAGACCAGTGCTATAGGTGTACATGCCACGCAGAGTGTAGTTGCGGTTAGCACCACTGAGGGTCATACGATGACCTACAGGCATTGCCGACGGACGGAAGTTGTAGTTGTTGGAGCCACCCATGCCCGACATGGTGAAGTTGTTGCCTTCAAACGGAAGGGCGAACTCCTGGTTGCGGGTCATGTTGTTCAGACCGCCGACCTGAGAGTAACGGAACTGTCCGCTCTCCATGTCGTTCAGCTGCAAGCCATTGAGATAAACCTCATTGTACTTCTGGTCGAAAGCACGATAGCGGAAACGTGCCGGTGAGAACAGATAGCCCACCTGGCTGGCATAGATGTCGGTGTTGGAGTTGACGATTGTCACGTTCTGTGTCATGTCATCGTCCTCACCGAGCTGTGCCTCAGTGAAAGTGAAGGCAGCCTCGCTTGCAGCTTCGCTATGATAACCGATCGAGTCGGTCTGTGTCTGAGCGAAAGCAGACGGAGCGCAGCACATTGCCAACACTGCTAATTTAAGCTTCTTTTGCATGTAATGTTTATAATTAAGTTTTAAATTTTCGTTTCTAAATCAACTACTACTTTTTTTATTTCATTCAATTAGGGTAGTTTAAGAAATAGATTGCAAAGTAACACATTTTTATTCAATTAATGAAACATTTCCATATTTAATTTTTATTAAGTATATGTTTCAATGCAGAACATGCCAACGGATTGGAAAACAATCGCAATTTCATGCAAAAAAAACACGAAATAGGGCACAATGATAACAAATTACTGTAACTTTGTAGGCGTGTATCACGTACACGCAGTGTGTAACGAATAAAAACAAAAAACAAATAACTCAAATGAAAAAAAATCTCTTTATCCTCGCCTTACTCCTATGCGTGACATTGGGAGCATCGGCTCAGAAGAAATTCAATCTCTATGCCGTAGGTTTCTACAACCAGGAAAACCTCTTCGACACTTGCCACGATGAGGGCAAGCGCGACTACGACTTCCTGCCTAACGGCGCATACAAATGGAACGGACTGAAATATAGCCACAAACTACGCAATATGTCGCAGGCATTAGCCGACCTTGGCACGGACAAGCTGCCGGGCATCGGATGCGCCCTCATCGGACTCTCGGAGGTGGAGAACTCGAAGGTGCTCGACGACCTCACAGCACAGCCGGCTCTGAAGCAGCGCGGATATAAATACGTACATGTAGAGGGTCCAGACCGCCGCGGCATCGACTGCGCACTGCTCTACAACCCTCGCTTCTTCACCGTGAAGGATGTGCGCCTCGTGCCATACGTTCCCGAGGAGAAGAAGGACTCTAACTACGTGACACGTGGCTACCTCACCGTTAGCGGCACGCTCGCCGGCGAACACGTGGCTGTAATTGTGTGCCACTGGCCGAGCCGTTTCGCCACATCCTACTACCGCGAGGTGGCTGGCAGACAGGTGCGCGTAGTGAAGGACTCACTGCTGAACGCCGACCCCAACTGCAAGGTGTTCGTGATGGGCGATATGAACGACGACCCTACAAACAAGTCGATGACCGAAGGACTCTCTTGCAAGCCGTCTATCGAGAAGACGGGCAAGGACGACATGTATAACCCGTGGTATAACATTCTCACAAAGCAGGGCAAGGGCACACTGTTCTACAACGGATCGTGGAACCTCTTCGACCAGATCGTGATGACTCCGAACCTGCTCAACCCGAAGGGCGTGAAGGACTTCTCTACTCTGAAGTACTTCCAGCATCAAATCCACATCCGCCCGTACCTCATACAGAGCGAGGGCAAGTACAAGGGCTCGCCGAAGCGTACCACCGCAGGCGGTGTATGGCTCGATGGCTATTCCGACCACTTGCCGGTAGTGGTGTATCTGGTGAAGGAGCAGAAGTAATGAATACCGAACGCCATCCCTTCACCCCGTTTCTCCCCGACGGCTGCCGGCTGCTCATGCTCGGCAGCTTTCCGCCGGGCGAACAGCGCTGGTCGATGCGGTTCTACTACCCCAACTTCACCAACGACATGTGGCGCATCTTCGGGCTATGCTTCTTCAACGACAAGCTGCACTTCGTCGACACCGAAGCAAAGACGTTCCGACCCGACCGCATCATCCCGTTCCTCAACGAGCGTCGCATCGGCATGTACGACACGGCGACGGTGGTGCGCCGACTGAAGAACACGGCATCGGACAAGGACTTAGAAGTGGTAGAGCCTACTGACCTGAAGGCAATGGTGCGCTCCCTACCCTCGCTCACCGACATCGTGACCACCGGGCAGAAAGCCACCGACGTGCTCTGCGCGTGCTTCGACATAAAGGTGCAGCCGAAGGTTGGCGAGAACATGCAGTTCGGCTTCGACGACAGAACACTGCGTCTATGGCGTATGCCGAGCAGCTCGCGCGCCTACCCCATGAAGCCCGAACGCAAGGCAGAGTTCTACAGCCGCATGTTCAGCACATTATACGACCAAGCTTAAGAATATGACAAACAACAAGATAACAATAATTGGTATTGCCGGTGGCACAGGCTCCGGCAAGACCACTGTAGTGAAAAAGATTGTTGAGGCACTGCCGCCGCACCACGTGGCTGTCGTACCACTCGACTCGTACTATAACGACACGTCGCACATGACCGAAGAGGAGCGCCGGGCTATCAACTTCGACCATCCCGATGCGTTCGACTGGAAGCTACTGATAAAGCAGATTAACGAGCTGCGCGAGGGCAAAGCTATCGAACAGCCTACGTACTCGTACCTGAAGTGCAACCGCGAGAAGGAGACGATACACGTGGAGCCGAAGCCGGTGATTATCGTGGAGGGCATTATGACACTGCTCAACAAGCGTCTGCGCGACATGATGGATCTGCGCATCTTCGTCGACTGCGACCCAGACGAGCGACTCATACGCAACATACAACGCGACACTATCGACCGCGGACGCACCGTGTCTATGGTTGTCGACCGCTACCTGAAGGTGCTCAAACCTATGCACGAGCAGTTCATTGAGCCGACAAAGCGCTTCGCGCACGTCATCATACCAGAGGGTGGAGACAATCTGAAGGGCATCAACATGGTGTGCAAGTACATCGAAAGCATCGTTGAGAAATAGTCTGCAAAAGTTGCAGGATTTGACAACTTCTATTATCTTTGCATTATGGAACGGCGGATATTTACATACGGCGGTTATTTCGAGGCATTTATGAGTACCTTGAAAGAAAAGGAGCAGGAAAAGATTCAGTATGGGCTTCTTCTACTAAAGACACAGGACTGACTCTCCACGAAGTTTATAAAACTTATTAAAGATGGTCTGTATGAATTGCGTACAGAATATGGAGGAAACATCTTTCGTATATTCTTCATTTTTGATGAAGGAAGAATCGTTGTATTGTTCAATGGTTTCCAAAAGAAAAGCCAAAAAACACCACCCAAAGAAATAGAAAAAGCATTAAAGATAAAGGAGGCATATTATGCAGACAAACAATCATCAAATCGTTGATTACGATCTCGTTCTTGACAAAAAGTTCGGCAAGGAAGGCACTCCGGAGCGCATGAAGGCCAAAGAGGATGCGCTTTCCTTCTATTCAGGACAAATACTGCTTGATGCACGCAAAGAAGCCAAAATTACACAAACAGAATTGGCAAAACGCATCAATTCTACCAAATCGTATATTTCAAAAGTAGAAAATGGAATTATCGTTCCAAGCGTTGGCGCATTCTACCAAATCATCAATGCTCTTGGAATGAGAGTCGAAGTTGTAAAACCAATATACTAAGCACAAATAAAAGTTAGGTCTGAATTCCTCATTTGGAATCCAGACCTAACTTTTTACTTTTAAATGCTTTGCTTGTGGGTGCGTGGCATGGGCAAGATACCCATACCTCCTAACCTTTTTACTTTTTTACTCTTTTACTTTTTTACTTTTAAACAAGTTCGAGCCCTAACGATTCGACGAACGCTCGCACTTCCTTTTGCTGCATCAGTTCGTCGTACACCTCTTTCTTTGTCTTTCGGCGGCTTATCTCTTCTGCCTCAGCGAGGCGGAGCGATATTGACACATTTCCGTTGTGCAATGCCTTGGCGAGCGTGACACGTATGCGCCCCTTTATCTCGTTCACCTGGTCGAGCAATATCTGGTTGTCTACCAGCACCTCGATATCGGGGAAGGTGGTGATACGCGGTTGCATGTTCTTCATTCGGGAAGCAAGCCCCACCATCTTCTGCGGCATACGGTTGCACATCGAGAGCCATTGCAGATCGAGGAACTCCTGCGTGAACTGCTCGTTCTCATCCTTGTTTGTCTCCTCCGCCTCTTTCTTTGCCGCCACCGCATCCTTGCGCTGCAAGCTTTGGAAGGTCATGCCGAGCGACGAGAGCTTCAAGCGTGGTACGCCGGCAGACAACTTGTCGGAGACGGCTGCCGAACCCGATGCGGCGGTCTGCGAAGGAGAAGCCTCAGCTGAAACATGGCTCACCGAGGCATGGCTTACCGGAGCAGCCACCTGCTGAGCCACTTTCGTCCGGGTGAAATCAAGAAGTTTGAACAGGGTTTTCAGCTGCTTGGGGCTACGCCCCGCACTGTCGGCATCCTCCGGCTGCGTGATCTGTGCCACCTGGATAAGTGTCAGCTCTACGAGCAGACGTTTATTGCTGCTTTGACGATAGCTTAGGTCGCACTGGTTCATCAGCTTCAGCGCCTTGTAGAGGAACTGCGTGGGACACGCCTTTGCCTGTGCGCTGTACTTCTCACGCTGTTTCTCGCTCACCTCAAGGAGCTTCAGCGTCTGCGCATCCTTAGCCATGAGCACGTTGCGCACGTGCGAAGCGAGTCCGTTGATAAGATTACCACCGTCGAAGCCTTTCTCTATTATCGAGTTGAGGAGCACCATACACTCGCTCACCTTGTTCGCCAACGCATAGTCGACGAACTTGAAGTAGTTGTCGGTGTCGAGCTCGTTTAGGTCCTCAATCACCTTTGCGTATGTGATGTTGCCCTGGCAGAAGCTTGCCGTCTGGTCGAAGATAGAAAGGGCATCGCGCATACCGCCGTCAGCTTTCTCGGCGATAAGTGCCAATGCCTCTTCCTCGTAGGTGATGCCTTCCTTCTCTGCCACATACTTCAGGTGGTTGATGGTGTTCTCCACGCTCATGCGCTCGAAGTCGTAAATCTGACAACGCGAGAGGATGGTTGGCAAAATCTTATGCTTCTCGGTTGTGGCAAGAATGAACACCACGTGTGCAGGCGGTTCCTCCAGTGTTTTCAGGAAAGCGTTGAACGCTGCCTGCGAAAGCATGTGCACCTCATCGATGATGAACACCTTGTACTTGCCCACCTGTGGCGGTATGCGTGTCTGCTCCATGAGCGACTTGATGTGCTCCACGGAGTTGTTGCTGGCTGCGTCAAGCTCGAAGATGTTGTACGAGCGTCCTTCAGCAAACGCTTTGCAGCTTTCGCACTCGCCACATGCCTCGCCCTCCGTAGTAGGGTTCATGCAGTTGATTGCCTTCGCGAAGATGCGTGCACACGTTGTCTTGCCTACTCCGCGCGGTCCGCAGAACAGGTAGGCGTGCGCCAATTTGCCACTCTTCACGGCATTCTTCAACGTAGCGGTGAGAGCAGTCTGCCCCACCACCGAGTCGAATGTCATCGGGCGGTACTTACGCGCCGATACTATATATTCTCCCATATCGTGATTTTACTTTATACTTTCTACTTCTTCTACAGTCAGACCACTATATTTTGCAGCCTGCTCTACCGACAGACCATTGCTCAACATAGATTTAACAATATCCTTCTTTGCTTCTGCACGACCCTCTGCACGACCCTCTGCACGACCCTGCGTAAGTCCCTCAGCACGTCCCTCGGCAAGTCCTTCTTCACGTGCATTGCCAAGCACATCATTCTGTATCATCACAGCGTTGAGGTGCTCATCATAAGCATAGCGCTCGGCATCGGTCATCGAGTAATACTGCAGTTTTTTGCGTGCCTCCTGCAATCCAGGAGCAGTGGTGTTTTCCTTTATTACCCCACTCTTCAAGTAAGCAACCCACTCCTCCAACGGAGTCACTGCTACCTTGTCGAACTCGTTGACACGCACAAGAATGTACTCGGGGAATATCTCTGCCGGACTCTTCTGCACTAAAGCACCTTTTTCCTTAGCCGTTATGACGAGCTGGTCGTTTGTATGCACACCGATGAACTTGTTCTGTCCTACATACAGGTAGTCGGCACCCTTACCTATATCGAAATAGAGGATGCTTATAGAATACACCTTCTTCACCTCCTTGTATGTATCACCAAGATGAATATGCTCGGTGATGGCTTTCGCTACGCCATACAGGATGCGCTCCAGATAATAAAGCTCGCTTGTGTTCTGCACCTCTACAAGTATTATCTCACCCTTCGAGTTGCGTGCTTTGATGTCCACACGGTTGAACTTATCATCTGGTGTCTGCTGATTGCCCTCACTCTCGAGTATCTCCACAATCTTCACCTCCTCACCGATAAACACGGTAAGGAAACCTTCCAACACGTCGAAGTTGGCTTTCTGACGGAGCAAGCGCTTGATAGCCCAGTCAAAACGTATGTATCTATCTTTCAGTCCTCCCATAATACAATAGGTTTAATGCTACTTTACAAAGTTACAATTATTATTCTGAAAACACGGCATGAAGCAATTAATTTTTATTGTTGTCCTGTAAATAATACATCTCCCTTATATTGCTTCATGCCTTTCTCATATTGCCGCAGCAGAACAACAATGTTGCCGCAGAAGGACAACAATATTGCCGCAGAAGGACAACAATGTTGCCGCAGAAGACTAATGAGAACGACGTAGCAGATTAGACAACGGATAGAATGATAGATGAATGGTAGATGTCTGGTAGATAGGCTGGCAGATATAGCTCTCGGAAGTACATCTGCCAGCCTTTAACATGCTCGTAATCTGTAAGTTGCAGCGACACTGGGAGATATGGTAGATTTTTTCGCGTACTGATACTTTACTATGATATATTGCTTCTATATAAAAAAGGGTTTTCCGAATGAACAAAAAAGGCTATGACATTGCTGCCATAGCCTGATATCTGATGTAAAGTTATATCTTCATCTTGTAACGTCTACGCAGGATGCCGGCAAACGACTCCTCGCTCTCTGTACCCTTAACCAACTGGTAGTACTTTAATACATACTGCTTGGCTGCCGGATAGTCCTTCTTCTTATTAAAGTAATAATCCACCAGGCACCAGCATACATCGTTCATAATAATACCTTCGTCGCCCTCATACCTCTCTTTATTCTTCAAGAGGTCGTATGCCTTCTTTGCTGGTCTGATAGCAAGTTCGAGGGTCTTGCCTGGATCCAATGCATCGTTCTTGCAAATCTGCCATGCGTAATAGTATAAATATGGAGCATATTCAGGGAATCTTTCAGCACCACGTTCATACACCTTACATGCTTTCAGATAAGTATCTATCATCTGCTGACCGAAGCTTTCTTCTGCCTGCGATTTCAACATCGATGCGTAGTCAATGTAATGAGCTACCTGCAAAGAGCCCTTTGCATCAAGTGTTTTTATCAACTCCTCGTATGCGTTCTCACCCTTCTCGTATTCGCCCAAATCTCTATATGCCTCACAGATAGCGTTCATCGCTTTAGAGACAGTTTTGTCGTCGATATTAGGACGTGCCATCAGTTCTTGCAGAACATCAATACCCTGCTGCTGCTTATAGCGGTTCATAAGGGCTATACCATAGCGGTAAATATCATCATTATTTATCATTGTATCCTTAGTTGCCATCAAACGCTCACCGTATTCGAGTGCCTTGGTAGAGAACTTGTTCTTATACTCTACAAACCCTTCACCCTTCTGTCGCTTTACCAAATCGTAAGCAGCAGTTATGTTGCGAAGTCCGTTTGACAATATATAGTAATCGGTAGGAAATCTCACCAAGCCACTGTCGCAAGTATTCATCATGAGTGTATAGATCTCAAACTTTTTATTACCATTAGCTTTTTCCAAAAAGGCATATAACATTCGTATTTTAGATGAATAATCGCCAGCCTCTAATGAGTCCTTTTGAGCTTCATCATACAACTGAATACCCTTTTGAAAATCATTTGTAGTAAGACCATATTTATCATACAAACGTGCGCAATTACGATTATATGGGTATGTAGGATTAGCCTCCTTCGCCATTGCGTAGATATTTTCCAGCTTTGCTCTACGTTTACGTACTTCTTCTTGGGCCTCAGTATCGCCCGCATAAGCTCTCGTTGTCACCTTGTCCAAACCAGCCTCTACAAATGACACATACTTATGATACGTCCTGAAGTCGTTGGGAGCCATCTCTATCGCCTTCTTATAGTAGTTTACAGCTAAAGTAGTGTCGTCAGCCCACTTGTAGATGTCGCCCTTGAGCATATAAGCTGGACTATAATGGGGGTCGAGTTCTATTGCTTTGTCGATGTATTTCAAAGCGTATGTGGTATCGCTGACACCCGATTTGAGCCAAAAGGCATTGGCTGCGCCTACGTAGATACGTGGGCACACGCTCTTCTTGGTCTGTTGCGACTCGCAAATCTGCTGCACAATAGGTTCCACCTCAACAAGTGTATGCGACACAATCTTCTCTATACCCAAAATTGCGGCTTCTACATCATTGATGGTCTGCACCTTGCGTGGCGAATTGGAACTTGACGCTTTGCTGGTCTTTGTTTTATTGTCGACCTTTGCTTTCTTTTCGGTCTTCGGTTTCTTCTCCTTCTTGTCCTTCAGCGAGACAGAAGCAATCGAAGGCGCAACAAGTGCGAAAGCGAGCAAGCCTATAGCGATTTTTCTCATGTTCATATCTTGTATAGCTTTAAGAGTGGCAGAGGTGTTGATACCTCCGCCCTATTATTTACTTATAATACGTACTGCACACCGATTATAGTGTGTACTGCACACCGAGGTTGAGTGTCTGGAACGTACGCAGCTTCAGCATATTAACGCCAAGCATGTCTGGGTTGTAACGCACTACGTAGAGTTGCGGTGTGAGCGTCACAGCGATGTGCTTAGCCACGTTCATCTTTATCTTGATACCTCCATTGGCACCCATAAGCGGGCTGGTGTTGTACTTTCTTGGCGAGTACGACATGGTATGCGAACTATTCACCTTTATCGAACCATCGGGTTCTGTGCTATTACCTAACGACAGCAGCAACGCCGGACCTGCGAACAACTCCGCTTCAAACATACGATTGCTTTGGTAGCCTGAGCAGAGGTTGGTGACATTCAGCAAATAGTTGAGTGCCACGAAGCCTCGCTTGTAGTTGTTCTTGAAGAGTCCAGTAGTGGTGTATTCTGTACCATACTCGGTTGTGCCAGTATAGTTGTCCGGCGCAACGCTATTGATAGACAAGTATTCGAACGAAGCACGTACGCCATGCACCTTACCGAAATGTCCTTCAACGAAGGCCTGTGCATTATAGTTGAACGCTGCGCCCTCGTATGTCTTCTTGGTGTTGAACAGCATCGTACCTGCGCCCAAACCGAAGCTAAGCGGAATGCGTGGTGCCTCATAGTCATCTTGCTTCCTCATACGATAGTTTGTAGCACGTGTATAGGCTGTAAAACCAAGACGAACCACTACTCTTTGGGCGTTGAAACGCTTCACTGCGTCTATGTTGCGATACGGTATTCGGTAGTTATAGTTGGTGAAGCTCGGTTCGAGGAACACCTGCAAGTCGTTGCTGAGGTTATACGAGAGGTGTAAGCCTGCCGTGTAGAACGTACTAATGGTGCGCAGATGGGTCTTCTGCTCTCGCATAATCCAACTAAGACCGCCACCGAATGCTAACGCCACGTTGAATGGTTGGTCGAAAGAGTAGTTCTTCATAAATCCTAACGGATTGATAAGAGCCTCTGCGGTTGCATCAGCGGTCATATCATGCAGGTCGACAACAGCATCGTCTTGCACTGGTATGCTTAGCATAGCGCGTCTATCCTCGTCCTGTTCGCCCATTGCCTCATGGGTTTTGTCCCATGTGGCGGAGGTGAGTCCTAAGCTAAGGCGCACACCTACCGACGGCGAGAACCATCTACCTACAGACATCTTCGTAGAGTGTCCCATCTTTGGGCTCACATTTTCACCTCCCACGCACCATGCCATGCCTCCTGAGAGCTCGGCAAACCATGGTGTACGCCATTTCTGCGGATGCCACTGCATTGTGCTGTCCACATATTCAGGGCGATTCTTCATATAGCGCATACGGTCCTCAATAGAGAGGTTGTTGTGCAGATAGTACACCATACCGATGTTTACACCATAGAAGCCTCCGAACTTATTATGCAGGTGTCTTGACTTGACACCTACATACGGCTCTATAGTGAGGTATCCTTGCGGACCGGTGAATATCTTTCCCTGCACACCTCCACGTATTTCGTATCGTGTGCGATGGTAGTCAACTATGTTTGTTGTGTTGTGACGCACACCAAAGCCAAACACTGTTGACACATCGAGCAGTCGAGACGGACAATAGCCGTCCATCAACGTCGAAAGACTATATATCCAGTCGACAGAACCTTGCCACTGTTTATAGTTCTTCTTGTTACCCTCATAGTAGCCATATCCCAATCCGGCTGTAAGGCGCACTGTATGGTAAGGGTTGAACTGCTTACCCACACTCACGTGCGCCATCGTGATTGGCGAGAGGTTATAGCCTGGATATTCTAAGTCTTTATGCAATCCTCCGCCGAAGCCTAAGAAGAGGTGGTCGTACCACTTCTTTCTGAAGGTGTCGTCATAGCCACGATAGCGGTCCTCAAGCACGTACTTGAGGGCATTGAACTCCGTAGCGTAGTTGCGGCGAGTTTTGCCAATGGTGTCTTCACCCTGCGTTTCGTCCCACAATGAGTCGGGCACCTCCGTAATAGCACGTGGTGCGACACTGAACGTTGTCGTTCTTGCTACACTACAGCTCAAGCCACCTATCAAACAAATCGCTGTTGCGTAAAGGCGTATGATGTTAATGCTCATTGTTCTTGATCTTATTTGTTATCTTCTGAAGGAGCGGTCGATTCCGTATTGTCCGGTGAACTTTGCTCCTGTGTGCTTTCTTCATTTAAGCCCGTACCTGTTTCTTCAGCTATCTGCTGGTCGTGGTAAGCTTTTATCATCTCAAACTTCTGGCGGTAAGCAGGAATATCCTTTCGCGAGTACTTATACTCTTTACGGATTTTGTCGTTGACATTTCCTTCGTTGCGGTAATAGCGTATAAACTTCTTCTCCATATCGAAGCTATGCTGGAAATAGGCAAGAAAGAAAGGAACCTTGCTCGTGTCTACCAGATCTGCATCATTCTCCAATTTTGCATTATACTCATCCAGTTTCTTGTTGTACTCCTCGAATTTAAGGGGGTCAGTACGCATAAGCGCAAACTCTTCCTCGTCAGAGAGTTTATGAAAACCGTTTGAATTTATTGGAGCATAACCTTCAACATCCGGCTCTTTACCAGCTTCGTCTGCCCAGATTATACCCTTCAGATACCACTTCTTCGGATTGTCGTCGGGCATACGGTCAAGCAGGCGCTCACATTCTTCACGCGACTTGCCAAGCTGCGCGTGTAGCTCTGTCCAGATAATTGCACGGTTGAAGTCTCCCGAATTGAGGACATAGCGTTCTGCCGCCTTTATATCGGCTACCAGTTTCGGATCTTTAATCAGTCCCTGCAGATATGCGGCATAACCCTGTTGGAAAACGACAAGCTTGCGCATACGTTTCGTTGCCTCTACCTGTGCGTTCTTTTTCTCCAGCATCTCAATGAAGAGCATGGCAGAGTCGAGCTTTGCCTCCTGGAAATACATTACTGCCTGGTTGAGTACAATCTGCTCGCGATTCAACATCACGGGGTTCATGGCATCACTCTTGTCCCATGTATTCACAGGCTTACGCATGTCGATGAACGGTTTCAGAATATTCACATCCGGCATACCATTGCGACTTGCTATAAGTGCCATACGATTTGCCACATACGGAGCGAGTCTGAACGAGGTGTAATCCGACTGCGATGTGATGTGCTTATAGGCAAGCATCGTGATGGTGTCAAGCTCCAAAGTATCTGTAACGTTAGCAAAGAGATTGAAATAGTCACCATTTGAGAGGGTCTTCTTACCAGAAACATAATCAGGCTTTTCTGCAAAATATGTCTCTACAACCTCATCGGCAGTCATGATGTGCTTCTTCAAGTATTTGTACTTACAAACCATGACACGCTCTCTTTCAAATATCGGCTCCAGATAAGTAGACCAATAAGGTAAGTCCTTCAACATCTTATAGCCTACATTGTTCGGATTTGCGTCAACTATAGCCTTTACCTGGTCATACATCTCTTGATTTGCCAACTTCTGCACCTCAAAAAGGAAATCCTCCCAGGTATAAAGTCGCGGTTCAAGCGTTGCAATGGGCACACCGCTTTTTATTTTGCTGTTGAGGAATCTACGCGCGTAGTCCGCACGCTTGTTGGCAAGCAGCGTATTGCGCTCTACAGAACCTTCAGGCGAAGAACTACCCTGCACTGAAACACTCCAAAGCTGGTCGCCGTATGACTTCAGTTCGGCAACGATGTTGTTCTGAATCACGGTGTTCAGTGAGTCGTTTGTCAGAATGTCTTTTCCCTGTTCAAACCGCAACGGCAGGTCGCGACTCATAGGCACTGTATTTTCCTCTGCAGGCTCCATGAAGTCATCGGTCAGCTCCATATCAGCGGCAGCGACAGACAAATCAAGGAACTTCAAAGGCTTGAACGCAAGACACGAACCCGTAGTCTGCTCGCCACTATCCCATATAATATGATGATAGTCTTCAAGCACAACACGGTAGCTACCTCTGTAAATCTTCTCTTTGTCTGGCTTTTTGTATGTCACCTGTGCTTTATACTTCACCATCTTGTCACTCTTGAGCACATACGACGGGTCATAGCCACGCGCTACAGAATCGTTCTGATGATAATCGAAGCCCATGCGCTTGTCCTGCTTCTTATGATAATCGGCAGATTCCAAAATAATTGGCTTCAAATAAGCCAAAGTGTCTTCCGTCTGACAATCTACAGCCATCGGCTGACAGATAATACGCGACTTGTCAGTAACAAGTCCTGCCGGAAGTTTAATGTCTACAGTAAACGTAACCTGGTCACCTGTATCTATACCGGGCACGGGCTTGAGCTCCGGTCCGTTATCACCATAAGAACCAAAAACGACTGTATCGTCAAGAATCTGATCCTTGCTCACAAGCACCGCTGGTATAAGGGTCTGTCCCTCCTTTACCTCAACGGCAACCGCACCATAATCCTGATGAAAAACCACTACTCCACGACCTGCTACCAGTGCCTCTTCAAACTCGCCGTTTCCTCGTGACTTCTTCAAGACGATTTCCTCTTCTTTCAGAACCTTCTCTATGGCACGGTCGTCACCGCTAAAGTACTGCGTTTGTGCAGCATCGAGCCTTTTCTTCAGATATTCAGCCCGCTTATACGAAGAGCAAACGCAATAGAGCACAGTCTTCGCCGACTTTTGTTTATCACCTTGCTTGGTGTACACCTTTACCTTCACTCTATGCGCACCTTCGTCCTCCGGCTGCAGAACGGCAGCCGTAGCGGTGAAGGTGACAAGCAGTATAGCTATCAGCGCGAAGCATATATGTCGTAAAAAGTTTCGTTTCATTGTTATTGTGTGTTATTATATTATTTGAGGATGTAAGCCACTGAGATGCCTATGCGTTGTGGCATGAGGTAATAACCAGATGCATTCGGTCTGTTGAGTCCGCCTACCACATAGTCGCCGTAGTTATCTCCTGCGAAGTATTCCTTACGATTGTAGCCTACAGCAGCCACTCCGGCGTGGAAGTCGATAAAGAGTCGCTTCGTGACATTCATTACGTAACCAAATGTGATGCCACCACCGTAAGCTATACCTTTGTACACTTTTCCTTTTATAGAAGCATCGTAAATTGCGCCTACGCCTCCAACGCCAACGAATAAGCTATGCATCGGACGTCCTGAGAAGTAGTATCTGTATTCGGGCTGTGCTGCCAACAACTTTATGTTCTTGCCATACGGCTTATTACATCCGAGCACATTGAGTCCGAGGGTCGACCAGTTGCCGACCGTCATCTCCAAACCGACGCTTGGTATCATGCACGCATCCATAAGCACATCGGTGTTGACGGCGAGCTTCTGCGCCCGAGCGGAGAACACTGCCGAGAGCATCAAGAATGTCAAGAGTAATTTCTTCATTTTTACTATGTTATGTTTAAAGGTGCGGCATCGCGCTGCACCAGCGTGTTGCTTTATATATTGTGGGGCTTTGATATTTCTACTTTAGTGGGTGCTGCCCTATCGTGGGCTACACCAGTTGTATGTTTTTAGGGTGTTTGTTGGGTGTTGGAGTGTTTTTGTCTGAGAAATCATTAAGAGTGGGTATGGCTTAACGCCACACCCGCTCTATAATTATAATGCTTATTCGAGTTCGATTACACGCTTCTCCCACGGAGTGAGATAGCCATGTGTCTGAATCTGCTCTGGGTCAGAAACTGAGATTACGATGTCATACTCGTAACCAGCTTTCCAAGGCTCATCAACCACATCACCAGCAGCGTTCTTGAATACTGGAGTAATCTCGTACTGTGCTGCCTTGTACACCTTTTCGGGTGCATCGGAGAGGTAGTACTCTACACGCAAGCGGAAGATACCCTTGTTAGCAAATGCTGCAGCGTCTGTACCAAGGTAGCCATTGTCTTCATACTTTGTAGAGCCGTCAGCGTTAGTACCGGTCATCAGTGTCGGCACTGGGAGGAGGAAGCCGTCACCAACAGTAACCTTTACGTTTTCGCCGAGGTACGGACCGTTAGCTGGGTCGCCGATAACATTGCCTTCCTTGTCCTTCAACTTGAAGGCAGTAGCCTCAGTGTTGTGGTTCTTAGCAGTAGTCCAATCGACAACAAACTCGCCTTCCTTACCCTTAACATCGTCTTTCAAAGCATCGAGACGATTGTCGAGGTCAGCAATAGTAAGTGTACCTGCGTCAGCCACATTGAGGAGCTTAGCCGACTTGATACCCAGCTTTGCAACACGAGTATTTTCGCCACTGCCCTTTTGGAGGATGATGTTAAACTTCATGAGCTTGTGCACGAAGGTGAGCTGCGGACGGCTCTCCTTGTGTGCCTTCTCATTCCACTCGTTACCGGCAGCCTCTACGCGCTTCTTCTTGTCGCGCAGATACTTTGCGCTGTAAGCGTCCTCCTTGTCAGGATCGTCGTTAGCAACGAACGACTTACCCCAGATAAGATCGGTTGTGCCGTCCAGACCTGTTACCTTTACACTGTACTTATTGCCGTTGTGCACCACGTTCGCTGAGTAAGGATAATAGCCATAGAATGTATAGCTATACTGGCTACCCATCGGGTAATAGTGCAGAGTAGGTGTTGTGCCACCATTCTCGTCGAAGAGTGTAAGGTCTGTAACACGCTTGCCTAAGTCGGCATCGTTAGAAGTCACAGCCTTAGCCTGAATATTCTCCAACCAAAGGAAGTTAGGGTTGTCGAAGCCTGTCTTCCAAGTGATGTCTTGCTTAGCTGCAATCTTGCCTGTAGCAAGACAGAAGAAGCCGAGGTTCTTGTCGGCAGGCGTATCGAATGTGCCGTCATATGTGCCTGTAGCATCGTCAACATTGCCGAGCGATGCGCGGGTCTTGTTTGCCTGCTGACCAGCAGAAAGCACGATAGGCACATCAGAGTTCAGTCGCTGATTGTTGCTACCGCCAGCGAGGTCGTCCTCGTTTGTGCAGCTGGTCATAAACATGGCAGCAGCCATTCCCATTAAGAATATATGCTTATTCATTTGTTTGTTGAATTTATTGTTTTTCTAAAAAAACGTTTATTCACTGGGACTGTTGAAACACTCGTCTCTTCCTCGCCTTTTGCAGCGAGGAAGAGAGTCTATATATCTTCAATCCCTTTCTGCAGGGGCAAGCCCCTACGCTTTATATATGCCCCCTTATGCGGTTGCATACTCAAATAGAGATTCTTATCAGATGCTCTGATTAAGGCTCTATTGGCTCTGGAGTTGCAGGAGTCGGCTCTGTGTACTCGCCTTCGTTCGGATTGCGGTCGTCGTCGATATCGATTGAACCACCATCAGCCCAAGGTACGAGAGTAGCTGTAACCTCAATTTCCTCAAGACCGTAAACAGTGATAGTAACCTTGTAAGACTTACCCGGCTCAAATTTCTTTGTACCGTCCATCTTGATAATAGCCTTCTGCTCAAGAGCCATATCTTCCTTCTCTGTGTCTGCAACGTTCTTCTTAACCTTCTGAGCAAGAGCGATGGTAAGAGGATACTCAGTCTGACCAGGAGCAACGAGGAGAGCCTCGCCTACAGGAATAACGTCACCAACAGTAGCATCACCAACAGCAGGCCATGTCAAAGGAACTTCCACGAGATCAACGAGAGGAACATTGTTGTCCGCAGCTCCAGCAGCACGCTGCTTCAAAGTGAGAGGAGAAGCATCACCTGTGAAAGTAAGGAGATCAGCAGCTTCCTTTGTCTCACCCTTGTAAGCAACTGTGAGCTTACCATTAGTCAGAGATTCTACAGAAACACCCTGAACACGAACTGCCTCTGTGTTGCCACTTGCACCTTCACCAGCTGTTGCCTTAGATCCTGCACGTACCTCGAATGTGAAACGTGTGAGGAGGTGATTGAATGTGATGTTCGGCTGAACACCCTTACGTGCTGCATAAGCAGAGTAGAAGTTCTCGCCATAGTTGCCAAGCTTAGTAACTTCATCAGCAGAAGGAGTTGCCTTGCCTGCCATGATGTCCTGCGAACCATTAATCACGATATCAACAACACGCTTTGTAGCCTGATCTGCAGCAACCTCATTATCAGTGTCGTCTACAAGCTTTACATCAGGTGTACCTGCTACAGCATCGTCAACGCGATAACCCCAGAAGTCGTAGTTGCCGCTAACCGGGTAGTAAGCAATAGCACCGTCAGCTGTTGTAGCCAAACCAGACACAGTGTTTTCAGCTGTATTAGGAGCCTTGAACTCCTTGTTGTCAAATACTGCTGTACCAACAGCTGCACCAGCAGCCTCAGTCGGAGTCTTGTAATAACCAAGCTCCATGCTACCCTTCTGGAGCATGTACACCCAGAGAGTCTGACCTGCCCATTTGTTCTCAGCGTCAGTCATGCCACCTACGGTACCAGTACCACGGGTCTGAACCTTAGACGAAGCAACGCCGAGACGGATCTGCTGTTCAGATGCGTTCTGCTCGCCATTTCCACCGAGAGTGTCCTCATTCGAGCATGCTGTCAGCATACCAGCTGCAGCCAATGCAAAGAAAAACATTTTCTTCATAGTCGTGAAAAATTTAAATTAATAAAAAGTTATTTTTAAAAGATTGTCTTATTCCTATTTTAATATCCATTGATGTTAGGGTCGTTAGGATTTTTGTCCTGGTCGATCTCAATATCTCCACCATCACCCCATCCTTTAACGTTTCCGCTGATCTGGATCTTCTCCAAACCAAAGACACCTATCTTTATATTATACAATAGACCTTTCTCGAAGCTTGCTTGCTCGCCCTCTTTCTTAGCTGGCATGATTTTGTATTCGGTCTTGTGCTCCTTCATCTGACCGTTAGGTCCGTCGGGGAATTCGTATGTGAGCGTCACTACGTACGACTCCTGCGGAGCTACGAGCAAGCCGGCACCGAGCTCAACGGATGCCTCGTCCATCTTCTCCTTTGTAGTAGGCACGTGTGTAACGCCTGGCACCACTTGGCTCTCGTTGTCCGCCCACTCGTCTTTCCACTTTACCTGATAGCCTTCATCTCTCAGCTTAGGTATAATCTTGCCATAGACATTATGCGTCTCTCCATTCTCATCGGTTTCCTTTTGGAACTCGCCAAGTTTCACCGCCTTTTGCAGCACATCAACCCCATTCTCGGGTTTGAACACGAGTTTACAGTCGTCAATGTTACGGCTTGCGACGGTGAGTGTGCCCTTTGTCAGCGTCATCACCGAAATATCCTTTATCACTACGTCCTTAGCCGACGAAGCACCTGGATAAGCAAAGAACTTCAGCATCGTAAGCTGATGCTTCATATTTACGACGGGGTGCACGTTGCGGTGTGCCGCAAATGTACTATAGTTACCAGGCGTGTTTAGTATCTTTTGCTTCTCCTCTTTGGTCAGACTGGCAGCCTTTTCGTAGATACCACCTTCGGCGAAGTCGGCTTCCGTAAGCGGAGTCTTGGCTGCGCCCACGAGCACGTCCTGATAGCCGTCGATTTCTATGTCGTAAGATATCTTATTCTGTTCGCGCTTATAGTTACTCAAATCAAGATCGTCTACGAAATAACCGAAGAAGTTGTAGCCCACATCCTGATAGCGAGAACTGTAATAGATGTCTTCAGGATAGTCTTTGGTGAGCACATTCATTGTGCCGATAAACTGGTCGGGCTCGAACTTGAACGGCATACCCAATTTGTACTCCGGTCCGTCGAGCAGACACGATGTGTTGTACTCGTCCTTGTTGCCTCCGCTCGCGTCTTTAGCATAGCGAGATCTCAACATAGAGGGTGCCTCCGTTAGCACTCCCTGTCCACCGTTTGGATCGGCATCGTTGTAAGCACGGAATGCGAAGATGTTGAACTTGGCATTCAAGTACTTTTCGCGATTGTATGCCACGGTCTCCATTGGTTCGAACGCACCCGTACCACGTGTGCCCACAGAGCCACGTGTGTCAGACACTACCGAGAAGTATGCCGGATTACTGGTATATAGCAAAATCGATGTCTTGTCGATGTTGACATCCTCATCGTTTGTTGGCGGTTTTTCCTGCGGTAGGTCCAAGTCTGGATAAGAGACATTGCACGACGCTGTGAGCAGCAGTGTTACTGCAGCTGTCAAGATGTTAACAATATGTTTCGTTCGTTTCATCTTATAGGTTATTTTTTAAATGTCGATATTTATATCGGAATCCGTTTGTATCCAACGATCGAGAGCGTCACCACCCTTGTCTATATTACCGACCGTTTTTCCATCAAGAAGTATTTCGGCACTGATGTTTATTGCTCCGTGTTCGCCATTGCGGTACACGTACTTGTTATCAGATGTCGTTTTCATCAGTTTTGCTTGGTTCAGAGTGTTGTAGAGGTTTATGATGCCTTGCCACTTCTGAGGGAAGGTATGTCCTGTTTTCGGGTTGTACACTTCTGTGTATATAACCACCTGCATTATACCAGGGCCGTATATCTTCTTGCGCACATCTGCTAAAGTCTCTCCGTAACCGCGCTGCACATTCACCACGCCCGTCACATTGATATTGCCGTGGCAAGCTATGCGCTTGTTCTCGTTAGTGTCGTTGCCATTGTCGTCTGGGTTGCTCGGCTTGATGTCGGTCTTAAACAGCATCTTACTTGTCTTCTTTATGTCGAGATAGCCTGTGTTCATCTTTATATAAGTAGGCACACCACTTATCTCTGCCCATACCTCCGTCACCTTAAACTGCACCTCGTCCGTATTCTTCACGATGTTGAAGTTGATGTCTATATTCTGCGAGAGTATCTTCGGTTTGAACTCGAAGGTTGTCTGACGGTCGGCGCGTACTCGTTGCACTACTGTTGAGTCGTAATAGAGTGGCTCCACATCGGGCTGTATGTACTTCGCATACGGGTTGAAGTCTTGCCAAGCTAATGGCTTGTTGAGCTTTGGGTCTTTTATGTCATACACCTTATAGCTCAAGCCTACGTTCTGCAACGGGTATTTGTTAGCATCCTTTTCGATGAACTGCTCAAGCTCCGAGTAGTCGATGGCTGGGTTGTCGAGCGGGAATGTCGCAAACTTGTAATAGCCGCGCGGAATCTTTACAGTCGGTGTAAACGGAATAGGTTTTGTCGGCTCGGTTGGCTCGGTTGGCTCGGTCGGCTCAGTCGGTTCAGTCGGTTCAGCCGGTTCAGCCGGCTCGTCTGCATAAGCCAAGAGAACTTGACGCTTTACAGACTCTACATTTTCAGTTTCTGTTGGTCCTGTAGCATCTGTGTTGCCACCGCCAGTGTTGTCACCAGTGTTATCGCCACCAGTGTTGTCACCCTCGTCCGGGTTTTCGTTTGGACGGTTTTCGGGTGTGATGGTCGTCTTACCGATGAGGCGCAGTGTGAGGTCGTCGGTGTTCACCTCTGCCACCTGCTTCCACTGTCCCACGACACGATAGCAGAGTACACCCATTCGTTTCGGCTTGTCCTCTGGCTTATTCCATGTATATGTGAAGTTGACATCGCCCGCATGTGGGTGATTTCTTTCACAAATCTCTACCTCAGTACATGAGGTGAGTGTTGCTCCAAGAAGGAGTGTGTATAATAACTTCTTACTATTCATCGCTTGCCTCCTTTCCTGGTTCAGCAGAAGGCTGATTCGTTGCCTGTTGAGATGTTGCCTGTTGAGATGTTGAGTTTTCTTCTGCAGTATTTTCACTTTCTGCAGGAATCTGTTGCTCCTCTGTAGGAGTTCCTCCCTCTGCAGGAGCCTCGCCCTCTACTGGGGTCTGCTCCCCAGCAGGCTCGGTGGTTCCGTTCGGTTCGGTAGCCTCGGCACCTTCGGTTGGCTCTGGTTTCTCTTCCGCCTTTTTGCCCTTATTTTTCTTTTCGGCTTTCAGGCGTTCCTTCTCCTTCTGAGCCTCAACAGCCTTCAGTCGGTCAGCCTCTGCCTGCTTGCGGTCAGCCTCTGCTTTCAGCTTAGCGTTCACTATGCGCATCGAGTCAGCCTTAGCACTATTGACAACAGCCGCAGAGTCGTAAACCTGCCAGAACTCCTTGTAGATAACAGACTCAACAGAATCTCTGTTATGCTTATTGATAGCATCAACAACGCGCTGGTTAGCGATACTGTCAATTCTGTACTGATATTGTGCATCGGCATCGTAACGCCAACGATATTTCTTCGTGATTGGATAGCTGCCAAATCGATATACGAATCCTACACGTGCCGCAGTGGGCATCGGGAACGGAACAACCTTCCACGAACCTTGCTTGGTGCGTGTGTAGCAGTTGTCGGCACGATTGTATATGAACTTCTCCGAGTTGACTGCTACGAAGCCTGCATCGAAGCCGAGGTCGAGGTCGAGGGTGTTACCTGTGCGGAAAGCGTAGAGAGGTTTTATTATACCGTATGTAATACCAGCCGACAATGCTTTGCCTTGATGTCCTTCTCTGCCAAACTTTATCGAGAAATCGCTGAACGACATGTACGCACCTCTATAATATGTAGTCTTCGGATGCTTCACCACATGGCGACGGCATGAGAAGAGACGGCCGATGAAGCCGGTATGCGCGGGTACCTTATTATTTATCTGACGGGTACGCCAATAGTTGCGGAAGTCGGCACGCACCTCCGTGATGTTATAAAAAACTCGGTTTTTGAATGTTGCTGGTGTATTCCACTTTGTCTTTAACGTAAGTCCAACAGCCCAGCGGTTCCAGTTGGTCGATTTCACATCGAATTCTACACCTAAATTAGGAGTCAGCAAAGTCCAATCGACAGCATTGGTACGCAGTGAGATACGCTCAGCAAATGTAAGCGTATCCACACCAGTCTTGCTCTCGAATATCTGAGCTTTGCCGATTTGCGGAAAAAGCACCGCAATTATCAAAAATATAGCGTAAAGCCAGTTTTTTGTTGCCTTAGTCACGTTGTTTTTATTGATGGTTTTAAAAATTGCCGTCTCGACAAGCTTTTAGCATGTCGAAAACCGCATTGATTTTCATTATAACAACTCTATTTCATCAATTATAACTAAAAAATAGTTATGTCACGGCTGCAAAGTTAAACTATTTTTTCAATTAAACCTGATTTTTAGACTTAATTTTTCACCTTACCCCTATTAATATTTTATTGCAGAAGCGCATTTACCCCCCCCCATTTCGTTGTGTCATAGGACGCAAAAACCCTCGTAAATACGGCATTTTCAACAAAAAGACGGGAGCATAACTCAATAATTGTTTTTTTTTTTGTACTTTTGCCTGTTGACAAGATTTTTGAACAAAAATAGACGCCTTGTACACTCGTTTACTCGTCTACTTGTCAACTTATCCACTCGTGTATTCGTTTACTCGTACACTTGTCAACTAAAAAAATAAAAAACATGGACGACGAGAAAAAAGACATCATGCCAAGCGATCACTCCGACTACAAACCTGTCAACCGTTTCGACGCTTCAGCAGTGCATCACCTCAGTGGTATGTACCAAAACTGGTTTCTGGATTACGCCTCATACGTAATCTTAGAGCGTGCCGTGCCTCATATCGAGGACGGTTTGAAGCCTGTGCAACGACGCATACTCCACTCGATGAAGCGCATGGACGACGGCCGTTTCAACAAGGTGGCTAACATCGTGGGACACACCATGCAGTTTCACCCTCACGGCGACGCTTCCATCGGCGACGCTCTTGTGCAGATGGGACAGAAGGACTTGCTCGTCGACTGTCAGGGCAACTGGGGCAACATCCTCACGGGCGACCGTGCGGCTGCACCGCGATACATCGAGGCACGACTCTCGAAGTTCGCGCTCGACGTGGTGTTCAACCCTAAGACCACCGATTGGCAGCTCTCCTACGACGGACGCAACAAGGAACCGATTACGCTGCCGGCGAAGTTCCCGCTTCTGTTAGCGCAGGGCGCGGAGGGCATTGCCGTGGGTCTGAGCTCGAAAATCCTGCCGCATAACCTCGTGGAGATATGCGATGCAGCCATCGCCTACCTGCGTGGCGAGGAGTTCCACCTCTACCCCGACTTCCCCACGGGCGGTTCTATCGACGTGGCGAAGTACAACGACGGACAGCGTGGCGGCACCGTAAAGGTGCGTGCGAAGATAGAGAAGCTCGACCAGAAGACTATCGTCATCCGCGAGATACCGTTCTCGAAGACCACGTCTACGCTCATCGACTCCATCCTGAAGGCTATCGAGAAGGGTAAGATAAAGGCGAAGAAGGTTGATGACAACACGGCTGCCGAGGTGGAGATACAGGTGCACTTGGCGCCGGGCGTATCGTCCGACAAGACGATCGACGCGCTCTACGCCTTCTCCGACTGCGAGATAAACATATCGCCCAACTGCTGCGTGATAGAGGACAACAAGCCGTGCTTCCTCACCGTGAGCGACGTGCTGCGCCACTCCACCGACTCCACCATGGGGCTGCTGCGCCGCGAGTTGCAGATACGCCAGTCGGAGCTGGAGGAGCAGCTGTTCTTCTCGTCGCTCGAGCGCATCTTCATCGAGGAGCGCATCTACAAGGAGAAGAAGTTCGAGCAGGCGAAGTCGCAGGACGAGGTGGTCAGCTTCATCGACTCGAAGCTGGAGCCGTTCAAGAACCAGGTGTTCCGCGTGCAGGACTTCGAGTACTCGTTCCACCGCGAAATAACACGCGACGACATACTGCGCCTGCTCGAGATAAAGATGCAGCGCATACTTAAATATAATAAGGATAAGGCAGACGAGCTGATAGTGCGCATCAAGGCGGAGCTGGCTGAGATAGAGTACGACCTTGCGCACATGACCGACGTGACGATACACTGGTTCGAGTTTCTGCGCGAGAAGTACGGCAAGGATCATCCGCGCCGCACCGAGATACGCAACTTCGACACCATCGAGGCTTCGAAGGTAGTGGAGGCGAACCAGAAGCTATACATCAACCGCGCCGAGGGATTCATCGGCACGGGTCTGAAGAAGGACGAGTTCGTGTGCAACTGCTCGGACATCGACGACATCATCGTGTTCTTCAAGGACGGTAAGTACAAGATGGTGCATGCTGCCGACAAGATATTCGTGGGCAAGAACATCCTGCACGTGCAGGTGTTCAAGAAGAACGACAAGCGCACTATATATAATGTGGTGTACCGCGACGGCAAGGCTGGCGCGGCATACATCAAGCGTTTCTTCGTACCGACGATGACTGCCGGTCGCGAGTACGACTGCACGCAGGGCACTGCCGGCTCACGCATACTCTACTTCACCGCCAACCCGAACGGCGAGGCGGAGGTGATAAAGGTGACATTGGAGGCGAACCCACGCCTGAAGCGCATCTTCATCGAGAAGGACTTCTCCGAAATCGCCATCAAGGGACGCGCCTCGAAGGGCAACCTGCTCACACGCAACCCTATCCACCGCATCGGACTGAAGAGTCACGGCCACTCCACGCTTGGTGGCAGAAAGGTGTGGTACGACCCGGACGTGAACCGACTCAACTACGACGAGCACGGACGACTCTTGGGCGAGTTCTTCGACGACGACTCTATACTCGTGGTGCTCGATGACGGCAACTTCTACATCTCTACATTCGACGCCAACAACCACTATGAGGACAACATAAAGCTCATCGAGAAGTGGGATCCTGACAAGGTGTGGACAGCAGCCCTGTTCGATGCCGACAACGCCAACAACCTCTACCTCAAACGCTTCCGCATGGAGGCGACGAAACGCTGGCAGAACTACATCGGCGAGAACTCGAAGAGCAAGCTACTGCTGCTCACCGACACGCCGTTCCCACGCATAGAGGTCGACTTCGCACCGACCACTGCGCCTGACGGCTCTGAGACGCAACGCCCGTCGTTGGAGATAGACGCGGAGGAGTTTATCGCCGTGAAGGGTTTCAAGGCGAAGGGCAAGCGTGTCACCACGTTCGACGTGCAGGGGGTGAAGGAGCTGGAACCAACACGCTTCCCCGAACCCGAAGCGGAGGAGGACGAGGAGGAAGCTGAAGAGGTGAACCTCGACCCTGATGCTGGCAAGAGTCAGCAGCAGGTGATTGACGAAATGACCGGACAACTTAATATTTTCACCGAGCATGAGGATCTGTAGTCTATTGCTCGCCATACTATGGTGTACCTCAGGGGGTGCAGTTTCCGGGGGTGCAGTTGTCTCAACTGCACCAGATTTCCTCTCAGGGGGTGCAGTTGTCCCAACTGCACCAGATTACTTCCCAGGGGGTGCAGTTGTCTCAACTGCACCAACCAAGCAACACGGAAGTATCCCAGAGGGGTGCAGTTGTCTCCGCTCGGCTTTGCCGCTTGCCAGAGCAAGAACTGCACCAGATTACTTAAATACAGATACGTCGGTGCAGTTGAGACAACTGCACCCCCTGAGGGAGAATGCTCTTATGTTGGGCATCGGCTACACCGACATCCTCGACACCTACCTCTCGCCGGAGAAATACCGCGGCACCGACCTGCGCTTCATGTCGCACACGCGCCGCGAGAAGGACTCCACCTGCCTCGTGCACCAATTGCTGCACGAGGGCTGCATCGCCACTGCCGACAACCGCTCGGGCAATGGGGGCGAGATAGGGGGCGGATACACCTTTGCCTACTCGCTGCTGCGCAAGTGGCAGATGCCCGTGGGCAGTTGTCATCTGCGACTGCTCGCCGGTGGCACCGCGGAGCTGAGCGTGGGCTTTCTGTATAACACACGGGGCAGCAACAACCCGGCACAGGCACGACTGGCACTGCAGCTGAAGCCTACCGTGGCCGCCGACTTCGACTTCCGACTGTTCCGCCGCCAACAACGACCGTTCACACTGCACTACGAGGCATCGGCTCCGCTCTGCGGTCTGATGTTCTCGCCCAACTACGGACAATCGTACTACGAGATTTTCTCACGTGGCAACTACGACCACAACTGCGTGCCTACGACTATCGCCTCCACGCCGTCGCTCCGACAGATGCTCACGCTAGACTTCCGTGCGCTGCACACCACGTGGCGCATCGGCTACCTCGGCGACTGGCGCCAGGCAAGCGTGAACAACCTCAAACAGCACACCTACACTCATGCTCTCGTCTTCGGCATCGTCAGACGCTTCCGCATCGAGAAACTGTAGTCGCCCACGGAGGACTCACTCTTCTGGTTGAGAAGTACCTCCCACAGAACGCACTCTTCTGGTTGAGAAACACCTCCCACAGAACGCACTCTTCTGGTTGAGAAACACCTCCCACAGAACGCACTCTTCTGGTTGAGAAACACCTCCCACAGAACGCACAGAACACACGGAACCTCCTGGCAGAGAAGTACCTCCCACAGATTGGCACAGATGCGCACAGATTAGGAGGGTATGGCATCCTGCCATACCCACGCTGCCTCCGGAATCCAGTAGTCTCAGCTCGACTTTACCGACTGTCAGAGCAAGAACTGCACCAACAAAACAAGCAGGGATAAATCCCACAGAATGCACGGAACACACAGAACCTTCTGGCAGAGAAGCACCTCCCACAGATTGGCACAGATGCGCACAGATTAGGAGGGTATGGCATCCTGCCATACCCACGCTGCCTCCGGAATCCAGTAGTCTCAGCTCGACTTTGCCGCCTGTCAGAGCAAGAACTGCACCAACAAAACAAACAGGGATATCGCCCACAGAACGCACGGAACACACGGAACCTTCTGGCAGAGAAGCACCTCCCACAGACCCCACGGAACACACAGAACCTTCTGGCAGAGAAGTACCTCCCACAGATTGGCACGGATGCGCACAGATTAGGAGGGTATGGCATCCTGCCATACCCACGCTGCCTCCGGAATCCAGTAGTCTCAGCTCGACTTTGCCGCCTGTCAGAGCAAGAACTGCACCAACAAAACAAACAGGGATATCGCCCACAGAACGCACGGAACATTTTGGCAGAGAAGCACCTCCCACAGAACACTCTCTAAGTTTATAGAAGAATGCGACGCAATAAAACTTCTGTGAATTCTGTGGGAGAACCAACGCAACAAAACTTCTGTGAATTCTGTGAATTCCGTGGGCGAATTAACGCAACCAAGCCATCTGTGCAAATCCGTGAATTCCGTGGGAGGACCGACGCAACAAAACTTCTGTGAATTCCGTGAATTCCGTGGGAGAACAGATGCAACCAAGCCATCTGTGCAAATCCGTGAAATCTGTGGGAGGACTTACGCAACCAAACTCCCATGAAACCTGTGGGAAGATGGCGATACTATCTCGGTTGGTGCAGCGGAGACCGCTGCACCCCCTTTAGAATGTTCAGAGGGCGGAGTGGGTATGGCAAGATGCCATACCCTCCTAAAGAATTATGACAGGATGCCACAACCTCCTAAAGAGTATAACAATAAAAACAAATGCGAATGAGAAGAATAATCACTATACTGTTTGCATCGCTACTGCTGCTGACCACAGCGTGCGTCGACGAAACGGAGTATGCCGACAATCCGCGCGGCAACTTCGAGGCTCTGTGGCGTGCCATCGACGAACACTACTGCTTCTTCGACTACAAGCACGAGCAGTACGGACTCGACTGGGACGAGGTGCACGAGCGATACAGCCGACAGATAGCCGACGACATGACGACGGGACAGCTGTTCGAGGTGTTAGGCAATATGCTCGGCGAGCTGCGCGACGGACACGCGAACATGTACTCGGCGTGGGACGTGGCACGCAACTGGTCGTGGCACGAGGACTACCCGTCGAACGTGAGCGACACGCTGCTCTCTAAGTATCTCGGCACCGACTATCGCATCGCTGCCGGACTGCGCTACCGCGTGCTCGACGACAACACGGGATACATACGCTGCGCTACCTTCGCATACAACTTCGGCGAGGGCAACCTCGACAATATAATGCTCTACCTCGCACCGTGCAACGGACTGATTGTCGACCTGCGCGACAACGGCGGCGGACAACTCACGGCTGCAGAACAGTTGGCGGCACGCTTCACCAACGAGCGACTGTTGGTGGGCTACATGCAGCACAAAACGGGAAAAGCGCACACGGCGTTCTCGGAGATGAAGAGCCAACACCTGAAGCCGTCGAAAGGCATCAGATGGCAGAAACGGGTGGTGGTGCTGACCAACCGCGCGGTGTATAGCGCAGCCAACGAGTTCGTGAAGTACATGCGCTGCTGCCCGAACGTGACCGTCGTGGGCGACCGCACAGGCGGTGGAGCGGGTATGCCCTACTCTACCGAACTGCCTAACGGCTGGAGCGTGCGCTTCTCTGCCTGCCCTATGTACGACAAGGATAAGAACTCAACGGAGTTCGGCATAGAGCCCGACCATAATGTCGCGTTGAAAGAAGCCGACTGGCTGCACGGTGAGGATACTATCATCGAGTTCGCACGCGAATTGCTCAGAAAGTAAAAAGGCAGAAGTGCCTTTTTACTCTTTTACTCTTAAATCTGGCTGCGTGGTATGGGCAAGATGCCCATACCTCCTACTTTTTTGCCCTTTTACTCTTTTATTTTTACTCTTACCAGTACTTGTTGCGGTAGTACTCCAGTACTCGCAGAGAGATTACTCCAGTTTAGCAGCGAGATTACTCCAGTACTGTGGTGAGATTACTCCAGTACTGCTGCGGTAGTACTCAAAAATGGTACGCTCAGGGGTGTGCAACAACGCTTTTTATAGCTGCATCGTGACCACTTCGGCGTTCGCCATGCGTGGCGTTTCGTTCATCGGTGTGCCGCTATGCACGCTTCTTATCGCCTTGTTCGTTATGCCGTGTCCCACGGCAAGCACGGTTTTTCCCTCATAATTATCCCTCACAAACTGCAGGAATGCTGCGGCACGCGCTCTCAGAGCGTCGAGCGACTCGATGTCGTCGGTCCACCGAGCATCCTTTAGGTCGGGGATGTATCTGCCTGTGAAGCTGCCCCAGTCGCGCTCGCGCAGCAGCTTTGTCTGCACGATGATGTCGGGCGACACACCGTGCGCAGCCGCCAGTATCACACATGTGTCGAAAGCGCGCTTAAGGTCGCTCGACACGAACACGTCGATAGGCGTGTCTTTCAGCTCGGCAGCGAGGGCGCGTGCCTGCCCGATGCCGTTCGGGGTCAGCTCGCCTTGAGTCTGCCCCTGCATAATCTGGCGCACATTGTCGACGGTCTCGCCGTGGCGCACAAGAAGAAGGGTTGTCATATCGTTGTTGTTACTTACTAAGCCGAACTAAGCCTTCTTAAGCCTTTCTAAGCCATTGCTAACTAAGACTTTTTAGGGCTTTCTTGGCCTTCTTGCTAAGCCTTCTTAAGCCTTAGCCGAAGTATCCTCAAGCCCTCCCCGACGGGGAGGGTTGGGAGGGGCCTTTTACTTTTAAAAGCACTTTCACCGCTTCGCCCACTGTCGGCACACCGCTCACCACCATTGAGCGTTTGCCGTTCACCTCCTTGAGGTTGCAGCGGCGTGCGTTGGCAGCGATGAAGTCGAGTGCCTTGCCGAAGGTGGCACTGCGGTAGTAGGCAGAGTTGGGGTTGCTGACGAACTGCATCTGCATACGTCCCTGTTTGAGTATTATCTTCTCGCAGCCGAGACTCTTGCCGTAGCGGCGCAGTGCCACCACCTGCAGCAGTTCCTCTCCCTCGTGCGGTATGGCACCGAAGCGGTCGATGAGTCGCTGGCGGTAAGCGTCGAGCTCGTCGTCGTTGTCGATGTTGTCGAGCTCGCGGTAGAGCAGCATACGCTCTGCGCTGCCCGGCACATAGGTATCGGGGAAGTACATCTCGAGGTCGCTCTCCACGGCGCAGTCCTCTACGAAGGCATCGCCTGTGAGGTTGTTGCCCTGCGCTATCTCCTCGGCGTACATATCGGCGAACTCGTCGTTCTTCAGTTCGGTGACCGCCTGGTTGAGTATCTTCTGATACGTCTCGTAGCCAAGGTCCTCCATAAATCCGCTCTGCTCGGCACCGAGCAGATTGCCCGCACCGCGGATGTCGAGGTCCTGCATGGCGAGGTTGAAGCCGCTGCCCAGTTCGGAGAAGTTCTCCAAAGCCTCCAGTCGGCGGCGTGCCTCGGAAGAGAGCACCGACTTAGGCGGCGCAAGCAGATAGCAGAACGCCTTGCGGTTGGAGCGACCCACGCGACCGCGCATCTGGTGGAGGTCGGAGAGTCCGAAGCGGTGGGCATCGTTGATGATGATGGTGTTGGCGTTGCTGATGTCGATGCCGTTCTCGACGATGGTCGTTGAGAGCAGCACATCGTAGTCGTAGTTCATAAAGCCGATGAGAATCTTCTCCAGCTCCTCGGGCGACATCTGTCCGTGTCCGATAGCCACACGCGCGTCGGGCACGTATTTCTTTATGAGCGCAGCAATCTCGGGCAGGTTGCTGATGCGGTCGTTCACGAAGAACACCTGTCCGTTGCGCGACATCTCGAAGTTGATGGCATCGGCTATTATCTCATGCCCGTACACGCCCAGCTCGGTCTGTACGGGGTAGCGGTTGGGCGGCGGCGTGCGCATGATGCTCATGTCGCGTGCGCCCATCAGCGAGAACTGGAGCGTGCGCGGTATCGGCGTAGCCGACATGGTGAGCGTGTCGACGTTGGTCTTCAGCGTGCGCAGCTTCTCCTTTGTAGAGACGCCGAACTTCTGTTCCTCGTCGATGATGAGCAGTCCGAGGTCGTGCCACTCCACAGCCTTTCCTATCAGCTTATGCGTGCCGACGAGTATGTCTATCTTGCCAGCCTTGAGGTCGGCAAGCACCTCGCGTGTCTGCTTCGCCGTGCGGGCACGCGAGAGGTAGTCGACACGCACCGGCATACCCTTCAGACGGTCTGAGAACGTCTTGTAGTGCTGGAAGGCGAGCACCGTTGTGGGCACGAGCACCGCCACCTGCTTCGAGTCGCACGCCGCCTTGAACGCTGCACGTATAGCCACCTCGGTCTTGCCGAAGCCCACGTCGCCACACACCAGGCGATCCATCGGTCGGGCTGACTCCATGTCCGCCTTCACGTCGTGCGTGGCACGCTGCTGGTCGGGCGTGTCCTCGTAGAGGAACGACGCCTCAAGCTCGTGCTGCAGATAGGAGTCGGCAGAATAGGCGAAGCCTTTCTCGTGGCGACGCTTGGCGTAGAGCTTGATGAGGTCGCGCGCAATGTCCTTGATGCGCTTCTTCGTGCGCTCCTTCAGCTTCTCCCATGCGCCGGTGCCGAGCGTGCTGAGTCGGGGCGGTTCGCCCGTGTCGCTGCGGCGGTACTTCGATATCTTGTAGAGCGAGTGGATAGACACGTCGACGATGTCGCCACGCTGATAGTAGAGGCGTATCATCTCCTGGTAGGAGTCGCCGACAGGCACGCGCACCAAGCCACCGAACTTGCCGATGCCGAAGTCGACGTGCACGATGAAGTCGCCGGGTTCCATCTCCTGCAGCTCCTTCATCGTGAGTGCCATCTTGCCCGTTCGGGCTGCGTCCGACTTCAGGTTGTACTTGTGGAAGCGGTCGAATATCTGATGGTCGGTGAAGAAGCACAGACGCAGGTCGTTGTCGGCGAAGCCCTCGTGCAGAGTGCGGTTGACGGGAGTGAAGGGGAGTGCTGAATGTTGAATGTTGAGGTGTTGAGAATTCCTGCGCATCTGTTGCAGCTCCTCACTGTCGAAAATATCGCGCAGGCGCTGCGTCTGTTTCTCCGAGTCGGCGAGGATGTAGAGCTGGTAGCCCTGCAGAAGATAATCGTCGAGGGTCCGGGTGAGCAGACTGAAGTTCTTGTGGAAGAGCGGTTGCGGCGAGATGTGGAACTCGATGGACACCTGCGGCGTGCCCGAAGGCTTTGCGCCGAACTCCACGAGGCGGAAGCGGCATATCTCCTCGCGGAAGCGCGTGGGCGACACGAGGTTATTCTCCTTGCGCATATCGCGCATTATCTGCTGCTGCTCCACTTCTGTAGCACCCTCCAAACGTTCGGCCATGGCTTGCTGCGAAAAGCCGTCGCTGTATATCTGCTCGATGGTAGAACAGAGATAGAGGCGGTCTTTCATCACGAGCAGCGCGTCGTCGGGCAGTAGCGACGTGAACGGCTGCTTCTCCTCGGTGAGCTGCGCCAGTTCGGGCACGATGCGCACCTGCTGCTTCGCGTCCTTCGAGAGCTGATCGGCTACCTCGAACGTGCGTATGGTGTCCACCTCGTCGCCGAAGAAGTCGATGCGGAACGGCAGCTCCGACGAGTAGGAATAGACATCGATGATGCTGCCACGCATTGCGAACTGACCAGGCTCGTAGACGTAGTCGACCTCCTTGAAGCCGAACTCGCGCATCTGGCGTCCGAGGTCGGCAAAGTCGATGATGTCGCCAACGGCGATGTTGATGGTGCGCTCGTCGAGGCGACGCTTCGACACGACAAGCTCGCTGAGTGCCTCGGGGCAGGTCACAACGTAGAGAGCTTCAGCAGCACTGTCTGCATTCTTGCCTGCGCCCTTGCCCGTTGATGCCTTCTGCGTGTCGACAGAGGTAAGAGCCGCGAGACGACTCAACGTCTCGGTGCGCAATATCTCGTTGGCTGCGTCGCGCTGTCCGTACTTCACCGCACGACGGTAGGACGACGGGAAGAAGAGCACGTCGTCGGTGCCGAGTATCTGCGTCAGGTCGTGATAGAAGTAGCCTGCCTCGTCGTTGTCTTGAAGGATGAAAACGGCAGTGAGAGTTTTGAGTTTTGAGTTTTGAGTTTTGAATTGTTGCGACGATTCGGCGCAATTTTGAGTTTTGGGTTTTGAGTTTTTCTTCCCGTTAAGTCGTTCGGCTACGGCGGAGAAAAACACAGGAGCCGATGAGGCAAGTAGTCCACTGAGGAATACGTGTCTCACCGACTCATCGCTGATAGCTTTCAAAAAAGCCCCGCACTGTGGCAGGGCTGTATAAATGTTGCTGATGTTTCTTATTTCCATAGGTCTGGTTAGTGCTTAAACCGTCTGTTGCGGACTTTTTGCTTTGTTGGTGCACTTGAGACAAGTGCACCCCCTTGAGATGCAGAAAAGCAGCTGATGCGGTCTTAAGCAATAGAGTTTTTTAGTGTTTCGCCTCAGGATACTTTCTGAACCAGCCGTCCCATCTGAGTCGCATCACGCCGAAGAACGCCTCGCCGAAGATACCACCGCTCATCTTGCTGACACCCTCGCGACGGTTGACGAAGATGACCGGCACCTCCTTTATCTTGTAGCCCATCTTGTAAGCCGTGAACTTCATCTCTATCTGGAAGCCGTAGCCCTTGAAGCGCACCTTGTCGAGGTCGATAGAAGAGAGCACGCAACGACGGTAGCACTTGAAGCCGGCTGTGGTGTCGTGCACCTTGAAGCCCGTAACCATACGCACGTACTTCGACGCGAAGTAGCTCATCAGCACGCGACCGATAGGCCAGTTGACAACGTTAACGCCGCTCACGTAGCGCGAGCCGATAGCCACGTCGTAGCCCTCGTCGTGACAAGCACTGTAGAGGCGTGGCAGGTCGTTGGGGTCGTGAGAGAAGTCGGCATCCATCTCGAAGATGTAGTCGTAGCCGTGCTCAAGCGCCCACTTGAAGCCTGTGATGTACGCCGTGCCAAGACCCAACTTGCCGCTGCGCTCGAGGATGAAGAGGCGGTCGCCGAACTCATCACTGATGAGGTGCTTCACGATGGCTGCAGTGCCGTCGGGACTACCGTCGTCGATGACGAGGATGTGGAAACACTTCTCAAGTGAGAACACCGCGCGTATGATCTTCTCGATGTTCTCCTTCTCGTTATATGTCGGTATGATTACTATACTATCGCTTTTGTTCATTGTTTTGCTATTGAATGGTTTTACATTGTCAACTCGTCAACTCGTAACTCGTCAACTAATATGCAAATATACTAAATGTATTCGATACGAGTGCCGCCGTAGCGTTAAAAAACGTGTTTTCGGGAGTTTTACTGGTCGGGGTTCTCCACAAAGCCCTGATATTGCTCCTCCAGTCCGCCCATCACCACCTTGTAGCTCTCCTGCTCAAGATACTTGATGTTGTCCGTACCCTTGCCAACAGGCAGTATCGGCTTGTGTATGGTGAGACGGAGCGGATGCCAAACGGCCCACTTCATATCGCGAGTGCGTGGCATGATGTCGAACGAGCCATTGATGGTGAGCGGCACAACGGGCAGTTCGATGTCGTCGGCGAGCATGAAGGCTCCGCGCTTGAATACGCCCATGTGTCCTGTGAACGAGCGTGCCCCCTCGGGGAACACCACGAGCGACATACCACCCTGCAGCGTCTGTCGGGCGCGGTCGTAGGTCTCGCGTATCTTGCTTGCGCCACGCTTGTCGACGAAGATGTGGTGAGCCGACTCGCACGCCTTGCCAACGAACGGCATCTGGCGTAGCTGGCGCTTCATCATCCACTTAAAGTTGCGCGAGAGGAAGCCGTAGATGAGGAAGATGTCGAACGCTCCCTGGTGGTTGGCTACGAACACATACGACTGTCCCTTCACAAGATTCTCGCGTCCCTCCACCTTCACCGGCAGCAGGAGTATGCGTATGATAAACTGCGCCCACCACTTACCGGGGTAGTAGCCCCAGAAGTGACCATTGCCTAAGGTGCAACCGATTGTAACCATCAAGCTGGTGATGAGGGTGTAGATAGCTATCAAGGGGAGTGCTATCAAGAGCTGGTATGTACGATATAGATATTTCATTGCTTGTTTTGTTTTTTTTGAGGTGGCGTTTAAGCCGAACTAAGCCTTCTTAGGCCTTCTTACTAAGCCGAACTAAGCCTTGCTAAGCCTTTTTAAGCCTTTGCCTAAACTTTTGCTAATTAAGCCCTCCCCGATGGGGAGGGTTGGGAGGGGCTTTTAACGTGATTTCCACAATCTCCGGTTTCATGTGGAAGCGGAACGGAAGGAAACCTCCCACGCCCGTAGACACAAAGAGGAAGCGTTTGCCCTCGCTATACAGTCCGGCATCCTCGCTGTTGACAAGACTTGTAGGTCGCCAGCCGAAGAGCGACAGCTGTCCGCCGTGGGTGTGTCCGCTCAGCGTTAGTTGCACTGTGCATTGTGGCAGTATGTGGCGGCGCCATGCCGACGGGTCGTGCTGCATCATAATGACGAACGATTCGGGCGATATGCCGTGCAGTGCCTTGCGATAGTCGGCTTTGCAGGGGAACGGCGGACGACCGTCGTTCTCCGTTCCGGCTATCACTATCGAGTCGGCTCCGCGACGCAAGATGCGACGCTCGTTGAGCAGCAAGTCCCAGTTGAGCGAAGCCTCGAACGAACGTGTCATACGCTCCATACTGCGCTTCTGCTCCGCCGTGGCTGTCTTCACATAGTCGGCGTAGTCGTGATTGCCAAGCACGGAGAATATGCCGTCGACCGGATGCAGATGAACCAGCGTGGGCGCATGACGCACCAACTCCTGTGGGCGCATATTCTGTAAGTCGCCGGTGAAGAGGATGGCATCGGGATGTAGCTCGTTCACCTGTGCCACCATGCGCTGAGCAAACTCCTGCTTCATAGAGCCGAGGTGCATGTCCGAGAGCTGCACGATGCGATAGCCGTCGAAGGCTTTCGGCAGACTGTCGAACTCGAGCGTTACGCGCTTCACGTGCAGCTGGTCGGGACCCACCATCGTACCCATGAACAGCACGTAGAACCAACCGAGCACAAGCACCAGTCCGATGTGGTTGCCCCAGTTGGTGCGCAACTTCAGCAGTCGCTTAACAGCCAGTCCGGCGAGCGACGACAAGGTGAAGAGCACCTTCGGCACGATGAGCAACCCGAGCATGAACAGATACACGTTGAAGAGCGTGAGGTTATCGGGCGCGAAGTTGCGCATCATCGAATAGGCTGCGGTACAGGCTATCATGGCGGCTCCCGGCACCCACCACAACAGACGCATCCATAGCGTCATGTCGAAGCGCCAGCGCAGATAGCGTCGGTATATGTACAGGTCGGGCAGCAGCGTGAGCAGCAGTATGAGTATTGATATCCTTGCAATCATTATGTTCCATTTTATGGCACGTTTTCTCGCCATGGCATAACTCGAGCAAGCTCGGTTCTGCTCATTTGGCTTAACGAAAACGTTCCTTATAAACTTGCGATAGTGTTGTTACAGAGTTTCCATCTATTTCAAAAACCTGCGTATGAGCTCCACGGGCAGTCCGCGACGGTGCGCATAGTCGCGCAACTGGTCTTCGCCGATGCGCCCCAACTCGAAGTAATGCGCCTTCGGGTGGGCGAACATCAGTCCGGACACCGATGCGTGGGGCTTCATGGCACCACTCTCGGTGAGTCGGATGCCAATCTGCTTGAGGTTGATGAGCCGGTCGATGAGGAAGTTGACACTCGTGTCGGGCATCGACGGATAGCCCACAGCCGGACGTATGCCTTGAAAATCCTCGCGCAGGAGTTCGGCTACAGACAGATTTTCGTCGGGTGCATATCCCCATAGCGAGCGACGTACCTCCATGTGAAGCACCTCCGCCGTAGCCTCAGCAAGTCGGTCGGCAAGCGTCTGCGCCAGCATACGCTGATAGTCGTCGGTAAGGAAGTCGTGCTCCAACGCCAGGTCGACCGTAGTGGCGAACACTCCTATGCGGTCTTTGATGCCCGTAGATAGCGGACGGATGAAGTCGGCAAGCGATAGGTTCGGCTCGCCCTCACGTGTGGGATGTTGCTGACGCAGCATAGGCAGCCGCACATCGTCAATGAGTATGTCGTCGCCGTCGCTGTTAGCCTCGAACAGGCCTACGGCAGCGTGTGTCTGGTAGCGCGTCTCCAAGCTGTCGAGCATCTGTTCTGCATCCGCCCGCATTCGGTCTTTAGCCTCCTGCGGCTTGCCCGAGAGCCCCCAGGCGAAGTAGAAGTAGAGCCAGTTGATGTACGGACGCAGGGTGGAAATGTTATAATCGGTGTATTGCAGCATCGTCGGTCTACTCTCTAAAGCGCACCGCCTCGCCACGGCTCGACGCATCGAACGCCCAGTTGTTATATATAATCTGTCCGTTGCACATCGTGGTGCGCACCTGCCACTGATAGGTATGGCCCTCCATTGGACTCCAGCCGCACTTGCTCTGTATCGTCTCCGGCGTTACGGTCCACGGAGCGTCGGGCTTCACGATGACGAGGTCTGCCTTGTAGCCCTTGCGCACAAAGCCACGCTTCGACACCTCGAAGAGCGTAGCTGGGTTGTGCGCCATCAGTGTGACGAGGCGCTCCATGCTGAGCACACCTTCGTCCACAAGTTCGAGCATTGTGACAAGCGAGAACTGCACCATAGGCATACCCGAAGCAGCGCGTGCACATCCGCCCTCCTTGTCCTTCAGCAGATGAGGTGCGTGGTCGGTGCCGACGGTTGTTATGCGTCCGTCGGTGAGAGCGTGGCGCAGTGCGTCGCGGTCGGCAGCGGTCTTGATGGCAGGGTTGCACTTTATGCGTGTGCCGAGGCGAGCGTAATCGTCCTTTGTGAATACGAGGTGAGCCACGACTGCCTCTGCCGTGATGCGTGGCGAAGAGCCGAACAGCTCAAGCTCGCGTGCTGTGGTCATGTGTGCCACATGCAGACGTGCACCTGTCTGCTCAGCGAGGTCTACGGCGCGCTTTGTCGACTCGTAACAGGCTTCTTCGGAGCGTATCTCAGGGTGGTGCTCAACGGCGGGGTCGTCGCCGTACTGCTCCTGTGCGTGCTTCATGTTGCGGTTGATGATGTCGGTGTCCTCGCAGTGAGCCATCAGTGGCAGTGTCGCCTTGCTGAACAGTTCGTGTAGCACGTCCTGTCTGTCTACGAGCATGTTGCCCGTAGACGAACCCATGAAGAGCTTTATGCCCGGCACGCGGTGTGGGTCGATACCGGTGACGCAGTCGATGTTGTCGTTTGTAGCTCCGATGAAGAAGCTGTAGTTGACGTGCGACTTTGTGGCTGCGTCCTCAAACTTAGCGTTGAGTGCTTCCTCGGTTGTGGTCTGTGGCTTGGTGTTCGGCATATCGAAGTAGGTGGTGACACCGCCGTAAGCCGCAGCACGACTCTCGGTCTCCATGTCCGCCTTCTCGGTCAGTCCGGGGTCGCGGAAGTGTACATGACAGTCGATCACTCCGGGCATAACAAAACACCCCGTGGCATCTACGATGCTGTCGTAGTCGCCACGAGGTGTTTCTGTACCTTCTATAATGTCTGTAATGGTGTCGCCGTCGACAACGACGGAGGCTACGCGCGTAGCTTCCTCGTTGACAAGCTTACCACCAAATACTAATGTTTTCATATTTCTTAGATATAGTTACTGATCGTTGTTAGCGTATGCTATTCGCTGGCAGCGGGCTGTGCCAGCTCGTTCGGTGTCGGTCCGTCGGGCATCGAAGGAACGGTAGCAGCACCGGCAGGCGCATTGTTCACTTCTTTCATGCCGTTCATAATGGCTTGGTTCTCCAGAGCCTTCTGATAGTAGTCCTTCACGTAGGGGTCGTTCTTGAACTTGTCGGTGGCTTTGCTCATGATATCCTCTATCCACGGTGTGAGTTCGGGATAGCGATAGCCGATGGTCATCATGAAGAATACGCCCGGACCAAGCACATTGTCGAAGTTCTCGGTGACGAATGTTGTGACGAGCTTGTCCTCTTCTGCCATGAGTCGCACTGCCTCGGCGTTGATGTGGCGTGTCACTGCCTCCATATCGCTGCCGTCCATGATGGCGCGGTCGTGAGTGTGCAGCAGTTCGGCTTCCTGATTTTTCAGCTGGTTGTACTTGTTGAAGAACTTAAAGAGCTCGTCGTTGAGCGGTGTGCCACTCACATTCTGCTGTGTGTTGTCGAGCTTTATAGTGATGTCGCCACTTTCGATTACGAGTGGCAGTATGCTCTCGTCGTCCATGAAGATATTGGCGAGGCGCACGGTGTCGAACGTTCCGCTGAACTGAAACTGTCCGTGTACGACATCGCAGGAGTCAATCTTCTTGAAGTCGTTATTGCTTAGCACCTTCAAGTAGAGCATACGACCATCGAGTGTGGACACGTTCGAGGAGCCTTGTATGTTGTACGAGCTGGAGCATGATGCCAATGCTATTATACAGAGTAAAGCGTAAAGTAGCTTCTTCATTATCTTGAGTTTTTATTGGGTTCTTATTGTTTTCTTATTGTCTGTCTGTGGCTGGAACATCGTCCTGCTCTTCACTGTCGGCTTCGTCCTCCACTGCGTCTTTCTTCAACTCCGATGCTATGCGGTGCATAGAGTACATCTCGAGTATGGCTGCAGCGAGCAACAGCAACACCCATTTGTTGTAAACTACGTTGAAGTAAGTGATGGTGTCGGCGAAGTAGTCCTTGAGCCACATGTTAGCACTGTCTACCATGAGCAGACCTGCCAATACGAAGAAGATGTCGGCAAAGGTCATTATCTTCTTGAGTCGCTTGATGGTGGGGTTATGTCCTTCGTATGCCTGGTTCACCTGCATCGCTGCAAACAGTAATGCTCCGACAAGGAATATCCAGCATACAATCTGCTGTGCGAACATAAAGACGAAGCAGCCAGCTCCTATCACCATTAATACGCCTCCGATGAGGAATAGCGCGCTTTGTATAGTATTAAGTTGTTTCATTGTAGTTTACTCTTTTGCTTTTTCAGGTTGGGGGTCGTCGCTAAGCACATAGATATCCTCGTCGTCAGCCTTCATAAAGTAGCGTTCGCGTGCTATCTTCTGAAACGCTTGCGGACCCTGGCGCATCTCCTTCAGCTTCTTCAGGTCGCTTTCGTTCTGCGCATTATACTTCGCTATTTCCTCCTCCAGGTCGCTGATTTGCATCTCGAGTTGGAAACGATGCAGGAAGCTATTCTCATCAACAAAGCCCACGGTGAGCACGCCGATGATTATGGTTATGGCATATTTATAATGGCTTATCAAAGCCAAAATGAGTTTCAAACGCCCCATTTTCGTTCTATATTATATATAATGTGTGAATATCGAAAGGCGCATCAACCCTTTATTGGCTCGCCTTTTCAGTGTTGCAAACTTACTACAAATTTTTCATATTCCGCCCGCTACGCACATTTTTTAGGGTTTATTATACAAACAAATTGTTTGAATATGCAAAATTTAGTTAACTTTGCACCCAGTTTATATAGTGTAGACTAAGGGGTGGCGGAATATTTGCCGTCTGAGAACATACCCTCAGAGCTGATCCGGATAATACCGGCGTAGCGATAAGGTACAGATACGAACGGTTTTCTTTATTTCAAAAGCCCTTATAGTCTTATTATTGGATAACAACATCAACTTTAAAAAAGATGAAGAAAATCATTGGAGTAGCCTTGGCTGCTGCGTGCACTTGCCCTTCGCAAGCTGCTGGCGAGCAGAACAAGCTCGACACTACCCGTGTGAACAACCTCAACGAGGTGGTAGTAAAGGCTGTAAGAGCCCCGAAGAGTTCACCATTTGCAGTAGAAAACATCAATAAGCCTGAGCTTGAGCGCTTCGCTACCTCTGGTAGAGAGCTGCCTATGCTCTTCGCTCGCACACCGGGCGTGCTTGCATGGAGCGAGAACGGCGTGGGTACTGGTACTGTTTATATGCGTATGCGTGGTGCAGCCGGTAGCCGCATTAACGTAACGGTAGACGGTGTACCTCTCAACTCGCCTGAGGACCAGTGCGTGTTCTGGGCAAATATGAACAGCTATGCAGCCCTCATGGGTAGCGCACAAATTCAGCGTGGCATCGGTTCATCAACCAACGGCGACGGAGCCTTCGGTGGTGCGGTGTCGCTTGCTACAGCTGCGCCGTCGCTGAAGCCAACCGTAGAGGTTACTGGCTCTTACGGTTCGTTCAACACATACCGCTTTGGCGGCAAGTTCTCAACGGGTCTGCTCTGGGATCATCTCGTACTCGACGGTGCTTACCACGAGACCAATACCGACGGATACATCCACGGCACAAGCGGACGCTCAGGTTCGTACTACGGCGGACTGACATGGTTCGGCGACCGCTTCAAGATTTCGTATAAGAACATCGGCAACTTCGAGCACACAGGTCAGGCATGGAACGGTGTGCCAGCATGTAACTACGACGGCGACACCGACCTCAAGGCATGGGGCATCAAGAGCTATAAGGATATGTGGAAGCATGGATTGGGCAAGTTCAACCCGCTCTACGAGTCGCTCAACATCCCGATGGATGACAACTGGGCACCCGATCCAAGTCAGCCACTTACAACAGAACGCTACAAGATGCGCGACGGCTCATACTGGGATCAGACTACTGACAACTTCGAGCAGAGCCACAACATCCTCAACTTCACATGGCAGCCTACCGACCGTTGGAGCCACTCCATAACGGCTCACTACACATACGGCTATGGCTACTATAACGAGTTCAAGCAGAACACAAAGTTGGCTTCTAAGTTTGGCATCAACGAGATGTACGTAAAGGACGGCGAACTGAAGCTCGTGAAGTCGGACGCTATACGCAAGAAAGGACTCACACAGAACAACTATGGCGCTCTCTACAACGTGAACTATAAGGATGCTCTGTGGGATGTTACGGGCGGTCTTAGTATGCAGCTCTTCCGTTGCAACCACTGGGGCAAGGTGACATACATCGCTGACAAGACTCTCGAAGAGAAGTACTTCACCAACGGTCGCTACAAGTACTACGACTCTGACGCAGATAAGAACGACTGGAGCTGGTTCTTCAAGGCTAACCGCAAGTTCGGCAAGGGTTGGAACTGGTTCCTCGATATGCAGATGCGCTATGTCAACTATCAGACCGACGGCATCAACGACCACTTCGAGCAGGGTGCCGACGGCAACTACAAGAACCAGAGCATCAACATCAACGAGAACTACTTCTTCGTTAACCCGAAGGCTGGCATCAGCTACGACGCTAACGGACATAAGGTTTACGCTTCTATCGCCTACGCCAACCGCGAGCCGGAGCGCAACAACTTCACCGACAACATCGGCTACGGCAATCCGTCGCCTGAGCGCCTGCTCGACATCGAGTGGGGTTATCAGTATCAGGGCGAGAACTGGTTCGCAGGTGTCAACTTCTACTACATGAAGTACGTCAACCAGTTCGTGATGACTGGTGAGAAGAGCGACATCGGCGAGGCACTGACACGCAACATCAAGGACTCTTATCGTCTCGGTGCTGAGCTGTCAGCAGGCTGGAGCCCACTCTCATGGCTCTCTGTAGAGGGTAACGCCGCGCTGAGCCGCAACCGTCTGCATAACTTCAAGGAGTGTGTCGAGAGCTGGGATGGTGCTGCCGTATGGAACACATACAAGAGCTCTACCATTGCTTTCTCGCCGTCGGCTATCCTCAACGGCTTCGTAGATGTTCACTTCGCTGGCTTCCGCGCCACATGGCACACCAACTTCGTCAGCAAGCAGTATCTCGACAACACCGAGAGTTCTGATCGCTCACTGCCCTGCTACTCGCAGACTAACGTGAACGCTTCGTACACATTCAACTTCGCGAAGCGTATGCTTGGCTTGAAGCAGATTGTGCTCGGTGCCGACTTCAATAATATCTTCAACCGTCACTATGCAGCTTCTGGCTACGTCTACTACGATTGGTACAACCAGGGTAAGCGCAACTCTACCGTGGCTTACATCCCAATGGCTGGTTTCAACTGCATGGGAACCGTAACACTGAAGTTCTAAAAAAGTTCCTCCCCATCCCTCCCCCGTCGGGGAGGGGCTGTTTTTTTTTGATAAAATGACAGATTTTCTCTCCACTCATTGGCTCGACATCGTCACAACAATCCTCGGGCTCATCTATCTCGTTCTCGAATACCGTGCGAGCATCGCGCTGTGGGTTGTAGGCATCGTGATGCCAGCCATGGACATTTACCTCTACTGGAGCCACGGTCTCTATGGTGATGCCGGCATGGCTGTCTACTACACGCTTGCCGCAATATACGGCTATGCCGTGTGGAAGTTCGGAGCGAAATGGAAGGCAATGATTAAACGCAAAGGCTCTGACAAGAAAGAAGGCGCAAGCGCGGTTAGCTCTGATAAGATAGAAGCTGCAAACGCGGTTAGCTCTGATAAGAAAGAAGGCGCAAGCGCGGTTAGCAGTTCTTCCGAAGATCTTCCTATAACGTTTTTTCCTCGCCGCCTCATCTTGCGCACGCTCGGTTTTTTCTTCCTTGCCTGGGCTGCCACATATTATGTCTTGGTGGCTTACACCAACAGTACGGTTCCCTTGCTCGATGCTTTCACCAACGCTCTGAGCTTCGTTGGCTTATGGGCATTGGCGCGCAAGTATGTTGAGCAGTGGCTCTTCTGGATAGCCGTCGACGTTGTATGCTGCTATCTGTACGTGGTCAAGGGCATACCGTTCAAGGCTGGGCTCTACGGGCTGTATGTGGTGATAGCGGTCATGGGATATTGGAAGTGGAAGGGGCTTGCGAAAAAGGCGAAGCCCATGTAACAAATAGAATGTCTAGAGCTTCTAGAATATCTAGAATTTCTAGAACATCTAGAAAGTCTAGAAAATCTAGAAAATATAGAGCATCTATATCTCCTCCCCCAGCAATTCCTTCAGCCTCTTTATCTCCTCTTCCTTTCCATAATACATCTTTAGCGCTCTTTGCTTTAGATTCTCAAAAGCAGCCTTCCACTTCGCAGCCTCCGCCTGCGCCTCAGCGAGGGCTTGCTTCAGACGTGGCAGCTCTGCCTCCAGCTGCTTCAAACGCTCGTCTTGCTGTTGGCGATATCCGGTGCGAGCGCGGTGCATACGCTCCTTTATGCCGCCCTCAGTGATAAACTCCTGCTCCAGTTTCTTCAAGAACGACATCATCATCCGGTCGATGAAGTGGCAGAGAGTGATGGCATAGTTGCACATCTGTTCGTCAGTCCACTGCGCGAAGAACGGCGCATAATCGGACAGGCGATTATGATAGCGACAATAGTTGAGCATATCAGCGTAGCGCGGTTCACCGCTAACAAAGAACTGTAGGTGACGCGACTTTATATAATCCTCAAAGTCCTCGCGCAACTCCTTCAGCGAAGCGCGAGCCACGTTGAGTAGCTTCAGTTGCATCTCCGTGGAGGCGACACCGTCCGCCAAGCCTTCCACGATATTTTGCTTACACGAACGTGCTGCCTGTATCACTTGGTCGCGCGTGCGATCTTTGTATAAATGTATAAAGCGCTCACAGAAGGCGAACGCAAGCTGATACATCACATCCGACTTCTGATAGAAATAAAGCGCATCCCAATTGGCTTGCGATTTCAGCACGTGCGGAGTATTCGAGGTTTCTGCCATAATAGAATAATAGATGAATAGTTTGATTTGATGCTGCAAATATAAAGAAAAAAGCAATAGAAAGTGCTTTTTATTGCGTACTTTTGCTTGCTCAAAACAAAGTGTACAGTTGACGGACAACCACTGCCAGATAAAAACATTATAACTATGTGCAACCAACCACACACTCCCAAAAGCTTTGCATCGCTACAGCCCGACAGCTTCGACGCGGTCGTCGTAGCCGGTGGCGACTTCCCCACTCATGCCGTGCCGCTCACGCTCGTCGAACAGGCACGGATGCTTGTGGCATGCGACTCGGCTGGCGAGGAGCTGATACGACGCGGATATATGCCGACGGCGATTATCGGCGATTGCGACTCGATGTCGCAGGAGTTCCTGACAGCGCACCGCGACATTATATATAAGGTGGAGGAGCAGGACTATAACGACCTTACGAAGGCGACGCGCTTCTGCGTGGAGCGTGGATGCCGCCGCATTGCTTACGTCGGAGCTACGGGCAAGCGCGAGGACCACACATTAGGCAACATATCGCTGCTCGACTTCTATCGTCGCGAGATGCACATCGCGGCGTTGATGGCTACCGACCACGGCGTGTTCCTTTCGGCTTCCGGCACAACGGAACTTGCCACCTTTGCCGGACAGCAAGTGAGCATCTTCAACCTCACGTGCTCGCACCTTGAGGGCGACGGTCTGCGCTGGCAGCCGTATGCGTTCGCAGCGATGTGGCAAGGCACGCTCAACGAGGCGACGGGCGAGAGCATCACGCTGCGTGGCGACGGCAGCTACATGGTGTACGGCGTGTACGAGTAGGTGAAAAACGTGCCTGCTTATTTTGTAATTTGCCGAGTTTATACTAACTTTGCACGCTCAAAACACCCCTTTCATCATTAACAATTTATATTTTTTATGTTCAAAAACAATTTCAACGCACGCCCTGTGGCATTGCATTTCAAGCACTTCACGCACCGCAGCTACGCTCTTTTCAGCTGCCTGGGTCGCGAGGTGCTCATCTGCACGCTCAGTGTGGCTACGCTCACCAACGCCAAGGCAGATGGCATCAGCACGAAGCCGGTAGCGTCGGCTCTGGCTCTCGACTCATTGAGCCGTGAGGAGGTGAAGCTCGACGAGGTGCTCGTAACGGGTTCGCGTGCTCCGCTCACTGCATTGCAGTCGGCAAAGATTGTGGCTGTCATTTCGCGCGACGACATTCAGCGTGCGGAAGCAGCGAGTGTCAACGACATTTTAAAGTTAGTCCCGGGCGTGGATGTCCGTCAGCGCGGGGGCTTTGGTGTACAGACGGACATCTCCATCAACGGCGGCACGTTCGACCAGATCACCATTCTATTGAATGGCATGAATATTTCGAGTGCACAGACGGGTCACAACGCTGCCGATTTTCCAGTTTCGCTTTCCGACATTGAGCGCATCGAGGTTCTCGAGGGTGCTTCGGCACGTGTGTTCGGTTCGTCGGCGTTCAGCGGTGCCATCAACATCGTAACGCGTGCCGATGCCGAGAGCAACGTGACGGTGGCTGCCGAGGGCGGTTCGTTCGGCACGTTCGGTGGCGACGCAAGCGTTAATCTTGCTACGGGTGCGGTGCGTCAGAAGCTGAGCGGTGGCTACACGCAGAGCGACGGAGGCACGGAGAACAGCGACTTCCGTCGTCGTCGCGCCTACTACACGGGCAGCTGGAAGTCGCGCTACGTAGACATGCAGTGGCAGGGCGGCTTCTCGTCGCAGGACTTCGGTGCGTCTACGTTCTACAGTGCGAAGTTCAAGAATCAGTTTGAGGCTACACGCCGTTTCCTGGCGTCGGCACAGGCGGAGATAAAGCCGTGGGCTGACGAGCGTTTCGTGCTTACGCCGATGGTCTACTGGCATAAGGATGTCGACCACTACCAGCTTATAAAGGGCAAGGAGGGTGCTGCTGCCGGCGAGAATTATCACCGTCTTGACACCTACGGCGGCTCGCTCAACGCTCATGCTTCGTGGCTGCTCGGCAAGACGGCGGCTGGCGTGGACGTGCGCCGCGAGCATATCCTCAGCACGGCGTACGGCGATATGCAGCCGGAGGACAAATGGGTGTCTATCAGCGGCACCGACCGCAAGTACAACCGTCTCGGCGAGCGCACCAATACGAGTCTATTCCTCGAGCATAACGTCATCGTGGGCGGCTTCACGCTGTCGGCTGGTTTGCTCGCCAACCGCAACACGGCGCTCGACGGCAAGTTCCGCCTCTACCCGGGTGTGGACGTGAGCTACCGCCCGAACGACGAGTGGAAGGTGTATGCTTCGTGGAACCGCGCGTTGCGCGTGCCTACGTACACCGACCTTTATACCAGCAACTCGGTGCAGCAGGGCGACATTGCGCTGCGTCCGGAGAAGAACGAGGCGTTCAAGGTGGGCACGCGCTACCGCACGCACGGCTTCGAGGCAGTGCTGAGCGGGTTCTACTCGAAGGGTACGGACATCATCGACTGGGTGTATCCTACGGCTGAGAGCAAGAAGTATCAGGCTATGAACATCGGTAAGCTCGACAACATGGGTTACTCCGTTGATGCTGCGCTGCACCTGCAGGAGTTGCTGCCTAAGTTCTTCATCACGCGCATAAAGGCTGGCTATGCGTTCATTCATCAGAAGCACTCTACCGACGGTGATGTCTTCGGTTCGCTCTACGCCTTAGAGTATCTGCGCCACAAGGCTACGCTGCAGTTGGATCATCGCATCTGGCGACAGCTCACGGCATCGTGGGCGCTGCGTTGGCAGGAGCGCATGAACGGTTATCATCCGTACACAAAGGTGGATGTGCGCTTGCAGTGGTCTGCGCCTACATACAATATATATGTAAAGGCTGACAATATCACAAACCACCACTACTACGACCTGGGCAACGTGAAGCAACCGGGCATCTGGGTAATGGCTGGTGCAAGCGTGAAACTCAAGTTCTAACGCTCCCACAGAATAGAGGGAACTGAAAACTCCCACAGATTCCACGGAATTCACGGAAGTACTTATAGAGAAAACTCCCACAGATTCCACGGATTTACACAGATGGGACTTATACAAAGAACTCCCACAGAATTCACAGAATTCACAGAAGCTTCTTAGGAGGGTATGGCATCCTTGCCATACCCACGCCTTCGGCATAATCCTCCCACAGATTTCACGGAATTCACGGAAGTATTTATAGAGAAAAAACTCCCACAGATTTCATGGAATTCACGGAAGTACTTATAGAGAAAAACTCCCACAGATTTCACGGAATTCACGGAAGTACTTATAGAGAAAAACTCCCACAGATTTCACGGAAGTACTTATAGAGAAAACTCCCACAGATTTCACAGATTTACACAGATGTATAGGATGAGGGCGTGTCAAAACTCCCAATATAAATAACTAAAAACTCGTTGTACGTTCTTATGTGGATGTACAACGAGTTTTTGTTTTTCTACAAAAAAGAGCCTTATAAACAATTTATATGGCGTTATATGGGTCAAA
>OCHM01000098.1_pt1 | contig 68168 bp, 52 predicted proteins | sample 1538901 | NCBI WGS metagenome assembly OCHM01 (sample SAMN04571734, study PRJEB22368) | human gut metagenome | biome: human gut; material: stool | host: Homo sapiens | place: Luxembourg | collected 2012-11-08 | reverse complement strand
TAAGCTTGCTTACAAATTGCCGAGTGCAGCTTATCTTCTGCAAAGATAATGCAAAAATCGCAATTTCACTCTATAGAAGGCATAAAAATAGAGATTTATGCCTTGTATGGAAGATATAAATCGCTAAAAATATGTAGTATATAGACTTTACTATAGAAAAAAGCAGGGAGATTTATTGCTTTTCGATGAGCTTTTGAGCTGTCGTGGTGAGATATGGTTGAATATCTGCGTAAGGAATGGTGAAGGTAGGCATGCCTGCAGCATAAGGACCTATCTCGTAAGGATTATACACAAACATGATGCCATGGTCGGTAAACAAAGGTGGACATTCTGGCAAAGGCAAAGAATAGATATGGTCGGGATTGAGGAACATATTCTTTAGTTCATCGTCAGACTTCACCTCGAAATACTCACGCAAGCCCTTGCGCATAAGCTCTTGAAAAGAGTCGTTAGCATAATTGCGAACTATCTCCCACCCCATGCGACGCATATCGCTCTTGCGGAAGGTTACACCCAAGAGGGCACTCGTGCCATGAGCGCCACCAAGATAGTTGTACATGGTATATTTGTAGGTGAAGAACTTGGAGTTGTCGGCAACCTTAGAAAAGGTGACATCCCACTCCATCTTCACTTCGTCGTCGCCTCTTGCCCGCTTTACTTCCTCATAATCAGTTTTGAGCTGCGACATAAGGTCGGCATGATAGTATTTCATAACAGCCTTAGGCGAAGTATAAGAGCCATCGTATTTTCCGCCAAGCATCTCGCTCATATATTCTGTTATAGCCTGCGAAGTTACGGAAAAAGTATCTACTGGATGCTGCATAGCTATGTCCACATGACCAAAGTCAGAAGTCACAGATATGCTGTCCTTTACCCATGTTTGCAATATGGAATCGCCAACAACATTGGTTAGGATATTTGGAATATTATCAAGCAACGTGCCCTTTGCAGTTTTTGGGTCGCACGATGATATCATAAAGGGAGCAACTGCAGCTATAGCTGGTAGAAATAATGTCTTTAGATGTTTCATAATCGTAAATATTATATATTCGATGGCAAATATAGCACAAAAAAGCGATTTATGCCTTATATAGAAGACATAAATCGCCAATATATATATTATATCCTAATATTATATATTATTGTATATAGAAATGCAAGCAAATATTTAACCCTCAAAGTCTATATGCAAGAGAGTATTTACTCAGCATAGTCTAATTACTCCCCTCTCTCGGGCTTTATTTTACTTCTTGCAAGGCATCCAAGGCTTGAGCTGCTTGAAGAAGTCGTTACCCTTGTCGTCAACGAGGATGAAAGCTGGGAAGTCTTCAACTGTGATCTTCCAGATAGCCTCCATGCCAAGCTCAGGATATTCTACACACTCGATGCTCTTGATAGAGCTCTGTGAGAGAACGGCAGCAACACCACCAATAGTTCCGAGATAGAAACCACCATGCTTCTTGCAAGCCTCGGTAACAACGTCGCCACGGTTGCCCTTAGCAATCATAACGAGCGATGCTCCATGATCCTGGAATTCGTCTACATAAGGGTCCATACGGTTGGCTGTGGTTGGTCCCATAGAGCCACAAGGATATCCCTCTGGAGTCTTAGCAGGTCCTGCATAGAGGATAGGATGATTCTTGAAGTATTCAGGCATTTCCTCACCAGCATCAAGGCGAGCCTTAAGCTTAGCGTGAGCGATGTCGCGAGCCACGATGATAGTACCCTTGAGGTTTACGCGTGTGCTAACAGGATATTTAGAGAGTTCTGCGCAAACAGCCTCGATACCCTTGTCGAGGTCGATTTCAACACCTGTAGAGCCTTCGCCTGGACGACGATACTCTTCTGGGATAAGTTCTGAAGGATTAGAATCCATCTTCTCGAGCCAGATACCATCCTTGTTAATCTTACCCTTGATATTGCGGTCGGCTGAGCAAGAAACACCCATACCGATAGGACAAGAAGCACCATGACGTGGGAGACGAACTACACGGATGTCGTGAGCAAAAGCCTTACCGCCAAACTGTGCACCAAGACCAATCTTGTGAGCCTCTTCCAAGAGTTTGTTCTCAAGGTCGATATCACGGAAAGCACGACCAGTCTCGTCGCCTGTTGTAGGCAGATTGTCGTAGTACTTGATGCTGGCGAGCTTTACTGTGAGGAGGTTCTTCTCGGCAGAAGTACCACCAATAACGAAAGCAATATGATATGGAGGGCAAGCAGCTGTACCAAGGCTCTTCATCTTTTCTACGAGGAATGGCAACAAAGTGCCCTCGTTCTGGATAGTAGCCTTTGTCATAGGATAGAAGTAGGTCTTGTTGGCAGAACCACCACCCTTGGCAACCATGATGAAACGATATTCAGCACCCTCTACAGCCTCGATGTCTATCTGTGCAGGAAGGTTGCAACGAGTGTTCACCTCGTCGTACATGTTGAGAGGAGCATTCTGCGAGTAGCGGAGGTTGTCTTGTGTATAGGTATTGTATACACCAAGCGAGAGAGCCTCTTCGTCTTCGAAGCCTGTCCACACCTGCTGACCCTTCTCGCCATGGATGATAGCGGTACCAGTATCCTGGCAGAATGGCAATACTCCCTTAGCAGCAGTCTCGGCATTGCGGAGGAACTGGAGAGCTACATACTTGTCGTTTTCGCTTACCTCAGGGTCGGTGAGGATAGCAGCAACCTGCTCGTTGTGAGCACGACGGAGCATAAACTCGCAATCGTGGAAAGCCTGCTGAGCAAGCAAGGTCAAAGCCTCTTTGCTGACTTTCAAAATCTCATGACCTTCGAAGTCGGCTGTGCTGACTCCTTCTTTAGAAAGCAGACGATATTCTGTATCGTCCTTGCCCATCTGAAACATTGGGGCATACTTAAATTCTGGTGTTTTAGCCATAGTTGTATATATATAATATATTAGTTAAAATCTATCGTTTACTCTTCGTAGTCGATTTCATGGTCGAGGTTGTCGATGAAGTTTCGGAACACTTCTTCTTCTACATCGCCCATAGCAAACTCCTTCTCTGCATCCTTTCTGATTTCGGCTATCCACGCACGACGAGCTGTAATATAGTCGACATGTATGCGCTCGGCATCAGCGAGGGTAAGCTCTGTGAGATTATAATAATCGAGAATCATGCGATAGGTCCACGCCCATTGATATTCGCGATAATTATTGTTTATTTCCACAAGGCGGTCGTTAATGGCTTGGATATCGCCAAGGGTACCATCCTTGATATCGTTGATTATACGCTCTTCCTCTGATGCTGGGAGCAGAAGTCCCGAGAGGTCGTGCCAATCGCCTACGCCTACATCCGAAGTTGGAGGAGTGAGCAGAGGATCTTTCTTTAGCACACGTTTTAGCACGGCACCCATATAAATTCTCAAAGCTATGTCATAGTATTTGATACCCTTGCGCAACGACGAGGCGTTGATGACATATTCGTGATAATTATATGTAGAGACATTATCACCCGAAGCAGAGCGAAGATTCTCGAGAATCTTCTTACCATTAAGGATTTCGCCTACCGAGAATGGCGATAGCCAATCGAAGTTAACGATGCTCTTCTGCGAACCTATTGGGCGCACATCGCGCTTAGGCCATTTGCGGATATCGCGATATAGACCCACGGTAGTGATATTGCGACCAGGCACCAAGAACATGGTGTCGCCACCTGCTATGAGATATGAGAATGGCAAGTTGCGAGTATTAGGATGGTGCATCAGTTTGCCGAAGCAGACTGAGAAGGTTCCGATAGTGGCAGGCATCAGCAGATAGGCTCCGCTGGCTGTCTTTGATCCACGCTCCAACACACCCCAATGCATAGGTCCCATCTTGTAGGCATGGTTGGAGAAGTTGGTGGCAGAACCTGCGTTATAGAACGAGAACATACCGCCGATAAGCAACGAGCTCTTGTGGTGGCTGGCTGTGAATGGTCCGCAGAAGGCTGCACAAGCCTCACCATTACTCATATAAGAGTTGGCAAAGAACAACGAGGCTGAAGCTGTGAAGCCATTGCTGAGCTGGCAAGCTTCGCCCACAAAGCAATCTTGTATCTTCACACTATTGATGATGCTCGAGCCATCTGAGATGATGGAGTTTTCGCATATCACACCTGTACCTATATATACTGATGCGTTAGGCGATGTGAGGATGGTGCAATCGCTAAGGCGTGAGGCGCCATCTATTTCGCAATCATCAAAGACTACAGTATTTGTTATCTCTTTAGTATTTACAATCTTCACTCGGTCGCCAATGACGCCTCGCTCGGGAGCTGTATCAGAAATCTGCTGACGAATAAGCTGACGAATCTCGCTCTTTAGTTCCTTGTCGGCAAAATGCTTCACCATAAAGGCTGCCAACTGACTATTTAGATCGCGGAACAAAACTACATTACCATCACCAACCTCGTTGAGAACTGAAATAAGGTTGCCTTCGCCAAAGGTAGCGCCATCTGTGGTCTCGATAGTTGAAACGTTGGCAATATGGCAATCTTCGCCAATAGTATAGTTGTTGATATAGTTGCCTATTTTCTCTATCAAGCAGTTGTCGCCAATAACTACGTTTCGCAATGTGGCATCGTTGATACCAGAATGCTTCACGAAGCCTTTGCTCACCTCTACATTTTTCTCGAAAGCACCAATGCGAATGTCGCCATATAGCATCACTCTGTGCATGAAGTTGGGGCGAAAATCTTCTGCCACCATTACCGAGGTCCAATCCTCCGCCCAACAATTGTTGGCTTCAAGGATATCTATCTCACGGTCTGTAATGTGTCTGTAGTCGTTCATTTATTCTAAGATTAGTCAATAGGATATAAAAAGTCGTTGTATGGATACTTCTGTACATGAAGCTCGCGAACTCTGGTATAAAGGGTGTTGCGGAGTTCTTCCACATTCATCTTCTCGCGTGCAGAGATGAAGATGCAGTTGTCGTTGAGCTTGGCCATCCATGTCTTCTCGAGCTCATCAAGTGTGATATTCTCCTTGGTGGCAGGAGTAAGGTCGTCGGGCTCTTTTTCTGTCCATGTGTAGTTGTCTATCTTGTTAAACACCATCACCTTAGGCTTGTCGGCACAACCGAGTTCCTTTAGGGTGTTGTCTACAACGTTTATCTGTTCCTCGAAGTCGGGATGTGAGATATCTACTACATGGAATAGCAAGTCGGCTTCGCGCACCTCGTCGAGTGTAGACTTAAACGACTCTACAAGGTCGGTAGGCAACTTGCGAATAAAACCTACGGTATCGGCAAGAAGGAATGGAAGATTGTCGACAACAACCTTACGCACGGTAGTATCCAAAGTGGCAAAGAGCTTATTCTCGGCAAACACCTCGCTCTTGGCAAGAAGGTTCATGATGGTAGACTTGCCAACATTGGTATATCCCACCAATGCCACACGAATCATTCTGCCACGATTCTTGCGCTGAGTGGCTGTCTGCTTCTCAATTTCCACAAGTCGCTGCTTGAGCAGAGTGATACGCTGAAGGATGATACGACGGTCCATCTCAAGCTGGGTTTCACCAGGACCACGCAAGCCCACACTACCCTTTCCTCCACCTGAGCCTGAACCACCTCCTTGGCGTTCCAAGTGGGTCCACAAGCGCTGCAAGCGTGGAAGCATATATCGATATTGCGCAAGTTCCACCTGGGTCTTGGCATTGGCGGTCTGCGCACGCATAGCAAAAATGTCGAGGATGAGAGATGTACGGTCTAATATCTTTACGCCAAGTTCGGCTTCGATATTTCGTATTTGCTTTGCCGACAACTCATCATCGAAAATTACCATACCAATCTCGCGTTCGTTGTCTTCCTCGTCTTTGATATATTGCTTTATCTCTTCGAGCTTACCTTTACCTACGTATGTAACCTGACTTGGTCCGGTAACTCTCTGCGTAAATCGCTTCACAGTTACTGCACCAGCAGTATCGGCAAGAAACTCTAATTCATCGAGATATTCCTTGGTTTTGGCCTCATCTTGCTCCTTGGTTATAAGTCCAACGAGTACGGCGGTCTCCGCCTTGGCCTCTGAAATTACGAATTCTTTCATCTATTATATATAATATGTATGCAAAAATAATAAGATTAAGTGGAATAACAAAGAAAAACGCGTATTTTCCATACATACAACGTAATGTTTACTGTAAACGTTTGCGTGGAAATATCGATAATAATTTGTTATTTATTTGATTTACATCAATAAATGCCCTACCTTTGCATCAGAATTAAGAAATAAGGATACATTAACTGATTTTCATAAGATCATAACTACATAGAAAACACAAACTGCTGAAACATTCAATGGAAAAAGTTCCGATGTGATATCGGGACTTTTTTGCGTTTTTATATACAAAGTTCCAATATTTTTTAATACCTTTGCAGCCGTTTTAACCAAAAACACATTTATGAACAAACAAATTTTTAACAAGCGCTCACCTATCCTGTTCAAGCATTTTAGCAGGAAAGGCTATGCCCTCTTCTCGTGCATCGGACGTGAAGTGTTGGTAGGAACGCTGAGCATCGCTACTTTGACTTACGCCAAAGCAGACGGCATCAGCACACGTACCGACTTCGCTTCCGACTCTCTTAGTCGTGAAGAGGTAAAGCTCGACGAAGTTATCGTCACAGGTTCTCGAGCGCCGCTGACTCAGCTGCAGTCAGCAAAGATCGTTGAGGTAATCACTCGCGACGATATTCATCGTGCGCAGGCTACAACCATCAACGACATTTTGAAATTAGCTACTGGCGTGGATGTTCGTCAGCGCGGTGGCTTTGGTGTACAGACGGACATTTCTATCAATGGCGGTACGTTCGACCAGATTACCATTCTTCTTAATGGGGTTGACATTTCCAACCCTCAGACTGGTCACAATGCTGCTGACTTCCCAGTTTCGTTACAAGACATCGAACGCATAGAGGTACTCGAAGGTGCTTCGGCAAGGGTGTTTGGCTCACAGGCTTTCAATGGTGCTATCAACATCGTGACAAAGCAGGCAGAGAATACTGGTGTGCGTATTAGCACAGAGGCAGGAAGCTTCGGCACATGGGGCGCCAATGGTAGTTTGTCGTTCTGCAACAAGAACTTCGGGTCTACACTCAGCGGTGGCTATCAGCAAAGTGATGGCGGCACCGAGAATAGCGACTTCAAGAAGCGACAGTTGTATTGGCAGGGCGGCTTAGGCAAGGAAGGTGCGAAACTGAATTGGCAAGCAGGATTGATTTCTAAAGATTATGGTGCCAGCACTTTCTATAGCGCACGTTTCAACAATCAATATGAGACTACTCGTAGATATATAGCTTCGATAAGTGGCGAGCTGAAGCCTATTGCAGGCTCTTCATTGACTTTGGCTCCTACCGTATATGGTCATCGCAACTACGACCACTACCAGCTAACACGCCATAAGACTGGTGCAAGCAATGGCGAAAACTATCACAGACTCGACGTCTATGGCGGTTCGCTTAATATCTATTTTTCGTCTATCTTAGGAAAGACTGCCGTTGGTGCCGACTTGCGACGCGAAAAGATATATAGTACTGCCTACGGAGATATGCTCGACGAGTCGGAATATAAAGATATTCATGGCTCTGACAGAAAGTATACAAGAATGGGCAAACGTACCACTTCTAACTTCTTCATCGAGCACAATGTTATCCTTGGTGGCTTCACCCTTTCTGCAGGTTTGCTTGCCAATAAGAATACTGGTATAGATAGCGACTATAAACTATATCCTGGTATCGATCTCAGCTATCGTCCTTCGGGAAACTGGAAGTTGTTTGCATCTTGGAATAAGGCGTTGCGTGTGCCTACTTACACCGACCTTTACACCAGCAACTCAGTACAGCAAGGCGACTTGAACCTAAAGCCTGAGAAGAATTCTACATTCAAGGTTGGTAGCCAATATCGTAGCAAATGGTTGGATGCTAATTTGTCGGCTTTCTACAGCAAGGGTACTGACATGATTGATTGGGTGTACGAAACTCAAGAGTCTACAAAATATCATGCACTAAATATTGGTGAGCTCAACAACATGGGATTCTCTGTAGAAACAACCATTAAGCTTAACAATCTGTTGTCTACAACTCCTCTTGAACGATTGAAGTTGGGCTATGCTTATATCGACCAAGACCACAAGACCGACCGTCAGATCTTTAAGTCGCTCTATGCTTTGGAGTATCTGCGCCATAAGTTTACATGTACCCTCGACCATCGCATCTGGCGACAGTTGCATGCAAGCTGGAGCCTAAGATGGCAGCAGCGCATGAATGGTTATCATCCATACACCAAGCTTGATGGTAAAATCATGTGGGATGCCAGCTCATATAATATATATGTAATGGCTGATAACATCACTTGCCACAGATACTATGACCTTGGAGGCGTAAAGCAACCTGGAATGTGGGTAATGGCAGGATTGACCATTAAAATCCAATAACAGTTTTTTAATAACACTATAAACCAAAAAGCCTCGCCTGATAGCAATATCCGGCGAGGCTAATTTGTTATAGCTATTTAGTATGATAAGTTATATCTCCTTATAATATGCTAAAAGACGCAATTATACGTAATCATACGTGATTACGCTTTTATCTTGAATGAGTTCTCAAGGCTTTGGATTTCTGCCAAGAACTCTTTATCTACCTTCAAGCGATTTTCCACCTGTGTGCAGCTATGGATAACAGTAGAATGGTCGCGATTGCCCACAAGCTTACCTATGCGGCTTGCTGGCATCTTGGTGTATTTCTGAGCAAGATACATCGAAACCTGACGAGCAACTACAAAGTCGCGCTTACGGCTCTTACCGCCAACAGCAGATGGTGACACATTAAAGTGGTTGCATACAGTCTCGATAATTTCATCGACAGTAAGTGGCTTGTCGTCAATCTTAACAGCTCGCTTAATCACTCTCTCAGCCAATCGCATATCAATATTGCTATTATATACAATAGAATATGCCATAAGCGAATTGATAACACCCTGCAAATCTCTTACGCTACCATTAGCAGTCTGCGAGATAAACTCGATGACATCGCGTGGAATATGCAAACCATCCTTGCGAATCTTGTTTTCGAGGATGTCTACACATAGCTGTGTGTTAGGCTTTTCGAGCTCTGCTATCAAACCACAAGAGAAACGAGTGAGCAAACGTTCAGGCATACCCTTAAGGTCGACAGGAGGACGGTCGGAAGCCAAGATTATTCGCTTACCATTACGGAACAGGTGGTCGAAGATATGGAAGAAAGTGTCCTGTGTCTTTGGCGCACTAATCCATTCCTGAATATCATCGACGATGAGCATGTCGATGGTCTGATAGAAACGAATAAAATCGTTGGTAGAATTCTGCAACACCGCATTGGTATACTGCACCTGGAACAATCTTGCGCTGATATACAGCACACGTTTCTGAGGATACAGCTGCTTAGTGCGCAAACCAATGGCGTTGACAAGATGAGTCTTACCACAACCCGATGGTCCATAGATGAACATAGGGTTGAATTGTGTGGTATTAGGATGCTCGGCTATTGACTGACCTACCGAACGTGGCAACTTATTGCTGGCACCTTCTATATAGTTGGCAAAAGAGAGGTGAGGGTTCAGTTGTGGGTCAATCTGCTGAGGTTGTGCAGCATCAAGCGGAGTTGGCGACTGATTAGCACGAGTGCGTGGCTTCTGTTCGATATCTGCAGGGTCAGACTCTATATCTTGTGATAGTTTATGTTCCTTATCTGTAACGACACGATAATTCAGGCGTATACCTTCGCAGAATGTGCGATGCAACACCTTTATAAGCAAATCTACATAGTTCTCCTCCAGGTACTCATACACAAATGGGCTGGGCACCTGTACCAACAAAGTCTTCTTAGATTCGTCGAACGATTCGAAGACTATTGGTCTAAACCATGTATCGTATTGCTGCTGGCTAACGTTCTCGCGGATGAGCGCAAGAGCATTGTCCCAACGAGCATCAGGACTTGCTTTCATCTATAAAGTTTAGTTGTATTATGATATCGTCAAAAGACTAATTCACACTTTTCAGCCTGCAAATGTACCACTATTTTTCCAAATAAGCAAATATCGCAAATGTTCACCTCATAGTATAAACACCTCGTAAATGGTTATAACTGTGGACTTTAGCATCGTTTTCGCACACATAAAGTGTCTTTTAGCCTATTATTTCACTTAACCTTCTGATAATTAAAGTTTTAAGCTACACAAAGTCCACAATCTTAAAATATAGTGAAACATTATGCTTTTCGATGTAATCTCTTTATTATAAGGAGTGTTTCAAAACAATTAAAACTTGTGAAACATTATGGCTTTATATTTAGACAAAATTTAATTAAGGAGTTATTCAGATGTTTAAGAATAAAAGGAGTTAGAGATCTCTAACTCCTTTAACTTCTAAATAAGCAATACTTATTTATCTTTTCTGCCAAATACCGAGAAGTGAACATATCTCTTTGGATGTGCCTTAAGGTCGATAAGGAGAGAGTCGGCACTACCCATAGTAGATGTGAGATTGTGATAAAGCGAAGGATCGTTTATCAAGAGTCCCAACGAACCATCCTTGCTATTCAGCTTATCTGTTACAGTCTGCACATTGTCGAGAGTCTGATTAACCTTAGACATAGTTCCTGCAACATCCACAGCTGCAAGATTTGCTGTGAGTGTCTCAGTATTGTCAAGCACATTGTTTGCCTTGTTTATCATGGTAGGCATATTCTTGTTCAAGCCTGCCATCATGGTGTTGAGTTCCTTAGTTGTAACAGTAAGGTTGGATGTTATGGTCTGCACATTAGCCATAGACTGACGGATGGCAGGATCGGCAAGAATAGCATTGAGGCTCGACATAATGGAATCGAGCTTAGGCAACATTTTTTCTACTGCAGGAATCATAGCCTGAAGCTTACCCATAGCACCTTCGTTGATCGCTCCCTGGATGGTATCACCAGGCATCACACGCTCACGAGGGTTGTTGGCAAGCAGAAGGTTCATCTTTACATTTCCCATAAGGTCGGTAACGATTTCTGCAGAGCTACCCTTAGGAATACGCAGATTGTTGTCTACATCAAAGCCTACCACTACGTCGCCATTATTAGCATAGTCGTATTTAATGGTCTTCACAACTCCTATCTTATATCCATCTGCAAAGATAGGATTCGAAGCCGACAGTCCGCTAATATCCTTAAACCTCACATAGTAGGTATGGTCGGTAGAAAACACAGACATACCCTTGAGAAAGTTCATTCCAAAGAACAATACTATTATACCAGCTATAGCCACAAGAGCTATACGTACTTCCTTAGTAAAAAATTTCATGTCACCTATTGTTTTTAAATTCTCGTATCGCCTCGTTGACATTCATCTTTGCTCCATTCTTGAAAGCTATGATGAAAGCTTCGGGGAACTTATCCAATATTTGTTTTCTTAATCTGTAAATCTCGTTATAGTTTGCCGACTCGCCAACAGTATATTTACAATATCCTGCTTCTTGATAGAAGTCGTAGTCGGTAAGTCCTTTCAGATGTGGGTCGCCATTCTTCAGCTTTCTGCTTGAGACCAAAATCTGAACTTTGAATACAGGCTTGTTGGCAGCAACAGCAGCCTTAGGCTCTACCTTTACTACCTTTGGTTCTGCTTTCACCACCTGTGGCTTTACCTTATTATTATCGTTATTCTTCTCCCTAACATCTACATTCTGCACCTTTGAAGCTGAATCTTGCTTATGTAACACGACTTTTTCTTCATCAAACTTTGATTTGCCACGCTTTTTAGTTCTTGGAGCAGGAGTATCTTCAAACATCTGGTCAGGAGTGCGATAAGGCACATTCACTATCTTGTCGTATCTTCCTCTGTATGCATTAAAAGCATTCATGATTCCACGACTGTATAATGTCACAGATTCAGGATTGTTGAGAAAACGTTCCTCGTCGGCAGTAGAGATAAAGCCAAGTTCTATCAAGCATCCAGGCATCGACGAGAGTCGGAGCACGGCAAGATTGGCTTGATGAGCTCCACCATCTATTCTGCCCGTAACAGCACATACATTTCGCTGAAGCAATTTTGCGAGGTTCACACTCTGCTCCATATTTCTGTCCTGCACAAACTCAAACATAATATTGCTCTCTGGCGAATCAGGGTCGAATCCCTGATAGCTCTGCTTATAGTTGTCCTCAAGCAATATCACGGAGTTCTCGCGCTTTGCCACCTCAAGGTTGGTAGACATTCCGTTTCCGCTACTACCCTTTCCCAAGGTGTAAGTCTGAAAACCGCGAGCTATCTTTCTGCCTGGCATAGCATTGATGTGTATAGACATAAAGAGGTCGGCCTTAGCACGATTGGCGATGGCAGCACGCTCCTTCAACTCCACAAACACATCTGTCTTGCGAGTATATATCACTCTCACATCTGGGCATTCTCTTTCTACCAGTTTGCCAAAAGCAAGGGCATACTTCAATGTAAGGTCTTTTTCTTTCGATATTGCACCACATGCTCCATCATCTCTGCCACCATGACCAGCATCGATTACGAGAGTGAACGACTTGTTAGCAGCATTTACTACTACTGCAAATACCAACAGCAAGATGGTACAGAATAGACTTTTCTTACACATTATATTATAATATTTTGCAAAAGTAAGGAAATTATATTAGAAAACCACAAAGGATGGTTAAGTTTTATCATTTATTAAGTGAAGTTCCACACCTGCTCCCTTACAATCAGCACCAAAAGGAGGGTTTAGCTTGGTTAGCTTTATATTGATAGAGGTTATGGAAGTAAACTTGCGCGACAATCTGTCGCCAATACGATATGCAACTCTTTCGAGCAACTGGCTTGGCACACCCATCTCTTGGTCTACTATCTTATAGACCTCGGCATAGTTGAGGGTATCATCAACATTATCAGACACCATAGCCAACGACACATCATAACCTATTTTTATATCAATGGTATAGTCGTTGCCAGTTAAACGCTCCTGCGGCATCACACCATGGAAGGCATGAAACCGCAGGTCGTCAAGATATATATAGCTTTCGTTCAAAATCATTATTTAGAAATTAATTATCCACATCTACTTGCACCGCAATTCTTACATATCAGGCATCCCTCTTGGTAAACGAGAGTCTCTTGTCCGCATTGTGGGCATTTCATGCCTTTTGCCTCTGTGCCATCAACGACATACTTCTTCAAGGCACGCTCCACACCATTCTTCCATGTGTTGATGCTCTCGCTTTGTAGCTGCAACGAGCCAACGAGCTTTATGACATGGTCGATAGGCATACGATAGCGCAACACTCCAGAGATGAGCTTTGCATAGTTCCAATATTCTGGATTAAACTTGCCACTCAAGCCTTCAACGGTAGTCTTGTAGCCACGCTTGTTTTGGAACTGGAAGTCGTAGCGACGAGTGCCATCTTCGTTAATGGTCTTGATAATCTTACCCTTGGTAACGCTCTTTGGTAGCATGATGCCTTCTTCGTCGTCTTGCAAACCTGTGAATATCTCGTAAGGATAACCATCGAGCAAACCTACGAATGCCACCCACTTCTCTTTATTATTCTGGAAACGAACCACATCGCACTCCAATTCCTTAGGGCGAACCTCGGTAACCTCAGGATGCTTGCAAATATGTTGGTTTTCTACTGTTGGAGTTTCTTCGGCTGTCTTTTCTTTCTTATCTTTCTTAGAAACAGAAATCATCACACCCGAACGGCTACCATCACGATATATAGTACATCCCTTGCAGCCTGAGCGCCAAGCCTCAACATATAGTTTGTTTACAAGTTCCTCGTCTACCTCGTTTGGCAAGTTTACGGTTACGCTTATCGAATGGTCTACCCATTTCTGAATAGCTCCCTGCATACGCACCTTCATCAGCCAGTCTACATCGTTGGCTGTAGCTTTATAATAAGGCGACTTCTCTACCAGCTGATCTATCTCCTCCTTGGTGTATCTTTTTTCGGTATCGATACCGTTCACCTTCATCCACTCTTGGAACTTCTTATGATAAACGATATATTCCTCAAACGAGTCGCCAACTTCGTCAACAAAGTCTACATGCACATTAGTATCATTAGGATTAACCTTTCGTCTGCGCAAGTATACAGGCATGAATACAGGCTCTATACCACTTGTGGTTTGAGTCATAAGGCTCGTTGTGCCTGTAGGAGCAATAGTCAGACAAGCAATATTTCGGCGACCATACTTCACCATGTCGGCATACAACTCAGCATCTGCATCCTTCAAGCGATTGATGAAAGGATTGTTAACCTCGCGGTTGGCATCGTAAATCTCGAATGCGCCACGCTCTTGAGCCATAGTAACAGAAGAACGATAAGCGTTCAATGCCAATGTCTTGTGAACAGAAACCGAGAAATCGGTAGCCTGCTGTGTGCCATATCTCAGTCCGAGGGCTGCAAGCATATCACCTTCGGCAGTAATGCCAACGCCTGTACGACGACCCATACCGCTCTTCTTCTTTATCTTCTCCCAAAGATGATATTCTGCCCCCTTAACCTCGTCAGATTGTGGATCTTGCTTTATCTTCTCCAATATAAGGTCTATCTTCTCCATTTCAAGGTCCACGATATCGTCCATCAGTCGCTGTGCAAGCTGCACATGCTTAGCAAACTTATCGAAATCGAAAGATGCCTCTGGAGTAAATGGATTATTTACATAGCTATAGAGGTTGACGCTGAGCAAACGGCAAGAGTCGTAAGGGCACAATGGAATCTCGCCACATGGATTTGTGCTCACAGTACGGAAGCCAAGGTCGGCATAGCAGTCTGGTATGCTCTCTCTGATGATGGTATCCCAGAACAACACTCCTGGTTCTGCACTCTTCCATGCGTTGTGCACTATCTTTTGCCAAAGGTCGTGGGCAGAAATCTCCTTCTTTACCTTTGGATTATCTGAATCTATAGGAAACTGCTGCACATAAGGCTTGTTGTCGACAGCTGCCTGCATAAAGGCATCGTCAATCTTCACCGAAACGTTAGCGCCTGTCACTTTTCCTTCAGTCATCTTAGCATCTATGAAAGCCTCGCTATCTGGATGCTTAATGCTTACGCTGAGCATCAACGCACCACGACGACCATCCTGTGCAACCTCGCGGGTGGAATTGCTATAGCGCTCCATGAATGGAACCAAACCTGTAGAAGTCAACGCAGAATTGTTCACAGGCGAACCTTTCGGACGTATGTGGCTAAGGTCATGACCTACTCCACCACGACGCTTCATCAGCTGCACCTGCTCTTCGTCAATACGCATGATAGCACCATAAGAGTCGGCATCGCCATCAAGACCAATAACGAAGCAGTTGCTAAGGCTGGCTACCTGATGATGGTTGCCAATACCTGTCATAGGACTACCAGCAGGAATAATATATCTGAAATGATCGAGCAACTCGAATATCTGCTCCTTAGAAAGAGGGTTTGGATATTTCTGCTCAATGCGGGCTATCTCATTAGCAATACGCCAATGCATATCCTTAGGCGAGCGCTCAAAGATTGTTCCAAAACTATCTTTCATGGCATACTTGTTGACCCATACTCGAGCAGCAAGTTCATCGCCATCAAAGTATTGTAACGAAGCTTGATAAGCTTCCTCATAGGTAAAAGTTTGTTTTGATTCCATTGTTCAGTAAAATAACGATGGCAAAGTTATACATAATTTCTTTAATAGAGAAATAATAAAACGGAAAACTTCCTTCTCCGTTTTTGAAATAGAGTTATCCAAAACGGATAACTTTCGCAATGCAACATTTATAGGTCGTTTCTATAAAAATAAACTTTGCCTTCGTAGAATTTCTCATTTTTATAATGTACCTTTGCAACGTCATCGGTGCATTTAGCTTTGCAATAAAGATAGAGTTTACACCTTAATTATATATATAGACATAAATACACCTTAATTATATATATCACATTATGAAGAATATCAATACCCGTAGAAGTATACGCAAATATTCCGATAAGGAAGTGAGCGAAAAACTATTAAATCGTCTGTTTGCCGAGGCTTCTCGCACACAGACCATGGGCAACATGCAGCTATATAGCGCTGTTGTTACCCGCTCTGAAGAGGTTAAAGAACAGTTGTCGCCTGCTCACTTCAATCAGCCTATGGTGAAGCAAGCACCTGTGGTTATCACTATCTGTGCCGACTTCCGTCGCTCCACCGACTGGTGTTTGCAGCGTAATGCCGACCCAGGCTACGACAACTTTCTGTCGTTTATGAATGCTGCTACCGACGCCCTACTCTTCACTCAGACATTCTGCAATCTTGCAGAAGAAGAAGGTTTGGGACTATGTTTCCTTGGCACCACAGTTTACATGCCTCAGATGATTATCGACACTCTGCATCTGCCTAAGCTTGTGATGCCTGTAGCCACACTTACCGTTGGTTGGCCTGCCGAAGAGCCAGCACTCACCGACCGCTTGTCTACAGCAGCCTTCGTACACCAAGAGACCTACCACGAATATACTCCAGAGGCTATAGACGAATATTATGCAGAGAAAGAGGCGCTGTCTGAGAACCAAGAGTTCGTAAAGATAAACCATAAGCAGACCCTCGCACAGATATTCACCGACATCCGCTATACTCGCAAAGACAACGAGGCTATGTCTGCCGGCTTCATCGAAGCCCTAAAGCATCAAGGCTTCTTGCCTACTGATGAAGAATAAGAGAGAATCTTCCATTTCTCTACTATAGAGAGCAATTCTATTCCCCTATTCTATTCAACTTTTATATTCAACTATCGCAAACACTTTTTTGCGATAGTTGAATAATATACTTCCTAACCTTCTTTAAAACTACAGCAAAGAATTACGCAATTAACTATCTCTTTCGTTCAACAAAGGCTGAACGGTCGTAGAAGTTAACTTACTTTGCATTTTATATCAATATACTTCACCGTTCAGCCCAGGCTGAACGAAAGAGCAATATAATTAGCTGCTGATTGGCAACTATTATAAATGATCATATCAACTATTATAAATTAATTAATCAACTATTACAAACAAAGAAATAAGCCAACACTATATCCTGCACCACCTATTTATAAGCAGTCCACGAAATGCATAGTATGCACAAATAGAATTAGAGTTTTGCATATAACAAAAAGGATAGCGATACTGGCAGCGAAGAATAATGATAGCTACAGCTGATTAACAGCTATACAGCTATACAACAACATAACACAAAAGATAATCCCCGTCATAGGCGGGGATTTTTTATATTGGTATACAGAAAAAGGGTCATTAGCACTATCTACTAATGACCCTTTATATTTAAAGTTATAGCTTCTGTTTACTCTGCAGCTTCAGTTTCTACAGCACGGAAGTTTACGAGGTCTTCGGCTGTGAAGTTCTTGATATAAGAATGGTGAGCAGCACACTCAGCCTCAGCATGGCGGAGGTATACATTGATACTCTTCTTGAAAAGCTCTGGAGCATGTGTTGCATCGTCGAGCAAGAGCAAAGACATGATGATGTCGCCAGTCATCTCGTAGAGACGGCGAGCGAGGAAGTCTTGTACTTCCTGGTTGTTCTGCTCCTTAACATAGTTGAGCGCATCCTCGTAGAGGTCGATGAGCTTGGCAATACGCTCGCGCATATGAGTAGCGCAATCGCAGATAGGACGCTCCATCATCTCCTTCATTATAGAGAGGTAGGTACCATTGGTGATGTAGCGGATAGCTGCAACAACCTGAAGCTGTGTGGTACCTTCGTAGATAGAGAAGATACGAGCATCACGATACAAACGCTGACACTTATACTCCATGATGAAACCAGAACCACCATGAATCTGGATGGCATCGTAAGCATTCTGGTTAGCATACTCAGAGTTCATACCCTTAGCCAATGGAGTGAACGCATCAGCAAGACGAGTATACTTTTTCTGCTCTGCACGCTCTTCTGGAGTAAGCTTGCGCTCACGAGCGATATCGTCAAGAGCCTTGTAGATGTCTACATAGCGAGCTGTCTGATAAAGGATGCTACGACCTGCGTCGAGCTTAGCCTTCATACGAGAAAGCATATCGTAAACAGCAGGGAACTCAACGATAGCTGTATCAAACTGCTTACGCTCTTTAGCGTATGCAAGACCTTCGTTGTAAGCAGCCTGACTAACACCTACTGACTGTGCAGCGATACCAAGACGTGCACCATTCATAAGAGCCATCACATACTTGATAAGTCCCATACGTGTGTTACCACAGAGTTCGCACTTTGCATTCTTGTAAACAAGCTCGCAGGTAGGTGAACCATGAATACCGAGCTTATGCTCTATGTGACGAACTGTTACGCCGCCATCACGCTTATCGTAGATAAACATAGAGAGTCCACGACCATCGTGGGTGCCTTCCTCTGAACGAGCAAGTACGAGGTGAATATCAGAGTCGCCATTGGTGATAAAACGCTTAACACCATTCAAGCGCCAGCAGTTGTTCTCTTCGTCGAAGGTAGCCTTGAGCATAACACGCTGAAGGTCGGAACCTGCATCTGGCTCGGTAAGGTCCATAGACATAGTCTCGCCAGCACAAACACGTGGAATGTACTTCTGGCGCTGCTCCTCAGAACCAAACTCATAGAGAGTCTCGATACAATCCTGCAACGACCAGATATTCTGGAAACCAGCATCAGCAGTTGAAACAATCTCAGAAGCCATTGAATATGGAGTGATAGGCATATTCAAGCCACCATAACGGCGTGGCATAGAGATACCCCAAAGACCAGCCTTGCGAGTAGCGTCAAGGTTGTCGAATGTCTTTGAAGCGTAGACCATGCGTCCGTCTACGAGGTGTGGACCTTCGAGGTCTACATCTTCTGAATTAGGCTCAATGATATTAGCTGCTATATCGCCAGTAATATCGAGCACTCGCTTATAATTCTCTATTGCGTCATCAAAGTCAACAGGTGCATCCTCAAACTGATCTTTGTCAGCAAAGTTGCGCTCCTTAAGCTCTACGATGCGCTTCATCTCAGGATGATTCAAATAGAAATCAAACTCTGGATGATCTGAATAGTAATTTGCCATTATTAAAACTATATAGCCGGGGTGAGGCTTATTTATTATTCTGTTTATAATACTTTATCAGCTTTGGAACAACTTCCTCGACATTGCCAACGATTACATAGTCGGCAATCTTGTTGATAGGAGCCTCAGGGTCGTTGTTTACTGAGATGATGATACCTGAATCCTGCATACCTGCGATATGCTGAATCTGACCGCTGATACCACAAGCAATATATACCTTTGGATGAACGGTGACACCTGTCTGACCAATCTGACGATCGTGGTCGAGCCATCCTGCATCAACAGCAGCACGAGAGCCACCAACCTCACCATGCAGGACCTTAGCCAACTGGAACAACTGGTCGAAGCCCTCCTTAGAACCTACACCATATCCACCAGCTACGACGATAGGAGCACCCTTGAGGTTGTGCTTAGCAGCCTCAACATGGTGATCGAGAACCTTTACTACATAAGCCTCTGGAGAAACATACTTTGAAACCTCTGGATATACAGTCTCGTTCTTAGCGTTACCTTCGTAGATAGCCTTCTGCATAACACCCGAACGAACGGTTGCCATCTGTGGACGATGCTCAGGGTTAACGATAGTCGCAACGATGTTACCACCAAAAGCAGGACGAATCTGATACAAAAGGTTATCGTAAGTCTTACCGCTCTTCTTGTCTTCGTAAGAACCAATCTCAAGTTCTGTACAGTCAGCTGTCAAACCGCTTGTAAGAGATGAAGAAACACGAGGACCAAGGTCGCGACCGATAACGGTAGCACCCATAAGACAAATCTGTGGCTGCTCTTCCTTGAAGAGGTTTACCAAGATGTCGGTATGAGGAGCCGAGGTATAAGGGAACAAGCCCTCACCATCGAAAACGAAAAGTTTGTCTACACCATAAAGAAGAATCTGCTCTTCCACATTACCCTTGATGCCTGTACCTGCAACAATAGCGTGAAGCTCTACACCAAGTTCATTGGCCAACTTGCGGCCCTTTGTCAAAAGTTCCTGAGAAACCTCCTGCACCTGAGTGCCCTCGATTTCGCAATAAACAAATACGTTATTCATAATCTAAGATTAGCCAATGATTTTTTCGTTCAACAATTCTTTTACCAAATCCTCGATGTCTGCATCGCTACCTGTAAGAGTCTTGCTCTCCTTAGCCTGGAAAACAATATTCTTAACAGCCTTTACCTTGGTAGGTGAACCACTCAAACCGCACTGCTGTGGGTCGCCATCAACATCGGCAACCATCCACTGAGTGAGTGTGAGATAAGGACGCTCAGCATAGAGTTCCTTGTAAGGCATATCCTCTGTGCGCTCCATAGGAGCTGTAGCACGCTTGTACTTCATCACCAACTTGGCATTGCAAGGACGGCAAGGAGCTGCGCTACCATTTACAGTAACGAGAACAGGCATTGGAACTTCAACAGTCTCTGCACCACCATCTATCAAACGACGAATAGTGAGCTTGCCATCTTCGCACTTCTCAATATTCTCAGCATATGTTACCTGGTTTAAGCCAAGCTTCTGAGCAACCTGAGGACCTACCTGAGCAGTATCACCATCAATAGCCTGACGACCACCAATAACGACATCAACATCTCCGATCTTCTTAATGGCAGTAGCCAAAGCATAAGAAGTGGCAAGTGTATCGGCTCCAGCAAAGAGTCTGTCTGTTAACAACCATCCAGTATCTGCACCACGATAAAGGCCTTGGCGAATAACCTCAGCAGCACGTGGAGGACCCATTGTCAGGATACCAACTGTAGAACCGGGATTCTGCTCCTTTAGGCGAAGAGCCTGCTCAAGAGCATTCAAGTCTTCTGGATTGAAGATTGCAGGCAAAGCAGCACGATTGACAGTACCTTCGGCAGTCATCGCATCTTTTCCTACATTACGTGTGTCTGGTACTTGCTTGGCAAGTACAACAATTTTCAAACTCATTTCTTATAATATAATATATTATTACCTTCTTAGATTAATTTGTTTTTAGTTGCTTGCAAATTTACACGTTTTTTACTTTCAAACCAAATAAAATACACAAAAAGCAGATATTCGTGCGCAAATCATAACTTATGTGCAGTCATTTTTACCATATTATGATAGCTTGTTTGAAAAAAAATGTGTAAGTTTGCACATATTTTATATATAAACACTAATAACTACCAAAAAACAATGAAAAAATTATTATCTGCTATTGCAATTCTCACAGCAACAACAGGTGCATGGGCTCAGAATTTTGATAATCTGCCTGACCCTGTAGAAGATGTAAACAAAGTTATAGACAACACTCCCGACTCTATAGCTAAAGCTTTGATGTCGAGACCAGAACCTGGTTCTACTCGCAAAGGCAACAACCCTGTATTGTTCCTCGTTGGCAACTCTACTATGCGCAACGGTACCAAGGGCGATGGCTCTAACGGACAATGGGGATGGGGATTCTATGCAAGCAAATATTTCAATGCCAACAAGATTTCGGTAGAGAACCAAGCACTTGGCGGTATGAGCACCCGCACATTCTATAATAAGCTTTGGCCTATGGTAAGAACAGCCTTGAAGCCAGGCGACTGGGTGATAATCTCTATTGGTCATAACGACAATGGTCCTTACAACGAAGGTCGAGCAAGAGCGGTGATTCCCGGAGTTGGCAATGACTCGCTGAATGTTACTATCAAGGAAACAGGAGAAAAGGAAACTGTATACACCTATGGTGGATACCTAAGAAAATATATTGCTGAATGTAGAGCTAAGGGTGCAAACCCTATCTTGATGTCGCTTACTCCTCGTGATGCATACGATGAGAAGACTGGTAAGATAGTAAGAAAGCCTCAGACAGAATGGGCTGCTTATGTAGCTGCAGAAGAGGGAGTGCCTTTCGTTGACCTTAACGAGATATCAGGAGCAAAGCTTGACGGATTTAGCAAATGGAAAGAGAAGTATCATTTCTTTGGCGACCATATCCACACAAGTGCATGGGGAGCTGAGATGAATGCTCGCTCTGCAGCCGAAGGTATTGCTGCAAGCCATAACCCTGACCTCAAGCCATTGCAGAATATGCTTATGGGTGTTGAGCTTCCTGTGGTTGATGTGAAGAGAGAGAAGGGTAAGCCTGTAGTATTCATTACTGGCGACTCTACCGTAAAGAACAAAGATAAGGATAAAGACGACATGTGGGGATGGGGCTCGCAGGCAGGAACCATCTTCGATGCAAAGAAAGTGACATGGGTTAACGAGGCTATGGCAGGAAGAAGCACACGTAGCTATATCCGCGAGGGCCGTTGGGAGAAAATCTACAACACCTTGCAGCCAGGCGACTTTGTACTCTTACAGTTCGGACACAACGACATCTGCCCTATCAACGACAAGAAGGAAAGAGGCGTCATACCAGGAACTGCCGACACATGCCATGTATACAAGATGGAGAAGGATGGCAGATTTGAAGTTGTATACAGCTTCGGATGGTATCTGAAAAAGATGATTGACGACTGCCGAGAGAAGGGTGCTACTCCTATTCTCGTATCTCTAACTCCACGCAACGAATGGCCTAACGGAAAGATAGAACGCAGAAATGGCTCTTATGGAAAATGGTATCGCGAGATAGTTGCAGAGACAGGTGTTGACTTCCTTGACTTGCACAATATCTCTGCCGACTTCCTTGACAAGAAGTTTGCAAGCAAGAGCGAAGAGAAGAGTAAGAAAGCTGCTTCTAAATATTTCAAGAAAGACCATACACACAACTCACTCATAGGAGCAAGAATGAATGCACAGAGCATCGCCAAGGGCTTGAGAGCTATTCATAGCAAACTGGCTGATGGACTGAAGAAATAAAAACAAGAATGATAGATAGACTAACTGTAGAAAAGATAAAAGACGCGGCAAACATCGTAGATGTGGTATCGGAGTTCGTGACGCTGAAAAAGTCGGGAGCTAACTACAAAGGACTTTGCCCGTTTCATAATGAGAAGACACCATCGTTTATGGTGTCGCCAGCACGCGGCACTTGCCATTGCTTCGGCTGTGGCAAGGGTGGCAATGCTATCAGCTTCATTATGGAACATGAGCAGATGACTTACCCAGAAGCACTGAGATGGCTTGCCAAGAAATACAATATCGAAATACAAGAACGTGAGCTGTCGGCTGAGGAGAAAGCTGAGCAGACAGCTCGCGAGTCTATGTTTATCATTAACGAATGGACGGCATCATACTTCGAGAAACTATTGCACGAACATCCCGATGGTCAAGCTATAGGATTGCAATACTTTAGGTCGCGTGGTTTCCGCGACGACATCATAAAGAAGTTTCGCCTTGGCTTCGACATCAACGACCGCTTTGCATTGGCAGCAACAGCCACAAAGGAGAAATACAATCCGGAATATCTTCTGAAGGTTGGACTCTGCTATAAGAACGACCATGGTGAACTCATCGACCGCTTTGCAGGAAGAGTGATGTTTCCATGGGTAGGCGTAAGTGGAAAGATTGTAGCTTTCGGAGGTAGAAAACTTGATGCTGCAACAAAGGGTGTACAACAGAAATATGTAAACTCGCCCGACTCTGAAATATATCATAAAGACAGAGAGCTATATGGTATTTACCAAGGTAAGAAGGCTATAGCCAAAGAAGACTGTGTGTATATGGTGGAAGGCTACACAGACGTGCTGTCGCTACATCAATGTGGTATAGAAAATGTTGTTGCCAACTCTGGTACGGCATTATCAATACACCAGATACACACTCTTCATCGCTTTACTTCTAACATCGTTTTGCTCTACGATGGTGATGCAGCAGGTATCCATGCAGCTATGCGAGGTACAGACATGCTGCTATCTGAAGGTATGAATCTAAAGGTGTTGTTGCTACCAGACAACGACGACCCTGACAGTTTTGCACGTAAGCATACTGCTGATGAGTTTAGAGCTTATATCAAAGAGCATCAGACTGACTTTATTGAGTTTAAGACAAAGCTGTTGCTACAAAACGAAACCGACCCACAGAAACGTGCCGACGGCATAGGCTCTATAGTAAACAGCATATCGCTAATACCAAACCAGATATTGCGCGATACATATATACACACTTGCGCTCAGCGACTTCTAATAAGCGAAAATACTCTGATCAATCAGATGAACAAGTATATTCGCGACCGCAAAGAGGCTGGCAAGACTACTCAGCAAGCAGAACAACAACAAGCAGAAAGTCCAACACCACAGCCTCAGCAACCGACATTGCAAAGCAACTCTGAGATGATGAAAAGTCATGAGAGCAAGGTGGAATGGATGCTGATACAGATGATGGTTAGACATGGAGAATACATTGTATTGCAGAATGTGGAGACTGAGAATGGTGAGACTATGAATGTGAACATAGCGCAATACATATATTATAATCTCAGTTCCGACAACCTACAGTTTAAAAGTGAGATATTCAACAAGATGCTAACAGAGGCTTTGAACGAATCAACATCGCCCGACTTCAATGCCATGACTTATTTCGTTCATCATCCTGACATAAACATATCAAGGATAGCTGCTGCAATGAGCGAAGATAGATATCATCTTTCAGAGAAAGCTCATATAACTGCAGATATCAATGAAGAAGAAAGAAGGCGCAGAGAAGAAGGTGAAAGGGAAGCTCTGCTAAGCCAAACCACCCATCTGCTTCTTGACTTCAGAATGGACTATGTGGAACAGCATCTGAAAGAATTGCAGCAACATATTGCAGCAAGTGCAAGAGATCTCAACGCATTAAGGGGATTGATGCAAGAGTTTAAGGATATGCAAGAGATAAGAAACAACCTTGCAAAACAACTCGGCAGCAATGTGATAGTATAAACAGGAACACAAGCCAACATAAATATAATAAAGGATACAACTATGTACTATATAAAGAAAACATTAGAGATTTCGGCAAGCCATAGCTTGACTCTCTCTTACGAAAGTAAATGCACTAATCTGCATGGTCACAACTGGATAATAACAGTTTATTGCAAAGCAAAGGAACTGAATGCCGACGGCATGGTGGTGGACTTCACCATCATAAAAAAGCAGATTCAGGATGTTCTCGACCACGCAAACCTAAACGAGGTGTTGCCATTCAATCCTACAGCTGAGAATATAGCACGTTGGATTACTGAGCAGATACCTTGTTGCTATAAGACCATGGTGAAGGAAAGCGAGGGTAATGTTGCTATGTATGCTGTTGATGACAATGACCTATTATAATATATAATAAGGTATGGAAAAATATAGAATTAACGAGATTTTCTATTCTCTGCAGGGTGAAGGACACAACACAGGACGAGCAGCTGTCTTTGTTCGTTTCTCTGGTTGCAACCTTAAATGTCCATTTTGCGATACTGACTTCACAAAGTATCAGGAGACGTCGGCACAAGATATCATCGACAGCATGAAAGCTCTTATTGGCGATGTTAGCACAATGCCTATGGTGGTATTGACAGGCGGCGAACCTACCTTGCAAGTTGACGAATCGTTGATAGATGCTATTCATAAAAATGGGTTCTCGTTTGTGGCAATGGAGTCTAATGGTACTGCCTTACCACCAAATAACCTTGATTGGCTCACGGTATCGCCAAAGGGCAAGGTGATGGTGAAGACTTGCAACGAGCTGAAATGTATCTATGACGAAAAGGGTTTGTTGGCATATCCAGAAGGTTTAGAAGCAGAATATAAATATGTGCAACCTTGCGATGTGGGAGATAAGGAGCAAAACGCTTCTATCATGGCAAAGGCAATAGCTTTTGTAGAGAGCCATCCCGAATGGAGACTATCGCTGCAAACTCATAAGATGATAGGTTTTAAATAATAAGCATATGATATATATCCATTGGCTATTTCTATTAGTCTACACCTTAGTGATAGCAATTGCTATGCTAAAGGTGTTGATGGACAACCGACAGCCTGCTAAGACGTTGGCATGGCTATTGGTATTGTCGTTTTTGCCAATGGTGGGTATCGTATTATACTTCTTCTTCGGACAAAACACACGCAAGGAGAAACTGATAAGCAAACATAGCATGGACCAGCTTACAAAGCGATCTATGCTTGAGTTTGCAGAACAAAAGGACATCGTATATCCAGAGCAATGCCAACAGCTGATAACTCTCTTCTATAATCAAAGTACGGCGTATCCTTTCAAAGACAACGAAGTAGACATTTTTACTACAGGCCACGACTTCTTCCTTGCTTTGCTACAAGAAATAGGCAAAGCAAAGAAACACATACATATTGAATTTTATATCTTTGAAGAAGATCCATTGGGTTCTCTCATAGCTGACGCCTTGATAGACAAGGCAAGAGAGGGTGTAGAGGTGAGAGTGATATATGACGATGTGGGCAATTGGAATGTTCGTAATAGTTTCTATGAACGTATGCGCGATGAGGGCATAAATATTCACTCCTTTATGCCTGTGAAGTTTCCTGCTTTTACCAGTAAGGTGAACTATCGCAACCACCGTAAGCTATGCGTTATAGATGGCAAAACAGGATTCATCGGAGGAATGAATATTGCCATCAGATATATAAAAGGCTCTAAAGGAATGAAGTGGCGAGACACTCACTTGATGGTGCGTGGAAATATTGTTTATGCCACACAGAAGGCATTCCTTGTGGACTGGTATTTCGTTGACCGCACTCTTATCACCAATCGCAAATACTACCCTACTCCATCTTCTAACATCTCTAACGACTGTTTGGCTCAAGTAGTGACAAGCAGTCCGATAGCTCTATGGCCTGATATCATGCAAGGATATGTACGCATACTGCTTGAAGCAAAGAAGTATGTGTATATAGAATCACCATACTTCTTGCCTACTGATCAGATATTATTTGCTATGCGTACGGCTGCATTGACAGGCGTTGACGTAAGACTCATTATCCCTAAGAAGACAGACTCGAAGATTGTGCAATGGGCGAGTCGCTCGTATATTTCTGAGATATTAGAGGCAGGCATAAGAGTCTATCTATACACACCAGGCTTCAATCATACTAAACTATTGGTGTGCGATGATATTATCTCTACATGCGGTTCTACGAATGTTGACTTCCGAAGTTTTGAGAACAATTTCGAGAGCAACATCTTCTTCTATCAGCAAGAGATGGCATTGCGCATGAAAGAGGTATTCTTGAACGATATGGAGCTATGTGAAGAAAAAAATATAGCCTTCAACTATGGACATAATGCCACAGTTAAAGGCTACAGAAAGATTAATCTATTCTTTATTCGATTATGGGAGTCGCTGACTCGTCTGCTGAGTCCGCTTCTTTAGTTTCCTCGTTATTCAAAGTCCCAGCTCTGAATATCGAGAAGTTTACAGAGCCGTATGTGCGATGATCTATGAACATAGGGTGATTAGTGAAATCGTTTTTCTTGCCATGTTCCAAAACAAATATTCCACCTTCCTTTAGCAGTTGCTTGCCAAATATCAAATCAGGTATAGCATCTATCTTGTCTAATGCGTATGGAGGGTCAGCAAAGATGAAATCAAACTGCTGACGACATGACTTCACAAATCTGAATACATCACCTTTGATAAGGATATTGTTGTCAACACCTATCTTGTTCATACATTGCTTTATGAAGGCAGCATGATCGCGGTCGGCCTCTACACTTATCACCGAAGCACATCCACGAGATATAAGCTCGAGAGATATGCTACCAGTTCCTGCAAACAAGTCGAGAGCTGTTGCATCTTCAAAATCTATCAAACCATTAAGAACATTAAAGATATTCTCCTTGGCAAAGTCGGTGGTAGGACGAGCCTTAAACGAGCGTGGTATCTCAAAATGGCGTCCTTTATATATTCCTGTTATTATTCGCATCTTATTTTTTATAGTCTATTTAATTCTTCACTCTTCACTTACAAATAAAGCATCATCATATCGATAGGCATGCCTTGAATCTTTGTTATTGGTGAGCGATTGAAATCGGCTGTAATGTTTATCACGAAGACTTTCTTCAGATAGTTCTTCATTGCTTCCACAAGCCAGGTTTTATCTGGCATGTCACCACAAAGGAACAACTCATCATCAAGAGCCTCGAAGCCCAGTTGTTTCCATACATACAGCATGTAATAAGCTGCATCACGAGAGTAAGGAGCCTCAAACTGATTATAGAATCTTATACGAGTCTTGTCAAAACTCACTACTTCGATTTTACCATCATGGAAATAGCAATAAAGTCTTTTCTTCATTGAGCCAAGGCTCTTTTTATGAAGGTATTCCAATATTGGCAACATCAATGGTTGAAATCTCACATCTTCATAATGGTCGTCGACAACGAGTTTTAAGTCGCTATTAACGCCAAAGAGTGCTACTGCATTTAATGTTGGCAACATTCTGTCCATTACAGTAACGCCTTCTACTGCCGAAAAGCAATGGTGGTATAGTTCATCCTTATTGTCAGCAACATACTCATCTGTAGGCACCAACAGCATCTTGGCATCTACAGATACCAAGGCTCTATGGTTAGGAGCCAACAAAATGTTGCTCGACTTGAAAGCCTGTCTGAGGTTAGCAGCCTTCGATACTCCACTCTTCACGATATATGGTTCAAAAGCTACCAACGACTCTAAGCTATCGTCGGCAATGGCAAAGGCAAGCGAACGATTGCCCACTCTTATCGTTGTGCGAGGCTTTCTGCCTGCGATAATGTTATTCCCAGTTTGCTGCATTGTCATTATTGGATGTTATATCGCCAAACTTCAATCCTGGATATTCTCCATAGATATTGGCATTTTCTATTATTGATGATATATACTTTTCGTTCATTCCCTTAAGGAAGTCGGCAAACAAAGCAGAACATTCCATCACAGGAATCATCTTTCCACTTTTACCTTCAACCTTCGTTGCTGCCATTCTGAATTTAGCACCTTCGGCGAAAGGAATATACTGAATGGAGTCTGTAATAAGCTTTGCTGTTATCAATTGCTTGAAATCAGCTGCATAACAGCCATGGGTATTACGATAATGTTCCTGCGCACTTCGTATTATACATAGTCGCTGTTTCACTATCGTTTCCCTGCTATTTCGTTCATTGTCTCTGCATACTGGTGCAAATATGCTCATCAAGCATGTTGCAAGAAGCACCACTACACTTGCCGACAACAACAATATCTGTATTTTCCTCTTCGTCATCTTCTTTACTTAATAATATAAGTGCGATTTATTGACATAAACCGCTACTCTCTGCAAAGTTAGTGCAAATGAGTGGAATAACAAAACAAATACGAAGTTTTGTTTTTTATTCCCGAGTGCATAAAAAGAATGATACATTACGAGGCAATAATTCTACATCATCATGCGTTTAATAAAGAAAACTATATTAATAAATGACAAACATGAAAAAAACAGCAATTATTATGTTGATGTTAGGCATTTTGAGCTTCGAAAGCTTTGCTCAAAGCCGAGTAGGAACATTTTCTATCATACCAAAGATAGGAACAAATATCGCAAGTGTCACCAACAACAAACTCTACACAGATGTTAATGACAAGTTAGATAGCAAGTCAAATACAGGTCTTACCTTTGGTGTAGACTTGCAATATCAAGCAACCGACAGAGTCGCATTATCTGCAGGCATTGGCTATTCACTTCAAGGATATAGATATGACGACACAAAATGGAAGTCAGAATCCGAATCAACAACAGAATATAATGTATATGAAACATGGACAGATTTTCACCAAAACATCGACTACCTTACAATCCCTGTAATGGTTAAATACTATCTGTTTCCTAACTTCACAATTGGAGCAGGTGTACAGGCTGGTTTCATCCTTGATAACAAATGTAGCTACGAGGTATCATCATACAAAGAATATCCTAACGGCTTACGAGAATATTCAAACAAATCAGAAGTTCAAGAGATAGAATTCACAAACAAAACTATGAATGCCTTCGACCTATCCATCCCTATCTCGGCATCTTATGAATATATGAATGTAGTCGTTGCAGCCACATACAACCTCGGCATGACAAGAATCTTCAAAGCTCCTTTGGATAATTGTCACAACAGAGTGGTGTCATTCACCGTTGGTTATAAATTCGATTTATAAAAAAAGGAAATTGCTTATTAAGCAAGCAAATTTCCTATAATAATCAAGGAAACTGCTTATAACAAGCAAAAGAAAAAACAAGGACATGCCTCTCTCTCCCGAGCAAATAGCGATAATCCGCAAAAAGGAAGCTGCAAAGTCTGATGCCTTAAAGCGCGATAACCTCACGAACTATCGTGAGGGCTATTTCTTCATCACCCTAAACACCAGAAACGAATCTCCGATACTTAGCACCATAGAGGGCGAAGTCGGTATGCCTGCAGGTAGCCCCAATGCCCCCCATTGTAAATACACTCCACTTGGTGCAAAAGTAAAAGAGATGTGGGAGACGATACCAAGCTTTCATCCAACTGTTACTATCATTGCTGCCGAAATAATGCCAGAACACTTCCATGGACTTTTATTTATGAAGCCTGGAGGAAATGAGCATTTGGGAAAAGTTGTTAATGGTTTTATGATAGCTTGTACACATGAATATTGGGACACACTTGGCATACCATGGAGAAATGCACATCCATCACAACCTTCATCCTACTTTGGAGGTGCACCTCCAAAGAAAAGCGATTACAAATATACAGATCGAGACCACACATATTCTTTCCGTGGGCCATCACTCTTTGTGCGTGGCTATAATGATGTGGTGCCTATCACTCAAGAAGAGGTAGATATAAAGATTGAATATATACGCAGACAAGCAGAAAGAAGATTGATAAAAGGCGAGAAAAGCAACCTTTTTAGGATTTATAGGAATAAACATTCGAAGAACTGGCGAGAGGATGTTGTGATGAATGCCATTGCTGCCGACAGATTCTTCAAGCAAAATGAAAAGGCGAAGAAAGAAGCACAACAAAATGTAAGGCTAAGGCTAAACTACGATTCACAGTCAATAGCTCTTGACTATCTTGGCAACCTTGAGCTACTGGCAAGCGAAAAGACTATACCTTTGATTTGTCATAGAGCCGATTCCAAACGCTTTGAAGAACAAAAGAGCATCGTACTACAAGCTGCTCGCAATGGATGGACTGTTGTCTCTGCATTTATATCTCCAAAAGAGAGGGAGATAAGAAAAATATTATTGAGCGAACTGCTACCATTCATAGAAATTATGGACAATGGCTTCTCTGATAGATATAAACCTACAGGTACCGCCTTCTATGCATGTGGCGAACGTCGAATGGTGCAGATTAGTTGCTGGAACTACAAGTATGAGCGAGAATCCGTAATTTGCCGTGAGATGTGCTTGGTGATGAATGAGCTATCACGAGTTATCAGCAAGCTGCCTGATGATTGGTGGAAGCAGATGAAAATATAAGCAAATAGAAACTGACGAAAGAATAAAAAAAACAGAAAGGACAAAGCAAGTAAATAATGCAAATAAAAAAACAGAATAAAGAATACTAAAAGCGATATTCTTTATTCTGTTTTCTTTTTATCCATTTATCTGTTTTTCAGTTTATTCAGCCTTTTCAGGATAGTTAAGATTCTCAGGCTTAATATTCTTCAACACCTTAAGATATTGCTTAGCTTCATAGCGAGCCATAGGCAGATCATGAAGCAGATAGTTGCCACAGTCCTGAGGTTCTGTTCCAGGAACAACACCATCGTAGTTAGCAACAAATTCGAAGGTATCTATCATGAGCTTAACAATATCTTCGCTCTTCATATCACCCTTCATAAGGAGATAGTTGCCTGTAAGACAGCCCATTGGTCCCCAGTAGACTATACGATCTTGCCACTCTTCGTTATTGCGAAGATATGTTGCAGCAAGATGCTCAATAGTATGCAAAGCACCAGGATGCAAAGCTGGTTCACGATTAGGAGCCTTCATACGAATATCGAAAGTTGTAACAACATCGTTGCCAACATTATCCTTGCGGCTAACATATATTCCAGGCAACAGTTGGTTGTGATCTATTGTAAAGCTTGGTATTTTCTTCATTTCTTTTAGTTTTTATTATTATGATTGCAATAGACTTATGGCTATTAGCAAACAGCCAACAACCTATCAGCAAATATCTATAGACTATTAATAAAATTCTTGGTCACATTAAAGCTTCCTTCTGCCATACGATTCCAGAAGTCGAAATACTGTGCTGCCTTCTCATCCTTCAAAGGCACATCGCTGATGATTCGGAACGAGATGAATGGCACTTGATATTTATGACAAGTCTGTGCTATAGAACAGCTCTCCATATCAACAGCCTTAGCCTCAGGGAAATGATTAAGGATATCAGCCATCTTCTCCTTGCTATCTACAAACCATTCACCGCTAACAATAAGACCAGCAGTAACGTTGCCACAATTCAAAGCCTTTTCTACAAATTCAGCAGGACTCTTAAATCGAGCTGGCTGTCCCATTATCTGTCCATATTCGCATTCGCTTCCGCAATATGCATCGTGGTATGTACACTCAGTAGATACAACAACATCCAATGGTGACATCTCTATATCAGCACCTCCAGCAACACCCGAAGATACAACAAGATCTGGTTGATAATGGTTTATCATCTCTACTGCACCAATAGCAGAATTAACCTTTCCGATACCGCATTGTTGCAACACCACTTCGTTGTTGCCAATCTTGCCACGAACGAAATCATTGTGGTTCCAACGTTCCTTGGTTGAGTCTTCGAGCAAGCTGATAAGCTGTGCAAACTCCTTGTCCATAGCAACTATAATTCCTATTTTCATAATATAATTTGAGTATTTTCTTATTTCTGGGTTGCAAAAGTAAGAAAAAAAACTGAGCCTGCGAAATGTTTTCATATAATAAGGTATGCCGTGTCATATTTTTGCTGTATCTTTGCAGAGATATATAAAAACGATGGCTTGCCATCATTGTAAGTAGAAATCAATAATAAACAAATGGAAAAGATAAAAAGACTATTACCAGAAGTGCTCGTAGTAGCACTATTTGCAGTTATTGCCTTTGTCTATTTTATGCCAGCCGACCTTGACGGACGTATTCTTTACCGTCACGACTCACAGGCAGGACGAGGACTTGGACATGAGGCTACCGAATACTATCAACGTACAGGCGAGAGAACACGCTGGACAAACAGTGCCTTCTGCGGAATGCCAACATTCCAGACAGCACCTTCTTATAACAGCACCCAAGGTCTCTCTGCCATTGCTAAGGCTTATCATCTTTGGCTTCCCGACTATGTATGGTATGTTTTTGCCTACCTACTCGGTTTCTACATTTTGCTCAGAGCATTCGACTTCCGTCGCCAGTTAGCCGTCCTTGGCTCTATAATCTGGGCTTTTTCTTCCTATTTCTTTATTATTATCGCAGCCGGTCACTATTGGAAAGTAGAGGCTCTTGCCTATCTGCCACCATTAATAGCAGGTATTGTGACATGCTATAAAGGAAGATATCTATGGGGATTTGTGCTCACAGCCCTATTCTCAGCCCTTGAAGTCATTGCCAACCACGTGCAGATGACATACTACTATCTGTTCATCATTCTCTTCATGATTATTGCCTACTTGGTTTCTGCTATCAGAGAAAAGAAGTTGGCACAGTTTGCTAAGGCAACAGCTGTTTGTGCAGCTGGTGGACTGATTGGTATCTGCATGAATATCTCTAACCTATATCACACATGGGAGTATAGCCAAGAGAGTATGCGTGGCAAGAGTGAACTCGTGAAAGCAAACTCTGCTAACCAAACCAGCTCTGGCCTCGACCGTGACTATATCACCCAATGGAGCTATGGCATTGATGAAACATGGACACTCCTTGTACCAAATGCCAAGGGTGGTGCTTCAGAACCATTGACACGCAACGAGACTGCCATGAAGAAGGCTGATCCTAACTTCATGCCTGTATATCAGCAGATAGGACAATATTGGGGCGACCAGCCAGGAACAAGCGGTCCTGTATATGTTGGTGCTTTCGTTATGATGCTGTTCATCTTGGGATTGTTCATCGTTAAGGGCGGAATAAAATGGGCTTTACTTGCAGCTACGATACTCTCGATATTACTATCGTGGGGACATAACTTCATGCCATTCACCAACTTCTTCCTCGACTACATTCCTATGTATGCCAAGTTCCGTACTGTGGCATCAATACTCGTTATAGCCGAATTCACCATTCCTTTGTTGGCGATGATGGCATTAAAGAAGATTATCGACGAACCTGAGATATTAAACAAGAAGTTGAAATTCGTATACATCAGCTTTGGTTTGACAGCAGGCTTCTGTCTTTTGTTCCTCGTTATGCCAGGACTCTTCTTTTCAGATTTCATTTCTGCACAAGAGATGCAGGCATTCCGACAGATACCACAGGAATATCTTTCACAGATGTTACCAAACCTCCGTGCTATGCGTGAAGCAATGTTTGATGCCGACTGCTGGCGTTCATTCATCATTATTGCTATTGGCACATTGATGCTCCTCCTCTTCAAAGCCAAGAAGCTTAAAGAGACATGGCTCGTTGCAGGTATCATTATTTTGTGTGGTGTCGATATGTGGGGAGTCAACAAGCGCTATCTGCACGACGACATGTTTGTAGAGGCAAGCGTTAAGGATACTCCTATCACCATGACAGAAAGCGACAAGCAGATACTTCAGGACAAGGGCCTCGACTATCGTGTTTTGAATCTTGCTTCTAACACATTCAACGAAAACGAGACATCATACTATCATAAGAGTATTGGTGGTTATCATCCTGCTAAGCTTCGTCGTTATCAGGAGCTCATCGACTATCATATTGCTCCTGAGATGAAAGCTATGATGGGAGCCATAGCAGAAGCTGGTGGCGATATGACAAAGGTTAATGGCGATTCTATTTGGCCTGTACTCAATATGCTCAACACCAAGTATGTCATTATGCCTTTGCAGGGCGGTCAGACTGTACCTATCCAGAACACCTACTCTTTTGGCAACGCATGGTTTGTTAACAAGATAACCTATGTTAAGAATGCAAATGAAGAGATTGATGCTTTAGGCAAACTGAACCTCAGACACGAGGCTGTTGCTGACGAGAAGTTTAAGGATATCCTTGGCAATGCAACAGAACAAGGTGGTACATCGGTAGCTACTGTCACAGCCTACGATGCCAACCGTTTGGCTTACGATGTGAAGAGCGACAAGGGTGGTATACTTGTATTCTCAGAAATATACTATCCAGGATGGACTGCCACAGTAGATGGTCAGCCTGTTGAGATTGGTCGTGTAAACTACGTTCTTCGTGCTATCAACATCAAGCCTGGAGCACACAAGGTAGAATTGTCATTCTTCCCTAAGACTGTCGACAATACTGAAACCATTGCTTACATTGCCTCTGCAATTCTCCTTTTGGTATTGATATTTGCATTGGTAAAGACTTTCATGAAAAAGAAAGAAGAAAAATAACACATTGTATTTCCTCTCCCTCTTCAAAAAAAGGGAGAGGAAATTAAAAGCCTAATCACTATTCATAATAAGCAGCATTTATCTCCCTAACTAAATTTTTAAAAAGACCTAAATTCTATGAAACAAAGAAACCTAATAACAATGGCAATGATTTGTTGCATGGCTACCGCTTCAGCCCAAGATTCTCGCCAGTCTTCAAGCATATACCTTTCGCCTACTACACCAGGAGCTACCCTCGTTCCTTTCGCATTAAATAGTGAAGGTATAAAACTGCCTATTCGCTGGGGACTTGATGTAGCATGGGATAGCGAGCAGAATGTGCGCAAAGGTATCAATCACATAGGTAAGGACAACATCTCTATCATGAGAAGTAGCTTCCAAACCACATACCCACTTATAAACGACGAAGAACTAACTGCATCACAAAAACAGAAACTTGATACCAGAACCAAGCTTATTGATATTGTTGGCAAAGATATTGATATCGTACTCAACGAAGACCAAGAAGCAGGTATTGTTTCATATTACGTCGAAAATGGTGTTGCCAATGTTGACCATTGGTGCAAACTTATAAATGCCAGCGTGAAATGGCTCAACGAGAACTATCCTAAGCACAAGGTCGTAGCAATATCTCCATATAATGAACCTGACTATTCGTGGGGACAAGGAAACCTTGCAAGCTTTAAGGAAATAGCAAAGAAATTAAAAACCGAATACCCTCTGTTTGAGAACATTGCAATAACAGGAGGAAATACCCTCAATAACGACGAAGCCTTAAAATGGTATAATGGACTAAAACCATACGTGGATTGGGGGAATACTCACCAATTGGATGGAAGTTTTACAAACTATGCAAACTTCTTCAAAACTGTTGCTAACGATGGCAACTATCCATACGCTGACGAATTGCACAACGTAGGTGAAGCTATGATAGGTGCCGAATACGGAATTAAGATGGGAATATGGTGGGGCTTCGACAGCCGTTCACGTGGTGAATTCTGTCGTATCAGCAATAGCGGTTCAAGAATAGGATATGCCGAGAACCGTAATGCTTGGACTGCAGCTTCTGTATATCGCGATGACACTACCAACGAAATAAAAGCTTTCATTGGTTCGTCAGAACGTCAAGCAAACACCTCTGAATTTAACTTCATATCTAAAGACCGCATGGTATATTTCGACGGCTATGGTCCTACACACGAATACACCATGTCGATACCTGGAGGTACAGACTATCAAAAAGGTCAAACAAATGCAGAGAAGGTTATTGATGTAACCTGGGGCGAAGATGTTCAGCCAAGTATCATCAAAGGCCGCTACCGCTTGATGAATAAAGCATCAAAGAATGTCGCAGCAGAATATAATTCCGACAACATAGCTATGGTAAAAGCTGCGAAGTTCAACAGTACTCAGCTATGGGACATCAATCCTATCGACGACCGCATTGGTGGTGACTACAGCTATCATGAAATAACATCTGCAAACGATGGTAGACATATCAACGTACAGAATTTCTCTACCTACGTAGGTGGAAATGTGATGGCTTATGATGGCAAAAACTCAAGCAATGAGCAATGGTATCTGAAGTATGCTGGCAATGGCTATTACTATCTTATCAATCGCGAGTCGAATCTATATCTTATGGCTGCCTCTTCAAGCACAACCATTGGAATAAATGTACAGCAAGGAGCTCTCGACACATCAACCCAAGCCAAAAAGGATTTAAGATTGTGGAAGCTTGTTCCTGAGGATGCAGAATGCGAAACAAAGGCACCAGCTATACCAAGCGGACTTACCGCAAAAGCAAGTAATGCCGCTGTAAGATTGGAATGGAATGCTAATACCGAAGCCGATTTGGCTGGATATATTGTAATAAGAGGTGATGCTGACGGCACAAACTGGAATACCATCGCTCGCAAGATTACAGACCCTTGCTTCATCGACAACACATGCGAGCAGGGCAAAGAATATCAATATGCAGTAAAGGCTATCGACAAGAGTGATAACATATCTCGAAAGTCGGAGATTATATATGCTATGCCTACAGGCGACAAAGGACTTATTGCCAACTGGCAATTTGAGGAATCTCTTGCCGACAATACTGATAATGCCATGGATGCAGTAAGTCTCAACAAAGCAGGCTTTGTGTCAGAACATAAGTCTGGCGAGAAAGCACTATATCTTAACAACAACTATCTACAGTTGCCTTACACGATAGCAAATTCCGACGAGATAACCATCGCTCTATGGACGAAATGGACAAACACTTCAAGTGGTTGGCAACGTCTGTTCGACTTCGGTAATGGCACTGACCAATATATATTCCTCACACCAAGCAACAATTCAAATATGCGATTGGCGTTGAAGAATGGTGGTGACGAACAACAGGTGACATACAAGACAAAGATGCCAGCAAACTCTTGGCAACATATCACCGTAACAATTGGCAATGGCACTGCTCGCATCTATATCAATGGCGAAGTTGCAGCTGAAAGCAATGGCATAACTATAAAGCCAAGCGATATAAAGCCTGTACGCAATTATATTGGACGCAGTCAGTTTGTTAACGATCCATATTACAAGGGATATATTGATGATGTTAGGATTTACAACTATGCTCTATCAAAAGAAGAGATAAAAGAAGTAATGAATGATCTTACAAATAGCATCGACAACATCAAGCCAGAGCTTTCAACAGAAGCTACAATTTATTATAATATTGATGGCACCAAAGCTAAAGCTAAAAGTAAAGGCTTGAAGATAAAGAAAGATAAAAACGGAAAAGCTCAAAAAATAATAAGATAGAAGTTATGAAAAAACTATTATCATTGCCACCAAACCTCGTAGGGTGGTTTCACGATATAACAGGCTATCCTAAGTCGGAATGGTTTTGCACCAACGACCCCATAGACCACAAGCTTGGTTCTGGTGGTGGTACAACATGGTTGCTAACTCAGGCTTACGAAAACGAGATGGCACATTCTGATGCCAATAATCAGAAGACATTTGAAGAATGGCTGTCTTCAGAGAAGCGCTTGCTGCTTCATGCTGGTGGTCAGAGTCGTCGACTTCCTGCCTATGCGCCATCGGGCAAGGTTCTCACCCCTGTTCCTGTATTCAGATGGGAACGTGGACAGCGCTTGTCGCAAGACTTGCTATCGCTACAGATTCCACTCTACAAAAAGATTATGGATGCAGCGCCAAGCAGTCTGCATACAATGATTGTTAGTGGCGATGTGCTGATACGAACCACCCAACCTCTTCAGCCTATCCCTGAGGCTGATGTGGTTTGCTATGGTTTGTGGCTTGGACCTGAGATTGCCAAAAATCATGGTGTATTCGTTTCGTCATGCGATACACCTTCGGTATTGAAGTGTATGCTTCAGAAACCGTCACCAGCTACACTCGGCACCATACAGAAAGATCATTATTACCTTACCGACATTGGTATATGGCTATTGAGTGACAAGGCTGTGAAGGTATTGATGAGCCATAAGGGAGAATACGACTTGTATAGCGAGTTTGGTGGAGCTATGGGAACTGAGCCTACACTCAACGACGAGGCTGTGAAGGAACTTAAAGTGGCAATATTACCATTGTCTGGTGGCGAGTTCTATCATTTCGGAACATCTCACGAACTTCTGTCTTCAACTCTCGCAATACAGAACTTGGTCAACGACCAGCGACTGATAATGCACCATTCGCGCAAGCCTCATCCTTGCATTTTCATACAAAACAGCATAACCAAGAAGGCTGTAGATAGTAGCAACGAAGAGGTATGGATAGAGAATTCGTATATCTCTGAGGGATGGAGCATCAGCCAGAAGAATATCATTACTGGTGTACCTAAGAACAACTGGAATATCACTCTCGCCCCTGGTCAATGTATCGACATCATTCCTATGGGCGAAACACAATATGTTGTCCGTCCTTATGGTTTCAACGACCGTTTTGCTGGCGAAGAACAGCAAAGACCTCAATTCCCTATTGTCGACAATATTGATGAAGCAGGACTTGTGTTGAGATACTTGCTCAATCAAGAGACTGAAGGCGAAGACAAAGGTAAAGGTAAGGCTATATTCGAAAAGGCACAAAAGATTAGTGCTGAGCAGATATCTGCTACTGCCAACCTACGTCGCCTATTTGAACAAAGAAGAGAGTTCAGAAAGCACAACTGGTCAGCACTTGCCGACAACTATGAGCATAGCGTGTTCTATCAACTCGACCTCAACGATGCTGCTAAGGAGTTTAAGGCTAATGGCATAGCTATGCCTAAACCTCTACCAGACTCTGCACCTTTGCTTACAAGAATGAAAGACGCCATGTTCCGTGGCGACAACGACAAGGCTTTCGGTCTGCTTAGAGAAGGCATCGTGAAGACTTCAAATGCCAATGGCATCAACATGCCTACTCTATCTTCTATGTCTAATAAGGTTGCTACCGACCAAATTGTATGGGGACGTTCTCCTGTTAGAATAGATATCGCAGGCGGATGGACAGACACACCTCCTTTCTGCCTCATGGAAGGCGGAAGTGTGGTAAACCTTGCCATAGAGCTAAATGGTCAACAACCTATTCAGACCTACGTTAAGCCATGCCGTGAGCATCATGTAGTATTAAAGAGTATCGACCTCGGAGCATCAGAGATTGTAGAGACCTACGAACAGCTTGCTGACTTCAAGCGTGTGGGCAGTCCTTTCTCTATACCTAAGGCGGCATTGGCATTAGCAGGCTTCTTACCACAATATTCGCAAGAGAAATATCCTGACCTAAAGTCACAGCTCATAGCTTTTGGTTGTGGTATAGAGATAACATTACTCTCGGCTATACCTGCAGGAAGCGGACTTGGTACCAGTAGCGTGCTTGCAGCAACGGTATTAGGAACCATCAACGACTTTCTTTCACTTGGCTGGGATAAAAACGAGATTTGCCACAAGACACTTGTATTGGAGCAGTTGCTAACCACAGGTGGCGGATGGCAAGATCAGTTTGGCGGAGTGTTGCAAGGAGTGAAACTTCTGCAAACCAACAAGGGATTCGAACAGCAGCCTATTGTTCATTGGTTGCCTACCGACCTCTACACCCAACCAGAATATCAAGCTTGCCACCTATTATATTATACAGGAATCACACGCACAGCAAAGACCATTCTTGCAGAGATTGTGCAAAAAATGTTCCTCAACGACCACGACCAGGTGGCATTGCTTCGCGAAATGAAGGCTCACTCTTTGCAGATGTATGAAGCTATTCAGCGCAACGACTTCAAGGAGATGGGTAAACTCGTTGGCAAGACTTGGCTACAAAACCAAGCTATCGATGCAGGAACAAATCCTATGGAGGTTAAGAAACTTACCGACCTCATCGACGACCTCTGCTTAGGCTATAAGCTTCCTGGTGCTGGTGGTGGCGGATACTTGTATATGGTAGCCAAAGACCCTGAGGCGGCAGCAAGGATTAAGGTTATTCTAAATGCCAACCGTCCTAACGGCAATGCACGCTTTGTAGGCATGAGTCTCAGCAAGACTGGTCTACAGGTGAGCAGAAGCTAAAGCTTCATTACATAAATCAATATCATGGAATTTAGAACTATAGTTGACATACCAACCCCAGAGTTTACCATCGAGCCTCAAGAGAAGATGCTCTTCGTAGGTTCGTGCTTTGCCGACAACATAGGCAAACGCTTTGTCGACGAGATGTTTCTCGCCACGGTAAATCCTTTGGGAGTAATGTATAACCCTGCGAGCATCCTTCATACTATCCAAAGTATCGAGGATGCTCCAAGGGTAGCATTCCTTACGCTTGGCACCAACCATGTGTACATACTCAAAGAAACTGGTGAGATTGTTGACAACTGTCGTAAGCGTCCTGCCCGTTTGTTCCATGAAGAAGAACTTACTGTCGACGAATGTGCTGAGTATTTGCAAAAGGCTGTAGACATACTATACTCACGCAATAAGGATGTACAGGTGGTAGTAACGGTTAGTCCTATCCGCTATGCTAAATATGGCTATCATGGTAGTCAGCTATCTAAAGCCACCCTGCAGTTGGCAGCTGATAAGTTAGTTAAAGCAAATGTCAACTGCACTTATTTCCCAGCCTACGAGATTGTAAACGACGAGCTTCGCGACTATCGTTTCTATCGCGAAGACATGCTCCACCCTACCGACCAAACTGTGGAATATATTTGGCAAAGACTGCAAGAAAAATATCTTAGCAACTCAGCCAAAGACTTCATCGAGAGCTGGAGACCTCTAAAAGAAGCTATAAGGCATAGACCTTTCAATCCCGATGGAGCAGAATATATAGCCTTTGCCAACAAGACAAAGGAAAACATCGCCAAGCTAAGGCTTCAATATCCACTACTTCCACTAATACCTGAAGAATTTGGCATCTTTGCCAATTCTTGATATAACAACTATTGTTAAAACAATCCACCGACTTAAGCATTTCTGCAATGCTAATCGTTTTACTAAAAACTAACATCAAATAATATGAGCAAAACCTATCTATTAGGACTCGATGTAGGCAGTTCGTCTGTCAAAGCTTCAATAGTAGAAGCTGCATCTGGTCGTTGTGTTGCTTCAGCTTTCTATCCTAAACAAGAGGCTCCTATCAAAGCCTTAAAGACAGGATGGGCAGAACAGGCACCATCCATGTGGTGGGAGAATGCCAAACTTGCCATTGCCGACACCATGTCGGCTGCAAATATCATGGGCTCCGACATAGCAGCAATAGGAATATCGTACCAAATGCACGGTTTGGTATGCGTTGATAAAGACCACAACGTGTTGCGCGATTCCATCATCTGGTGCGATTCGCGTGCCGTACCTTATGGTCAACGTGCTTTTAGCGAGATTGGCGAAGAGCAATGCTTATCTCATCTTCTTAATTCTCCCGGCAACTTTACTGCAGCAAAATTGGCATGGGTAAAGGACAACGAGCCTGAGGTTTTCGAACAAATATATAAGGTGATGTTGCCTGGCGACTATATCGCGATGATGCTTAGCGACACCATCAACACTACCGTAAGCGGATTGTCGGAAGGCATGATGTGGGATTTCAAGAATCGCACTACTGCCAACTTCCTAATTTCATACTATGGTTTTTCTAAGGATATCATAGCTGATATCGTTCCAACATTCTCTATACAATCTAAGGTCTCACGCAAGGCAGCTCTTGAGACAGGACTTGCCGAAGGCACTCCTATCTCTTATCGTGCTGGCGACCAACCAAACAATGCCCTATCGCTCAATGTTTTCAATCCAGGCGAAATAGCTTCTACTGCAGGAACAAGCGGAGTGGTATATGGTGTGCTTGGTGATGTGGCTTACGACAAAAAGAGTCGTGTAAACACCTTTGCTCATGTCAACTATACCTCACAGCAAGATCGTCTTGGAGTATTATTGTGTATCAACGGTACAGGCATCCTTAATGCTTGGGCTCACAGAAACATTGCTCCCGACCTTAGCTATGCCGATATGAACGACCTTGCTGCAACAGCTCCTGTGGGTAGCGATGGCATAAGTATCCTGCCTTTCGGTAATGGTGCAGAGCGTATGCTCGAAAATAAAGAAATTGGTTGTAGCATCCATGGCTTAAACTTCAATAATCATAATCGTGCTCATATCTTGCGTGCAGCACAAGAAGGTATCGTTTTCTCATTCTGCCATGGTATGGAGATAATGCGCAATATGGGTATGGACATCCACAAGATACATGCTGGCAATGCCAACATGTTCCTAAGTCCTATATTCCGCGAGGCTTTGGCTACTACAAGTGGCGCCACCATCGAACTCTACGATACTGATGGTAGCGTGGGTGCTGCTAAAGGTGCCGGCATAGGTTGTGGTATCTATGCCAACCACGACGAAGCCTTCGCATCGCTTGAACGCAAAGCAATTATCACTCCCGACAACAGCAAGGCTCAAGCATATCTTGAAGCCTACGCTCGTTGGCAAGAACTTTTAAATAACAAATAAAAATTAATCTAAGCCTGTGCCTTATATATATAATAAGGTATAGACAAAAAACAATTAAAACCTATGAAAGAGTATTTTCCACAAATCGGTAAGATTCCTTTTGAAGGAACAGAGAGTATGAACCCTATGGCTTTCCACTACTACGATGCAGAAAGAGTAGTTATGGGAAAGAAGATGAAGGATTGGTTGAAATTCGCTATGGCTTGGTGGCACACACTTGGTCAGGCATCAGGCGACCAGTTTGGTGGTCAAACTCGCCACTATGAATGGGACAAAGCAGAAGATGCTTTGCAGCGTGCTAAAGACAAGGCTGATGCAGGTTTCGAGATTATGGAGAAATTGGGCATCAACTATTTCTGCTTCCATGATGTAGACCTTATCGAAGAGGGCAAGACAATAGAAGAATATGAGCAGCGCATGCAGGCTATCACAGACTATCTGAAAGAGAAGCTTGCACAGCATCCTGACAAGCATCTACTTTGGGGTACAGCCAACGTGTTTGGTCATGAGCGCTATATGAATGGTGCTGCCACAAATCCAGATTTCGATGTTGTTGCTCGTGCTGCTGTTCAGATTAAGAATGCTATTGATGCAACCATTAAGCTTGGCGGTAGCAACTATGTATTCTGGGGTGGACGCGAAGGCTATATGAGCCTGCTAAATACCGACCAAAAGCGTGAAAAGGAGCATCTCGCAACTATGCTTACATTGGCTCGCGACTATGCTCGCAGCAAAGGTTTCACAGGCACATTCCTCATCGAGCCTAAGCCTATGGAGCCTACTAAGCATCAGTATGATGTAGACACAGAAACTGTAGTTGGATTCCTCAAAGCTCATGGCTTGGATAAAGACTTCAAGGTGAATATCGAGGTAAACCATGCTACTCTCGCTGGTCACACCTTCGAGCATGAGTTGGCAGTAGCTGTAGACAATGGTATGCTTGGCTCTATAGATGCCAACCGTGGTGATGCACAGAATGGCTGGGATACCGACCAGTTCCCTATCGACAACTTCGAACTTACTCAGGCCATGATGGAGATTATCCGCAATGGTGGTCTTGGCAATGGCGGTAGCAACTTCGATGCTAAGCTTCGTCGCAACTCTACCGACCCTGAGGATATCTTTATCGCTCATATCAGCGGTATGGATGCTATGGCTCGTGCATTGCTCAATGCTGCCGACATCATTGAGAATAGCGAATTGCCAAAGATGAAGGAGGCTCGCTACTCAAGCTTCGACTTTGGCTTCGGTAAGGATTATGAGGATGGCAAGATGACTCTCGAAGCTCTTGTTGACTATGCCAAAGCTAATGGCGAACCAAAGACTACAAGTGGTAAGCAGGAATTGTATGAAACAATCTTAGCTTTGCATTGCAAATAATAGGATGAAAAGACTATTTGCTTCACTTGCGCTGATGCTACCTCTCGTAGCATCAGCACAATATGTTTCTAAAGTATGGTCGCCCGACAATGGTGATGGCACTTATACAAACCCTGTAATAAATGCCGACTATAGCGACCCTGACGTATGTGTTGTTGGCGAGGATTACTATCTTACCTCCAGCTCGTTTGCTCATATGCCAGGCTTACCTATCCTCCACTCTCGCGACCTTGTGAACTGGGAGATTATTGGTCATGCGCTGCAAAGCCAATTCCCCGACAAAGAAGTGCCTGAGCATGGCAATGGCGTGTGGGCTCCATGTATTCGTTACCACAATGGCGAGTTCTACATCTATTGGGGCGACCCAGACCGTGGAGTGTATATGGTAAAGACCAAAGACCCTCGTGGCACATGGGATGAGCCGGTTTGCGTAATAGCAGGCAAAGGCATGATAGATACCTCTCCACTATGGGATGACGATGGCCGTTGCTATCTCGTTAATGGTTGGGCAAACAGCCGTTGCGGTTTCAACTCTGTGCTTACTGTTCGCGAACTTTCTGCCGATGGAACCAAGGCTATAAGCAATCCTGTCCTTGTCTTCGATGGTGGCAACAAAAATTATACTACCGAGGGTCCTAAGTTCTACAAGCGTGACGGATATTATTGGATAATGTGTCCTGCTGGCGGTGTAGAGCAAGGTTGGCAATTGGCTATGCGCTCTAAGAGTCCTTATGGACCTTATGAGTCGAAAACGGTATTGGCTCAAGGCAAGACAAAGGTTAATGGTCCTCACCAAGGAGGATGGGTACACACACAATATGGCGAAGACTGGTTCCTCCATTTCCAAGATAAGGGTGTCTATGGCAGAGTGGTATGGTTGCAACCTGTAGACTGGTCGTCTGGTTGGCCTATAATGGGCAAGAAGGGTGAACCTCTTACTACTTATCGTAAGCCTAAGTCTACATCGACAACTATCGTGAACCCACAAGAAAGCGATGAGTTCAATGCTCCAAAGCTTGGTTTGCAATGGCAATGGCAGGGCGACTACAAGCAATACTATGGTATGCCTACTGCTAATGGCGTGTTCCGTATGTTCACCCATCGCCATTCTGCCGTCAAGAACCTATGGGATGTTCCAAGCATGCTTTTGCAGAAGACTCCTGCCGACAAGTTCTGTGCCACAGCTAAGCTTCGCCTTGCAGCCAAGGCAGAGAATCAATTTGGTGGATTGATAATGATGGGACGTGGCTATAGCTGTTTGGTTGTAGAGCGTGTAGGCGATAGCTTCCAACTCCAGCAGCGCACATGCAACAAAGCAGACAAGGGCGAGAAAGAAACTAAGCAGGTATTGGCAACTTTCAAACCTACCGATCGCGATAAGATTGACTACCATCCTGCTATTTACATGGACATCTATCTAAGAATGAACGTCGAAGGCGGTAAGGCTTCGTTTGCCTATAGCCTCAACGGCAAATCATTTAAGCCTGTTGGCAACACCTTCACCATGCGCGAAGGCAAATGGGTTGGAGCAAAAGTTGGTATGGTTGCCATTGACAACAATACTAAATCTGATGCTGGCCTATTAGACATCGACTGGTTTAGAATAGATTAATTTCTTATCCCCACATCGAAAAGCCTTGCTTGCCACGTTTGCAAGCAAGGCTTTTTGTTTTCATTACATCCTATTCAACTATCGAAACACTTGCGATAGTTGAATAATATAATTTCATTCCTCCTCCAAAACTATTGCATTAAATAACGCAATTAACCTTCTCTTTCGTTCAACAGCTGTTGAACGGTCGTAGAATACAATATACTTTGCCATTTATAATACTATCATTGACCGTTCAACAGCTGTTGAACGAAAGAGTAATATAATTAGCTATTTATTGGTAGCTATTATAGATAAGCAAGTAAGTAAAATACAATTTATTCGATTACTTTTTTCAAAAAGTAAAAAAACTGTTTGCAGTGCAAACCTAAAGTATAGCCTATCGAAAGTTCTCGCTATAGGGATATTTCATTTTCATCATATACATAACAATAAAAAAATACGATGTATTACTTTGTTATCAGATAAAATGCGTAAATTTGCATGCAGAATTAAAATACAAAGACGTATATGAATTACACTATCGAGAAGCTAACCACACTGATAGGTGCGCGTCGCTATGGAGATTCTGATGCCAGCATAGGTTTTATTCTTACTGACAGCAGATCGTTGTGTTTCCCTGAGGAAACATTGTTTTTTGCTTTGAAGTCTGACCGCAACGATGGTCACAACTATATTCCAGAACTTTACCGTCGCGGAGTACGCAACTTCGTGGTATCAGAGGTTCCTATGGGTTGGGCGTCAGATTATCCTGAGGCTAACTTTCTGAAGGTTGTAAACACCCTTGAGGCTTTGCAACGTTTGGCTGAGCGCCATCGTGACGAGTTCAACATTCCTATTGTCGGAATTACAGGTAGCAATGGTAAGACCATGGTAAAGGAGTGGCTCTATCAGCTGTTGTCGCAGAAGAAATACGTTACTCGCTCTCCTCGCAGCTACAACTCACAGATTGGTGTTCCTCTTAGTGTATGGCTCTTGGAACCAAGCACCCAGGTGGGAATTTTCGAGGCTGGTATCAGTCAGCCAGGCGAGATGCTTGCGCTTCGCGATATCATCCAGCCTACTATAGCTGTACTAACCAACGTGGGCAATGCTCACCAAGAGAATTTCTCTACTATGGAAGAGAAATGTCGCGAAAAACTCATACTCTTCCATGATGCTGAGACTATTGTATATAATCTCGACGACAAACTAATAGCAAATGCTGTTGATACTTCTGCCGACTGCACAGGCGAACGTTTGGCATGGTCGACAGAGAATAAGAAGGCTGCTATGTATGTTGCTGAGATTGCTAAAGACGAGACTTCTACAACTATCTCGTATAGCTATAAGGGTGGCGAGCAGAATAAGTATACCTTGCCTTTCATCGATGATGCTTCGGTAGTAAACTCTATAATCTGCGCTACTATAGCATTGAAGTTAGGACTCTCTGCTGCCGAGATTGCTGAAGGCATGAAGGCATTGGAACCTGTTGCTATGCGATTGGAGGTTAAGGAAGGCAACCACGGATGTACTCTTATCAACGACTCTTATAATTCAGATATCAACTCCCTCGATATAGCTCTCGACTTCATGAATCGTCGTCCCGACCATAAAGGACGTCGTCGCACTCTTATTCTGAGCGATATGTTCCAGAGTGGCATGGAGCCAAAGGCACTATATAAAGAGGTAGGCGACTTGGCTCGCAAACGTGGAGTTGTGAAATTCATTGGTATCGGTCCTGCCATCATGGAGAATGGCGATATGATACAGATATCAGAAAAGTATTTCTTTGAATCGGTAGAAGAATTCATACATAGCAAGGTATTCCACTCTCTGAGAGATGAGGTTATATTGCTAAAGGGAGCACGTCAGTTTGGCTTCGACCAGATAACAGAACTCCTTGTGCATAAGGTACATGAGACGATATTGGAAGTAAACCTCAACGCCATTGTCGACAATCTCAACTGGTATCGCTCATTCCTAAAACCAGAGACAAAATTGGTGTGCATGATAAAGGCTGACGCTTATGGTGCAGGTAGCGTGGAGATCGCAAAAACCCTACAAGACCATCGCGTAGACTATCTCGCTGTGGCTGTTGCCGACGAGGGTGCAACTCTCAGACGTAATGGTATCACAAGCAACATCATGGTGATGAACCCTGAGATGACAGCCTTTAAGACTATGTTCGACTATGATCTTGAACCAGAGGTTTACAACTTCCGTCTGCTCGATGCTTTGATAAAGGCGGCTGAAAAAGAAGGAATCACAGGCTATCCTGTTCACATCAAGCTCGATACAGGCATGCATCGCCTTGGCTTCGACCCTAAGAAAGATATCGATAAGCTCATCGACCGTTTGCGTCGTCAAAACTCTATCATTCCTCGTTCTGTATTCTCACATTTCGTAGGTTCAGATAGCGACAACTTCGATGACTTCTCAGCTCAGCAGTTTGCTCTCTTTGATGAGGGTAGCAAGAAGTTGCAGGCAGCTTTCAGCCACAAGATATTGCGCCATATGGACAACTCTGCAGGCATTGAGCATTTCCCTGAGCGTCAGATGGATATGTGCCGATTGGGCTTAGGTCTCTATGGTATAAACCCACGCAACAATAAGATTATCAATAATGTTAGTTCGCTAAAGACTACCATCCTGCAAATACGCAATGTGCCTGCAACAGATACCGTTGGCTATAGCCGTAAGGGCACTCTACAGCACGACTCTGTGATAGCAGCAATTCCTATAGGATATGCAGATGGTCTGAACCGTCATCTTGGCAATCGCCATTGCTATTGCTTGGTAAATGGCAAGAAAGCAGAATATGTGGGCAATATCTGTATGGACGTTGCCATGATTGATGTAACAGGTATAGACTGCAAAGAAGGCGACACCGTAGAGATATTTGGCGACCATCTGCCAGTAACCGTTCTGTCGGATGTTTTGGACACTATTCCATACGAAGTTCTTACAGGAATAAGCAACCGAGTAAAGAGAATTTACTTTCAAGACTAACAATAGGTGGTATGAGCAACACTAAGTAATGTTACTATACATATTAATTAAGGAAATGGTGCAAGGATATAAAAATTATTTTGTATCTTTGCACCACTATCTATTATTATACGTCTTGATACAAACTACAAGACGTAATATACTATGGTCTACCAGAAATATCAAAAACAATAATAACAAAAAATGGAACAAGTATTTAGCTACATTATCAGCCTTGGCGCAAGCGTGATGATGCCTATCATCTTTACAGTCATAGGCTTGTGCATTGGTATGAAATTCGGAAAAGCATTGAAGTCTGGTCTCTTCGTAGGCGTGGGCTTCGTAGGCTTGGGTGTAGTTACAGCATTGCTGACAACAAACTTCAACGACCCATTGAAAGCTATTTCCGACATCTATCATCTACAACTAAACGTTTTCGACATGGGATGGCCAGCAGCTGCTGCCGTAGCCTACAACACAGCAGTAGGCGCTTTGATTATCCCTATTTGTTTGGGTGTAAACATATTAATGTTGTTGACTAAGACCACACGTACTGTCAACATCGACCTCTGGAACTATTGGCACTTTGCATTTATTGGTGCTGTTGCCTACTTTGTAATGGGCGAGAGCCTTGCATGGGGCTATTTCGCAGCCATCATCTGCTACATCATCACTTTGGTGTTTGCCGATCTCACAGCAGAGAAATTCCAGAAATACTACGACCTTGATGGTATTTCTATTCCACAGCCTTTCTGCCAGAGCTTCACTCCTTTCGCTATATGCTTCAACAAACTCTTCGACCTTATTCCAGGTTTCTCTAAGCTCGACATCGATGCCGAAGGCTTGAAGAAGAAGTTTGGTGTATTGGGCGAACCATTGGTATTGGGAGTTATCGTAGGTGCCTTGATTGGTTGGGCTGCAGAGCTCGATATCAAGAAGATTCTCTTCCTCGGTGTTACCATGGGTGCCGTTATGGAGTTGATTCCTCGTATCACCTCGCTCTTCATCGAAGGTTTGAAGCCTATCTCTGAAAAGACACAGGAGTTGGTAAAGAGCAAGTTTAATGGTAAGAAGGTGCACATCGGTATGAGTCCTGCTTTGGTTATCGGTCATCCTACCACCTTGGTATCTTCTATCATCCTTATCCCAGTAATCCTTGCTATTGCAGTATTCTTGCCAGGCAACCAGTTCTTGCCATTGGCATCACTTGCAGGTATGTTCTACCTCTTCCCAATGATATTGCCATTCACCAAGGGTAATGTGGTAAAGACAATCATTATCGGTCTTATAGCCCTCGTTATCGGTCTTTATTTCGTTACCGATATGGCTCCTGACTTCACAATGGCTGCCAACTATGTATTTGCAGCTACAGGCGATAAGGCAGCACATATTCCTGACGGATTCTCTGGTGGAGCTCTCGACTTTGCATCATCATTGTTTGGATGGGTTATCTATAAGCTCACATGCTATATCCCTTACATCGGTCCTGCAATCCTCACACTTTTCACATTGGCATTGATGATTTACAACAACCGCAAGATCTGTAAGGAAGAGAAAGGTGCAAACTAAAATCAACATTATTAACGATAATAATATAACAAACGAAATATGAAAAAGCTTTTTATTACAACAACAATGTGTCTCGCAGCCTTCATGGCTTCAGCACAATGCGGTGAAAACAGCGCTTACGAAGTAAAGGCTGAAAACGCATATACCAACTACAACGTGCGCTATGCCAGCAACCCACAAGATGCAAAGCACTACACAACAGACCGCTTGCGCAAGGAGTTTGCTATCGAAAAGATATTTGCTCCAGGCGAAGTAAACTGGACATACACTATGTTCGACCGTTTCCTCATCGGTGGTGCAGAGCCTACAACAGCTCCTATCAAGCTCACATCATTGGCTTGCCTCTACACAGATAAGCCTGCAGACAAGAAGCGTTTGCTCGACAACCGTGAGCTCGGTATCATTAACATCGGTGGTAAGGGTACTGTAACTGTTGACGGCAAGAGCTATGACCTCGACTTCCAGGAGGCTCTCTACGTAGGTCGTGCTGACGAAAAGAACAACAAGGAGATTGTTCTCACAAGCAAAGATCCTGCTAATCCTGCCAAGTTCTATATGAACAGCGCATGCGCTCATCAGTCATTCCCTACAAAGAAGGTTACTCTTAAGGAAGCTAACAATATCAAGGCTGGTTCTTTGAAAGAGAGCAACGACCGTGTTATCCACCAGATGATTATCGATGGTGTTGCAGGAGTTAGAACATGTCAGCTTCAGATGGGTATCACCGAGCTTAAGGAAGGTTCTGTATGGAACACAATGCCTGCTCACACCCACACTCGCCGTATGGAGACATACATTTATTATAATGTACCACAGGGACAGAAAATTCTTCACATGATGGGCGAGCCACAGGAGACACGTCCTGTATGGCTCAACAACGAGCAGGCTGTTATCGCTCCTGAGTGGTCTATCCATTGCGCTGCAGGTACAAGCAACTATACCTTTATCTGGGGTATGGCTGGCGAGAACCTTATCTACAACGATATGCAGGTAATCAAGATTCCTGAGTTGAAATAGGCGGAACAAGTCAAGGAATATAAGACGTAGTTCCATAATAGGTAAAGACATATTTCTAAAGGTACAGAAAATGTTGAAGGTGGGTTCTTTAATATTATTGGTTCCAGTTCGTTAATAAATGTGGGACTAAAACGAAACCAGAAAATGTTATTTTATATCCACATTTATTTGCTTACTGGAGTATTTTTATAGAATCAACCTTTACACTTACGATTTAATTTTGTCATGTAACAATGAGGAATAAAAAACTACATTTGTATATGCTTTTATATTTAGTTTGCATATCAATCTTACAAAGTTGTAACAGCAATGCCTTCACAGAAGAAGAAATGGTTAACAAACGAATCGTCATCACTTTTTACGGTGATTTTGAAAGAATTTATCCATGGATGTCATTTGTAGCATATACAAAAAACCAAGAAACACTACATGTCATAATGGACAATGATTCTGTGAGAATGTGCGATGGAGGTATTCAAATAGAAAGAGGTGAAATGGGGCAAACAAAACAAATAACGCTCCTTTCTAAACAAAAGCTTTCAGATTGGACAGACGTTTCCGTTACTTATAGGAAGCGTATGGATTCACCATCAAAATCGGATGATTTGAAAATTAATATAAAAGGGTATGTAAATAATAACTTACGATTGGACACAACCAATGTAATGCATGCTTACAATTTGAATTATAAGCCAACAGCTAAAGAATATATATACAAAATATTTTTTTAATAATATGATAAAACAGTTTATAGGCATCGTTTTCACTTCTGCAATATTATTTTCGTGCAGCAACGACATTGAAGAATATATGGGAAATTATCCTTTACAAGGAGAGCTTAATAGATTAGACAACACAAAAGAGACAAAATCTGCCAGATTAATATATATGCCACTCCAAAGTAAAGATTCAAGACCCAAAACCTCTAGCGAAATAATTGTTGATGACGAAAAGATTACAGTATACGGATGTGACAGATTTCGAATCTAAAAAGAGAACAAAAGTATCTTTAAGTGATGAGGCTGCAAAAAAATTCGGATTATCCAAAGGAATTTATGTGGTTGAATATATATTATGCTACAAAAATGTATATAAGGCTGGATACGATATTTGGTCGGAAGAATCAAAACTGTGTGGCTACAAGCCTTCAAGTAATTTTGTTCTTGGCAACAGCAGTATTGGCATGGAGAAGGAACGAGGCTATGAAGAACCTGCAAGTAACGCTAGGGAACTTAAAACATTTCTTATACATGTCATAAGCGATATATCTGGTAAAAAAATGAATCTTTATGACCCTTGCACTCCTAACGAAATAGAATGGATTTACAGTATTTCATCACAACAGTAATATGAACAACAACTTATACAAATATCTTTTATCGGCAGTAATTACATTATGTGCTTTTACTGCATGTAACACTGATGATACAGAGATTTCGGAATTCAATAAAAAAGACGTTGGTAACCACACGTATATCATTCCTAAAGAAAGCACGGATACATCAGTAGTCTTCATAGAATCAAGCAAAGATTTGCAACAAATATTGACTCCAACGGCAGAAAAATACAAAAATTATTTATTACGAAGAGGATGGCATGAAGAAAGCAAAGAACTTACTTCCACTCGGGCTATTTCAAAAGCAAGGGTCGTTAGAACAGATACTGTATACGTATATAGATACTCTGTAGATTATAGTTCTGACCCATCTGTATATGCACGTTTCAATGCAAAGTTCAGTCGAGCAATGGTAGATTCGATAAACAAAGTTGTATCTTCAGAATACAGAATCAGTACTAAAAAAACTTACATATGCGAATGGAGACTTTTCTGCACCTTCTACAATCTTACGTCCAACGAGCAAGTAGCATCAAGACCTTCACAGCTTTGTGCCCTTGCCCCTGCAACAAAATCTGGGTATACAGAAAGAGGGTATAGCCTATATACATATGTAAGTTCAAATGGTTCCAAACAAGCTCAACTGGATTCATTTCAACTTTTTATAATATGCGAGAAAGTTTCCCATTCAACACTTAGATTAGACATAGACTGGCCATTTAGGCCTAAATCTACGCCTAAAAATGTTTATCGGGGATATGAGTTTATATATGCCGTCAGTAAAAGAATATAAACATAAAATACAGTAAAATATAGAATGTATTACAATAGCATGAACTTAAAATAATTACATAAACAAATTACTAAAAATATAACACCAAATCAAAACAACAATGTCAAAGCTACAAACAACAAAAATGACAAACTGGCGTTGGGTAATGTGTGCAATGCTTTTCTTTGCAACCACCGTCAACTACATGGACCGCCAGGTTCTCTCTCTTACATGGAAAGACTTCATCTCTCCAGAATTTCATTGGAACGATGAAATCTATGGTAACATCACCGCTGTATTCTCTTTGCTCTATGCAGTAGCCAACCTTTTCGCAGGAAAGTTCGTAGACTGGATGGGCACAAAGAAGGGTTATCTTTGGGCTATCCTCATTTGGTCGCTCGGTGCTGTATTGCATGCATTCTGCGGCATCTTCACCGAAGGATGGATGGGTGGCGACTTCTCATCAAAAGAGGCACTCATTGGTGCTACAGGCGATGCAGTCCTCGTGATTTCTACAGTCAGCATGTATGCTTTCTTGTTCTGCCGTTGCGTCCTCGCACTTGGTGAGGCAGGTAACTTCCCTGCTGCTATCAAGGTTACAGCAGAATATTTCCCAAAGAAAGACCGTGCTTTCGCTACATCTATCTTCAACTCTGGTGCCAGCGTAGGTGCTCTTGCTGCTCCTGCTACTATTCCTCTCATCGCTAAGGCTGTGGGTTGGGAAATGGCATTCATCATCATTGGTGCCCTTGGCTTTATTTGGGCAGGTATCTGGATATTCGTTTACGACAAGCCTGCTCAGTCAAAGCATGTAAACGAGGCTGAGCTCAACTATGTAAATCAGGACGAGGCTAACGAGACTGAGGCAGAGAAGAAAGAAGAGGCAGAAGAAAAGCAGATGAGCATCCTTCAGGCTTTCAAATATCGTCAGACATGGTCGTTTGTATTCGGTAAGTTTATGACCGATGGTGTATGGTGGTTCTTCTTGTTCTGGGCTCCAGCTTATTTCTCTGATCAGTATGGCTACACCTCAGACTCTTCTATGGGTATCGCACTTATCTTCACCCTCTATGCTATCGTAACAGTATTGTCAATGTTCGGTGGTTATCTTCCAAAGCTCTTCGTTGAGCAGAAGGGTATGAATCCATATCAGGGCCGTATGCTCGCCATGTTAATCTTCGCATTCTTCCCTATGCTTGCTCTCTTTGCTCAGCCATTGGGACAGTATAGCGCATGGTGGCCAGCTATCATCATCGGCTTTGTAGGCGCAGGACACCAGGCTTGGTCAGCAAATATCTTCTCTACCACAGGCGATATGTTCCCTAAGTCAGCTATCGCTACCATCACAGGTATCGGTTCTATGGCAGGTGGTGTAGGCTCGTTCCTCATCAACAAGGGTTCTGGTGCTTTGTTCACCTATGCAGAAACCCAGGGTGAAGCCTTTACTTTCATGGGCTTCGAAGGTAAGCCTGCAGGCTACATGATCATCTTCTGCATCTGTGCCGTTGCTTACCTCATTGGTTGGACAGTAATGAAGACTCTCGTACCAAAGTACAAGCCAATCGTATTGGACTAATCCAGATAACATCTAATCATTATAATTAGACATTATCTTATATATAAAATAACTCCCCCATTCTTTCCTCGTTGAAAGAATGGGGGAGTTTTCATTTCAAAGTCTTACCACTTCAGCTTACCATACTTCTCTTTATACCATAGTTGCCAACCATTAACGAGATTTTGCCAAACAACATAGGCACCGGGAGCAACGGCTGCAAGTGGGTTGAGAAAGGTTAGGGTGAGCCAGATGGCTACTATAGTGTTCTTTTGTCCCAGGGCTTGACCAGCACTAATGCTTGCACCATAATGGCGACCAACGGCTTTGCCAATAGCAAATTGGACAAGGCATACTATCAAAGGAACTATAAGCAAGAGAACTAATATATAGCCAGAAACTTGAGCATGGAGGATGTTGCGAACAGTCTCGCCCATAAGAATAGTGAGGTTGAAACACCACATATAAAAGCCCAAATCTTTAATGCTCTTTACCTTGTCGACAAAGCGAGGTAAGAACTTACGGCTGAGCAAAGCCAAGAGCAATGGAACTACAAGCACCGTGGTTACGTTGCGAAACACCATCATGCTCATATATAAGAATGTGACGTTGGCACCTTTCTCTACCATTGGGAAAAACAACGGAATGATAACCATGGTGAAGATGTTGGCGATGACGGTATATGTGGTAAGCGAACCAATGCTTCCACCAAGTTTTTCTGTCACCACAGCCACGGCAGCTGCTGTAGGACAGATGAAGCAGATAAAAGCTGCTTCGAGCACAAGCTTTACATTGTATAACGCTCCAAAAAGATAGATGGCTACAACCATCGATGCAGCTAAAGATGTGCGAATAATTTGGAGGATAAAATGCCATTTTTGAGGGCGCATTTCCTTTATCTCTATCTTACAGAAGGTTACATAGAGTAAAGCAAATAGCACTATCGGCATGAGAGATATAAGATGTGGACCTACAGCATCACCTATAGGCTCGAGAAAGGGAACATTAGCAAACAACAGATAGCCTACAGCTCCTAACACAAGTGAGCAAGGCAACGCAAATCTACGAAAGAATCTCCACAAAGCCATAATACAGATGTTTTTATTTAGGGGAGTTAGAGATAGTGAGAACTCAAAATTGTTAGTATATATAAATATGTATATATAATATAAGGTATATATATAAATATGTATATATAAAAAAGGAGGAAGTTCTATTTAACTTCCTCCTTATGTATAGGAATTATTCCTTGTTTGCTCTCTTACGCTCTAGGTGGTCGAGAATAATCTTGCGCATACGCATGCTCTTTGGAGTAACCTCTACGAGCTCGTCGCCCTTGATATACTCAAGACATTCCTCAAGACTCATCACAGTCTTAGGTATAACGCGTGCCTTCTCGTCAGAACCAGAAGCACGAACGTTGGTAAGCTGCTTAGCCTTAGTAACGTTGATTACAAGGTCGTTTTCGTGAACATGCTCGCCCACTACCTCGCCAGCATAAACCTCATCACCTGGATCGATGAAGAACTTACCACGGTCCTGAAGCTTGTCGATAGCATAAGCGTATGATGTACCGGTTTCGAGAGCTATCATCGAACCATTGGTACGACGCTGAATCTCACCCTTGTAAGGCTGATAGTCTTTGAAACGGTGTGCCATGATAGCCTCACCCTGTGAAGCAGTAAGCACATTAGTACGCAAACCGATGATACCACGTGAAGGAATCTCGAACTCAATGTTCACACGGTCAGCCTGGCTTTCCATAGATGTCATCTCACCCTTACGGCGTGTCACCATATCAATCATCTTGCTTGCAAACTCCTCAGGCACATTGATTGTGAGTTCCTCAATAGGCTCACACTTCACACCATCGATAGTCTTGTAAATAACCTGTGGCTGACCAACCTGAAGCTCATAGCCCTCACGACGCATAGTCTCGATAAGCACAGAGAGGTGGAGCACACCACGTCCGCTAACAATCCACTTATCAGTACAATCCTCGAAAGGACGAACGCGAAGCGCAAGGTTCTTCTCCAACTCCTTATCCAAACGCTCCTGGATGTGGCGTGAAGTACAATATTTACCCTCCTTACCGAAGAATGGGCTGTCGTTGATAGTGAAGAGCATGCTCATGGTAGGCTCATCAATAGCGATAGGAGGCAATGCTTCAGGATTGTCGTAGTCGCAGATGGTGTCACCAATCTCAAACTTCTCCAAACCGATAACAGCACAGATATCACCAGACTCTACGCTGTCAGTCTTCTTATGTCCCATACCCTCGAAGGTATGAAGTTCCTTAATCTTGGTCTTCTCCATAGATCCGTCGCGATGGCAGATAGTAACATTCATACCATCCTTGAGTACACCACGATGAACACGACCTACGGCGATACGACCAGTATAGTTACTATAGTCGAGAGATGTGATAAGCATCTGAGGAGTACCCTCAAGCTGCTTAGGGGCAGGGATAACCTCAACTATCTTGTCGAGAAGATAGTCGATATTGTCAGTAGGCTGATTCCACTCCTCAGCCATCCAGCCATTTTTAGCTGAACCATAAACTACAGGGAAATCGAGCTGATCTTCTGTAGCATTGAGAGAGAACATGAGGTCGAAGACCATTTCATATACCTCCTCTGGACGACAGTTAGGCTTGTCTACCTTGTTGACAACCACGATAGGCTTCAATCCAAGCTGCAAAGCTTTCTGCAACACGAAGCGGGTCTGAGGCATAGGACCTTCGAAAGCGTCGACGAGCAAAAGGCATCCGTCTGCCATGTTAAGCACACGCTCTACCTCACCACCGAAGTCAGAGTGTCCAGGAGTATCAAGAATATTAATTTTAGTACCTTTCCAATTGATGGAAACGTTTTTAGAAAGAATTGTGATACCCCTCTCACGTTCGAGGTCGTTGGCATCAAGCACTTCGCCACTGTTATCCTGACCGTCGCGGAAAAGCTTTCCAGCGAGCATCATCTTGTCTACGAGAGTTGTCTTGCCATGGTCGACATGGGCAATAACTGCTATGTTTCTAATGTCTTGCATTGTATATAATGTATAAATCAGGTGCAAAATTACAAAAAAATATTGTATACTCTTGCCATAATAAGAAAAAAGTTGTAACTTTGCATCCGCATTTGTGCAAACATTATTAATTATTTACAAAAAAGCTATGTATTTAGACAAGGCAAAAAAAGAAGAGATCTTTGGTAAGTACGGAAAGTCTAACTCTGATACTGGTTCAGCTGAGAGCCAGATAGCATTGTTCTCATACCGTATTGCCCATTTGACGGAGCACGTTAAGAAGCACCGTAAAGATTATACTACCACACGTTCTTTGACTCAGTTGGTAGGAAAGCGCCGTGCATTGCTCAATTACCTCTACGATCGCGACATCAATCGCTATCGTGCTATCATCAAGGCCCTCGGTCTCCGCAAGTAATTGCAAGCAAGCACAAAAGAAACAAAGCCACATCCATAAGGGTGTGGCTTTTTTTGTTTTATTACTGTTCAAGTAGGTTTTTGTTTTAAAGGGTCGGTTGCATCTTGATAATCTCATTGGCAAGTCCATAGAGTGGTGACTGGCGATTGAGCACATAGCCATGCATCATGAATCCTGTAAAGAACATACAAATACTACTTAATGATTCCGATTAATAGTTAGACATCAATAACAAGCAACTAATTGTTGCTCAAATATTTGAAATTACCGTTCAGAAAGATTATCTTTGTGAACGATAATAATAAAGCATAATATTATGGAATATAATAGATTAATAGATAGAAAGGCGGAAACAGACCGAATAACAGAAGCTCTGAAACGAGAGAACACCCAATTTATCGTTATATATGGTCGTCGCAGAATAGGAAAATCTACGCTCATCAAATATCTTGTGAATAGTCAAGAACAGGCTATTTACTTCTTGAGCGATACTTCTACAGAGGCAGTACAGCGATCTGCTTTTGCCAAATCTGTGGCCACAGTCATTGATGGGTTCGACAAGGTTATATATCCCGACTGGGAATCACTTTTCCGCAGTATGAACAATCAACTATCTCAGAGAATCATGGTATGTCTGGATGAATTTCCTTATCTCGTAAAAAGCTGTGAGGCACTTCCTTCCATCATCCAAAAGCTCCTGAACGAGAAAATCTTAAAGTTTGATTTTGTTCTTTGCGGTTCTTCACAACAATTGATGCCTGGCTATGTGCTCAATCGCCAGTCACCACTTTATGGACTTGCCAATGAGATTATCAAGATGCAACCGATTGCGGCTCAATATATGAGGGAGGCAATGGAGTGTGATGCCGTGCAAGCGGTAGAAGAATTTGCAATATGGGGCGGTGTGCCTCGCTATTGGGAATTGCGTCGTGACTATCCTGATACAAAAACGGCGATTCGCAAGGTGTTGCTTGATCCACAGGGCCCCTTGATGGAAGAACCTCAGCGACTGCTTCGTGATGATATGCGAGATACCGTTCAGGCATCAACCTTACTCACTATTATAGGTAATGGCGCCAACAAACTATCAGAAATAGCATCCAGGGCTGGTAAGGAAGCCTATTCCTTGTCAGAGCCTCTAGGCAAATTAAGAGATTTAGGATACATAAGCAGAGAGGTGCCTTTTGGCGACAATCCGAAAAAAAGCAAAAAGGGACTTTACCACATCAACGACTCACTTCTCAGATTCCATTATCAATTTATCGTGCCTTATCGTTCTATCCTTGAGTTGGGAAAGATTGATACGGTGATGCAGGTTGTGGAAAGCCAGCTGCCGCAGTTTATTGGTCAATGTTGGGAGTTACTATGCCGTGATTACGTAAGTGGCAATATCTTAGATGGCATTGCCTACAATGTAGCTTCCAGATGGTGGGGTAAAATTTTTCCGCCAGAAGAAAAGGATGGTAAAATGGTAGAATTGGACGTTGTAGCAGAATCAATAGATAAGAAACACATATTGATTGGAGAATGTAAATGGACACACAATGATAGTGCCGACCGCCTGATGGAAACTCTTGAGCAAAAGGCGAAATATCTTCCTTTTATCAAGAAAGGACAGCAGGTACATCTTGTCTTGTTTATGAAAGAAGCCCCTACTTATATGAACGAAGAAGCTAAGATACTTCTACCTGAAGACATCATGCAATAGGAAAAAGGGTCTATACACCCTTTTGTCGAGGTGTATAGACCCTTGGAACAATCGCGAAGTATGGGTTGATAATTATTTTTTCAGATAATTGGTATTCCTGTCAGCTTAGGACTTTACCACATATCTTCATTTTTATCTTCTGGAATTTGTCCTTTATTGAAATCAGGAGTTTCTGACCCTGCCAGCAACTGTTGGGCTTCTATCTCATGCACCTGCATTTCTGGTTTTATATATTCTTTCTTCATATTGTGCTATTTTTATTTGATTACTACTTTCTTGTTGTTCTTTATGTATATGCCCTTTGTCGGATTGACTATCTTTCTACCTTGGAGGTCGAAGATTCCTTCAATAGTGCCATGACGCTGCACGTCAGTACCCATAATGGTGATTCCCTCTATGCCTGTTGTCTCGTTGCCACTACCGAATACAAAGCTGCGAGCGAGTGCTGCCGATGATGGGTCTTTTGCTTCATTTTCAGATACTTTCAGATAAGCCTTTCCTGGAGTCGCTATGAGACGTGTTCCGTTGTAGCTATTGTTAGCTTTGTCCACACTGAGGTAGAAACCGAGACCTTTTTTATTTGTAGCATCATTATATGTGAGACGATAGAGTTTATAACCGGCATCTGCTGTTACAGTCTTAGCTTTAGCTGGTGTAGCCACAAGGTCAGAGGAAGCTTTTGTCAAGTCATTTGTCTCGTTTGCCTTTGCATTGACATACTCTCCGTCAGTCTTTAGTAGCACACCCTCTCCCTTTGCCACTTGGTCGTCGCTGCGTTGTGTCAATGTCATCTTGCCACCGCTTACCGTTGCGTTGTAGACATTAAGATTTCTGCCTGATGGAACAGAAAGGGTTACATCGTTTTTCAGATTGCTGAATGTTGCCCAATATGTATAGTGGCCATTTGCATCCTTGTCGCCCTGTGCTGCCTTGATTACTTTATAGGCAGAGCCGGGAACGGGAGATGGGTCTATGCCTAACTGCTGTCCCCATACCTGCTCGCCTAAGACTTTGCCATTCAGCAGCCATGCCATCTCGCCACTTTTAAACGGCTCTATGGACATTTTCTCTGTCTTGCCAGGGACATCCTTTCCTTCCATACCGCCTGTGGCTGTGTTTTCAAGATAATAGCAATTTGTTATTGTACCACTATAGGTTGTACTAATATAGTTAGATCCGCACACGCCGCCGACATGAGTACCTGTTCCATGAACAGAACCTGTGTTATAGCAGCTTTTGACTGTGCCAGCGCTAAATCCGCACACGCCGCCGACATCATTTTGTCCGCTTACAGAACCTGTATTTTTGCAATCTCTGACAGTGCCGTTGTTATCGCCGCACACGCCGCCTGCTCTACTATCGTTATTTTTGCCAATTACAGTGCTGCTGTTAGAACAGTTTTGGAGTACGCCGCCATAATCAATCAATCCGCATACACCTCCCCCCTGCTTATCGAACTGAAAATATGAATCCGAAACTCCTACGTTGGAAATCTTGCCCTTGTAGCCATAGTTGTCGACTCCTATGTAGCCAAACAAGCCAACATAAGATGCTTTAGTATCATTGAAATACAATCCGCTGATGGTGTATCCCTGGCCATCAAAGATGCCAGTATATACATCATCATAATCATCATGTTTACCAATAGGTTCCCATTCTATAAAGTCGCTTTCGCTTACCTTACCTTTATTAACTGCGTCAAGAACGCCCGTGTTCACGATAATGTTTGCCGTGAGGATTGCATTGGCAGATTTATCCCTAACCACGTTTTCAAGCGTACCATTCACCAGACGTGCAAACCAATAAAGTTCTTCTCTGTTACTAATTTGATATGGTTTTGCTCTGCCATTACCTTTCGGTCTGGTTGGAGTAATACTTTCTTCCGCCAACATCATGGTTGGCATAATCATGGTTGTCACGAACAAGAGCATCGTGAAAAACCATCTCAATCTTACAAAATTCGTTTTCATATTGTTTGTTTTTGAATCAATAATTTCTTGTAAAAATAAATACTTTTGCGCATTCAGCCAAATCTTGCTACTATAAAAATAGCCTGTTCCTCTTTCGTGAAAGTCTCTATTATATTTTCCAAGGCGCAAAGATAGTGTTTTTTTCAAAAACAAGGTACAAAATTCTAAAAATGTTTACGAAACATGCAAATAATCGAGTATTTCACAATATCATTCCTTTCATTGGTAATCATAAAATACGAGCAAAAAAAGTTGTTTTGGAGCTTTTTGAATTACTAATAGCACAGAGATGACATAAATAATGTGAGTTATACTTTTTAAAAGGAGCACAAGAGAATACCTACATAATTGTCGTAAAATTAAAAAGGTGGGACAGGTCTCACGACCACCCCACCTTGAGAACAGAGTAAAATGTATAGGAAAAATACTGTTTACTTGTTTAGAGCTTGGAAATAATGCCAAGCTTTGTTTCACGAATGAACTTCACGATATTCTGAATCTCAGGACCATCAGGCACCTGGTCAACGACTTGGTTGACAGCATCGAATACGCTTGTTTGTCCGTGGAACACCAGACGATAAGCATTTGCTATGTGTGCAATCACCTTTTCGTCTACACCGTAGTTGCGAAGTACGGTACTGTTTACACCACCATAGCGTACAGGGTTGTCGGTAGCTGATAAGATTTTTATGCTATTATTTGCACAAATTCGAGATAGCATACAATGGGTTAATGGCGATTCGCCTAACCGCATTGTCATCTTGGGCATCTTGATTTTCCAAGAGGGCAAAGTTTTCGAGCGAGCACCTATAGGCATCATTCAAATGCTTGTTGTGCATAAATAAGCGAAGACTCTTCATCTTGCCGCTCGTTCCAGCCTTACACTCTATAGGCATCACTTTCATGTTCCTAACTATTACATAATCTATTTCTGAAGAAGTTCCGTTTACTACATTCTCCCAATAGTACAAGTCATGCTGCGAGCGAGGATTGCTGTATTTCACAAGTTCCCAGCCCAGCATCATCTCGGACAATCTGCCCTTGTTGACAAGATCATCGGCAGCACCTGCCAAAATCAACTCCGATAAAGCTTGGGAACCACCAAAATCCATATTTAAGATGCTAAGCAGCAATCCACTGTCCAAATAGATGTACTTGCGAAACTTATCGTTGACCTCACTTCCTAAAGGGAGTCCATTAGCGGCAGTATGGCTCACACGCTTCACGATGCCTGCATCACAAAGCATCTGCAAAGCTTTTTTCACATCATCTGCTCGATAACCGCCCTCCACCTTACTATACATAAACTTTCCACCGATTTGCAAGATAACACTCTGCAGGGTGTTACGAAGCAATATAGGATCGACTTTATTGGCATATTTGGCGAAGTCATCATAATAGGTTTGCTGGATGTCCTCCTGTTCTGCCTGACACTGTTGATAATCCTTTGTCTCAATCCAAGCCTTGACACACTCTGGCATACCGCCTACCATTAGGTATGTGCGATATTGTTGAACCAAATCATTATGAAATGCAGCAAACAGAGGATGAGCATAATCGGCATTTTGCTTTTCCATCAAGAGTCCGTCCTTACCTTGCGCCACAAGAAATTCGTCAAAAGACATAGGATACATGAAAAGGGAACGAATACGCCCCACCCCAAATGAAGATAGATCTTTCAGAGCGAACTCCAATAATGAACCTGCCGCCACGACGTGAAGTTCAGGGAAATCTTCCTTGAAAAACCAAAGTCTCTTAATAGCTTCTGGACAAGACTGTATTTCATCCAAGAACAACAAGGTCTCACCTGGCACAATTGGCTTAGAGAATATCAGTCCTAAGCGATTAGCTATCTCATGCACATCGCTCAACTGCTCAAATATCTCCTTGAAGTCATCTCGACTCTCGAAATTGACCTCAATGTAATATTTGAATGTCCTTCCTAATTGCCTAATGGCTGAAGATTTGCCTACCTGCCTTGCACCTCGCAGTAAAAGAGGTTTATGCGTGGGCGCATTCTTCCACTCTAAAAGATACTTGTCTATCGTTCGTTGTATATACATAATTCTATTATTTTATTCTATTCGCTGAAGAAATACAGCACTTCTGCATGCAAAGATACAACTTTTTGATAAAATAAAGAGGAATAAACCACTAAAAACTGACAAAATAAAGAGGAATAAACACCACAAAAATGACAAAATAAAGAGGAATGATAAGAAAAGGCACCAACTATTACCTCTTATTGCGCCAAATCTGAGGGATGCATTCCACCTTGGAATTGAACCTAAACCGGTCATTAGGCTGATTTGGGTTCAATCATCAATGTAATAGATACACTGCTTTAAAGAAATATTAAATCTTGGAAAAGTGTAGAAAAAAAACATTTTTATCTTGGAAAAGTGTAAGAAAATACTTAATTTTGCCTTGGAAAAGTGTAATAAACAAGGTACTTTTTCCTTGGAAAAGTGTAAATTACAGAATATAAACGTATGATAGGCAGAAAGATAGACGCATTTTTGAATGATTTTTTCAAGAACGTCAAGAAAGCTTTGCTCATAACAGGAGCTCGACAGATAGGTAAAACCTATTCCATAAGAGAAGCGGCTAAGCGTAATTTTGATTATTTCGTAGAGATCAACTTCATTACTTCGCCAGAGGCTGTAGGCATATTCCACGGTGCCAAAGATGTAAAGGATATGCTCTTTCGCTTGTCGGCTTTTGTGGACAAACCTCTTGTAAAGGACAAGACCCTGATATTCTTTGATGAAGTTCAAGTATATCCAGAAGTGGTAACCCTTATCAAGTTTTTGGTAGATGAGGGTAGCTATCGTTATGTCTTGAGCGGCTCTCTCTTGGGGGTGGAGCTTAATAATCTCCGCTCTGAACCAGTGGGATATATGGATGTGAAGGAAATGTATCCTTTGGATATTGAAGAGTTCTATCATGCCGTAGGTATGGCAGACCATGTCATAGCGAAGCTTCGCCAGTGTTGGCAGGATAAAGTGCCGGTAGATGAGTTTGTACATCGCCGTTTGATGCAGGCTTTTCGCTTGTATCTTGTAATTGGCGGTATGCCGCATGCGGTGCAGACTTATTTGGATACCAATAATTTGCAAGATGTATTGGCTGTTCAGAAGAGCATACTTCAAGAGTATAAACGTGACATCATGAAATACAAGAGGGATGACAGTTCTCAGAAGCTCTATATAGATGAGGTGTTTCAGTTGATTCCTTCAGAATTGAATGCCAAGAATAAGCGTTTCATTCTGAAGAGCCTCAATGAAAAGGCTCGTTTTGCCTCTTACGAGAATAGTTTTCTTTGGCTTCGTGATGCAGGCGTGGCTCTTCCTACATATAATGTAGAGGAGCCCAAACAGCCTTTGTTGCAGGCCAAAACCAGAAATCTTTTTAAACTCTTCCAAAGCGATGTGGGCTTGCTGACGAGTCAGTTTGCCGATGGTATCCAACTGAAATTGTTGGCGGATAATCAAGTAATCAATTATGGTGCTATCTATGAGAATGTTGTGGCGCAAGAGCTAAAGGCTCATGGTTTTGACCTTTATTATTATAATAGTAAGCGCTTGGGAGAGCTTGATTTTGTAGTAGAATACCATGGCAATGTCTTGCCTATAGAGGTAAAATCGGGTAAGGATTATGAACGTCATAATGCCTTGTCTAATGTCATGTCATCAGCAGAATATGCTCTTCCAGAAGCTTTGGTGCTTTGTAATGGCAATGTAAGTGTTGATGGCAAGGTGGTGTATATGCCTATCTATATGTTGATGTTTTTGGAGAAGGAGCAAACAGTGAATGTAACCTACAAGCTCGACCTGTCAGATTTGTAGTATAGGTAATATTACAAGGTTAAAATAAACACAAAAGGCAAGCATTTTTAGTTCTTCTATCGGATAGCCACGCTTTTTCTCCTAAGACATATGATGTTAGCACTAAACTGCCTAACTCTTGATATGGCATTGATCGTCATTACATGGTTGTACTAAAGATACAAAATCATAATATACAAGAAACAAAGCCACATCCACAAGGGTGTGGCTTTTTTGTTTTATTACAGTTCAAGTAGGTTTGTGTTTTGAAACAATATTCTTATTTCCTTGAATTCCGTCTCACAATTCTAACTTGCGCAACCTTTTTAACTTCACGAGCATCGTCGACAAGATTTTCTTCATAGCTAGCAGAAACTCCAAGTGAAAGGAATCCACGATTAATGACAACTTTTCCCATTCTTGGCTTCATCGTAGGATAGCTCGTATATAACACATTGCCATCAACATCACAAAATTCAGCCTTAATAGATACATTCTCATCAGCTACAGGTACATATATATCTACTGAGAAATAATGGTTTTCATATTGCACCGACCCAATGTAAGCTTCGCCATTAGTAATTCCATCATCATCTATTGTATGAATATGCTTATTCAAAATCTGATCCTTAACTTTTTGAACTTTATCAGGTGTAACAATCTTATCCATTTCTTCATTTCGTAATTGAGGAGGATAAAACTCATGTTGGCAATTAAAGCGTATTTGCTGTTCAAACAAATCTGGGATATCACCGAATACTCCTTCTTTTACAGGTGTTTTAGACTTTTCAACACCATCAGTATCACTATCGTCATCACCACTATCCGTATTAGACTCCTCTATTAACTTTTCATAAATTCGAGAACAATAACTTTGGACTTGACCACTTAAACTAACCATAGAGTCTGGGTGAATAATTTCTGCCCTTACCGCTTTGTCATAAGCCAACCAAAAAGCTTTCATCCCTAAAAGAGTATTTTCTTCTTGAACACTCGGATAACCATTCATAATATATGAGACATTAGTTTCTTCTGAGTCATCATCAGAAATTGATACCATATCTAACGCTACAATTTGATTATCTGCATCATAGTAAGCTAAATAACAATCCTCAGGAAAGTCTTCGAACGGAATCTTCATATCCAGAAAGAAAACTTGATTCACTGATGACATCTTTAGAATTTGAGCATCTTTCGTTTTTTCTCCATCATATGTATCAACGCAGAATTTTTTAGCCTTTATTCTATCCAAAACCTCCAACCTCTTTTGAAGCGGGAATGACTGGGTAAAGGCGGTGACATTACCAGAAGTTTCATACATACTATCACAAGCGTTAAAGAGGTTAATTGGCAAATCACAGAATATACCTTCATTGGTAAATTCAGTTTCTCTATCACTATTAGTAGAACAAGACGCAAACATAATTATAGCTACTAACAACATTAATAATCGAATATTTTTAATCATACAAGTTAAGGTTAATTGTTAATAATACAAATTTAGGTCCCATTACCATTTATGTTATTACTTTGCAGCACTACTGTCCCGTTAAAGTGGACTAATCGCTCTTTGAATTAATTGAAATACAGT
>OCHM01000091.1_pt1 | contig 69834 bp, 42 predicted proteins | sample 1538901 | NCBI WGS metagenome assembly OCHM01 (sample SAMN04571734, study PRJEB22368) | human gut metagenome | biome: human gut; material: stool | host: Homo sapiens | place: Luxembourg | collected 2012-11-08 | reverse complement strand
CAATTTTCGCTAATCACCAAATTTTCAGACACTTATATTTCGTCGAACTCACGTTAAGCTACATTGCTGATTAACATTGTCAACGTAGCAAAAATGAGTTTTATATAGAATCTCGTCAATAGTTGCATAATAGTAGTGTTTTAGGTTTATGATACAAAATTAGCAAATTATTGACAAACACGCAACTATAAAGAGATAAAAAAACAGCCGCCAGATTGCTCTGACGGCTGTTTTTTATGTAATATATCTTTAAAGATTACTCTGAAACCTTCTCGGCAAAATCAAGAACATTCTTCTTGTTTGCTTCGATACGATCATATTCTTCCTTAGAGCCAACGATGATCTTGTCCCACTGACGAAGACCTGTACCAGCAGGGATGAGGTGACCGCAGATAACGTTCTCCTTCATACCCTCAAGACTGTCTACCTTACCACGGATAGCAGCCTCGTTGAGCACCTTAGTTGTCTCCTGGAATGATGCAGCAGACATAAAGCTCTTAGTAGCCAAAGAAGCACGAGTGATACCCTGGAGAATCTGAGTAGATGTTGCAGGAACTGCATCACGAACCTCTACGAGACGAAGGTCACGACGCTTCAAGCTTGAGTTCTCATCACGAAGCTTGCGGGCTGTGATAATCTGACCAGCCTTCAATACCTCTGAGTCACCAGCGTTGGTAACAACCTTCTTACCCCAGATACGATCGTTCTCCTCAGCGAAGTCGAGTTTGTCAACCATCTCCTGCTCAAGGAATGTTGTATCACCTGGATCGTCGATGCGAACCTTACGCATCATCTGACGAACGATAATCTCGAAGTGCTTATCGTTGATCTTCACACCCTGGAGACGGTAAACGTCCTGTACCTCGTTAACGATGTACTCCTGAACGGCAGTAGGACCCTTAATAGCGAGGATATCGCTTGGAGTGATAACACCATCAGAAAGTGGAGTACCTGCACGTACGGCATCATGCTCCTGAACAAGAATCTGCTTAGAGAGCGATACGAGGTACGACTTCTGGTCGCCAGTCTTAGATGTAATGATGATCTCACGATTACCTCTCTTAACCTTACCCATTGTTACCTCACCATCGATTTCAGATACAATAGCAGGGTTAGAAGGGTTGCGGGCCTCGAAGAGCTCTGTTACTCGTGGAAGACCACCGGTGATATCGCCTGCACCACCTACGGCACGTGGAATCTTAACCAATGTGGTACCAGTAGCGATGGTCTGACCATCCTCTACAGCAAGGTGACCACCTACAGGGAGGTTGTATGTACCCAATACCTCACCAGACTCAGAAACAATGTCTACAGTAGGAACCTTTGTACGATCCTTAGAATCAGTAATGATCTTTTCGGTCATACCGGTTGTATCATCGGTCTCAGCACGGAAGGTGACATCACGCTCTACATCGTGGAATTTAACCTTACCAGCGTATTCGCTGACGATAACGGCGTTGAATGGGTCCCACTTAGCAATACGATCGCCCTTCTTAACCTTGGCTCCATCCTTGAAATAGAGAGAAGAACCATAAGGTACGTTAAGGGTTGACAATACGATGTCTGTGTTGATGTCGATGAAGCGGATTTCTGCAAGACGGCTTACTACCATCTGGCATTCTATATCCTTCTCACCATTGTTTTCTACGAATGGAACTGTACGAAGCTCATCAAACTCGATTCGAGAATCGTTCTTAGCTACGATGCTGGCATTAGCTGCTGCGTTACCAGCCACACCACCGGCGTGGAAGGTACGAAGTGTAAGCTGAGTACCAGGCTCACCAATAGCCTGAGCTGCGATGACACCGACAGCTTCACCAAGCTGTACCATGCGAGCGGTAGCAAGGTTACGTCCGTAACACTTCATGCAGACACCCTTCTTGCTTTCGCAAGTGAGCACCGAACGAATTTCTACGCTCTCGATAGGAGAAGCCTCGATACGCGCAACCTTATCCTCTGTGATTTCCTCGCCAGCATTAACGATAACATCGCCAGTTGTAGGATCAACAATATCATGAACTGATACACGACCGAGGATACGCTCACCAAGAGAAGAGATGACCTCGTCACCATTCTTCAAGGCTGTGCACTGAAGACCACGTAGTGTACCACAGTCTTCCTCTGTAATGATGACGTCGTGAGAAACGTCAACAAGACGACGTGTAAGGTAACCAGCATCGGCAGTCTTCATCGCGGTATCCGCAAGACCCTTACGGGCACCGTGAGATGCGATAAAGTACTCAAGCACAGACATACCCTCCTTAAAGTTAGAGAGGATAGGGTTTTCAATAATCTGAGCACCCTCGGCACCAGCCTTCTGAGGTTTAGCCATAAGACCACGCATACCAGCAAGCTGAGCAATCTGGTCGGCAGAACCACGGGCACCAGAGTCAAGCATCATATATACAGCGTTGAATCCCTGGTCAGCCTCTGTCATCTGCTTCATCAGAGTCTTCTTAAGGTCGGTGTTAACGTGAGTCCATGTATCGATAACCTGATTGTAACGCTCCTTGTCGGTGATGAAACCCATGTTATAGTTGTCCATGATAGCCTCAATCTCCTTGTTACCCTTATCAACGATTTCAACTTTCTCCTTAGGGATGATGATATCGTCGAGGTTGAACGAAAGACCTGCTACGTAAGCCATACGATAACCGAGGTTCTTAATACCGTCGAGGAATGCACAAGCGCGAGCCATACCCACAGCCTTGATAACATCAGCGATGATACCGCGAAGAGTCTTCTTAGAGATGATATCGTTGAAGAAACCTACCTCGTCAGGAATGATACCATTTACGATAACACGACCAACTGAGGTTTCTACCATACGCTTCTCTATCTTACCATCAACGAGGTCGTTGACAATAACCTTTACTAAAGCGTGGAGGTCGCAACGACCTTCATTATATGCGATGATAGCCTCTTCAGGACCATAGAATGTGAAGCCCTCGCCCTTAGCACCTGGACGAATCTTGGTGATATAGTACAAACCGAGCACCATATCCTGTGAAGGAACGGTGATAGGTGCACCATTAGCAGGATTCAAGATGTTATGGCTCTGAAGCATCAACACCTGTGTTTCAAGGATTGCCTCATTGCTCAATGGCAAGTGAACAGCCATCTGGTCACCATCGAAGTCGGCGTTGAACGCTGTACATGCCAATGGGTGGAGCTGAATAGCCTTACCCTCGATAAGCTTAGGCTGGAATGCCTGGATAGACAAACGGTGAAGTGTAGGGGCACGGTTAAGCATAACTGGATGACCCTTCATCACGTTCTCAAGGATATCCCAGATAACAGGCTCACGACGGTCTACTATCTTCTTAGCGCTCTTTACAGTCTTCACGATACCGCGCTCAATGAGCTTACGGATGATGAATGGCTTATAGAGCTCGGCAGCCATAAGCTTAGGCAAACCAACCTCGCCCATATTGAGCTCAGGACCTACGACGATAACCGAACGACCAGAGTAGTCAACACGCTTACCGAGCAAGTTCTGACGGAAACGACCCTGCTTACCCTTCAAAGAGTCAGAGAGTGACTTCAATGGACGGTTGCTCTCGCTCTTAACGGCAGAACCCTTACGGCTGTTGTCGAAGAGTGAGTCGACAGCTTCCTGCAACATACGCTTCTCGTTACGAAGGATAACCTCAGGAGCCTTAATCTCCATAAGACGCTTCAAACGGTTGTTACGTATGATAACACGACGATAGAGGTCGTTGAGGTCGGATGTAGCAAAACGTCCACCATCCAATGGTACCAAAGGACGAAGCTCTGGTGGGATAACAGGGATAATCTTCATGATCATCCACTCTGGACGGTTTGTCTCCTGAGAAGTACGGAAAGCCTCTACAACCTGCAAACGCTTCAAAGCCTCAGTCTTACGCTGCTGGCTTGAGTCGTTGTTAGCACGGTCGCGGAGCTCATAGCTCAAGCTATCGAGATCCAAATCTGCCAACAGGTCGTAAACAGCCTCGGCACCCATCTTAGCGATGAACTTGTTAGGATCATCATCCTCAAGGAGGTCGTTGTTAGGATCGAGCTTCTTATCAATGATTTCGAGATACTCATCCTCTGAAAGGAGGTCATACTTATGAGAACCATTCAAGTCCTCAATACCCTCTTCATCCTTACGTCCCTCAAGGGCACCTGGCTTGATAACGATATACTTCTCATAGTATATTACGGCATCAAGTTTCTTGGTAGGAAGACCAAGAAGATAACCTATCTTGTTAGGCAAAGAACGGAAGTACCAGATATGAGCTACTGGAACAACGAGCTCAATGTGACCAGAACGCTCACGACGAACCTTCTTCTCAGTAACCTCAACACCGCATCGGTCGCAGACAATACCCTTATAGCGAATACGCTTGTACTTACCGCAGGCGCACTCATAGTCCTTAGTAGGACCAAAGATACGCTCGCAGAACAAGCCATCACGCTCAGGTTTGTAGGTACGGTAATTGATGGTCTCAGGCTTTGTAACCTCACCATACGAATTTTCCTGTATCTCCTGTGGTGAAGCGAGACCAATGGTAATCTTCGTGAAATTATTCTTTACCTTAATATCTTTTTTGAAAGCCATTTTCTTTTCCTTTAATCGAGTTTAATACTTAGTCCAAGACCGCGAAGCTCATGCAAAAGCACATTGAGAGACTCAGGGATACCTGGTGTTGGCATAGCATCGCCCTTGACAATAGCCTCATAAGCCTTAGAACGACCAACGACATCGTCAGACTTAATGGTGAGAACCTCCTGAAGAACGTGGCTTGCACCAAATGCCTCAAGAGCCCAAACTTCCATCTCTCCGAAACGCTGTCCACCAAACTGTGCCTTACCTCCAAGAGGCTGCTGAGTGATGAGTGAGTAAGGACCGATAGAACGTGCGTGCATCTTGTCCTCAACCATGTGACCGAGCTTAAGGAAGTATGTCACACCTACAGTAGCAGGCTGGTCGAAACGCTGACCTGTTTCACCATCATAAAGATATGTAGAGCAGAGGTGTGGCAATCCTGCCTTGTCTGTCCACTCACCGAGGTCTTCGAGTTTAGCACCGTCGAAGATAGGAGTAGCAAACTTAACACCGAGCTTACGTCCAGCAGCACCGAGGATTGCCTCGAAAATCTGACCAAGGTTCATACGTGAAGGCACACCCAGTGGGTTCAATACCAAGTCTACAGGACGACCGTCCTCAAGGAATGGCATATCCTCCATACGTACAATCTTAGATACGATACCCTTGTTACCGTGACGACCTGCAAGCTTATCACCTACACCAATCTTACGCTTCTTAGCGATGTAGACCTTAGCCATCTGAAGAATTCCTGAAGGAAGTTCATCACCGATAGTGATAGCAAACTTACGACGCTTCATTTCTGCATCCAAAAGTTTATACTTGCGGATGTAGTTCATGATGAGCTTAGAGATAAGACCATCGGTATGCTCGTCGCCTGTCCAGTCATTAGACTGAATGCCGTCGTACTCGAGGTTTTTCAAAGCTGTAACAGTAAACTTAGTACCCTTAGTGATAATCTCAGCACCAGTATAGTCCTTAACACCCTGTGAAACCTTACCCTCTGTAAGAGTCATAAGCTTGTCAACGAGGATATCCTTAAGGTCATTGTTCTTTGCCTCATACTCCTCATCAATCTTAGCAAGGATAATCTTATCCTGCTTCTTAGACTCACGAGTCTTCTGAGCGCGAGCGAACATCTTCTTATCAATAACGATACCGCTCAATGATGGGTTGGCCTTCAAAGAAGAATCCTTAACATCACCAGCCTTGTCACCAAAGATAGCACGAAGAAGTTTCTCTTCTGGTGAAGGATCGCTCTCTCCCTTAGGAGAAATCTTACCAATCATCAAGTCGCCTGGCTCTACGCGAGCACCTACGCGGATAACGCCATTAGCATCGAGGTCCTTAGTAGCTTCCTCGCTTACGTTAGGAATATCGCTTGTGAACTCTTCCATACCACGCTTTGTTTCGCGAACATCGAGTGAATACTCGTCAACGTGAACAGAAGTAAGAACGTCATCGCGAACCATGCGCTCAGAAAGAACGATAGCATCCTCATAGTTGTAACCCTTCCAAGGCATGTAAGCAACGAGGAGGTTGCGGCCAAGAGCCAACTCACCATTTTCTGTTGCATAACCCTCAGTAAGGATGTCACCAGCCTTCACTCTTTGTCCCTTAGAGCAGATAGGACGAAGGTCAATGGTCATATTCTGGTTCGTACGGCGGAACTTTGGAATACGATATTCCTTCAAGGCAGGCTCGAAGCTTACGAACTCCTCATCCTCAGTACGATCATAAAGTATACGGATTGTTGTTGCGTCTACATATTCGATGACACCCTCGCCCTCAGCAGTGATCATAGTACGAGAGTCCTCGCACACCTGCTTCTCGAGTCCGGTACCAACGATAGGAGCATCATTATGGAGCAATGGTACTGCCTGACGCATCATGTTACATCCCATCAATGCACGGTGACCGTCATCATGCTCGAGGAATGGGATAAGTCCTGCTGATACAGAAGCAATCTGCTGTGGAGCAACGTCCATCAAATCAACATCTGTAGGAGGAACTACAGGGAAGTCAGCATCCTGACGGCACTTAACGACCTTGCGAATGAATGTACCATCCTCGTTCAATGGAGCATTACCCTGACCGATGATGTGGTTTTCCTCCTCCTCTGCGGTGAGGTATACAACATCCTTGTTGTCCATATCAACTACACCATTTGTAACCTTACGATATGGAGTAGAGATAAAGCCGAGCTCGTTGATAGTAGCATATACACAGAGAGAAGAGATAAGACCGATGTTAGGTCCTTCAGGACTCTCAATAGGACAAAGACGACCATAGTGTGTATAGTGAACGTCACGAACCTCGAAACCTGCACGCTCACGCGAAAGACCACCAGGACCGAGGGCAGACAGACGACGCTTGTGAGTTACCTCAGCAAGTGGGTTGGTCTGGTCCATGAACTGTGAAAGCGGGTTGGTACCAAAGAAGGTATTAATAACGCTTGAAATAGTCTTGGCGTTGATAAGGTCTGTTGGTGTGAACACCTCATTGTCACGTACGTTCATACGCTCACGGATAGTGCGGCTCATACGAGCAAGACCTACAGAGAACTGGTTTGCCAACTGCTCACCAACGGTACGAACACGACGGTTTGACAAGTGGTCGATATCGTCGACAGTAGCGTTAGAGTTAACGAGCTGGATGAGATACTTGATAATCTCTATAATGTCGTCACGTGTAAGAACGCGTACATCCATATCTGTATCCAAACCGAGCTTCTTGTTGATACGGTAGCGACCAACCTCACCAAGGTCATATCTCTTGTCTGAGAAGAACAAGTTCTGGAATACTTCACGAGCACTTGCATCATCTGCAGGGTCAGCATTACGGAGCTGACGATAGATATAAGTAACAGCCTCTTTCTCAGAGTTGCTTGGGTCCTTAGCAAGAGTGTTGAAGATAATGGTAAACTTGTTAGCAGCCTCTGCATCCTTATGAAGAAGGATTGTAGAAGCACCGCTCTCAAGGATATCAGTAACGTTATCCTCAGTAATCTCGGTTTCGCGCTCCATAACAACCTCGTTACGCTCAATAGATACTACTTCACCAGTATCCTCATCAACGAAGTCCTCATTCCAGCTCTTCAATACACGAGCAGCAAGACGCTTACCGATGGCATCCTTAAGGTTCTTCTTGTTAACCTTAACTTCCTCTGCCAAGTCGAATATGCGAAGAATGTCCTTATCGCTCTCAAAGCCGATAGCACGGAGAAGAGTTGTAACAGGCAACTTCTTCTTACGATCGATATAGGCATACATCACATTGTTGATGTCGGTTGCAAACTCAATCCAAGAACCCTTGAAAGGAATGATACGCGCACTGTAGAGAACAGTACCGTTAGCATGAACACCCTGGCTAAAGAATACACCAGGAGAACGATGCAACTGAGCCACTACGACACGCTCTGCACCATTGATTACAAATGTACCATTGCTGGTCATGTAAGGAATAGTACCCAAGAAAACATCCTGGATAACAGTACCGAAATCCTCATGATCAGGGTCAGTACAATACAGCTTCATCTTAGCCTTCAATGGAACACTATATGTAAGTCCTCTCTCCAAGCACTCATCGATGCTATAACGAGGAGGGTCAATATAGTAGTCAAGGAACTCAAGCACGAAGTTATTACGCGTGTCTGTTATAGGGAAATTCTCTGAGAACACCTTATACAGACCGTCGTTCTTGCGTTCCTCGGGGGGAGTATCCAACTGAAGGAAGTCGCGGAATGACTTCAACTGCACATCGAGGAAATCCGGATATGGGTACGGATTGTGAACGCTGGCAAAATTTACTCTATTATCGATTATCTTTGTAGCCATAAAAACTAATAAAATTGGTCTTGATGAAAAGACATCATGCCTAAAAACTATGTGGCATGAAGAAAAGCTGTCGGTAAATCGACGAGCTTAGAGAAAAGAAAAGGTTAGGACTCACCGACTGGGCAAATCCTAACCAATATTCTAAATGAGAATGTATAAGCTTACTTAATCTCGATCTTGGCACCAGCCTCCTCGATAGCCTTCTTCAAGTTCTCAGCCTCGTCCTTAGAGATGCCTTCCTTGATCTTAGCAGGAGCACCGTCTACCAAATCCTTAGCTTCCTTCAAGCCAAGACCACAAGCCTCCTTAACAGCCTTTACAACCTGGAGCTTAGCGCCACCAACCTCAGCGAGGACTACGTCGAATGTAGACTTCTCCTCAGCTGCAGCTGCACCACCAGCAGCAGGACCAGCAGCTACAGCTACAGCTGCAGCAGCAGGCTCAATACCATACTCGTCCTTGAGGACTGTTGCCAACTCATTAACTTCCTTAACAGTAAGATTTACTAACTCTTCTGCAATAGCTTTGATATCTGCCATTTTATTCTAAATTTTATTTTTGTTTATACTATAATTAATGATAACATTGTGATTGATTACTCAGGACGCTCGCCCAATGTCTTAAGCACACCATGAATAGTGTTGCTTCCTGATTGAAGAGCTGAAACAACGTTCTTTGCAGGTGACTGGAGCAAAGCAACAATCTCTGCGATAACTTCGTTCTTGCTCTTGAGAGCTGAAAGTTCTGCAAGTTTGTCTGCGCCAACGTAGAAGCTTTCCTCTGCATAAGCAGCCTTCAGTGTTGGAACACCTTCCTTGTCATATTCCTTCAACAACTTAGCTGGTACATTAGCTGTATTGGCAAACATTACAGCAGTAGTACCCTTCAAGCAGCCATAGAGCTCAGAGAAATCGATATCTGAAGCCTCGAACGCCTTGTGAAGCAAGGAATTCTTAACAACAACCATCTTAATCTCGCTCTGGAAGCACTTACGACGGAGTGCGCTTGTCTTCTCAGCATTCAATCCTGTAACATCTACAAGATAGAAATGAGGAAACTCCTGCAACTTCTGTCCAAGTTCAGCGATAATAGTATCTTTAACTTCTTTCTTCATTTTACAAAACTTTTAGAGTTATTCAACTGATTTAGGATCAATCTTGATACCCTTACTCATAGTGCTAGAAATAAAGATACTCTTGATATATGTACCTTTAGCAGCAGCAGGCTTCAGCTTGATAACTGTGTTGATGAATTCCTTAGCATTTCCATAGATCTGCTCAGGAGTCATGCTAACCTTACCGATTGAAGTATGGATAATACCAGCCTTATCAACCTTAAAGTCAATCTTACCTTGCTTAACTTCCTTTACTGCCTTAGCAACATCCATAGTTACAGTGCCACTCTTAGGGTTAGGCATCAAACCACGAGGACCGAGTACACGACCCAAAGGACCAATCTTACCCATACAAGAAGGCATTGTGATGATGACATCAATATCTGTCCAACCACCCTTAATCTTCTCAACGTATTCGTCAAGACCTACATAATCAGCGCCTGCTTCCTTAGCAGCAGCTTCCTGATCAGGAGTACAGAGTGCGAGCACACGAGTAACCTTACCTGTTCCGTTTGGCAATGAAACAACGCCACGAACCATCTGGTTAGCCTTACGTGGATCAACACCTAAGCGTACATCAATATCAAGAGATGCATCAAACTTGGTAGTGGTAATTTCCTTTACCAACTCTGAAGCCTCCTTCAATGTGTATGCCTTCCCTGCTTCAACCTTATCAGCTACTGATTTTTGATTTTTTGTCAGTTTACTCATTTTTCTAATTGAAGTTTTAAATTATTTACCAGGGAAGTCCCCTTTTACAGTAATACCCATACTTCTTGCAGTACCAGCGATGAGCTTCATAGCTGATTCTACAGTAAAGCAGTTCAAGTCCTTCATCTTATCCTCAGCGATTACCTTTACCTGATCCCAAGTAAGAGAAGCAACCTTCTGACGATTAGGCTGAGCAGAACCTGACTTGATTTTGGCAGCCTCTTTCAATTGAACTGCAGCAGGTGGAGTCTTGATAATAAAATCAAAAGACTTGTCAGTATAATAAGTAATAACTACTGGCAACACTTTACCTGCTTTGTCCTGGGTACGGGCGTTGAATTCCTTGCAGAATCCCATAATATTAATACCCTTAGAACCCAATGCAGGTCCTACTGGAGGTGAAGGATTCGCAGCGCCACCTTTAATCTGTAATTTGATTAATCCAGCAACTTCTTTAGCCATTTTGTCTGTTAATATTTAAATTGATTTAATATAAAAGAATTCTGAACGCATTCGTAACCTTGCGTTAGCCTTCTTTTTCGACTTGCATAAAACCTAATTCCAACGGAGTTTTGCGTCCGAAGATCTTGACCATCACCTTTAGTTTGCGCTTCTCGACATTCACCTCTTCGATGATGCCACTGAAACCTGAGAATGGTCCGTCTGTTACCTTGACAGTCTCGTCAACTACGTACGGGATGTCAATGTTGTCTTCAATCTCCGTTTCCTCGCATGAACCGAGCATACGATTGATTTCCGACTGCGGAACTGGTGAGGGGTTATCCAAGCCTCCAAGAAAGCCTAAAACGTTCGGCATGAAACGTAGCGTGTGAGCCACATCGCCCACGAGGGCAGCTTCTACGAACACATAACCAGGGAGTGATATTTTCTCCTTGATTACTCTTTTTCCATTACGCAAAGATGCGTGTTTCTCGAGCGGCAGAACCACTTGCGAAACATGCGTCTGAAGTAATGGATTGTGCTTAATCTCAGCGTCAAGGTACTCTTTCACTTTGAATTCCTTACCACTGGCAGCACGAAGCACGTACCATTTTTTTTCTGTCTTAGCCATTTTCTTGAAAACGATTAACCTGGGTAAACCATGCTCATAGCCCACTTGAACAGAGAGTCCATAGCGAACACCACAGCTGCAACGACAAGGGAAGCAGATAATACAATCACTGCACTATGGTTTAGTTCGGCATAACTTGGCCAAGTTGTTTTATGCGCAAGTTCGTCGTAACAAGTCTTGCAATAATTTACAAACTTCTCAAACATATTATCTTCTTTTTAGCACGGGAAGAGAGGCTCGAACTCCCGACACCTGGTTTTGGAGACCAGTGCTCTACCAACTGAGCTATTCCCGTAGGATAGTTCCCGATGCCGAAGCGATACGGGAACTATTTTTATTTAATCCAGCCTCTTAGGAGACTGTTGATCGACGAATTAGTCCTCGAGGATCTTTGTGATCTGACCAGAACCTACTGTACGACCACCCTCGCGGATAGCGAAACGAAGACCCTCGTTCAGAGCCACTGCGTAGATGAGCTCAACCTCGATCTCTACGTTGTCACCAGGCATTACCATCTCAACTCCCTCTGGAAGCTTGATCTCACCTGTACAGTCCATAGTACGGAGGTAGAACTGAGGACGATACTTGTTGCCGAACGGTGTGTGACGACCACCCTCTTCCTTCTTCAAAACGTAGATAGAAGCCTTGAAGTGCTTGTGAGGCTTGATCTGACCCGGGTGGCAGAGTACCATACCGCGCTTGATCTCGTTCTTATCGATACCACGGAGGAGAAGACCTACGTTATCGCCAGCTTCACCCTCATCAAGGATCTTACGGAACATTTCAACGCCAGTAACAACAGACTTCTTGTCCTCACCGAGACCAAGGAGCTGAACCTCGTCACCAACCTTAACACGACCAGTCTCGATACGACCAGTAACAACAGTACCACGACCAGTGATTGAGAATACATCCTCGATAGGCATCAAGAAAGGCTTCTCTACGTCGCGCTCAGGCTCCTGAATCCACTCATCAACTGTATCCATGAGCTGCATTACAGAGTCAACCCACTTGTCAACACCGTTCAATGCACCAAGTGCAGAACCGCGGATGATTGGAGTATCCTCCTCATAGTCATACTGAGTAAGAAGCTCAGTAAGCTCCATCTCAACGAGTTCGATCATTTCTGGATCGTCAACAAGGTCGCACTTGTTCAAGAATACTACCAAGCGAGGAACGTTTACCTGACGAGCAAGAAGAACGTGCTCACGTGTCTGAGGCATAGGACCATCAGTAGCAGCAACAACAAGGATAGCACCGTCCATCTGAGCAGCACCAGTAACCATGTTCTTTACATAGTCAGCGTGTCCAGGACAGTCTACGTGTGCATAGTGACGCTTAGCTGTCTCATACTCGATGTGTGATGAGTTGATAGTAATACCACGCTCTTTTTCCTCAGGAGCGTTATCAATCTGGTCGAAAGACTTAACATCCTCGCCACCGAAACCCTTATCGTGAAGAGTCTTTGAAATAGCAGCGGTAAGAGTGGTCTTACCATGGTCAACGTGACCAATTGTACCAATGTTAACATGCGGTTTGGTACGCACGTAATTCTCTTTTGCCATAGTTTACTTATTTAATTAAAATGAAAATATCAAAGTTAATTGTTTTCCCCAGGTTAGATAAAAAACTCTCCCAAGTTAGAGCTGTAACTGAGAGTTGAACTCAGGACCTCTTCCTTACCAAGGAAGTGCTCTACCACTGAGCTATTACAGCAACTTAGAGCGGAAAACGGGGCTCAAACCCGCGACCCCCAGCTTGGAAGGCTAGTGCTCTATCAACTGAGCTATTTCCGCAAAAAGAAGTGAAAGTGGGTGGTGATGGATTCGAACCACCGAAGGCATCGCCAGCAGATTTACAGTCTGCCCCATTTGGCCACTCTGGTAACCACCCAATCCTTTTAGTAAATGTATCGTTTAGATACTGAAGAAAAACTGCGTTCAGGTTTTCTGTTTGTTTGAGCCTCTTGTCGGATTCGAACCAACGACCCCGAGATTACAAATCACGTGCTCTGACCAACTGAGCTAAAGAGGCAAATCCTTGCAGCCATTACCGCAGTAATAGCATGTGTCGGAAAACGGCTGCAAAGATACGGTATTTATTTTATTCCCACAAATATTTTGGGAACTTTTTTATTTGTTTCTTGTTTTTTCCTTAAATTTGGTAAGTTGAACCTTCATAGCATCAACACATTCATCAACACCTTCTTCAAAGGTATCGCATGTCTTTTCAACAAAGAGAGTGTTGCCAGGAACTGTCACCGTAAGACTTGTTTCCTTATTTAATGCTGTAGCAGGTTTCACCACCTTTAATTGCACCTCTACTTTCTGAATGTCTTCTAATGTTTTTTCCAACTTGGCGACTTTCTTCTCGATAAACGCCTCTAACTTTTCGGTAGCGTCGAAATGGATCGACTGAATCTTAATTTCCATAGTTACCTCCGTTTTTTAAAAGGTTAGGCCCTTGGGTGGGCTTTTTTATAAACTCGTTTCAACTGCTCGAAAGTGGTATGAGTGTAGATTTCTGTAGTAGAAGCACTCTCATGACCAAGCAGCTTTCTAACACTTTCTATACTGGCACCATTATTAAGCATCGACGTAGCAAAGGTATGCCGGAGTACGTGCGGACTTTTCTTTTTCAAAGTACAGACAAGCGAAAGACACCGTCTTACTTCTTGTCTTACCATATCCGCCTTAACTCGTTCTCCATTTTCAGTCAGGAAGAAAGCATCACTCTTACGTTCCACCACCTCATCACGGAGTTTCACATAATTAACGAGAGCTTCTTTCAATTCCTGTCCGAAAGGAATAATCCTTTGTTTATTTCCCTTACCGGTAACTTTAATCTCTTTTGCTTCGAGATTCACCGCAATATCATCTAATCCTGTCAGCTCCGACAAACGAATGCCCGTAGTATAGAACAATATAATAAATGTACGCGCACGTACATCTTTATAACCTGTGCCCCACTCCACATCATCCAAAAGTCTGTTTATCTCAGACTCCTTTAGAAATTGCGGTAATGGTCTACTTGCTTTAGGACCTTCCACGACATGAGCTGGGTCTTTATCAACCTTTCCCCTCATGAGTGCAAAACGATAAAAGGAACGCAACGCCGACAGCCTTCGTTTGACAGACGTGGCATTGTTTCCTTTATCCATCATGCTCTCCATCCAGTCGCGGATAATATCAGAGTCTATCGACTCCCAAGAGAGATGAGTATCCAAATTTTGGAAAAACCGCTCAAAAGCCATGAGGTCAGCCTCATATTCTTTAACCGTTTTCGGTGAGCGGTTGCGTTCGTAACGCAAGTAGTCCAAAAATTCTTCTATCATCATGCCGACGTTCAACAATATGTTTTCGGCAACGAATTTACGGAAATATATTCAAACTACCAAATTTTTTCGAAGATTTTTTATTCTTCGGTCTGACGCAACTGCTGTACGTAGATAGCGTGTTCCATCTTGAGTCTCTTCAAAACAGATGGCTTGTCATACTGCTGACGAGCGCGAAGCTCCTTTACAACACCTGTCTTTTCGAACTTTCTCTTGAACTTCTTGAGAGCTCTCTCAATGTTCTCACCATCTTTAACTGGTACAATAATCATTGTTTTTTGCTTTTAAATTTTAGATTAAACATTCATTAAGTGGAACGAGTCCACAATTTGCGGGTGCAAAGTTACATCTTATTTTCCTATCTACCAAAGTTTTAGCAGACTTTTTTACTTTTACGCAATCTATGCATCATTAAATTGGCAACGTTGCATCCTTTAACCATGCTTTTTCTTCATAGTTAAGATGTGGAGCCAATTCTCGGTAAACTCGAGCATGATAATCGTTAAGCCAATCTATTTCTTCCTGCAGCAGCATCGACTTATCAATAGGTACAGTATCGATAGGACAAAGGGTAAGGGAATCAAACTTAAGGAACTCGCCAAACTCTGTTTCCTTATATTTTTCTACGACAAGTGTATTCTCTATTCTCACTCCGAAACGTCCAACAAGATACAAGCCTGGTTCGTCTGTCACTGTCATTCCTTCTACAAAAGGTGTAGACATCCATTCCATACGAATTTGATGAGGTCCTTCATGCACATTCAGATACGAGCCTACTCCATGTCCTGTGCCATGAAGATAGTTCATACCATCACGCCACATAGCCTCACGAGCCAAGACATCTATCTGTGTACCTGCTGCGCCTTTAGGGAATTTGCATAGTTCTATCTGTATATGACCTTTCAGCACTAAGGTATACACATGTTTTTCTTCTTCGCTTACAGGTCCAAGGGCTATAGTACGAGTGATATCCGTTGTTCCATCTTGATATTGTGCGCCACTATCCAAGAGCAACAAACCATGAGGTTCCAACTCTCGGTCGGTCTCTGGAGTAGCTTCATAATGAACAATGGCTCCATGGTCGGCATAACCTGCGATAGTATCGAAAGAGATATCGCGAAATAATGGTTGTCCTGCTCTCAGAGCTGTAAGCTTTCTGTCTACCGACATTTCTGTCTGTCCCCCAGCTTCTACAGCAGGCTTCAACCACTTCAAGAACTTCACCATCGCAATGCCATCCTTCAGCATAGCGCTGCGATATCCCTTTATCTCGGCATCATTCTTTACAGCCTTCATATAAGGAACTGGCGAAGTTTGACATACTACATCTACATTGCCAACAGCCTTGAATACCGAATAGCTTGTTTCCTCTGGGTCGAGCAACAGACTAAAGCCTTCATACTTCTTAACTCCAGACTTCACATTCTGATAATCATCAATGTTAATGCCATGCTTACAGAGATACTCCTCCACCCCATTCTGTAGCTTCACCTTATTAATATATAAGGTAGCAGTCTCAGGACCGATAAGGAGATAAGAAACAAAAACAGGATTGCAATGAACATCAGAGCCACGAAGATTCAATATCCATGCAATATCATCGAGCGAAGACACAAGCATACCATCGGCATGCTGACGTGCAAGCGACTTTCTTATCTGTACCAACTTTTCCGCAGTATCCACACCTGCATACTCCACAGGGTGTATCTCTACAGGATTCTGAGGGATAGCAGGACGATCGGTCCATATATCTCGCAACGGATCAAAATTAGTACGTAGCGTGATTCCTCCCTGACGTCTAAGTTCAAATCGCAACGCCTCTACGGTATTGATAGAGTTCACCATACCGTCGACGCCCACCTCTGGACTATCTACGCAAGCAAGTTTTCTGCCCAACCATTCTGGAATTGTTGGTGTGCCAGGCATCTTTAGCTTCATCAGCGCTATGCCAGTACCCTGCAGTTGTTCTTCGGCTGCAATAAAATATCTGGAATCTGTCCATAGAGCAGCCTCATTCTGCGTAACCACCACAGTGCCTGCCGAACCATTGAATCCTGACACCCATTCGCGCGACTTCCAATGATCAGGTACATACTCTCCATTATGAGCATCAGTACTTGGAAAGATGAAAGCCGACAGCTTCTCTCTCCTCATCACTTCACGTAATAACGACAATCTTTCGACGATAATATTGTTCATAGGTAATCATTTGCTAATTCTACTTTACAAAGATACAGCTTTTAAGAATAAACAACAAAAGATAAACATAAATTAATAACTCTTTTATCTTATTTTTTATTAACTTTGCGCTCGGAAAGCAAAGGAGGAATAATATAAATAGAATATTTATAAACAACTTAACAAATAAATTGTAGTTATGGAATTTTTAACTAATGACAAACTTTTGATCGTCGGTGCCGGCGGTATGATTGGTTCTAACATGGTTCAGAGCGCTTTGATGCTCGGTCTAACTCCTAACATCTGCCTCTACGATATCTATGAGCCAGGTGTTCATGGTGTATTCGACGAGATGCAGCAGTGTGCTTTCGAAGGTGCAAACCTCACCTATACAGTAAACGCAGAGGAGGCTTTCACAGGTGCCAAGTACATCATCTCTTCAGGTGGTGCTCCACGTAAGGAAGGTATGACACGTGAGGACCTTTTGAAGGGCAACTGCCAGATTGCTGCCGATTTCGGTGACAACATCAAGAAGTATTGTCCAGAGGTTGAGCACGTAGTTGTTATCTTCAACCCTGCTGACGTTACAGCTCTTACAGCTCTTATCCACTCTGGTTTGAAGCCAAACCAGCTCACATCTCTAGCAGCCCTCGACTCTACACGTTTGCAGCAGGCTTTGGCTCTTGAGTTCGGTGTACAGCAGGATAAGGTTACTGGCGCCCACACTTATGGTGGTCACGGTGAGCAGATGGCAGTATTCGCTTCTCAGGTTAAGATTGACGGCAAGCCATTGTCAGAGATGGGTCTTTCAGACGAGCGTTGGGAAGAGATCAAGCACCACACAGTACAGGGTGGTTCAAACATCATCAAGCTTCGTGGCCGTAGCTCATTCCAGAGCCCTGCTTACAACGCTGTTAAGATGATTGAGGCTGCTATGGGTGGTAAGAAGTTCACATTGCCAGCAGGTTGCTATGTAAACCACGACAAGCTCGGCTTCAAGAACGTTATGATGGCTATGCCTACTACAATCGACAAGACTGGTGTTCACTTCACTGAGCCTACAGGCACAGAAGAGGAGCTCGCTTCTCTCGCTAAGTCTTACGAGCACCTTTGCAAGATGCGCGACGAGATCGTAGAGCTTGGCATCGTTCCTCCAGTAGCTGAGTGGACAAAGATGAATCCAAACCTCTAATTAGTTAGAGAAACATCTTTCGCAAACATATATTTGTAAAAGACATATTTAAAAGGATGAAGCCTAATTATAGGCCTCATCCTTTTTTTTATTACATACCACACTCTGGCTTTATGTCTAAAGCTCCAGTATGGCTTTTGTGATACTGTCTACAGGAGTAGTTTATATTAGTCCATTTAATTATAACAAAATATCTATGCCACTATTTGATTATCCACACTCCGTTATTCTTCTCTTTAGGAAAAACTAAGCCTTCATCTATCAATTTCTTGATTTGTTTGGCTATGCCACTGCGAGCTTTTCCTAAATCTGCGGCAATTTTGTCATAGGTGATGGTAGGGTCTTGTTTTATGAGTTCTAGAATTCTCAGAGCGGTATCAGTCAGTCCACCTTGTAAGTCGACCAGTCCACTCTTTTTGCTTGTCAGTCCACTCTTTTCGTCTTTTGAGTGGATTAGTCCACCTTTTGCATTATCAAAGTGGACTAACAATCTACTAGCCTTAGCCAAGTTCCCTACAGAGCAGGGGACAGACAAAAGTGTGCGGTCAGGGTTATGTTTAATGCTATAAACAGGAGATAGACCCATATATTTTGTCCATGTGTTGACAAAATCTGGGATACCTGTTCCTGCACGCTCGCCAATATCCACCAGACTGAACATTTTCATCACTGTCTCGTTGCGTGGGTCAGACACGCCTCCTGCCAAAGCTGCTTCCAGTCCGATTCTGATATCCCCAGGGTTTGCAAACGATATTTCAGATTTACCCTTGATGATGACAACACCCTGTCTTGCGTAAAAATCAGAGTGAGCCTCCAAATTCAAGAGCACTTCCCTCAGTGCTAGGTGAAGAGGTGTATTATCCTCGCGATTCATACCTTTCGTCACGAATGGAACAGGTAAGTCGGCAGTTATCCGCGGATATACACGGAAGAAGAAATCGTACAGATTTCCGCTCCAGTCTCCCGAACTTGACACGATTCGGTGTGTCCATCGTGTGTTGTCGCTCAGTTTTTCCTGATAATCTAGGAAAAAGTGAGGATATTCACGCACGATATCATATTCGTGTCCAAACATAAGAAGTCCTGCACAAGTAGGATGGAATGCCATATCCACATCCGACAAGGCAAAGGCTCCTATGCGTCGCAAGAACAACTCATCATCGTCATCATTCCATATATGTGTGGGATGAAATTGCGCAAAACGATTTCTGTAACGATGTACCGTATCCATATCGAAAACGGTCATATCCATTGTTTTCAGTACTTTCAAGTCAATGCTTACATCAGAAGCATCACGATACATGGTTGCTATATCACCCTTTGTACAAAGATAGTCTCCTTCGAAACTCCTTCGATAAGTTCCCCTCATAGGGTCGCTACCTATATAGATAGGTCTATGGTGACGGTCAGCCTTAGGTACCTCTATGTGAATAATCTTTTTGCCATCAATCTCTTGTATCGTAACCATGCGCTCTGTCAGTATGTTCAGAGACACTTTCTGCTTGTTGTTGAGGATATTCCACAAGTCTGTCATCATCTTGTGTGCATCTTCTACCCCTGTGGCAACCAAAGTATGGTCATCCTGCTCATCTACACCAAGCAGAATAACACCACCTTCTGTATTTGCAAAGGCCGAATATGTCTCCCAAAGGCTATTTGGAAGACCACCCTTAGCTCTCTTCGCCTCAATACGATTGTTCTCCTCGTATTTTGCCAAGTTCTTTATGTCTATAATCTGGTGCATATCGTATTGTCTTTTTGTTATTTGACTTATTTATGTATCTGCGGGTTTTTGTTATAACTGTATTTTTGATATCAACTTCAAAACCTCAAATAATCCTGCTTCCTTAACTGTTTCTGTTTGGGAGATGTGACACAGTTTTTCAAGGTCAAGTATCTCGTTCACAGTCATTCTTAGTAGCATAGCAGAAAAGGCAATGATCGTTTGTAGTTTTGTTTCGCCATCCACAATCTTGATATTTTCTATCGTATTATCCGTGAATGCTATTGGATGCAGTTTTGCATCATATTCATAAATGCAGTTTACAACAGCTCCTGTAACCTTACCTCTCTTTTTAACGAAAGGATAAACCTTGAACATGTCTGAGTTACCTCTTATTAGATAATAGTCACATAGTGATATTTCTTCAACAGGAGGCGGTACAGAAACCAATTTTTCTTTAATGCCAATCTCTAGAGAATCTTCTAATGCACATCTTACCACCATCATTTCTTCATCATCCTCAGCGAGGCGGCTTTCGTCAAACTCGTAGTCTTCTTCTCTTAAAGTAAGGGAATCATTTCTGCTGTTTGAAGTGTGCTCTACATCATCATGTCCATTGAAATGATATAACCATTTTCGATTTGCATCAGGCAGTCCGAAGTAGTTATAGAGTCCCACATTATCGATAATAATGGTCTTCTCCTTGCCATCCACTATGCGCAAACCTCTACCCACCTGTTGCAGATAGAGTGCCAACGACTTTGTCGGGCGAGACAGTTGAATGAAGCTCACGTCAGGACAATCAAAACCTTCGGTGAATATCTCCACGTTCACCAAAACAGTTATCTCCCCGGCTTTGAACCGAGCTATCAAGTCCTGACGTTCCTCTTTTGGCGTATCGCAGTCAATGGCCACAGCATTGATGCCATGACTACAATATAGTTCAGCTATCTTCGATGCATGAAGTTTGTTGATAGCATAGACAATGCCTTTCTTTCCATTTGCAAACCGTTTGTAAGATTCATACAACTTTGAGCGTATGCGCTGGGTGTTGAAAGTATTGTCAAGGTCTGAATTGGAGAAATCACCAGTGTCAACCACTTCGGAACGGTCAACTAATCGCTGAATATCAGAGTCTGGTTTTATGCTCACATAATCAAAATCGGCCAATAAGTTGTTGTTGATAAACCAAGATATTTGTGGAGAAACGATGAGCGTCTGATACAGTTTCAGAAAAGATTCGTGGTTCAGTCTCCATGGCGTAGCAGTCACTCCAAGTTTTTTCGCATCGGGGAACAGCTCAAAGAGCTTGATATAAGTGTCAGCCAACGAATGATGTGCTTCGTCCACTATGATATAGTCAAACTTCTGACGGAGTGTGTTGTAATAGTTCTTCTCTGTCAGTAAGGACATGATGCTTGCCACTTGCACCCGTTTCCACAAGTGCTGTTCCCTCGCACCCTGGATAAACCCATGGGCAATACCAAATCTTGACAGCGTTGCTGAAATCTGGTCAAGCAACTCCATTCTGTGGACAACGACCAAAATATGAATGTCATGATGCGCTTCCTTATAAGCGGCAAGCAAGTCGTTAATAATGGACGTAAACAGATAGGTTTTGCCTGTGCCTGTGGGCATTTGCAACATGACAGAATCATACTTATCCCAAGCATCAAATATCTTACCCTTAGCCTCTATCTGATGCTCTCTGAGATTACTGTTATGTTGATTAAGCCCGGAATATAGCATATCAAATTATTGTGATTTCAAGATTGATGCGAAGCATTGCCGCCACGACGCGCAGCAACTTTGCCTTATCTTTCGTTATGTTTGGTACCATCACCCAACGCCTTTCACCTACTTGTATTTGTCCGTTGGCTACTTGGCTTGTAGTGATGAGATCCTTGTCGCCCCAAGTCATATGCTTACGCATGATGTCGTCAACGCCAAGTTTCCATATCGTTTCCAGATAGGTATCAAGCGCACTATCGTTTGCCACAAATTCACCATCAGGGAACTTCACCAAAAGTTTGTCCTTCGTTCGGCTCTTTTTCTCCTTGTTTGGATTAATTTGAGTCTCGAAGTCTGTTCCAAGTTCAACAACCAGTCCTAAAGAGAGCTGGTCGCTGATTGAGCGCAATTGCAGATATTTGTTGTCGGAGTTTGATTGAGCATTGAGGTTCCATCCGTCGCAGACAGGCTTCATCCATTCTTTATACTGGGGATATATCTCCTTTGACAATAACGGCAGATGACACAGCTCCAAATTGATAGCTGGAAACTTGTCTGAACCAATTTTGTTCAATGCCGCAATCATAGTAGAAGTAGCATTGTTGTAGCATATCACTTCTCCATCGGGAAAAGTAACCCGAATGAGTTTCTTTTTCGCCCTTGAACGTATTTGTCCATCTTCCATAGTCGTCAGTATCTTATTCGTTATACATTTTCATTGTGTAGTCCAGTGATATAAGTTCACCGGGCTGCATTTTTGTGCGGTAGATATGCACCCATTTATCACCGATATGGTGATATTCGCCCAATCGCAGGCGCAATCCTGGCACACCTTTGTTGTCCACAAAAGCCATGCGTTCAATCTCGTAGTAGCCGTCAATCATGCCGCCTACCATGGGCAACAGATATTTGATACCCATAAGATTGATGGTAGGTATGCGCTCCATGGTGTAGCTCTTTCCGTTATGCTCGAAATAGTTCTTGAAGTTGTCGTCCGTCTTCCTAACGAGGCATGTTAGCACATTCTTTTCACCAGCATCGGTCGGCATAACGCCTGTGCCGACTGCGGAAACCTCGGGCAACACTTCAAGTGGGTTTCGCCCCAAAGCACATGATTCTACAAAGAAGTGCTGGCGAAGTTCGCTGAGCAGTGCATCGTTTTCTGCTTTGTACGGGGCACCATTCTCCAAGGCAAGGGAATAGATGTGCTTGTCCTGGGCGAAAGGTGCGTACATCTTGCCCAATACCTGCTGGAAATGGGTCTTGATGTATGCTGCATCGTCCACACCGGGCTTTGCCCGCATGGCGTAGAAGTCATAGTCTTTCTGAAGCCACTCCTGTATCTCTCTGCGAAAACGTTCGCGTATGCGGCTCTTCCATGCCGCCTTCTGGCTGACGTTGTCGCGGGCATAGAGCGAGAGGACGTACAGGAAATTGACATCGTAGTGGAACAGCAGCATGGTGTCGCGGTCGAACAGACGGTTCATAAACTGCACATTCTTATGCTTGTTCTTCTTACGGTCTGTCTTCTCTATGCCGTCATCGTCATAACGCAATTGGTCATCCAGCTTGGCTGAGATAAAGAAGTTTGGAATGATGTCATAGCCTTCTGTCTTCTCGTCACGCAACCGTACATGCGAAGTCTTCACTGTATCATTCAGCCCGTTGAATATGTTGAGGTTCCACTGGATGACATTGTGAGCATAGGTGTACTGCTTGTAAATCGACTCACGCCCCAATTCGTGTCCCATTTTGTAGTACTTGGAATCACCGATATAATACGTTTGGCGTGCATCAATATCGTTTTGCTGAAGTTCGCTTTCCGTCAGACTGGCAGCCGTGAAGAGGTGGTCTACAATCTTGCCGTCATCCTGACGTTTGTCCATACCGTCAGGCAGAGGATTATCGCCAATAAGTTCATCAATGATTGCCTCAAAGACAATATAAAAGTTCTTTACGAGCAAGTACTCTCGGCGGTCGGTGCTTACATACACTTGCTTGCTTTGTTCAAAGAAAGCATTGCAGAGATTCCAAAGTTGCAGGGCTTTGTCGGAGAAATACTTGTATTTGATTTGATGGAGACGTGTCTTGCCGAAACCATTGATATATGTCTCAAAACGTTTGCCCGTGATGAGCTGATACTGGCAACATATCTCCTTGGGGAAACCATAGGTGTCACCAATATAGTTAAGGATGGAGAAGAATATGATGAGCAGTTCCTCGTCAAAGTTGATGCGGCGTTTTTTATTGACAGGATTGAGATAGATGGGCTGTCCATTTTGCACAATGGCATTAGAGGATGCTATTGTGCGTGTCCAGTTGATCTTGTTCAGTCCGCTATGTTGGTTCTTCACGATGAAGAAGAAGAAACTCTGATTGTCGCGGTTGAACTGTATCAGCGAGAGCAGAATGTCGAGATACGTGTTGCTCAGACGGCGTGAACCTGTACCCACCTGGGCTATCTTTTGATGATAGACTATATCAGTATCGTTGCGCTTGTCATTCTTGAATACCACGATGGCACGGTATATCCACACGGCAAACTTATAGATAAAGTTTCGCTCCTCGGGTTCCAATGGGTTCTTTACGTCAAGATTGGCAATTTCTTCAGGACGATATTTGCCAAATACACGCTCCGCCCCGTCAACGTCCTTCAGCAGTACCTTTGGCAGAATGAATACACAGTCTTTCAGCAGTGTGTTATAGTAATACCCTACATAGTGTATGGACACACGTCCCTCGACATTCTCCAAAGCATCTATGCCTTGGAGAATGTCTTTCACATCGGCGACGTTGTACTGGTATTCTTCTATTAGGATGCGCATGGCCTATTACTTTTTACTTTGAGTACTTGACAAATACTGTTCTCATCCGCAGCAGACGGTCGATAAAGAAGTCAAAGACAGATTTCCAGTTCTCCTTATCTTCAAAATCAACATTAAACTTACGTTCGCTAATGATGCTTGACTTCTTATCGGGCAATTCTTTCCAATCATAAATAACCCCCATCTCTTGTTCTATCTCATTTTTGTGAGAGTATAGACGATGGTATATGTCATTAGTTTCGTCAAAGTAAACCTGAACCTCCGCTGCATTTTTCTTGCGTTGCTGTAGAGCAACAAGATAGAAATCAACCCCTGAAATAAAGAAGTTTTTCCAATGGTCTTTACTTGCCTTCTTAACACCACCAAAATACTTGCTGAATTCTTCATTTTGCTGGCCATAAGTTAAGAATGCTTCCCAAAACTCAAATCGTTTTAGTTCCGTAGGACTCCAAGCGGATTTGTCCTTCTCAGAACTTTCATTGGTTTCTTGTTGCCCCTCATATTCTTCATAATCAGTATCAGAATCGCTAGCAAAAGGGGCTATCCCCAAGTTCTTCAAGAACAGAGCTATATTTCCTTCAGCCACTTTGGTATCGTTAGCAACATCAGCTACATAGAACTTGTCGAAGGTGAGTTTGCCACCCTTGCCATCATCAAAGATAGTGTCGCCAAATTCATAGTCCTTGAACACGTCATTCCACAAATAGAAGATAACCTTTCCCACGAATGTGTCGGCAGAGATTATATTCTCGCTGTCTGCCTTGCAGAAGAAGTAGCCAAGCTTCTTGTCTTCGCTATTGGTGAGCGAGCCAACCTTATCGTTGATTTTCTCAAGGAACGTCCACCAATCATAGAGATTACCGTCGGCTTTGATTTTCCATCCTTCTTTTGCATCAGAGATTGGACGATAAGTCCAGTCCCAACGACGCTTGAAGGCAGAATCGATAGGGAACAAACTTTGGTCGGAGGTGTTCATCGTGGCCCAGATGTAGAGGTTGCCCGGCAGAAGAAGGATGTCACCCTCAAGGACTTCACGGCACACATCGCGCCCTTTGTACATGGCATTGATGCTGTCTGCCTCTGCCAACGACAATCCGGCAAAGGCCTTCTTCAGTTGACGCTTCATGTCGGCATCGGCTGTGATGGGATAGTCGGAGAAGCCTTGCGCATTGCGGTCGAGCAATTGGAACAAATCGCCAAATATCTGAGCGCAGTTGCCGCGGTTGATTTCTTCAATCACCAGAAATTGCTTGCGAGGCTTCTCACCATTGGCTTCGGCATACTTCTTCCAAGCCGCAACGTACGCCTGGAGAAATGCTTGCTGCACAAACTCATACACTATCTTCGCCTCTTTGCGGTGCGAACCATCTGCATTCTCTACCGGCACAGCCTTTGTGCCTATTACGGTCATCACCTCTTCCTCTATCGTCGTCGGCTTATAAGCACCAACAAATGTTGAGTAATCAGTGTCAGGATGGAATGTGGTACGGATTACGTCCTCACCTTCCGTATCTTGTTTGATGGTATACGACTTGCCGGTACCGGGTGCGCCATAGAATATTTGTTGGAGAGAGAGATTTTCGGACTCAATGATTTTGCTTAAATCTTCATATCCATCTTCTTTGCCATCATTATAGGGGGTAGTTACATTTTCTACGAGTACATCAAAATAACCATCAATAGCTTTTTTAATATGCAATTCAGAATATCCACCAGCCAAATAGTTCCGGACTGTAAACTTATCTTGCTGTAGCTTCCCATTATGGTCTGTAAAAGTTACATCTTTAATAAGACCATTGAAATAGAATCTTCTGTCAATTTCTCCATTCTTCTTTGGGATATCTTTTCTCGCATTCCAATCTTGCGTAATCGTGTCCACTTTGACTCCTTCTTTGGTAAATAGAGCATCCAACAGAGCCAACTGGTCATAGACGAACTCATTTGAGAAATGAATTGTTTTATGAATAGCAGACTGGTCGAATTTCCTTGGAAGAATCGAACTGATGAAAAGAATGGCTTGTGCCAGATTCTTTTTTTCGAATCTCACAGTTATCTTTTCACCACAGTCACGGAATAGTTCGTAATGTTCATTATCCAAGAATAGATCTGTATTCTTGGCATCACCAGCGCCAAGCGTTCTATAACTGGCATTGGTGTCATTGATGTGTTTTACTATCTCTTCCATCGTATTATTGGCGGATTATATTGTTCTTTATTAAATAATACACTACTGCATAGATTACATTAACGCTAACGGCATTTCCGGCTTGCTTGTACAAGGCACCGTCGCTAACTCCTGCATTTCTCGCTTTTGTTGCGTACTCTGAAGGGAACCCCTGAAGAAGGAAAGCTTCTTCTGGTGTTATTTTACGTATAGGTAGTTTTGCAAGCTCTTCCTTAGTATGCGTCATAACAGGGTTAGTCGCACCTTCCGAGTCTATAAAATCTTGACTATAGTAATTGTCTTGGCAGGCTCTATGCATCTTGTGCATGGATGCTGTCAACGTCCTTGCTATAATCTGATTAATATCAGACTTTGATTTGAAGTTTGCAGAGCCATCTGCCAAAATTGTGGGCTTTATCCTTTCTGACAAGAAATACTTAGAATCTACCTTTTTCTCCAAAATGTCCAACGTAGAATTATAGTGAAGGGCACTTAAATGGAGATAGGCATCATCAAAGAGTTCTTTAACAGCCTCTGGCGTATATTGTTCTTTAAAACCTAACGGAGCATCTGATAATGCGGCAAAAATCAAAACTCTGCTTCGCTTTTGTGGAAGATGAAAATCTGTTGTGTTGAATATGTTCGGGAAAACATGATACCCAAGATTTGTCAACTCACGCTCGATACGAGCATACGTATTCCCTTTGTCGTGCCTGTAGAGGTTCTTTACGTTCTCAAGCAGGACGTATCTGGGTCGTTTAATTTTCAAAATGTCCATTATTCTGAAGAACATTTGCCCTCTATCTTCCTCAAATCCAGCTTGACCTCCCATCACACTGAAGGTCTGGCAAGGGAATCCACCTGTCAACAGGTCAAAATCGGGAAGATTTTCTATTCGCGCTATATCAGATGTAAACGCAACAATGTCTCCCATGTCGATTTCTCCATCAACGTTGTAGTTCGTCTGATAAGTTCGCTTTGCCTTTGCATCTATCTCTGAATAGCCAACACAGTCAAATGGCATAATTCCATCCTGCGTTAAAAGGTCAAGCGCATGACGGAAGCCACCAATTCCTGCAAATAATTCCAAGTGTGTCATACTATTCAATGAATTTCATTATACCATCACCAATTGCTTTAGCCAGTTTGACCGGCACCGCGTTCCCGATTTGAGCATACCATATGTTTTGAGCCCCTGTGATTACGTAATCATCAGGGAAGGTTTGAATACGTGCAGCTTCTCTTGGGCTTAACCCTCTTGACTCCCATGGATGGATATACATATTACAATCAAACTTCATGTGTGAAGTTATGGTCTTACATATCTGTTTCTCATCCAATTTGAAGTATTTGTCCTTAAAGATATCGTTTCGATTCTTATAGGGCATAATATCAGCAATAGATGGATGCAATGAGTTGGCTCCTTGTGGAAGACGAGTGTATATCTCTATATCACGTGGATTGTTATACCTGTTTTTGTGATTATAAAGTTTCGCGATTCTTTTATTGCCATTTATGAAATGGTAAAACTCGGTCTCCGGATATACAAAATCACATTCCGTATAACCTGACTCTGAGTTCTCAACGTCTTTTGCTCCCTTTACTTTTCTCGCTTCTAAGTGAGGCAGTCCTTCGAGAGCATCTCGTAACACAAAGGGGGATCGTTTATGTTCAGAGATGGCATCGAATATCATACTGGGTTCTATTCCCATCCGGTTGCCAATCATAATAAAGCGTTCACGATTCTGGGGAACTCCAAAATCTTGTGCTTTCAATAGCCTATAGTCAAATACATATTCTTCGCCCAAATAGTCCTTGAAGTTTTGCTTAATTTCTGCTATCTTATTGGACATACCTTTCACATTCTCCATTACGAAGAACTTAGGGCGTATTCTCTTAAGGAAAGTCAAGTACGCTTTATACAATTGATTGCGAGGATCATCTAGTATACGTTGTCTGTTTGCCATAGAAAAACCTTGGCAAGGAGGACCGCCGCAAACTAAAGTAATATCCGATAAATACTCTTCATATTCATCAAGGTGCTCATTCAACTCATTGATATCACCCACAAAATAGTGGTCATCGCTAAGCGTATGATTTCTCTTATATGTATTGCAAAAGGTTTCTACGATTTCATTTACGAACCATGGGGTGAATCCTGCTTGTTCCATACCCAAGCTAAGACCACCACAGCCCGCAAACAAATCAACCATTTTGTATTTCATATTTATATTCATTCTTTTATAATTCCAAATGTCCATCCTAAAGCCTTGGCTATACCAAGGACTTTAATGATATTGGTTCTATCCCATTCGACACAAACCACAAAATTTACTCCATCTCCACTTGTCAGCACATCATTTAGGAAGTAATGATTGTGATCTTCGCCTAATTCTTTCCAGTTCTTTGCGGTCTCCACATCCTCTTGAATGAACTCGTACTGTGCAAAACGTCCGAGATAGTCCCGTCGGAAAATGGCTTTTAACTCGTTAAGAGTCGTGCCAGGAGATTGCTTTATGAATTCCTTTACTATGGCAAGAACTATCTCACGCTTGGAATATTTGCCTTCGCCATTCAGAGACATGAAAATACGCCCCTTCAAATCCTCGTTGGTATATTCAATTTCAACGGGGAGAACTTTGGGTTGAACCGCTTCAAGTGTCGTTTTCAGTACGACATTAGGCCGCTTCTCAAAGATGTCGTTCCCCACGAATTTCGCAAGGAACTGGACATACTTGAAGAACTTGTCTGCCTTAGCCTTCTGCATGACACTCATGTGAGGATTCTTAGGAGTTTGTGTGTTCTCCGAAAGATCATACGAATTCATCTCACATGCCTTCTTGTAGGCAAGGCACTCAAGATATTGCACTTCGGTCTTGCTTAACGATCCGTCACTGGCTAAGAAAACCATCACTTCATCCCAAAAGTCTTTCTTGGCAAGGTGCTGCACTATTCTTTTCGTGAAGTCATCTGTCTCTCCAATATATGCTTTGCGAGAGTCCTTGTTCGTCAGAATATAGAGTGCAGGGTTCTGCAGGTCTTCGTTGAAGTCCTTCAGAAAGTCATTGTCGTCACGTTTGATGTTATATAACTTGCACATACAATCATCCATGCTCACTATTCGCGAGCCGTTCAGATCATCATTATGCAAATATGTATATATTGTAGTTGCCATAGTATAATTTTATCCTTGGAAACCAAGTTCCTCAGCTTTTTCCACAATCTTCAAGGCATATTGCGCCTGTTTTAAGGATTTGAACGCACGGTTGCGTGAGCGCATGGTGCCAAAGTTGAATGCAGCTTTTCTATCCATAGGTGTAAGCAGATCCCTTGTCTTTGCCCAATTGGCGAGTGCGAACCAATAGTTTGAATCTATAGCCTCAGCTTCATGGATCTTATTTAACTGGGCATCATTAAGGCCTGAGCCATCTTCATTGGTCTCAGCTTGCATAAGTTCCTGCCCGAACTTTTCATATTCGCTTAATTTGAGCTTGAGACGGTTCCAGCATTCAGGTTTCTTACTCCATTCTCCGACGTTGGATGATTGACTTCCTCCAGTCGAAGATACCCCAGTAAGATGTAGCCATACCATTGGAATCAGCTCCTCAATACGGTCTATAACATCTTGCTGTACCATCTGATTTTCCCATATGTACGTCAAATCAAGATTTCTGTCAGAAAGGAAAGATATTGAAGCCATCAGATAGGTGTTCATGTTAGCCTTGTAACCGACCAACTTCTTGGACTTTACAATCGAGTCAATGGTATTGAACAGGATGCACTTGGCGATGACACGCTTGAAGTAGTTGGCTGTCACCTCCGGTTTGTCGCGTTTGATGTCTGATACAAAGATAGTATAGTTTTTCTCTGCACCACGACATACGTTATAAGGCATCATGTTCCATGAAGCTTCGTATTTGGCAATATCTGTCTTGGTAATCTTTTGGTTCTTGGGATATTCCCTCTTGAACGACTTCTCATTATACCCAGTAAGTTGGGCAAGTTGGTCAAGATACTGACCGCGAGTGCGCTCAAAGTACCATTTGCATACAGGTTTGGCATTACCATTTGGAACCCATTCTGAGCGACTGTATTTTTCCAAGTCAACCAAGTACGGCTCATTAGCAGAGAAATCGGAATTCTTGATGGCTGTCTGACTGTTGGCCGAAGTCGAAATGGCCTTGATGATACTTTTGTTGTTCTCTGCATCACGAATAACGCTGATCTTCATCGGTACAAATACCTTGCCTAGTTCCACATCTCTGTCATTCAACGATGCAGAGATAGATGCCGTCGTTTGTCCTCCGTTCACAATCTGCCAGTCATACAAACGGGTAATGTATAATGTTCCATCGATGTCCTTTACTTCAATTTCACTGGCCGTAGTAGATATACCATTGTTATATGAGAAGAACATGTCAGGTTCTTCACGCAAGGTCTTGCGAATGCCCTTGTTCACCTTGCCTTTAAACTGGAGGAATGTACGGACATTCTTTTCAAGAAGCACCTGCTGGTATTTCTTGTATATTTTTGCCAGGGTAATACCTGGTATAATGGCCATATAAGCATCAACAAAGGGATTCTCCTCACTCATTTTCAGACATTGGAGTTCCGTATTGTATTCTGTTGGGAAGTCTATTTCGACCTTTTCCTTGCCAGTGCGTATGTTGTGCTGCTGATATACGCGCTGCATGTCCCAGACATTATATTCAATGATGTATTCACCATCATCAGATTCAACGGCAATACCAACATCAGGATCTGTCAACCCATTTGTAATTACGTAAAGACGCAACTGGTTTATTTTGCCTTTTGTACTTTGAACAAGTTTTGCGACCTCTGCAATTTCATCAGTGTTGTCAACACTAACAGATTTCAAAAGTGTACCATTCATCGATTCCCGATAGAATGACATAAGATAATTGAATCCCTGTTCAATCTTACTTTTGTTCACCTTGCCAAGCAAAGCTTCTGCTTTGATTAAGTAGAACAAATCAAGCGACTCTGCTTCATCATTATAATCGTAGGCGGTAATACGAGTGCGTGTCTTTTGGAACACACACAGCTCTGGGACATTGACTTCGCCATTGTCCTCTAAATATTCCAATATGGCACTGGCCAATTCCTGATCATAGTCAGTATTGCCCATCTCTACAGCCATCTTTATGTTCTCTTGAAAATCGGAGGCAAATTCTCTTAAATCCATACTTGATACTTGTTAGTGGTGATGACTTGAAGCTTCAGCTTTTGATAAAAACCTCAAATTATTGCTTTACTGTTATTTCAACCTTGCAATCTGTTGTTGGGCAGTTTAATGTAAACCATAGGTGAGTCCCCAATTGTTGACTGTAAGAGTTCTTTTACATCAACCTGTAACACTCTCGCTATTTCAACAAGGGTCTCCAATGATGGCTGACTTCGGTTAGTACACCATTTTGATATGGTTGCTTCACCTTTGCCGAGTTGTTCTGCAAGCCATTTGCTTGTCTTTTGTTTCTCTACCAAAACAACTTTGATTCTATTTAAGCCTTTATTGTTCATATAATGGTAATTTAATGCACCACAAAGGTGCTTGTTTTCTTTCTATAAAACGAAGAAAATAGACTATTATTATATTTATAGGCAAATTTCTTTCCTAACTACAATGAAAACTTTCCATCCGAATAAAAAAAAGTCGCCTCCATGGTTTTATGAAAAAGTCTTTTATTTGATAAAAGAATTTGCCTTACTATATGTTTACTAAAGACGGATCACCCGATAAATCAAAGGACAGCTAAAGACCCTTAAAAAAGTAATACGTGATACTTGGCCAAGTATCACGTATTACTTTGCAAAGTATCACGTAATACTTTGGCAAGTATCATTAGATATAAAAAAGGAGCATGCCTTGATGACATGCTCCTTTTTTTATATTTGAATTAAAATGTCTTACTTCACGATAACCTTGCGAACAGTAGTCTTACCATTAGCATCGGTGAACTTGATGATGTTCAAGCCACGTGTGAGGCCATTAGTGCGACGACCGTCGATAGAGAAGTACTGTGTAGCAACAACCTTAGCGTTGTTTACATTCTCAATACCAGTTTCCACAGCATGCTTGCTGTCTGTACCGAGGTAGAAGAGCTGGAAGTCAGAAACTGTAGACCAGTCACCATCTACGGAATTATTGTTGCAGAAACCAATTCTCAAATTACCATCCTTACCTACATAAGTGTAGAGAGAGTTAGAATAGAGTTTTACATCGAAACGCATACGAGCTGATTCGCGCTGGTCTGGCAAGTAGTAAACGGTAGAGTCGTTCTTTGTATCATAGAATGTCTTCCACTTGTCACCCTCAGCACTCTGAGCCATTTCGTCGAGAACGATGATATCGCGCAATGAAACAGAATCGAGGTTAGCATAGAGCTTAGCATTGAGCTGGATAGAATCCTTAGCATAAGCAGCCTGCAAGCCCTTTTCGTCTACCCAACCGTAGCGATAGAAGCCCTGGCACTTAACTTCGTATGCACCCTCTGGCAAGTTAGCGATATCCTGGTAAACATTGAATGTACCATTGTAGCCTTCCATTACCTGGTTAGCAACACCTGGCTTAGCAGTACCATTAACGATAGTCCAGTTTTTAGTGCCATCAGCGAAGTCAGGATTCTTAACAGCCCAAGTATAATCAGCAGGCTGATCGTCAGAACCGTTGACAGCCTTCATTGCATTGATAGCGAGGTGGATGGCGGTAATCTTAGCACCAACTTCCTCGTTCTTGATAGAACCAGCAGCAACAGCGTCAGTGAGTTCCTTCTGAAGATCCTCAGCAGCCTTCAAAGACTCAGCAGAAGCAGTCTCTGTGTTGTTAGCAATCTCTTCATCAAGCTTAGTGATAGCAGCCTCCAACTCTGCGTATGCTTCAACACTTACAAGTGCAGCATCGTTAGCCTTAGCGAGAGCAGAGAAAGCAGTCATCATAGCGTCACCATCCGTACCTGCAGAAGCCTTCTTTGCAGCGTCGAGAGCATCGGTGAGAGCTGTCTTAGCTGTAGCTGTCATTGGCTTTTCAGCTGTAGCTGTAGCAGTAGCGATAATATCATCGAGAACAGGCTTAACCAAAGAAGCATCGTTGCCGAGATATGTGAGCTTGAAGTCGTGGAAGAGCAACCAACGTGAACCAGTATTGTTAGGGTCGTTAGCCTCGAAACCGATGCGCAAATTGCCATCTACACAGAGAGCAGAAACCACATTGTTGTAGTTTTCTGGGTTCTCAGCCATAGCCTCGTAAGCAGTCTTCATAGTGTTAGGAACATACCATACAGGGTCTGTACCTACCTTGCTCCATGAATCTGAAGTAGAAGGAGCCTCGTTCTCTGCGTGCCAGCCGAAGATGCTCTTTACCTTCTGTTTCTTATCGCCAGCATAAATCCATGCCTTGATATCCTCAGCACCTGCTACAAACTCATTGTAAGCATCTTCAACGCCCTTAGAGCGAACGAATGCCTGAATCTCGAGTTTGTAAGCACCTCTCTGGATGCCCTTCAAGTCCTGATAGATATTAACGTTGCCTTGGTAAACTTCGCAAAGACGCTTGTCAACAGTACCACCTGCACTAGGAGTAGCACCCTCAATGGTCCAACCAGTGAAATCCTGAGCTGCATTAGGGTCAGCATCTGGATCAGAAGCCTTGGTAAAACCAGGATTAACGATAAACTTAGTAGCATCGTCGCCTGGCGTCATATGGCTCTTGAGTTCTTTATCAACGTCAGCCTTTACCTTTTCAATATAAGCATTGATTTCTTCGATAGAGAGCTCGGTGTTGCCTTGCATCTCTTCGATTACGCCAATAGCCTCGTCTGCTACAGCGCTTCCATACTCACTCATCCAATCTTCGCACTGCGCAAAGAGAGCTGCCAAATCCTTATAAGCCTGAACGCTTGCGTGGATTTCGTCAACTGCAGGCGTAGCCTTAGCATAAATAGCCAAAGCCTGTTCCTTAGTAGTAGCAGCATTAGCCTCGTCAATCAAACCAAGAAGCTTTTTGGTATAGATAGTGCTTACAGTCTTGCCACTTGCCTCGATTTCATCGATAACAGACTTAAGAGATGTGGTGATATACTTATAAGACTTAAGACCAGAGCCATAGTATTCAATCTTTGCATTATCAAGACCCATCCAGTTAGTAATAGCCGAATCCTGAGCAAGACCCATCTCGATAGTATTGTTTGCGACATCGATGCATGAAGTATAAACCTTAGCATTTGTTGTTGTCAAAGGCAACTTTGTATCATTGAAGTATACATACTGCTTCTGATTAACAGCATTCTTAAGATCCAATGTATCAACAAAAGCTGCCAAAGAACACTTATAAACGCCATTAGGCAAATCCTTTACTTCCTGATACATCTTTCCTGTATAAGCTTTAGGATTCCAGTTCTCATAGAACTTACCATCGAAAGCCTTATCAGGGTTAGTAGCAGGATCGTCTGCAACGTTATGAGCAGTACAATTGTTCTGAGCCTTTGTTGTAGAAGTCCATCCAGAAATAGTCTCACCATTAAAGTCAGGGTTTACAATGTTAGAAGTCATATCTACAGGATTCTCTGGATCTACCAATTCTGCAATCTTATTATTCAAAGACTTAACAGCATTATTGATATCCTCTACTGTAGCAGCGCCATTGTTGAAAACTTTCTCCTCGGCAGCTAAGTCTGTAACACCTATAGTCTCAGCCTTCTCGAGTAAAGTCTTAAGAGAGAATTTCAAAGCGTATGCTTTATAGTCGGCAGCAGAAATAAACATCCACTTGGCATCATCGCCCATAGCAACGTCGAACCAAAGAGCGTATGTATTTGGCTGTTCTGTTTTACCAGCCTCTTGCCATGTCTTACCATCCCACAGACGGTCGTGAGTGAGGTTTACACCAAGATATTCGCCAGCAACATATTCCCAATTAGCATCAGCATCTTTGCCTTCAACTCCATCCTGGAAAGTCTCTGGACGAGAAATAGCATAAACATTGCCACCAAGGTCGGTAATAGTCCATTCAAGCGTTGTTCCACTATTGTTAGAACCATCTACGAATGCTGTTTTATACTCTTTGCCAGTATTTCCATCAGAGGTACGCTTTAGATAGTGATCATTCTTACCAGTTTCCTCTCCATAGAGATAATAACGACCGTCAGAGAGTTGAGCTGCACCAGAATTTTCTTCCATACTGGTTTTAACGACATACCTGATACCTGAAGAGGCATTAACGACAGCTTGGGTTCCCCAAGACTCTCCTCTGTTAATCCAAGCCTTTTGGCCTACGTTCCATACGTAAACGGTGTCCTTGGTGGTGAGGTTAGCAAGTGCCAAACCATTAGTAGGTGCAGGCACAACCCAATTACCAGCAAGGGCAGTAGAGCTTGAAAGTGCTGCAGCAGCGGCTACAGCAGCGAAACGCAAAAATTGTTTCATAAGCTTAAACAGTTAAGTTAGACAATAGTTATTTAGTTATAGTGTTTTATTACACTTGTTTTTTCGGAGTATTTTTACTCCTTATTATATATTAGGTAGCTACATAAAAGTAGCGAGGTAGCATTTAAATTTTCTAAATTCCGGAGCAAATCCGATGGTAGGTAGAGAGTTTGAGTCTATAATGGCATCACATGCCATAGACTTTGCGAAGAGTTTGTCTGACTTCGTTTCTTGCTCTATATAATCTTGATTCTACAGAGCGATAGCTCATGTTCAAGATTTCGGCTATCTCATTATAGCTTTGTTCTTCAAATCGGCTAAGCTCATATACCTTTCGGTTCTTATTGCTCATGCCTTCCACAATTTTCATCTCGTTGGATGCAAGTTCTGCTGTATCTAATGAAGTATCGTGGTAGCCATAGTCAAAGATATCGGCTGTATCAACATCAGAATACATCTTGCGCACAAAAGCTCTGTGGCGAAGATAGTCTGTTCGCATACGCAAAGCTATAGTTGCAGTAATGCCTTTAATTGTTTCAAGGCGCAGGGTATCGATAGAAAGCAAGCGTACAAACACATTCTGCACCAAGTCTTTGCATTCCTCTTCAGGGATGTTGACCTGACGAAATATAGAGAATAGAGAACTTCTCATCTCCTCATATGTTGCGCTGATAGCTTGGTATTTATCTGTAACCTGCCGTATCATGATGTAATGAAACCTATGCTCACGGATGAGCTATAAACAACGATAATAGTTAAATTTGTTATTAGGTTTTGCAAATTTACTCATTAATTATTTTATAACAAGGATTTTTGCTATAAAACTTCAAATTTTAACATAAATAGTAAAAATGCGTGACATAGAATAAGTATAAAGTATAAGAAATGAAAACTGAAAGTGTCATTATAGAGCTAACACAAAAAAAGAGCATGCCTTTCGACATGCTCTTACTTGTATTGTTTACATTATTACCGCATGGGCAATTACTTCATTGGTAAATACCAATTTTGCTCATCGGTGAGATCCTTAGCAACATTCTTGTGGGCAAGCTTGCGAGCAAGCCACTGACCACCATAGTTAGCACCATAGGTTGCATCAGCATTCTTATGGCGAGCCAAACGAGTGAGGTCGCCGAAGCGAGTACCCTCGAAGGCAAACTCCATAGCATACTCATCGCAAAGCAAATCCTCGACAGCATTAATGGTATCATTCAATGTTTCACCTACTGTCACGCCCTGTGCTGCAAGTTCTGCAAGTTTGTTGCCAACGATGGTAGACATCTGATAAGGAGACTCCTTGCCATTAGTTCTGTTTGAACCACGATAATGCAAACCATAAGAGTTTGCGAACAAGTTCTTATACTCCTCCGACAAGAATGGGAACTTAGTAGTGAGAAGTTCTCTTGTCTCAGGACGAAGATATGCAGCCTCTTCCAACGAAGTCTCAGAAATACCATCCTTTAGGATAGCGAAAGCAGCATCAGGATAGCCCATACGGTTGAGAGCCTCAGCAAGGTGCATATAAACGGTAGCTACGCGATAGATGTAGACATTACCTCCATCATACTTTGTTACACGATTATATGTAGAATCGTCCTTTGTAGCGCTCTGAACAGTATAATAGCGACGGATATCACCAAGACGAGTGGTAAGAACCTCAAGATAGTCTGATGATGGCTTATAGTACCAATCCTGCTGATTGCAAAGATTATAGTACTGGCTTGAAGCCTCAATCTCGCGCTCAAGGATATACATTGTGCTACCAGAAGTCTGCGACTTGTTGTCGGTGGTATCGACATCAGTAGTATAATAGTTGTAACCAAAGAGCTTAGGAAGTTTTGTAACAGTTCCCTTCAATGAATTTACAGCCATTGGCACAACTGTGATATTCTCATTTCTGTCTGGAGACACGTTGAACATATTTCTCCAAGAGTCATTAAACATGACATTATAACTTCTTGGCATAGAGAGCTTGTTAGGATAAGAGAAACTTATGTCTGGCATAGCAAAATATCCATAAGCAGGCTTCTTATTGTTGATAAGATACTGTGTATAGTATGTGGCAGCCTGTTCGTACTCGTTGCACTCAAGATACATATCACCAAGCACGAGGAGTGCAGGGAACATAATCTTCTTAGAGCTAAACTTCTTGGTTACACCGAAGTTGGTATTACCAGCATCAATGTCGCCATAGTTAGGCACCTCGATATCCTTATACATAGTAAGCTCTGGAGCCAATGCTGCGAGCACGCCTTTCATGTCCTTCTTCTCCTTAGGCGCATTGGCCTCAGAGATGCTGGTGATAGGTGTGGTATAGAAGTCTACAGTGCCATAGTTCTTGCAGAGCTGCATGTAAGCCCAAGCACGGATGCTGAGAGCCTGAACATACTCAGGGATGGCAACCTTGTGGCTACCTGTCATGAGCATGGTATCGCGGTGAGCGATATAGTAGTTGCAGTTGTTGATGATACGATAGTATACGTATGCAGAGTCGTACTTATTGTTGGCACCAGCGGTGAAGTTGGCGAGTTCGCGAAGTGCAGTTTCTGTATACTCGGTAGTTGATGTGAGGTCACCACGCATTTCGTTGATGAGCACATTCTGGTCTATTGCCATCTGTACACCCTTGAGCATGGCAAGAGTGTAGTACATAGAGTCGGTCTTCTGATCCAAAGAAGGATTGAATACAAGCTGGCTCGACTCTGTTTCGAGAATGTCTTCACACGAAGTCGTAGTGAAGAACATTCCGAAGATTGCTGCTATTATTAATAGTTTTTTCATTGTTGCACTTTGTTTAGAGGTTAATCTTCATACCGAATGTGAATGTACGGCTGAGAGCTACGTTGCCTGGGTCGATGCCCTGATAGAGCACACCGTTAGCAGCAGAGAATTCTGGGTCGCTACCAAGATACTTGGTGATGGTGAAGAGGTTGTTAGCCTCTGCCCAGATGGTAAGTCCCTGAATCCAATCGCCCTTGACAGGCACCTTGTAAGAGATGTTCACTGTTTTGAGGCGGAGATAGCTACCATCCTCTATCCAACGATCGCTGAAGCGAGCATTGCCCATAGGGTCGCCGTAGCTAAGACGTGGCATATCGGTAACCTGACCTTCATGACGCCAACGGTTTGCCATTGCTATTGTCTGGTTGTAGAAGTTGCTTCCCGACTCAAGTACAGAGCGAGAGTAGTTGTAAACATCATTACCCAAAGAATAGTTCAAACCAAGGGTAAGAGTGAAGTTCTTCCACATCACGCTACCGAAGATGTTACCATAGATATCAGGATTTGGATTACCGATGATGGTCTTGTCAGCCTCATCAATCTTGCCATCCTTATTGATATCTACGAAGTGCATATCGCCAGCCTTGAAATACTGCTTGGCACCAGTCTCGTCGAGATAGTATAGATAATCGTTGTTGCCAGCAGCCTTAGCCTGAGCATCTGTAGCAAACACACCAGCAGTCTTGTAGCCATAGAAGCTACCTACAGGCAGACCTACGATAGTAGCGATATTGTCGGTACCATATATAGAAGATGTGTAACCCTGAGCATTCTTAACTCCGTCGACATAAATCTTATCGTCGTTAGGAAGGGTCTTAATCTTATTTACATAGTGACCTACGCTTGCGCCCAATTCGATATTGAAGTCCTTAGAAACAACAGGCTTTGTGGTAACAGTAACCTCAAAACCTTGGTTGTCCATGCTACCACCGTTGCTCCAATAGTTGTTGATACCAGCTACAGGGTTTTCGAAGGTCTTAAGCGTAAGAAGGTTTGTGGTGTGCTTCTGATAGTAGTTGAAGTCTACGCCCAAACGGTTGTTGAGCAAGTAAGACTTGAAGCCAACGTTCCACTGACCAGTCTTTTCATAGGTAATCTTGTCGTTACCGATGTTGTTGAGCATGTGGACAGATGTGTTGTTGAGATACTGCATAACCTGGAATGAGGTGCGGGCTGCATAGTTGTTGATATCGTCGTTGCCTGTGATATCATAACCTGCCTTGAGGAGGAAGTAGTTAAGAGCAGAAGTCTTAGGGAACCACTTCTCATTGCTGACAGCCCAACCGAGCTGAACGCTTGGATAGTAAGCCCACTTAACACCACCGAGACTCAAACCATCAGCATTCTCACCGAAACGGCTACTTGACTCGAGCGACATAGCCACCTGTGCAAAGTAGAGGTTGCGATAGTTGTAGTCGATGTTGGCATACCATGACATATTCTTCCATGAATCGTCTACACCATACGACTCTTTGAACTCCATGTCCTTAGAGATGTTAGGAGTCTTGTCGTTAGCGGCACTTGCATACTGTCCCTTAGGCTGACTGTTGTCGAAGGCGAAAGAGGTATAGCGCAAACCACCATATACATCAAGGAAGTGAGCACCGAAATGCTTTGTGAACTGCAAACGAGTATCGCTCATCACGCTTGTTTCCTTAGAGAAGAGAGACATAGCCATGTTTTGCACACGACCAATACCATCGATAAGGAAGGTTGGCATACCGCCTGTTGGACGATAGTAGCGCTGTGAATTACGGTTAAGTCCGTAGCTGAACACCTCCTGAAGATAGAAGTTGTCGGTGAACTGATACTTAGGAGCTATGACAGCATTAAACTCTGTGTTCTCAACACGGTTTTTATTGATACCCTCACCATTTGCAAGAAGTGCTGTAGGGTTACCAAGTGTAAGGTTTGAATTGAGCAACGATACGAAGTCGTCAGCCTTTGAGTATGTTGATGTAAGCTGGCCTACCTGATTGTAGGTGTAAGGATTGAGGATAGGAGCCTTGATGAGACCAAGCAATGTTGGAGACGAAACAGGCGCTGTTGTGAAATCCTCAGGTGCACCATTGTCAAACACGTTGCGATTAACCTTGGTGAACGACATATCAAAACGTGTAGAGAGTTTGCCTACGACCTGAATATCTGTATTGAAACGTACGCTCAAGCGGTTGAAGCCATTCTCCTTAGCTGTGCTCTGACCATCGGTATAACCGAGCGAGAGGTTGTACATACCTACGTTGTCACCACCCTGCACATTAATATTATAATTCTGTGTCAGTGCCTCACGATAAACCTCCTTGCTCCAGTCGGTATCGTTGTGGTAGGTTTTATAGTAATATCCATTAGGATCGTCGTTGAGGAAATTCAAACGATCAAGATCGAAATGGTTGATGTTAGGGAATGTTCCCACCATCTCTGAAGCATAAAGACGATACTGCGAAGCGTTCATCATATCAGGGAGCTGTGGCTGCAATGTTACACCTACACCTACGTTGGCATCGATGCGTGTAGCCATAGAGTGTCCACGCTTGGTAGTGATAAGGATTACGCCATTGGCACCCTTTGCGCCATAGATAGCTGCACCGTTCTTCATAACAGTAACCTTCTCGATATCCTCAGGATTGATATTGAGCATAAGGTTGTTATAGTCGCCATAGTGGAGAGAATTGCGAGTTGCCTGCATATCCTTTACCACGCCATCAACTACGACAAGAGGCTGTGCATTGGTATTCAACGAGTTGATACCACGAACAAACATAGCAGCGCCATAGCCAGGACCACCAGAGCGAGTGATAGTACGAACATCGGCACCAAGGTTGTTTTCTATATCTGTCTCTACAGTCTGCGAAGTAGTGCTCTTGATTTTAGCTGTACTGTTGGCAGTAACATCGGTAGAGTTCTCATACATCTGCTTAAACTTGTCAGCGATGAGTACCACCTTAATATTTTCTCCATTACCAATAGCAACCTGCTGGCTCAGATACTGAGGAGCATGAACATAAAGAGCTGTGGCAAAAGTAGGCACCTTGATGGTGAACTCGCCCTTGCTATTGGTCATGGCAGCATAGTTGCGGTTGTTGAGAGTCTGTATCTGTATACCTGCGAGAGGAGTCTTGCTAACAGCATCCACAACAACACCCTTAACCTCTTTGGTAGGATATGTAGGACGCTTAGCCTGAGACTTTTGCTTTACTACAGTTGTCTCCGCTCCACCGTTAGAATATGAGGCATCGTCTTGGGCAAAAGCTGCAGTGCTACAACCCATAGCCAAGGCAACGCTCAAACAAAGAATATTATTTCTTTTCATTGTTTTCGGAATTTAATCTTAAGACTTTGCTTATTTATCACTTTCATCTTCCCACTTATAGTCAGGATGCTGCTGAATATAATCATCGAGTTCCTTTGGAATCAAATAGATGTAGTCGATGCGGAGAGTACGGTCGAACACAGAAAGCTTGGTCGAGGTTACATTACTCATAATACGCACGTATGGCATAGCTTTCTCAAGACCTACTGTAGCATAAGGAAAATCAACTTCTCCTATTCTGATAGTATCAACCTTTGTAGGGTCATTAGAAACTTTTCTTGTAAGCGTCTTTTCTACATACATTCCAACATTGTTTTTGTTTTCATGATAACCATACTTAATCTGCATTTGATTAGGAAGCATTGAAGGCTGATAAGTATTCTTATTAATGTTAGATGGGGCTACACATATATATAATACATACTTTCCCTTATACACCCTTGGAAGATAATAGTCGATTTCAGGATTTGAAGTTGCTGTGTTTGCACGAACTTCTGCATAACTATTGTTAGACAATCTGCCTTCTACAGTATCATTCCTTGATGCGTCATTTACGGTAAGATAAGAAACATCGCCTTTAAAGGTACCTGCAATATTGGTACCGTATTCACCTTCAACCTTGATAGGCACCTTATAATGCCAAGGCTTAAAGCCAAGAGTGTTTGTTACCCAAACAGCACCATTACTCTTATCAATACGCTTAGCATCCTTGAACAAATCGGCAGCATCCTCAGAATAGAACTTCAAGCCTACTGTAGATACCAACGAGTCTGCCTGAAGAGTCTGACCTGTCTGCAACTTGTTGAGCTTAACATTGTCACCACGATTGTTGTTGAAAGCCAAATTGCCTACCATAAGCAAATGAGACAAAGAATCTGAGAGATAAGCATTATCCACGAGATCTCTTTCGGTACTCTTCTTTATGGAATCATATTTCTCATAGAATGTATTGGTATACTGGTATGAAGGCAAATAATCAAGGAGTGCATCAACATACTGTTTCTTCTCAATCCAAGCCTCGTTGGTAGGAAGAATCATAGTGTAGTTAGAATCCTCATTATTGATATATGCCCTCATATTGTTTGCCAAAGCATTATACTCTACGAGCACAGAGTCGAGATATGTAATCTGACCATCGACGACAGGACCCTTTACGCTATTCTCAACGTCAAGTGACTTCATGTCGTACTTAGCGAAATAAGCACTTACAGAGTCGAGAGGATAGTCGTTGGCATTGATACTCTCATAGATATTGAAACCGAAGTCGAGTTTGCCATTGATAGCATGGAGTGTACCATTGCTGTTAGGAATGTTTGGCTGAACAAGCTCTAAGCCACCCATGGTATATGTGCCATTACCAACAAACCTCTTCATTTTCTCGTTTATCATGTATACGCTTTTATCGACAGAGCCTGAAGCAGGATAATTGAAATGAGCTACGTGGTTCTGCATGAATTGCTTCTTCATGGTAGCGAGGTCCATGTTGTTTAGGGTCTCATAGTCGAACGAACCATTGAGAGGAGCCCAAACAGTATATGTTTGTGGATTGGAAAGCACCTGATCATAGCCTGCTTTCTTAGCCAAAGCTGCGAAATCAGACAGGTTCTTATTGGCAGAGATATTCTCCCACAAGGTAGAAGTGGCAGAACCAGTCACAATGCCATTAGCATCGTAGTGGTCGTCCCAATCAGAGCAGGCTGTGGTCATGGCGCCCAATGTGAGGGCCGCCATGACTACTTTTGCTGTGTTAAATAATATATTATTTTTCATAATTTCTAATTTTAATACATATCCTCAAGATAGCGAGAGTTGTTGTAAACATTAACAGGAACGAGCTCAAGATAATCGAAGTACATCTGGCGAGAGTCGTCGTCAAGAGCTGACTTTACACGGAGCCAATATGTGCCCTGCTTTATCTCCAAACGTGCAATAACTCTTCTCAAAGATTCTTTAAGTCCACGAGCCACGTCGCTACCGCCTTTGTTCATAGTATAAGCAAGAGGTCCACGCATCCATCCAAGATTGTGCATTGCGATATCTGTTTCCAGACCCATATCATCCATCTTCTTATAGTTTGTCCAACCAGTTTGTGTATCAGGCGAACCATCTGCGTTATCTTTAGGTTGAACTCGCATATCGAGAGGAATATCAAGAGCCTCCATCTTGGTGCGGTTATTAGTACCTTCTCCTATAAAGAACTGATACATACCACGGTTATCATTAGTAGACAAACCGTATCTTAGTTCGTATGTCCCATCAGGAACAGGAGGCAAACGGAATGCAAGGTCTACATTACCCTTAGCATTAAACTCATCTCCCTGGTAGTTTATCCAATTATTCTCACGACCTCCCAAATAGTAAAGGCGGGTAGACTCTCCATTATAAATTACCATATTATCAGAGAAGTCGATAGGAAGACGTACATAAGCACCGTCAAGGTTACCATCGGTACCAGTCTTACCTCCATTCAATGCAGTAATTTCCTTAGCTGTAGCACCACGAAGATTGGCAGAAGCAAGTTCCTTGGTCAAAGATGTCACATCAAAACGGATACGCTCATTGAGTACACCCTTTGGCACCCACTCTTCGTATTCAAGCATACCATTGATAGGATGAATATAACCATTCAAAGCCTGAATATTCTGCTTGGTAATCTCTATACCAGAATGGTCATCCACCACATTATGCATTCCAGGTGTTCCAAGTTCACCACGCTGATCGGTAAGAGTGTTGTTAGCCTCATAGCGGTTGAGGAAGATTTTACCCGCTCCAGCCTTAGAACTACGAATAACCTTAACAAGGGTCATAGGTAGCATTGTCTCATAATACTCATAGAGAGGCACCTTGGAAGTTTCGTTCCAACTATATACCATCTTGTCGTATGGCACACGCTGTTTCAAGATATGATAGCGCACCCACATATTCAAGCAGTTATTAGGATTAGCATAGTCGTTGCCTTTGCTAACCTGAATATTGTTGTTGCGATAGTAGTCATACCATCCTGAGCCTTGCGCTGCACAACTACCATACACCTTGTTTGCATGTACAATAAGGTCGTTGATATCGTTGATTTGATTCTGAGCAAGTACAGTATTGGTTTCTGCAAAAATGGTATAACCCATTACTGCATTCTCTGGAGTATAGAAGTTAAAGTTGTTGGCAGGAGCTGTAAGCTTGCGCTTCTGCTGAGTTAAAGAGTCTGCAAGACCTGTGCGCTTAAGAGCCTCAACAAAGATAGATAGGTCTTTGTGATTTTCCATTTCACCTGCAACGAGCAAGTTAGAACGACGAATTACATGGTTGACCTCATGAAGCACACCATTCTCCAACTCATTGTCCATACCTGTGATGAGCGAATATGAATTAACAATGGTCTTACCTGAGACAGAGTCGATACTGGTATTGATATCACGACCAAGCATGGTGTTGATGGTCATACCATTCTCCATGTTGATAGCCATTACCTTGGTTGAAGCAAGATGGAACTTAGCAATATCATTACACAAAGAGTCTGACAAACCCTCAAGAGAGTTTTCGGTCATACCATTGTGTGGCAATTCCTTGTTGGTATTGTCGTTATACAAGCTATCGATATAGGCTGCTACAGCTTCATTGTCTGGAGCGAAGCAAGTGTAGGTGCCATAACCCGACAACAATTTATCGAGCTCAGAACGCTGTAATATATAGTTGAAGCTACTGAACTTCTCAGGACGATTAGCAAGATAGTCCTCAATGGTCTCGCCCGTAAAGGTGTAGAGGTTAGACTCATCGATGTCTTCCTTACAACTTGTGAGGCCGAGCATGCCTGGCACAAAAGCCAAAGCAGCAATCTTGCATATAAGCTTCTTATAGTTGTTCATTTTCATTGTGACTAATTTTTACTTGTTGTTTCTTTATCAAAGTAAACTGGGTTCTGCACAAGCAGCTTGTTTACCTTTATCTCACTACGCTGTATTGGGAAGTAGAGGAAAGGTTCGCTCTTCATCTTGTAAGAAACTGCCTCACCACCACTCTCATACTTTCTTGTTACGAGCTTAAGCATTGGAGAATAGAGCGAAGGCCAAGAAGTTGATTCTGTCATCTTCTTCTTGATATCTACACCCTCCATGTGGCGATAGCAATAGCGTACAAGGTCGAACCAACGTTTGCCCTCGAAGCAAAGTTCACGCTCGCGCTCAGCAAGAACGAGTTTCTCCATATCTGCAACGGTCTTGAAGTCTGATACTTTCAGAGTATCGGTAGCAGTAGTGCTCATTGAACGCTTGTTTACCACCTGCACAAGATTGAAAGCCTTTGTGAGGTTTGCATCTTCATCAGATGAAGCCAACTGAACAAGAGCCTCTGCCTTCATAAGCATAACATCAGTAAGACGATATACAATCCAGTTTTGGCGGAAGTCAGAAAAGCTTCTGTCTGTAATACGATCTGCTCCGGCAGTCGAAAGTACAGAGATAGTTCCGAAATGAGAACCTATCATCTTTCTGATATAAAGGGCAGAAGCCTCTTCACTACCTACCTCATAGCAGTTGTTCCAAAAACGATAGTCGTTCTTAGAATGGTAAACCTTATTGCTATTGTCGGTATTTGCATTTTCGTCATACATATTGAAGATTGAAGAAGCCTGAACCTCACTATAGGTCTTGTGGTCATCGGCTTTATCACCTGTCATATAGTAAAGGTTCTCTATACCCCAGTTCCAGTTTGAAGTTCCATCATACTGCCACTCAAGAATACTTTCTTGGGCATTACCATCAGTATAACCGAAGAGTAGAAGTCCTGCCATCGAACCTGAAGTAAGATGGTAGATATCCGACTTGTCGCCACTTGCACCCATATTATGATATTCTCTATAATATTGATCCTTGGCACTGATTACCTTATCACAGTATTCTACACACTTCTGATAGTCTGCAGCATTGTGAGTCATAGAAGCTCTCCAAAGATAGATGTCTGCCATCAACGCATTTACGGCATCACGAGTGAAATAGCCCTTATTCTTCCAACTGCCATTACCATAAGCGCCAGTCTTAAGGATATATTTCTCAGACTCTTCAAGGTCAGTAATACAACACTGAAGAACGCTATCAGGATTTGTTTGTGGCAACATCTCTGTCATATCATCACTCTCGTAAGACTTTGTGGTGTAAGGAACATCACGGAATGTTCTAACGAGATAGAAATAACAAAGAGAACGCAATGCGAGCATCTGTGCACGCACTGTGGTATAGTCGCCCTGTGTAAACTCAGGGTCTATCTCCATAACATCTTTAGCATGATTTAGCACAATGTTGCAACGGTTGATAACGCTATAGAAATCGCCCCAAGAGTTGTAACCATTTGTTGGCAACATGTTTACTGCCGAGATATTATCAAGGTCGGTATTATCATATAGTTTATTCTTTACCAACTCATCTGAGCGATATGCACCCCAGATGATGGCACGGCGCTGAACACCAGAAGACAACATGTTGGCATAGGCTCCTGTAGCCATACGCTCTACATCATCCTTAGTCTTCCAGAATTCCTGACCGATAGTCTTATCGGTTGGATAGATGGTAAGGAAATCATTGCAGCTTGACATGCCCAAAACGGCAAGAGCAGCAACAGCCATCGTTTTTATTTTATTATTGACTTTCATAAATGTCACAGTTATTAGAATCCTACATTAATGTTCATCGTTACTGACTTACTACGTGGAGTCTGTGAGTTGTCGGTTGCAATACCCCATCCACCTGCTGAGTGCTCAGGGTCACTTCCACTATACTTAGAGAAGCAAAGGAGGTTCTGACCAGAGAGGCTCAACTGCAAACGGCGAAGACCTATAGACTTAAGGAACTTCTTGTTGAAATTGTATGAAAGCTGAACATAGCTCATACGAATGAATGAAGCATCCTCTACATAGCGGTCTGAACCAAGGAAGTTGTAAGCAGAGTTGAACATAGCGCGTGGTATCATTGTCACGTCACCATTCTTACGCCAACGCCAGTTAACAGCGGAGCTTTGGTTGTAAGCATTAAACATCTGCTCAAGTCCCATCTTTGCCTTGTTTATAACCTTGATGCCAGAACGATAGCTGAATGAGGTTCTCAATGACCAACTGCTTCCCCAGAAGAAGTTGAAACCAAAACCACCATTCACCTTAGGGTTAGAGTTGCCAAGGTAAACAATGTCGAGAGAGTTGATCTGACCATCGTGGTTGATATCCTCATAGATGGCATCACCACCCTGGAACTTGTATGTAGAACTACCATCCTTGAAGTTGTAGACCTGACGAATAGGCTCACCTGTAGAACCCATCAACACCTTACCATCCTTGTCGATAGCGATAGGAGCAGTCTTGCCACTTGGAAGGAATTCTTTGTTGATATAGTCGCGAAGTTGTTCGCCAGTCCATTTGTTACGTTCCTTCATATTAATAAGGTATTCGTAGGTGTACTGGTAAACACCCTTATATTTCAAACCAAAGATAGAGCCGAGAGGGTTACCAATCTGAATACGGTTAAGGTACGAACCACGCTCACCGGCTTTCCACTCAGAGTTGATAGACGCGAGCACGCTCTCGTCCATTGCGGTAATCTTATTGAAGTTCTGAGAAATATTGAAGTTTGCACTCATAGAGAATTTGCCTACTCTAATAAACTTGTTAGCCTCAACATTAAGTTCCCATCCCTTGTTCTCCATATCACCGACATTGCTCCAAGCAAGAGTACCGAAACCATTGGTTGATGGAATGCGGACATTAGACATCAAGAGGTCCTTGGTCTTCTTATAGTAGTAGTTGAAGTCACCACGAATAAGGTCGTTGAAGAACGAGAAGTCACCACCAAGGTTTATCTGTGTGGTCTTTTCCCAACGAAGCTTGTTGAGCTGAAGAGCCTCAAGATATGTAACACCATCGGTAGAACCCGTCTGACCATACACTCCATAAGAAGCATACTTAGCATACTGCAAGTATTCGCTACCAGGTTGATGACCTACGATACCCCATGATGGACGGAATGAAAGCATAGACAACCACTTCTTAGACCACTTCATGAAGCCTTCGTCGCTGATATTCCAACGAGCTGAAACACCTGGGAAGTAACCCCATTTCTTAGAGTCACCAAACTTGGTTGTACCATCGGCACGGAGAGAGAATCCAAGTGAGTAGCGACCCTTGTAAGAGAAGTGGCTATTTAACAATGCTGACATAGAACGCCACTGACCATTACCAGAAGACATACCGTCTATCTTACCACCCTGCACATCTGAAGATTCTACGCCATTAGGCACATTGAGCAATACCTTGTTCTGTCGGTTGTTGTTACCAACAGTCATTTCCCAACGTCCGAACATTGTAGCATAGAGATCCTTGTTGTGGAATGCAGGAGTGAAGGTCAAAGTATGACGAGTGGTGAAGCCAAGAGAGTTTGACTCGTTAGACTCGTTGCGATTGTAGTTGGCATCATCCCAAGACTTTGTAGAAAGGGCTGCAGGCCAATACTTAGGTGTGCTCGATGCATAGATATCCATATAGACCAAACCTGTATAGTTGAGCATGGTCTTGGTATCGTCTGTACCAAGGAGCTTATAGTCGAGTTTAAACTCTGGAGAAATACGATATGTCTTTTCCTTACGCCAAGCCAAATTAGCAATAGCGACAGGGTTACCTTGGTTGCGAATATCCTCCAACTCCTTAGAAGAAGTGTTAGGAGCTGTAGAACCTACTTTATCCTTACCTGTTGGCAACATTACATAATACTCGTTAGTATCTGTGCCATCAGCATTCTGACGATAGATGCTCATGTTTGGAGCCATCTTCTGTGCACGTCCAAGGATACCATCGTCGTAGTTACGGTTGTTGCTGGTGTATGTCAATGGGAATGTAACACGGAATGTGATACGGTCGCTCACAAAGTAGTCGAGAGACAACTTAGTAGAGAAACGGTCCAAAGACTGCTTGATAATGGTACCATTCTGATGGTCGTAACCTGCAGAGATACGGAAGTTGGCTTTTTCACCACCACCAGAAATAGTAAGATAGTGGTACTGGCTCCAACCGGTCTGAGAAACCTCCTTCACCCAATCAGTATTGTTGTTCCAGTTTTCAAACTCAGCCCATGACTTATTGTAGTTAATCTCGTTGATGTTGGTTGTAGAAGTTGCACTCTGTGATGGGTTGTAGTACATCTCCTTGAGCATCATGGTGTAGTCGTCACCATTGAGCAGGTTGTAGCCAGTAGGCTGCCAGCTTGCCTGCACACGGAGAGAGTAGTCAACCTTTGTACTACCACGAGCACCACGCTTTGTACGAATCTGGATTACACCATTAGCACCACGAGAACCCCAGATAGCAGTAGCGGCAGCATCCTTCAACACCTGAATATCTGCGATATCCTGTGGGTTGATAGAAAGCAAAGAAGCGTAAGTTTCTTCGTTAGCATTCTGGAAGTCGAAAGTCTCGTCTGGGTTATCAAAGATATTATCATCGACAACAATCAGAGGCTCTGCACTACCATTGATAGAAGTAACACCACGCAAACGCATAGATGTACCAGCACCAAGGTTACCAGAGTTGGCAACGATATCAAGACCTGCAATCTGACCCTGAAGAGCCTCGTCGGCAGATGTAAAGGCAAGACCTTCAACATTGCTCATATCGAAAGTCTGAGAAGCAACAGACACCTCATTCTCAGGAATAGCAAGACCACCGTGGCTAAAACGTTTTTTAGCAACGACAACGACTTCTTTCAAAGTCTGTTGGTCTTCCAATTGGATTTCGAACTCTGTCTTTTCGCCAATAGGCACAGTCTTTGTTTTATATCCAATATATGAAACTTGAAGTTTATTGGCCTTGCTCTTGATTTCCATAGAGAAGTTACCGTTGATATCGGTTTGAGAAGCCGACACGATACGGTTGTTGGCATCACGCTCGGTGACATTACACATCATCACCGGTCCATCAGGAGCCATAACGGTACCTGAGATACGTATTCCCTGTGCAGAAGCAAAGGTAGAAACCATTGCAAAAACTGCGAGTATCAGGTATTTTATCTTGTTTGTTTTCATAATCGTGGTTTCTATTATTTCCTATACATACCTTTCTGCTTTTTCAAGTAGCAGTTTCTGTGTCCCACGAGTCTCTTCTTGGCATTGGTAGAAGCCCACATGCCATCATAGCGACCACTTGGGTAAGGACACAAAGGAGTTGATATTTCGTGAACAACAGCAAACGAAGATGTAGAGATTTCGTTGGTGAGAAGTGTACGAGGATCCTTAGGGTCGTTCTTGAACACATAATCACGTGTCATCTTATTGTACATCTTGTTTGGGTCTTCTTTAATAATAACGTTCTGCTTGGCAGCATCGATAACAGTAAACGACTTTGAGCCACCCTTAACATTAAGTTTAAAGGCAATACCGAGGGTATCGGAACATGCAGTAGCATACTCTCCTCCACTAACAGTATTATCAACATAAACAGAGTTATTCTGGAAATGATAACGAATAAAATCGTTGATAGCCTCAACCTTGGCAAGGAGTTCTGCCTTGACCTTAGTCTTTAGCTGTTCATTTTCTGCATTATCCTCAAGGTCTACAACACTCTTATATAATTTTTCAAGATCATCCCATTTAGGCAATCCCTTAGAATAAGCAACATTCATCGCCTGATCGTTAGGAGCATATACGGTATAGTTGTAAGAACTGAAATAGTTCACGTTGTAGTCGAGACCATAACATCCCTTGCCTGAGCGGAATGTATAGAAACGAGTCATAGGAGAAATTGCAGATCCATCAATTTTCTTTGTTGATATACCAGCAAATTCGCGAATCTCATCACCACGGTCATCATTGCAGAGTGCAAAGAATTCCTTATACTGATTATTTTCAGAAAGGGTCTTATATACTGAATTCTGTGGCATCTGAATAATGTGGTCAATGGCATATGTGCGACCGTTCTTCTGGTTGTAAGTTTTAATAAACTTAGAAACATGAAGACCATTATCAATCTGTGCACCACCCTTAACAAGCTGATTAGCCTCATCAAAATAGATGGCACCACCATTCTTTGTTTTATAATAGTGATTAGCACCCATAGTTTCGCCAGCATTGAGCACAACAGTATGTGTATTCAAAATATCAATAAACTGAGTTATTGGGAAGTTTGAGCCACTAAGCAAAGTGCTATCTTCGCTAACTGTACCTGTTGCAGGATCGAAGTCACGGGCAGAACAGAAAATATATGGATTCTTGGTACTATTATAATAATAGTGAAGCACACGAGGCTGTGTAACCAACGACTGTGGGTCTACATAATAGTTATTGAATGCAGCATCTGTTGGTATGAACAAACCGTAGTTGGCATCCATAGCAAGGAGATAAGCATAGAAGTTAAGACCCAAGCCAAGAGGTGCATTTCTTAGTTTGTCATTTTGGATACCCCAGTTCATAACTCGCATATCATTAGCCAAAAGAGCTGGAGCCGAAACTGCGACATACTTATTAGGTGCAAACACCTTATTTAATATATAGGCTACACCATTGTTTGCAATCTTAACATTGTACTTGCCATCCTTTTTCTCAATAACGTCTGTCGAAAGTCCCATTGGGTCGTTAGAGTCGTCTGTCACATTATCAAACTTGCTTGGTACAGAAGCTATGAAAGAAGACTTCATAAGCATAGACACGAAAGCCTGAACAATGTTCTTTGGAATGGAGTCGATATTCTCCATAAGGTTTTCAACATTGTTTTTCTTCTTACCAAACTGCTCAATCAAGAATGCACCACTTCCACCTGGCAAGAAATATTTCTCCATAGCCTTATCTGAAGGCACAAACATAGCTGCGATATCGCTAAGCTGACTGTTGGTACCTGTGGTATAGTATGCATTCCAACCTGGATCGTAAGGAAGGAGGTCGCTACTGTTCAAAGTCTTACCATTTGGATCGATACTGTTTGTGCGTGTATTCATATACGCTTTCTCAAAGATGGAGTCTTTGCGAACTTCACCATTGGCAACAGCATAGTCATTATAGCTATTTGTGACATCAGCTACATAGTAAGGCGCACTAAAACGATCGAGCATACGACTAAAATAATTAGTTTCGCCATTTGTACGCAACATCTCAGCGAGGTTGCCTGGTGGAACGATAACATCCTCCATCTGGTGGATATAACCATTCTTACAAGTAACGTCCGGATTAAGGATACGATCGCGGAAGATGTAAGCAGTTTGCTTAGAGTCATCATACTCCGAGCCTGTGATGATAGCAAAGTCGCTCTCAGCACCCTTTGTAGTAATATCATTGGCTGTCATCTGCTCTGCGGTAAAATGTACCATCATAGGGCGAGTGGCATCCATTACGAGATCAATACCCGTGCTGCGATATTTATCCCAATAGCTGTTGTTCTGTGGTAGACCCACAGGACCATAAAAATGAGTAATTGAATCAATAACGTTGATACCTGTCTGGTGCTTCAATGCTATTCCGGATGCTACATTTGAATTGTTCTCAATAGAAATATTAGAAAGCATCTCTACGAGAATGGCGTTGTCAAGCATAGAGTTGTAGAGAAGGAGTTTCTTCATTGCCTTCGTCAGATCCTCATACTTGGTTACACCCCACGAATTGTTAGCATAGAATCGAGCAAATGCAGAATCGTTGGCAGGGAAGATGGTTTTAGAACCTGTTTTGCCAAGGGTTTCCGCATAGCCTAAGTCATCGATAAGTCTGACATAGTTGTTAAATGTACCGGTTAGCACCTTAGAGTTAGGATTCTTTAGCTCTTCATAAATACTATTACCAAGCCAACTCGGATAATTTCCGGGGTCATCAAGGTCATAGTCGTCCGTACAAGCTGCGAACCCACCACACAAGGCTACCATACTGAAAGACATCAACGTCTTTTTAGTTAGTTCAGAAAAGCGGTAGTTCATAAGTAAATTAATTAATTGTTATATAATTTTTTTTAATTTTGTTCAAACAAATTAGATATATCTAAACATTAATACGCACGCATATACGAGATTCCTCAAAAAAAATAAAAAAAAAGCCTACCCATATTCATTATTTTACAAAGGATATGAGTAGGCTAATTTTGTTCTTAATCCCTCAAAAACAGGAATACAGATTTACATCGGGCATCCCTCTATGTCGTCAATCATATATTCTGCAAGAAGTCTGCCTATGCGATTGAGAGCTTCACGAAGACGCTGACGTGGACAAGCAAGGTTGATACGGATGTATCCCTGACCAGCCTTTTGACCATACATAGTTCCGCTGTTAACCATCACGTTGGCTTTATCAGCAAGAAGCTGTGTAAGTTCATCGGTAGTAAACTCAAGAGCATTTACATCTACCCAAGCAAGATATGTGCCTTCAAGACGGAGAACTTCCAACTTAGGGAGATACTCATGGCAGAAACTCTTTAGTTCTATATAGTTGTCGTAGACATAGGCATTCATCTGATCAAGCCAGTCGGCACTCTCATTATATGCAGCCTGCAAAGCCACGACTCCGAAAGGATTAACATCGCAAACTTCATTGATATTGATAGCACGATTTATGCGTTTTCTTACGATTTCATCGCTACAAACGATATTCGCTATCTGCAAGCCTGCAATATTAAAGCCCTTAGTAGGCGACAGTAGAGTTACGCTATTTGCGAGACAGTCATCGCTAACAGAAGCAAAAGGAATATATTTATATCCCGGCATCACTATTTCGCAATGTATCTCATCAGCAATAACCTTCACACCATTTCTTTGGCATATTTCGTTCATTTTAGCCATTTCATCGGCAGTCCACACACGACCTGCTGGGTTGTGAGGGTTACAAAGAACGAAGACCGTCACCTTCTCATCCTTACATTTTTTCTCGAAATCTTCGAAGTCTATGCTATAGCTATTACCATCTCTAACCAGACGATTTTCTTCTACCAAACATCCACTATTAACGATGCTTGAGAAGAAGCAATTGTAGACAGGAGTCTGTACCAAGACTTTCTCGCCAGGCAAAGTTAAAGCCTTCAATGCACAACTCAACGCAGGAACTACAGCTGTAGTATACAGAATCCAATCACGATTGATATGCCAACCATGACGATTGTCAAACCAGTTGATGATAGCATCATAATAAGAGTCTGGCACCATGGTATATCCAAACACACCATGCTCTACTCGCTTACGAAGAGCTTCCTTGATAGCAGGAGCAACTTCGAAGTCCATATCTGCAACCCAAAGAGGTATCACCTCGTCGTTAGCAGCCTCATCCCATTTATAGCAGTTACTGCCACGGCGAGCAGTAAGCTTATCGAAATCAAATTTCTCCATAGTTATTATTCTTTTGTTTTAATAATGCAACTATTAGGTGCCTTTACATTCTCATTGATAGTAACGCTACCGATGAAATCGGCAAAAATATGTCCAGAGACAGGATTCTTTATATTGGTAATACCGCCCTTTATCTTAGCATCGATATTAGTACAATCCTCGAAAGCACGGTCGCAAGCAGAGTCGAAAGTGCAATCCTCAAGGATGACATTATCCATATAGCAGAGAGGTTGCTCACCACTAATATGACATCTTACCAATTTCACATTCTTACTGTGCCAAGCAAGATACTCGCCATCAAGTTCAGAATCATATACTGTAACATTCTCACATTCCCAAAAGCTATCCTTGGTTGTAATCTTGGCATTATGCACCTCTACATTCTTGCAGTATTGGAAAACATATTTACTGTCCGACTCCAAGCCATCGACATAGATATTGCTTGAGAACATAAAAGGATATGTGCCGTCATGAAGCTTCACGTTCTTCAATTTTAGCCCATTTATTCGCCAAAAAGTCTCGTCGGCATCATTAATCTCCACACCTTCAAGTTCAAGGTTCTTCATTTCGCGGAAGAACTTCGGACCATCAATAACACAGTTTTTCATCACCATATTGTCTGAATACCAGATAGCAGAACGCGAACCAGGAGCAAAATAGCAGTCTGTAATCAAAGAACCGTCTACGTGCCACCAAGGATATTTACCATAGAATTTAGAATTATGGCATTCGATATTCTTACAGCACTTTATTCCCGACTCACCATCTGTGATAGTGATATTATCTAAACACACATCATGAGCAGCAAACAAAGGACGTTCGCCACCAAAAGTCATATCTTTTATTGTTTCCATTTACCTATATAAATTTATCATTATTTCCGAACAGAAAAAAGATGCCATCAGAAACTGACGGCATCTATAATCTTTTGGCTTGCGCCTGCTAAACTTTCAACATATTCGCCTGCGGCTTTACCAGTGCGACGAATCTCTTCACCATCATCAGAAAGGAAGATATCCATCTGGCGTTTGAACTCATCAGCCGATGAGAAATCAAAGCCACCACCCGACTTCTTCAATCCTTGCGCCTCTTGGAAGCGTTGGTTGTTTGGACCGAATAATACAGGCACGCTCCATACTGCTGCTTCGAGCACATTGTGGATACCTACACCAAAGCCTCCACCTACATATGCTATCTCACCATAATGATATATGCTCGACAGCAATCCGAAGCAATCTATTATAAGAACATCAGCTTTAGCAGCCTCTTCAGGAGTAGTCTGCGTATATCTCACAGCCTTGCGATTTAGCTTAGAGAGAATCTGTGTCAAGTGGTCTTCACCTATCACATGAGGAGCAATGATTAATTTCCAATCCTTACGCTCATTGAAATAAGGTATGAAGATATCCTCATCAGGTTGCCATGACGAACCAGCCACAAACACTTTCTTATCTTGCTTGAAAGCCTCAACGATAGGCAATTGCTTTGACACATGCCTGATTTGCAAAACTCTATCGAAGCGAGTATCGCCAACAACTTCAACATCTGTGATACCAAGTTTTGCCAATAGCTCTCGTGACACCTCATTCTGTACAAAGAAGCGAGTGAAGCATTTCAACACCTTAGCATAACTGAAGCCATACCACTTAAAGAACACCTGGTCTGGGCGGAATATGCTCGACACGCTATAGGTAGGTATATTGCGATATTTAAGAATGTGAAGATAGTTATACCAGAATTCGTACTTTATAAAGAACGCCATTACTGGCTTTACAGTCCGCAAGAATGTTATGGCATTACGACGAGTGTCGATAGGCAAATAGCAAATGATATCTGCACCCTGATAGTTTTTGCGCACTTCATAGCCCGAAGGTGAAAAGAAGGTGAGCAATATTTTATATTCAGGATGCTCCTGACGTATGCGCTCTATGAGCGGACGTCCCTGTTCGAACTCACCAAGCGAAGCTGCATGAAACCAAATATACTTGGCATTTGGGTCTACCTTTTCGCGAAGTAAGTTCAAAGCCTCACATTCGCCTTTCCACATAGTAGCCACCTTCTTATTGAAGAAGCTTGCTATGAAGACACCAAATTGCAAGACATGAATAACCAGATTATACATATTTATATTAGTATCGTTTTCGTGGAATATCTTTATTCGAAATCTCTAAGAGTTTTATTATTGTGAGGTATCGAGGTGTTGATTATTTCAACACTTCGATAGCCTTGCGCATACGCTTAAGAGTCTCTTCCTTACCAAGGAAAGCAGAGATATCAAACATTCCAGGTCCCTTGCCCTCGCCAACGAGAGTAAGACGGAACGCATTCATAACATCGCCAAGTTTATAGCCCTTATCCTCAACCCATTTCATCACAATAGGCTCCTGACCCTCTACACTGAAATCGTCGATGGATTCGAGCAAATCTGCGAGTTCTGTCATCTGCTGAGCAGAATATTCCTTCCAACGCTTCTTACGTGTCTTCTCATCATATTCTGTAGGAGCGATGAAGAAAAATGAGCACAATGGCCACAATTCGCGAACGAAGCTCACACGGTCTTTCATCATAGAAACAACCTTGGTGATACGCTCCATCGACTCGTCAACACCATTATTGGCTACGATAGGAGCAAAGAGCTCTGCTATCTCTTCGTTGCTCTTGCGAAGAATATACTCGTGGTTAAACCAGATACCCTTCTGATAGTCGAACTTGGCACCAGCCTTTGAACAACGAGTGATATCGAAAGCCTTAACAAGTTCGTCGAGTGTGAAGAGTTCCTGCTCTGTTCCAGGATTCCATCCGAGAAGTGCAAGGAAGTTGACAACAGCCTCTGGGAAATATCCACTCTCACGATATCCGCTTGATATCTCACCGCTCTTAGGGTCGTGCCACTCAAGAGGGAAAACAGGGAAACCAAGACGATCGCCATCACGTTTAGAAAGTTTACCCTTGCCTTCAGGCTTAAGCAGCAATGGCAAGTGAGCGAAACGTGGCATAGTGTCTTCCCAACCAAAAGCACGATAGAGCAACACATGAAGAGGTGCACTTGGCAACCACTCCTCACCACGGATCACGTGGGTAATCTCCATCAAATGGTCGTCAACGATATTTGCCAAGTGGTAAGTAGGCAATTCGTCGGCACTCTTATAAAGCACCTTATCGTCGAGGATATCGCTCTTGATGACAACATCGCCACGAATCATATCGTTTACATGTACCTCGATGCCTGATTCGATTTTGAAGCGTACCACATACTGCTCGCCATCAGCGATGAGTTTTTCAACTTCTGCTGCATCCATGGTAAGCGAATTGCGCATCGACAAACGAGTATGAGCATCATACTGGAAATTTTGAATCTCATTGCGCTTAGCTTCAAGTTCCTCAGGAGTATCAAAAGCGATATAAGCCTTGTCATTGTCAAGGAGCACCTTTACATACTTCTTATATATATCACGACGCTCGCTCTGACGGTATGGTCCATGTTCGCCACCGAAGGAAACACCTTCGTCAAACTTGATACCGAGCCAACGGAACGACTCAATGATATAGTCTTCGGCACCAGGAACAAAGCGATGAGAATCGGTATCCTCAATACGGAACACCAAATCGCCACCATGCTGGCGTGCAAAGAGATAATTATACAATGCGGTACGTACACCGCCAATATGCAAAGGTCCTGTTGGACTTGGTGCAAAACGCACTCTTACTTTTCTTTCTGACATATTGTTATTGAAGAGAAATAATAATTTTCTGCAAAATTAATATATTTTCTCGACTTTTGCGATTTTTTTTTGTATTTTCGCAGAGCAAACCAAATAAAGGAGTATAACTTATGAGTTTAATAGGTAGAAAAGAGGCTAAATATTGGCACAACTTGCTGATGAGAGTATGGATTACTGCTCTCACCGTAGCTATTATAGTATGGTTCTTGCCACGCGACAGCAACAGCAAGAGATATAACTATGATGTGGGTAAGCCATGGATGTATCAATCGTTCATTGCGCAATTCGACTTTCCTATCTACAAGTCAGAGGATGCGATAAAGCAAGAACAGGATTCGATACTGAAAGAATTGATGCCTTATTATAACTACGACCCTACACGCGAAAAAAAGGAATTGGAGAGATTCAACAAAGATTTTTCCTCTGAGCTAACAGGTCTTTCACATCACTATAGGGCTATTATCATAGACAGAATACATCGTCTGTATTCTGCCGGCATCATGAATACTCCTGAATATAATGCCATAGCCCATGACTCTACAAACATGGTGAAGGTGGTTGACGGAAAGAGTGCTACACCTATAGAAATAGGATGTATATACTCCACTATGTCTGCCTATGAAGCCTTGCTTAAGGATGAAGAATTGTCAAAAGACCGAGCATTGCTCCAAAAGCTAAACCTTACGAACTATCTTGAGCCAAACCTGACCTACGACAAGGAAAAGACAGAAACTGAGCGTACGGATATGCTTGGTAGTATACCGCTGGCAAGTGGAATGGTGTTGAGTGGACAGAAGATTATAGACCGTGGCGAGATTGTCGACGACTATACATATAGAGTATTGTCGTCATTCGAGCGAGAGTTGCAACGACGCAATGCAACACAGATGGAGCTAACAACGACGTTTATTGGTCAGGTGATATATGTCACTATTCTCGTAATGCTCTTCACGATGTATATAGCATTGTTCCGCAAAGACTATTTCGATAAGCCTCGTTCAATAATGATGCTATATGTGATGATTACGCTATTTCCTATTGCTGTAGCAATGATGATTGAGCACAACTGGTTTAACGTTTATATAGTACCGTTTGCAATGGCAGCTATATTCGCCCGAATGTTTATGGACTCTCGAACGGCTTTCGTTACTCAGCTCACCATCGTTTTGATTTGTGCCGCTGCGGTGAAATACCAATATGAATTCATCATCATTCAGATCGTGTCAGGTCTTGTAGCAATATACTCTTTGCGCGAATTGTCGAGCCGAGCACAGGTTATAAAGACAGCAGCACTCGTAACTGTGAGTTGCTGTGCCGTATATTTAGCACTACAGATGATGCAAGAGACAGATGTACTGAAGCTTGATAGCAAGATGTACACCCACTTTGCAGTAAATGGCGTGCTCTTGCTATTGTCATATCCGCTGATGTACCTTATTGAGAAGACTTTCGGTTTTACCAGCAATGTTACCTTGTTTGAGCTTTCAAACACCTTTAAAGGAGTATTGAGAAATCTCAGCGAGGTGGCTCCTGGAACATTCCAGCATTCTATCACCGTGGGTAATCTTGCTGCCGAGGTGGCTAACCGCATTGGTGCCGACAGCCTATTGGTACGTGTGGGAGCGCTATACCACGACATTGGTAAGATGACAAACCCAGCATTCTTCACAGAGAACCAAGCTGGCGTAAACCCTCACGATGCGCTGACATGCAAAGAGAGTGCAAAGATAATTATCGGCCATGTCACCGAGGGTGTGAAGATAGCAGAGAAAGCTAACCTGCCTACCATCATCAAAGATTTTATTCTGACTCATCATGGCAGAGGTATGGCTAAATACTTCTATATAAAATACCAGAACGAACATCCAGACGAGGTTGTGGATAAGGAGCAGTTTACATATCCTGGTCCAAATCCTTTCACCCGTGAGCAGGCTTTGCTAATGATGGCAGACACCTGTGAGGCTGCATCGCGCTCACTGCAGGAATATACCGAAGAGAGCATCAGCTCGTTGGTAGACAGACTCATTGATGCACAGGTGGCTGACGGATGTTTCAAGGATTGTCCTATCACCTTCCGCGACATAGCACAGGCGAAACAAGTGCTAACAGAGCGATTGATGTCTATTTATCATACCAGAATTCAATATCCGGAACTGAAGAAAGAATAAGTGAAATACATACAAGCTATATTGCCTCTACCCCTTGAGGGTACCTTTACTTACTCTGTACCGCAAGACCTTGAAGACAAAATCAAGGTAGGAATGCGTGTTGTCGTTCCATGCGGACAAAAGAAGACGTACACCGCTTTGTGTGTAGAGGTGACAGACAAAAAACCAAACATAGGCGTAAAAAATATCAAGTGCATATATTCTGTGCTTGACGATATGCCTATGCTATTGCCACAACAGCTAAAGCTATGGCAATGGATGGCGGATTATTACATGTGTACTCTTGGCGACATTTACAAGGCAGCCCTACCTGCAGGACTAAAAGCAGAGGATGGTTATCGTCCGAAGACTGAGACATACGTGGGACTTACAGAGAAATTCCACGATGAAATGGCGCTAAATATAGCTTTAGATATGGTTTCGCGCTACGAGAAACAACAGAAAGCATTGGCAGGATATCTCGAACTGTCGCATTGGGCTGAGATATCTGGCACCGTTATTCCAGACGATATAAAGGAGATAACGCAGACGGAACTATGCAATGTTACGCATTGCACCACACCAACAGTCAAAAGCCTTGTGAAGCGTGGCATATTGGAGATATACCAGAAAGAGGTAGGACGACTGAATACTGATGGCGAGTTTACTCCTCAAAATGCCAAACTACTAAATGAAGCTCAGCAAGAGGCATACAACCAAGTGTTGATGCAATTCATGAAAAAGAATGTGGTGTTGCTGCATGGTGTAACCTCAAGCGGCAAGACTGAGATTTACATACACCTTATATTAAAGGCGCTACAAGACCACAAACAGGTATTGTTCTTATTGCCCGAGATAGCTCTGACGGTTCAGATCATGGAACGTCTGCAACGTGTCTTTGGTAGCCGACTTGGTATATACCATAGCAAATATAGCGATGCCGAAAGAGTGGAGATATGGAAGAAGCAAGTTTCTGCTTGTCCTTATGATATTATAATAGGTGCAAGAAGTGCTGCTTTGTTGCCTTTCAAGAATCTTGGCTTGGTGATAATCGACGAGGAACACGAAACAAGCTATAAGCAGCAAGACCCTGCGCCACGCTATCATGCCCGTAGTGCCGCTATAATGTTGGCATCGATGTATGGTGCCAAGACCTTATTGGGTAGCGCCACTCCATGTATGGAGACTTATACCAACGCCAAGAATGGAAAGTTTGGCTACGTAAGGCTGGACAAGAGATACAAAGATATTGCTTTGCCTAAGATTGAAGTGGTTGACGTGAAGGATATGACAAGAAGAAAGATGATGAAAGGTCCGTTCTCTCCTCGCCTATTGGAAGCCATTCAGGAATCTTTGGACAACAACAAGCAGGTGATATTATTCCAAAATCGTCGTGGTTTTGTGCCTATTGTGGAATGTCAAGACTGCGGTTGGATACCAAAGTGTGAGCATTGTGATGTGTCGCTGACCATGCACAAGAACATCAACTTGCTGACTTGCCACTATTGCGGATATACATATGCCATACCAAAGGTATGCCCAAAATGTGGCGGCATACACCTTCGTGGACATGGTTTCGGTACTGAGAAGATAGAAGATCAGATAATGGAGCTATTCCCCGAAGCCAAGGTGGCACGTATGGATCTTGATACTACTCGCACCAAGAATGCGTATGCAAGGATTATTGAAGACTTTGCATACGGAAAAACAAATGTGCTGATAGGCACACAGATGATAACAAAGGGATTGGACTTCGACCGAGTGCAACTGGTAGGAATTCTTGATGCCGACTCTATGCTCAACTATCCCGACTTCCGTGCCTACGAACATTCGTATATGATGTTGCAGCAGGTGAGCGGTCGAGCAGGCCGTAAGGGTAAGCAAGGATTGGTGATATTGCAGACTAAGTCGGCAGATTTGCCTGTGATAGAACAGGTGGCAGCCAACGACAGCAAGACTTTCTATGAAGACCTTGATGAAGAGCGCCGACTTTTCAACTATCCGCCATACACCCGACTGATATATGTATATTTGAAGCATCAACACGACAACGTGGTGGAGTCGGCTGCATTGATGCTCGGTTCGATATTGCGTGGATGGTTTGGCGAAAGAATATTGGGACCCGACAAACCTGCGGTGGCAAGGGTGAAGTCGATGTGTATACGAAAGATAATGATAAAGCTGGAGAACGGAATCGACCAAAAGAAGGTTCGCGAATATCTTCGTATGGCACAAAAACAAATACTGCAGGACAAGCAATATGCCGCCCTGCAGATTTTCTACGATGTGGATCCCCAATAAATAGGGAAAAGAGAGTATGTGGTATTAGAAATTGATATCAAGACCAACTGCGAATACATTGTTGTTGCGAGTGTAGTCAGAGTTATAGCTTTGGCTCTGAGTTGGGGTGAGCTGTACTGTCTCTGATGTCTTCTTGTGATTATAGAATGTGTGGAAATAAGCTACATTCAAATCCATCTTCTTGTTGATGTGATAAACACCACCGACAGCTACAGAGTTTGAACTTACAACGAACGACTTGTCATCCATATATTCGTCCGAAAGACCATAGTTGGTGTTCTGCCAACCTGTGCTAAGAGTTATTTTCTTTGTTACGTCAACCTCAACACCTGCATTGTATTCAACAGTACCACGGTCGAGCAACTTCTGACGATCGTTGTAAGAAGTAGCATGCTTATCGTCGAACCAATGGAAACCAACGTTTACACGCACCTCGTCGATAGGCTTGTAACCTACACCTACTGCCAAGTAAGCAGGAATATCGCCTGCAATCTTCTTGCCATCCTCGTATTCACCGATAGCTTCGTTAAGATTCTTATCAAAATGGTTCTTCAGTGCACCCATAGCGCCTTGTACATTTTGGTTGCTCAACACCATGTCGGCTGCAGCCTCTGGCACGCCACCTGCAATATATGAAGCACGAAGGTTGTCGGCAAGGTTACCAATACTTGGAGTCTTGTTTACAGACTTATTCTTCAAGCGCAAACGAGTCTTAAACTCATACTTTGCAGCAAAGTTCCACTTGCCTGTCTTATAATCAATGCCGATGATAGGAGTAAAGCCCTTACCACTCTGGTCACAGCTCAACTCGATGTTAGCAGAATTCTCCTTTGTAGGGTCGAGAACCTTATAAAGAGGCATATTACCTACGGTGATGTTCTCTACATAACCATAGTAGTTACATGTTGCATATACACCACGCACACCTGCAGAAACAGCAAGATTGTCAGTAACCTTATAAGCTACAGCTGCAGAAAGACCGAAATAATACTGACGACCATGCATATAGCTATCATAAGAATACTTACCCTGTGTACCGAAAACATTATTTGATGTAAACACAGGAGGAAGGCCAATCTGACCAGCAGCCTGGTCAACTATACCAGCCAATTGACAAGCACCTACGGCTGTCTCTGATACAATCTTCTCAAAAGAACCAAGACCATCGTCGAAGGTACACTTACCACCACCACCTGCGAGGGCGAAGTTTCCTTGGAACGACCATCTACCTTTGTTGTAAGCATACTGGAACGAAGGAATTACAGGTGCAAAAGCCTCACCTTCGAAAGTACGAGGGGTAATAGGATTGTTCACATTATTTGGGAACAATGCATAATCATTCTTAATAGAACGGGTCTGGTAAGCCAACTGCCAGTTAATAGCAAGATGATGGCCTTCGTTCATAAATACAACACCCGCAGGGTTGTAGTATACACCATCAATACCGATAGAAGCCTCACGGCTCATCATACGGTTGAAAGCTACATGTTGATTGGTGTTTGTAAGCAGACCACCTGCTTGGATAGTGTTGCCAGCAAATACAGTAGAAATGGCAACAAAAACTAATTTTAACTTATTCATTTAATATCACTATTAATAATTGGCTGCAAAGTTAGCACGATTGTTCTCTTTTTCCACCATTATATTATTTTATTTAATATGCGTTAACACTTAAAGATAATAAACATGCACAACCAATCGATTTTGTGCAGATATTTGAACAGAAAAGAACCATCTGATTAATCATGGGGATAGCCATATATTGTAGCAAGCCTGAAAAGAAAGAATTTCTCACCCTTTATACCTCTAAGCATCTTCATCAAGACAGAATGCCGACATAGGGCAAGATGGCAAAAAAAAGTATTACGTGATACTTGCCCAAGTAATACGTGATACTTTGCAAAGTATCACGTATTACTTGGCAAAGTATCATTAGATACCCGTAAAAGCCAATTTTCACAAAAATATAATCATAAAGCGCCCTGTAAAAGGCAAAAGTACTACAAAGGAGATTTTTTTGTAATACTTTTGCCTTTTACAGGGCGCATTAATTATAATAGAAGTTGTTGCTTAGAAGAAGTAAGCAAGACCTACCTGCCATGTATTGTTGCGAACCTTGGTTGAGCCATCCTTTACAATTGTAGAAGCAGCATCCATTACGTTGAGTTCGCCAGTTTTGCCAACAGGGATATTGTAGTTTGCTGTAAGCTGAATCTTGCTGATAGTAGCACCAATACCGAGGTTTATGCTGAAGAGCGACTTCTTCATCTGGAAGTTAGACTTATACGATTCTGAGCTACCCCAGTTAATATTCTCATTACCAACATTGAAGCTTACCTGAGGACCAGCGAATGCAAATACATCGAAGCTACCAAGACCAATGCCATAACGAGCATTAAGAGGAATATCTACATACTTGTTAGAAACAGTCTTCTCCTTTACGCCTTTCTCATCAGCAAGCTTTGAATCGCTCTGATTGTAGAGAGCTGAAAGGTCGAAAGAAAGACCAGTAAGAGGCAATGTAACCTTTACAGTAGGACCAACGAAGAATCCCATACGATTAGATGTTTCGAGAACCTCATGGCTAAGGCTCATATTAGAAACATTGAAACCACCCTTCAAACCGAACTTAACCTGTGCGTCGGCAGGTGTAGCAATCATCATAGCTACAGCTACAATGATAAGAGTAAATAACTTTTTCATAATCTTTTGTTTTTAGATGTCTTATTGTGAAAGTATTATAAATGCTTAAAACAATGGTGACAAGATAATATTAATGGCGCTGACGACGTACTGTTACGCGGGCTGCAGATGAGCTTGAAACTGTAGATGAACGACGCGGCTTTTTCACTTTAGTATTAGACGACGACTTTGCTGCCGACACGCCCTGCTCTCTGCGGTTTTTCTTCTTCTCAGCCTTTATCACCTTAGGATCGAGCTTAGCTATGCTATCGAGAGAATCCTTGCGAGCCTGATCGCCCCAGATATTAGCCTCGAAGTCTTTAATCTGCTTTTCTATGCGCTTCTGCTCCTTAGCAATAATGCTGTCAGATGCAGCCTCGTCCATAGCATCAAAGCTATCATTTTTGCCCATAGCCATTTGGGCAAGGGTTTCGCCAAGCATATTGTTGGTCTTATAGATTTTACCCTTATACTTGTTCATAGTGAAATAGTCGTCTACACTCATTGTGGCTGCATTATTGAGATTGCTCGTCATAATGGTCTGCTTAGCAAGGAATGGCGCAATATCGCTATACTTTACCCAGAACAAAGGATACTTGGTAGCCTTTCCACCGAAGTCATCGTCGCGAGAGAGGATAGGACAGATAGCCTGTACCTTGGTATGGAAGGTTGCAGATACCTGATCGTAGTAGGCACTCTCCTTAATATAATATCCCTTTACCTCAGCAGAAGGAATATCGCTATTCTCAAGACGTATGCCACGGTCGGTACGCTCATAGTAGATATGATAGTCATCGAGAAACTTCAAAGGCTTAATCTTTGCAGAGTCGGTGAAGTTTTCGTTGCCATCGAGGGTATACTCATAGGCATCGATACCGCCACGAGCACTACCACGCATCATAAGCTTAAACATATAGGTAAACAGATTCATCTGTGTTCCCATAGGCTCTACAGGATAGTAGAGGCCAGCATTGGCATCGTCGTTGAGGTCGAGCTCACGATAGATATCTCTACGCCAGTTGACATCTTCCGACATCTTATTCTCTGTAGGGAATGAAATCTGAGCACGAGTTGTCATAGCATTAGCCGAAGCTTTCTGCTGTGTATTGGCTCTCTGCACCCTGCTCTTTGGAGCCTGTGCCGACATGGTTTGCGCCATGAATGCCATCATGAGAATTGCTAATATCTTCTTCATAATATATGTTGTTCAGAACTTTTCTGTTATCAATAATTATTGTGTTATGCTTTGAATAATGTCGTTGGAATGGGGCTATTTAACAACAATCTCCATCGCACCAGGCAACTTGCGGGTGATACCATCAGGACCAACGGCTGTTACTTGCGAGATATAGAAGCGACGGTTGCGAGAAAGCTTGCGGAAAGCATCACGCTGACGGTCGGAGAAGTTGGCACCATTGCTTGCCATAGGAACAGCATTACCCATATTGTCGAAGAATACACACTCGAAGCCCAACACCTTGAAAGGAATGTCCAACAAACCATCATCAATGGCAGCATGTACACCTCTTGCTCCCATCAAAGAGCCTTTGGCGAGTCCACCACCCTTGTAGCGATCGGTACCTATAGTTATATAAGGTGTAGGATCTGGCAGTTTGCGCACCTTGAACGAGAATGTTCCCATCTGGCGAAGTTTGCCTCGCTCGGTAGCAGATATGCTAAATACCACATCCTTGCCTACGGCTGAAGGCACAGCAACATAATGTCCGTTGCCCTTCGAGCGCAAAGAGCCGCCCGTCATTGACACGTGTACGGCATTCTGAGGAATACCAGGCACACTGATGCTCATAGGGTTAGAATATCCTGCATAGAGTACATTCATGAGGTCGGCAGCAATAGTAGCACCAGAAGGTGGCTGAATAACCTCGTATTTCTGTAGGAAGTCGCGACGAAGTATGTCGCCAGCACCATTGCGCATAAGCATATAGCCAGCAAACTGATGTTCGCCTACGCCACCTGCCGAGAACGAATACTTACCATTGGTGGTATTCACCTTCACACCATTTACATAAATCTCAGGTTGCTGAGTGGTATCAACGGCTGCCATAACGATATTGGCAGAGAAGGTTTCGCCTGGATATAATGTTGTTTTCTCAGGAATTACAAAAGCATCAAGCTTATTTACGCGGATATCCTTGATATCGATGTTGGCAACCAAAGTGTGCAACACCTCGCCTTCGGCATAGCGGATATCGCTCTGCAACTTAGCCAACAAGGTGACTGCAGCAGCCACAGGCATGCTCTCAAACATATACTCCTGCCAGTTTTTGCCAAGAGCGTTACCCTTCTTAGGGATTTTTGTAGAAAGGTTTTCGGCTATAAGCTGTCGCTGATGGTCGTCGTTTACCATCTTAAGTATGCGCTCACGATATGAGTTTATCGCATCATATAGTTTTTTGCCTTGACCTGTGCCTGGAGCAAGCATCACATGAGCAGCAGCCTCAAGGTTATCCTTGCCCACGATATTGTTCAAATCGGCATCGTCGCCATCGGCCTCTTTCACTATCTGCTCCTTCAGCGACTGCGCATAGTTATAGAGCGAATCGCTCATCTGCTTAACCATAGTAGCCTTGTCGAACCATGCCTTCACCTTTTCAGGATTTGTCTTCATCTGTTCCAAGAAGTCGCTATATATCGACTCGTTTTCTTTAGATGAGTTAGAGGTGGTGCGGTTAAGGCTCTCCTCAACAATAGAGAAGCCATTGAGCACTTCGGTAGAAATGTTCAATGCCAACATAGCCATCAAGACGACATACATAAGGTTGATCATCTTTTGGCGAGGAGATACTGGTTTTTTCTTTATTGCCATCTAATAATAAATGCTATAAGATTTTTGTTCGTCACTCTAACCGTAGGTATATGCCTACTTCGCCATATTGGCTGTCATAGCCTCTATCATGCGAGAGTAGATTTGGTTGAGCTGTTCTATCTGCTGAGCCATCTTCTTTGACTGCTCGTTTATCTGGTCGATAGTGCCAATCTGCTGACTTGCACCCTTGAGCTGCATCTCATATACCTTGCTGATACCAGTAAGAGTACGGTTGAGATTCTCCATTTCTTCGCTATCGCGAGTAAGGCGCATGCTCTGCTCATTAACTTTAGCAAGAGTATCAACGAGTTTCTTGAGTTCTTCAACATAGTTGCCCTGAGCCTCGTTGAGAGCTTCTGCCTCTTCTGCAGACATCTGCGGAACATAATCAGGCTGTGGTTGAGCTGCACCGCCACCATTGATGATTACGGTACCACCGACATTACCTGCTCCTGCAGATACAACATTAGCACCTGTGCTAACAGCCTCTCCTGAAGAAACTGCACTAACAGTCTCGGGACCTGCAGCTACAACACCTCCACCAACAACTACATTCTGACCATCAGAAGGAGCATTACCATAAACCACCTTGCCTGTTTCGAGATATTCCTCTGTTACATGGGTAGGAAGATCACGACCATCGGCTGTCTTGTCGAAAGGACGGTCGAAGGCTGAGAGAAAGAACACAAACACCTCGGTACCCATACCAAGGAACAACATAAAGTTGGCTCCAGGAAGGTGGGTAAGCTTAAACAAGGTACCCAAGATTACCACCGAGGCACCCCAGCTATATGCATAGTTGAGGAATGTCTGACCCGGCACACTATCCATCCACTTCTGCAAGCGGTATACGATAT